>Ga0182030_10004794_pt1 | contig 28883 bp, 20 predicted proteins | sample 812S3MmetaG_FD_121299 | JGI IMG/M metagenome (GOLD analysis project Ga0182030, IMG submission 121299) | Permafrost microbial communities from Stordalen Mire, Sweden - 812S3M metaG (Illumina Assembly) | ecosystem: Environmental > Terrestrial > Soil > Wetlands > Permafrost | place: Sweden...
CCAGTTTTAACGCCGCCAACCCCTCCCCGGCGGTGAACACCCGCTCGCCGGCGCTGTTGGTGATCTGCCGCACGTTATCGCGCAAGGCGGTCCCGGTGGCTGCCCCGGCGCGCGCGATCGTTAACGCCACGATGCTGATCCAGTCGGTGGCCTGCGCTTCGTAGGAATCCGGCGCCGCCACGCCCAGCCGGTCTTTCGCCGCGGCATAGGCGGGGGACTGGATATCGGCCGAGGGCTGCGCGGTGATGACCCCCTGAGTCACTTCCTTCGGCAAATCCGCCAGCGACTTCGCGGTCAACGCATACGACTGCGTGAAGCGCGGGCCGTCATATCCTGCCCGGAACAAATCGCGCAGCACCACGGCGACGTCCGGCGCGTAACCGTTCAGGTAGATCATGTCCGGTTTGGCGCGCAGCGCCTGATCGACCTCGGAGCGATAGCTGGTCTTGTCCTTGTCGTAGATCAGGCTACCGACGAGGGCGACGCCGCCTGGGGCGAACGTCTCTTTCAGGAAACGTTCCGTCGGCTCGGTGAAGGGCGCCTGGATCGACAGGAGGAACACCCGCCTCGCGCCGCGCCGGATGATGAACTTCGCGTGACTGATTGCCTGCAACTGGTTATTTGGCTGAGTGCGAATCAAATAGCCGTCGTGCGGCAAGTGCGTGATGCTGTCGGCCCCGGACACCGTGGTGAGGAAGGTCTTGCTTTCCCAGCACACCGGAGCCACGGCCATGGTGACGGCGGAAGCCCAGGTGCCCATGATCACCGGAACCCGGTCGATATCGACGAGTTTGTGGGCCGCGCGGACGGCCGCCTCGGGGTTGGTTTCGTCGTCCTCCACCACCAGTTCGATCTGGCGGCCCAATACCCCGCCGGCGGCGTTGATCTCGGTGGCGACCGCCTGCATCGCCTTCAGCATGCGCGGTCCGTCGAAACTGCCGGCGCCGGTCAATGGGGTTAGCACACCCAGCCGCAACTTCCCGGTTTGCGCGACGGCCGGCGCCGCCAGGCCCGCCGCCGCGGCAGTCGCCAGGATATGCCGGCGCGTGAGATCGGTCATGGGATACCTTCCGCCTGAAAGCCGAGGAACAGCCGGCCGATTTCCGGGTCCGCCCGCAACTCGGCGGCGTTACCATCGCGTCTGTTACGCCCATCGACAAGCACTGTCGCGCGATGCGCGATCAGCAGCGCCTCATTGGCGTTCTGCTCGACCATGGCGATCGCCACGCCGCTTCGATTGACCTCGACGATGGTGGCGAACAAGGTTTCGGCGGCGATCGGCGACAGCCCCGCCGAGGGCTCGTCAAGCAACAACAGCCGCGGCGCTACCATGAGCGCCGTCGCCATCGCCAGCACCTGGCGCTGCCCGCCGGACAATGTGCGCGCGGCGCGATTGCGCTTCTCGGCCAGCATGGGAAACCGCGCGAACGCCTCTTCAGTGCGGGCGCGAACCCGCCCGGGATCGAGATAGCCGCCAATCTCCAGATTTTCCCGGACGGTCAGCGAGGGGAAAATGTTTGCCTCCTGTGGCACGAAGGCGACCCCGGCGCGGGCGATGGCGCGCATCGACAGTGTGTGGATCGGCTGGCCGTCCAGCAGGATGCCGCCGCGCGACGGATGCAGCAAACCGGCGATGACCTTCAGCAGCGTGGACTTGCCGGCACCGTTCGGGCCGATGATGGCGACGATTTCGTTCGGCGCGATAACGAGGTTGGCGCCCTTCAGGATCTCGTCGCCGCGGCCGTAACCGGCGACGATATCGGTGGCGACCAGCAGGCTCATCGCCGGCGGCCCATATAGGCTTCCCGCACGATCGGGTCGTTGGCGAGTTCGTCGAAGCTGCCCTCACGCAGTTTTACGCCCTCGGCCATGACGATCACCGGATCGCAGAGTGCCGCGATGGTATCCATGTGATGCTCGATCAGCAGCACGGTAATGCCTTCGCCGGCCAACGCGCGCAGATGCGCGGCGATATCGCGCGCCAGCGTCGGATTGACCCCGGCGACCGGCTCATCCAGCAGCAGCAGACGCGGTTCGGCCATCAACGCGCGGCCGATCTCCAGCAACTTTTTCTGGCCGCCCGAGAGGTCCGCCGCGCGATTGTCCAACACGCCGTTCAAATTCAGCCGATGGGCAATGGTCACCGCCTGTTCCAGCAATTCCGCATCGCGGCGGCGCGCGGCGCGCGGCCGCATTATAGCGGGTAGCACGCGTTCGCCAGGCTGGCGCGGACCGTACAGCAACAGGTTCTCCAACACGGAAAGGCGCGGAAAACCGTGCGCGATCTGGAACGTACGCACCAGGCCGGCGCGCGTGATGCGATCGGGCCGCCAGCCGGCGATCGACTGGCCGGCGAAACGAATGTCGCCGGAGTCCGGCCGCAACATGCCGGAGATGCAGTTGAATAGCGTGGTTTTGCCCGCCCCGTTGGGACCGATCAGGCCGGTCACGCGGCCGGCCTCCACGGACAGTTCGACGCCGCGCAGCGCATGCACGCCGTCGAAGCTGCGGGTCAGGGAATGGATTTCGAGCAGAGGCACCGGGCAGCACTGTGCATGATGGCCGCGGGGGCAACAATCGTGCTCACGCGCGTTGGCTGGACCTGATGACTTGCGAGTGTATTCTGCGCCGGCCCACCGCGGCAGACGCCGCGATCCGGCGACGACAGCGAGGTACACCCGATGTCCGCGACCGACACGACCGTGATGACACGTCCCGCCTCGACACGCCGCCCGGTCGAGGGGCCCTCCGCCTGGACCGGCGCCGACATGCGGCAGCGGGAGGCCGAGTGGAGCTACCGCCTGTCGCCGACCGAAATCGCCGAGATCGAAACCGCGACCCAGGCGGTACGCGCCCGCGGTCTGGACCTCGCCGCCATCGGCCGCGCCGATTTCCGCCTCCCCACCCTCGGCCCAATACTGGACCGCCTGTGCGGCGAGGGCCTGAACGGCCGCGGCTTCGTCATGCTGCGCGGCATGCCCGTCGAAAACCGCCCGATCGAGGAAGCCGCCACCGCCTACTGGGGCATCGGCACGTATTTCGGCGCCGCTCGCTCCCAGAACGCCAAGGGGCATCTGCTTGGCCACATTTACGACCTCGGCGGCAGCAGCGCGACGGATCCGCATGTTCGCAGTTATGCCACCGCCGAGCGGCAGAACTACCACATCGACCGCTGCGACGTCGTCGCTTTGCTCTGCCTGAAGCGCGCCATGTCGGGCGGGTTGTCGGCGATCGTCAGTTCCATGACCCTGCACAACGTCATGGCCGAGCGCCGGCCGGACCTGCTGGAACGGCTGTATCAGTCCTTCCCCGTCGATCGCCGCGGCGAGGTCCCGCCCGGCAAGCAGCCCTTCTATGATGCCCCGGTCTTCAATCCCCACGCCGGCACGCTGTCGGTGTTGTATTCCCGGCTGCACATCGGCTCCGCCCAGAGGTTCCCCGAGGCCCGGCGGCTCACGGCAGAGGATATCGAAGCCCTCGACATGCTGGGCGAACTGGCCGCCGACCCAGAGCTGCGGCTGGATATCGCGTTCATGCCTGGGGACATCCAGTTCCTGCACAACCACACAATTCTGCACGCCCGCACCGGCTACCAGGACTGGCCGGAGGTCGAGCGCAAGCGGCATTTGCTGCGGTTGTGGCTGTCCCCGCCCGGCGCCCGCGAACTGCCGCCGATCTTCGCGGAGTGCTACGGCGGGCTCACGCCGGGCGATCGCGGCGGCATCATTTGCGAGGGCACCCGCCCTCACGCCCCCCTCGCGCCGGGCTGACCGGCGGGAACGCATGGCAGCCGGAGGAAGACGGGGGCTTGTCTGTCCGGCCCAGGTCCGCTACCTCCCCGCCTCCCGTGGCGCCCGTAGCTCAATTGGATAGAGCACCAGACTACGAATCTGGGGGTTGGAGGTTCGAGTCCTTCCGGGCGCGCCATTTTCCGGGTGGCATCATGCTCTGGGGCCCTCCGAGGCATCCTCACGTGCGTCCTCGCCGGAGCGCGGGCCACCGCGGCGACATCCGATCTTTCGCGAATGCATGGCACGCGGCTCGGCGAACCACCTCAGCGGCGCTGCAAGGCAATCGGTGGGAAAAATCTAAGGCAGCACCGTGATCATTCCAGAACAGCGGCACCGGTGCCGATGCTGATCATGACCGGACCGGAGCCAGGCGCCGCGCGCGACGCCGTGTTATTTCAATCGCGCCGAACTGGCTCCGCGTCGCCGGGACCGGCGTTTCGGACGGCCTGAAACCATTTCGACCTTGTCCACCCTGAACCGCTGAGCTAAATCCCCCGCCCCGGCGGCGCCCGTAGCTCAACTGGACAGAGCACCAGACTACGGATCTGGGGGTTAGGAGTTCGAATCTTCTCGGGCGCGCCAACCATCTCCCTGATTTCACGCCACCCGGCGCGAAGCGGCGATGAAGATAGCACGCGACGCGGACGGAGCCACTTGCCCCTTCGGACGTTGGTCCTCGACACATCGCCCTCGCGCCATTCGCGATCGCAGGAGGCCCAGACATGCAACCCGTCACGCCGACGTCCCGGTGGTACGACCCCACCACCATCGCATTCCACTGGCTGACCGCTTTCCTGGTGGCCGAGCAGTGGCTCGGCGCGCAAACCATCGACTGGTTTCCTTCCGGCACGCCGAGAATCGACGCCCGTTCCGTCCACATCACTCTGGGAGTCCTGCTCGCATCGATCCTGGCCGCCCGCGTCGTCTGGCGCCTGACACTGGGACGCCGCCTACCGCCCTCCGACGCCGGCGCGCTCCACGCGTTGGCCAAAGCGACCCATTGGGGGCTCTACGCGTTGGTCGGCGCGATGGTGGCGGCGGGCCTGTTCCTGACCTGGACCCGCGGCGACAGCCTCTTCAACCTGGTCAAAATCCCCGCCTATGATCCGGGAAACCGGGCGCTCACGCATCAGGTGCAGGAAATTCACGCGACCATTGGATACCTGATCCTGGCCGTCGCCGGCCTGCATGCCGCCGCGGCCCTGGTGCATCACTTCGTGTGGCGCGATGGCGTACTCAACCGGATGCTCGCCCGCGATTGACGCGGCCGGTCGCCACCGCCGCCGGACCGCAAGTCGAGACCTTTGAACCACAACCGCTCGCCGCGTCGCTTCGCGGCGGCCCCCTCCGCGCCACAACGGATCTTGTGCCGCCGCCCTTGGCCGACACCTGTCGATCTGTCATGGCCTGTTCCTCCGACCCACTCCAGGCGGCAGCGGGTGGCCGGGACACGCGACCCCGGGTGTGACGCCGGCCGGATCTCAATGTTTCCGGGCGGCGGCCTCGATCGGAACAAGACGAACCCAAAAAAAGTCATGACTTCGTGGCATCGGAAACGGAACCATTACGGACCGCCGCCGTTGAATGCATGGCCCGCGCCGCAATCCTGTTCCGGCATCAATCCACTCGCTGGACAGTTTTTCTACCCGGCCATCGCGCGTGAGCTTGTTCGAACTGGTTTGCCGCCCTGGCTCCGGAAACGTGTGCAAAAAGGAGGAACTACGTGAATCTGATCATCCTCATTATCGTCCTGATGTTCTTGTTCGGCGGCGGCGGCTATTACTACGGCGGTCCGTACGTCGGCGGCGGCCTGGGCACGGTGCTGTTGATTGTCCTGATTGTGTTGCTGGTCCGAGGTTGAACCGGATTCTAGTTTATCCGGCTGATATCCAGACTTAATCCCGAGGCAGCGGACGGTTCGCCACGAAACGCGAGCCGCTCGCCTGCGTCCACATTCAGGTCACCGGCCCAGGATTGAACAGCGACAGGGCGTTGGCGATGCCCCAGCGGTCGGACCAGGTCTGCTTACGACCGCTCGCGACGTCCAGGATCAGGCGGAACAACTCCCAGCCCACATCCTCGATCGTGGCGCGCCCGGTGGCGATGCCGCCGGCGCTGATGTCGATCAGGTCGTGCCATCGCTCGGCCAGAGCATCGCGCGTGGCCATCTTGATCACTGGCGCGGCGGCCAACCCGTACGGGGTGCCGCGGCCCGTGGTAAACACCTGCAGCGTCATGCCGGACGCCAGTTGCAACGTGCCACAGATGAAATCGCTCGCCGGCGTCGCGGCGAAGATCAGCCCCTTGCGGTCGACCCGCTCCCCGGGCGCCAACACGCCAGAGATCGCGCTGGTCCCCGACTTGGCGACCGAGCCCAACGCTTTCTCCACGATGTTCGCCAGCCCGCCGCGCTTGTTGCCCGGGGTGGTGTTGGCGCTGCGATCCGATGCGCCCTCGTTCAGATAATTATCGTACCATGCCATTTCCCGTATCAGCGCCCGTCCGACCTCCTCGTCCGCCGCTCGAGGCGTCAGCAGATGGATCGCGTCCCGCACCTCGGTAACCTCGGAAAACATCACTGTCGCTCCGGCGCGAACCAGCAGATCCGCGCAGAACCCCACCGCCGGGTTCGCCGTGACGCCGGAGAATGCGTCGCTGCCGCCGCATTGCGTTCCCACCACCAGATCGGACGCGGGACAGGTTGTTCGAGTGCGCCGATTGAGTTCCTTCAGGCGCTGCTCCGCCATCTCCATGATCGAGGCGATGATGTCGCCGAACCCGTGATGACTCTCATCCTGCATCCGGACGATACCGGGCGCGTTCCCGGCTGCGGGGGCCCGGCGTTCGTCGTCCAGCAACCATTCCGGCATCATTTTCTCGCAGCCCAGTCCGACGACCATGGGCGAGCCGCCGAAGTTCGGGTTGCGGGCGATGTTGCGCAGCGTGCGGATCGGCACCGCGGCGCCGGGCGCGTTGATCGCCACGCCGCAGCCATAGGTGTGGTTCAGCGCCACCACGTCATCGACATTGGGATAACGCGGCAGCAGTTCGGCCCGGATACGCTTCGCCGCGTATTCCACCGTGCCCGAGACGCACTGCACGCTGGTACTGATCCCCAGCAGGTTCTTCGTTCCCACCGTGCCGTCAGCATTACGGTAGCCCTCGAACGTATAGCCCTCCAGCGGAGGCTGCGCGGCCGGCACGCGGGTCGCCAGCGGCAGGTCCTCCAGCGAGGGCGCGTCCGGCATGCGGACCAGCGATTCCTCCACCCAACTGCCGCGTGGGATCGGCCGAAGGGCGGTGCCGATGACCTCGCCATAGCGGATGATCGGATCGCCTTCGGCCAGATCGGTCAGATTGATCTTGTGGCCTTGCGGGACCCGGTCGCGCAACGTGAGGCCCGAGGAAAACGCGGTGCCGGCAGGCAGGCCAGCGGCGTTGACGACGATGGCGACGTTGTCGTCGTCATTGACCCGGATGTACAGCGGTTGTTCGGGCAAGGTGGGTTCTCCCGTGTGACAATGGCCCCGATGGCGGCCTGGATGGGCGGCCAATGTGGATCATGGATCTCATTGTATAGCATGCCCGGCGGGAAACGGGATCCCGCGGCGGCCAGGCGCACCCCAATTTCACCCCGCGATGTCCCGGGCTCGGCCGCTGGGAGCCACTCCCGTCGTTCCCCGTGCGGCCGGATCGACGAATAACGGCGCCATCGAGGGAACCTCCACCCAGGCAATGCGATTACCTGGGCGCGTGGAACCGCCTCGTGGCGACGCGGTTGCTCTCCAGCGCGGCGCTAACGAAAGCAGGAATGGGCATGACCACATACGGCACGATTTACGCGTTCGGCGACAGCCTGTCGGACGCCGGCAACGCCTGGCTCCTCACCAACAGCCCTTATGCCGCCGGCCTGGGGCTGTCGCCCGAGCCGGTGAGCCCTCCGTACTATCAGGAGATCTATAGCAACGTCACCGCCAACGTGTTCAGCAACGGCCCCGTCTGGACCCAGGATCTCTCGTCGTCGCTCGGTCTTGGCACCCTCGCCCCGAGCGGAGTCGGCGCCTACGCCAATACCGTCCTGGCCGATCTGACCGCCCAGGTTGGGGCGAGCCAGGCGGCGACCGATCTGTTTTTGCTGGAGCTCGCGACCGGCGTCTCCGGCACGAACCCCTACATTCCTCTGGTCTCGGGTGCCGCCGGAGGCACCGATTTCGCGATCGGCGGCGCGGTCACCGGCCCCACCAGCGAGAACTCGCCGGTCACCGGCCTGGATGGCCTCGCCGCGCAGTTGGCGACGTTTCAGCGAGACGTGCCGACCCCCGCCGCCAACGCGCTGGCGACCGTGTCGATCGGCGGCAACGACGTGTTCAACGTGCTGGAGGACGCGAATTTCGCCACGCTCTATGGCACCGGGACCACGCTCGCCACCGTGGGCGCGACGCAGGCCGGGACGGACATCGCCCAGGCGGTTAGTCTGGAGGCCGCGTTTCTGGGCAGCCTCGTCGCCACGGGCGTAACCAGCGCGGTCATCATGAACGTTCCCGACATCGGCCTCACCCCCGAAGCCCTGGGCCTAGGCGCCACGCCGGCCGCGGCGGGAACCGTGCTGGCGGAATACTATAACGAGCTGCTCAGCGCGGATGTCGGCTCTCTGAACCTCGGCGGCGCGCACGATGTGATCGATAACGCGTTCGGGCTGATCGACAACGCGGTCGCCAATCCGGGGTCGTACGGCCTCACGAATACATCGACGCCGGTGTATTCCGGCAGCGCGAGCAGTTACACCCCCGCCGATCTCGTCAGCACCACTCTCACGGTGCAGGACACCTATCTGTTCTTCGACAAGGAACATCCGACGGAGACCGGCGAGTCGGGACTGGCGCAGCTCGCGCAACTGGCGCTGACCTCGTGTTTCGCGACAGGAACGAGAATTCGTACCATGGACGGCGATGTGCCAGTGGAGGAACTGACGATTGGCGCGCGGATCGTGTTGGCCGACGGTGGGACCGCTCCGGCGATCTGGATTGGCCATCGCGATGTCGAGTTCGCCGACGTGGCTGACCCGCGTTCCGGCTGGCCGGTGCGGGTACGGGCCGGCGCGTTCGGCGCGGGCTTGCCGATGCGCGACCTGTATCTGTCGCCCGATCACGCGGTGTTCGTCGATGGCGTGCTGATCCCGGTGAAGCATCTGGTCGATGGCGACATGATCGCTTCGGAGCCGCGCGAGAATGTGACATGGTGGCACGTGGCATTGCCGCGTCACGCGGTGCTGCTGGCCGAGGGACTGCCGAGCGAAAGTTTCCTCGACACCGGCGGCCGCGATGATACGGTGAAGCAACGGCTCCGGCGCGCGGAGTATGTCAGCCTGGTGTGGGAGGCGGAGGCCTGCGCCGAACTGGTCGTCTCTGGCGCGCGGCTGACCGAGGCGCGGACACGGGTAGGACGGTTCGCGTCCGGCATTGCCTCGACGGGTTGATTGAAAAGACGCGCCCGCAAACGCTCTTCCCCATTTTCAAGCATCGACCGAGGCCCTCGCCGCCTCAAGGTCGGGCCCAGTCACGACCAGGCATGCGGCGCCCAGTGTTTCCCACGCCCGAGCGGCATGCGCCGCGCTTTTGACGTTGCCGTCAGGAAACAGTCGCATCGCGCCGCTCTGTACGAAATCCGCCCGATCACCAGTGTCCAGATAGCTCTCAACCGGCATCCCCTCAGCGAGGATCACGTCGTGCCGCGGTAATTCAACGTGGAAATACGTCACGTGGTCGCAAGTCACCTGAGCGATCCTCGTGCCGTTGATCAGCAGCTTAACCGGCACCAGCACGCCGTTGACCAGCACTCCGTGATCCGGCGACAGCAGCAAATCTCGCATTGGCAAGCCGGACCCAATTGCCCCGGCACGCACACGCACCGGCCAAACCGCCTCCGGGTTTGGATGATCCAGGCACGCCACCTCTTGTCGCCCGATCCACACGATCGGTTCGTGCCGCGCCTGATTCTCCGCCAGGACGACCTTGTCGCCCAGTACCAGGTCCTCGACCGCCGCCGGTCCGTGCTCCGTCTCGATCCGCGTGCCTGCCGCGAAACACGCCACCGCCTGTACGGTGTTCCCATTGACGATGCCAAACCCGCCTGGGCTGATCGCCGAGCCAAAGATGATCGTGTCGATTCCGCCCGCTCCGGCGCCGGTTCCCGTGTCCGAGACAGTCAGCGTGTCGCCGTTGCTGACGCTCAGCCCGGACAACATGGCGCCGGTGATGACGAACGAGTCTCCCGCCTTCCACGTCGCTACCGTCCCGGCGAACCCGGCGATGTCGTCCAGCACCAGAACGCCCGTCGAGTCCTGAAACACCACGTCGATGACACTGTTGTTGACGCTATAAGTCCCCGTCGGTGTCAGATTATCGGTGAACGTCGTGGTCGCGGCATTCAGAACGGCACCGGTCAGCTCGATCGTATCATGTGTTCCGATCTGCAAGATCCCTGGCCCGTTCACGGAGACCGAGCCTTTAATGGCGGCGGTGCCGCCACCCACTAACGTGCCTTGCACGACCTCGGTCTGCTTGCCCAATTTACTACCGTTGGAAAGAATCGTGCCTTCCAGGAGGATGAAATCCGAAGCGATCGTGCCGAACCCGCCTGTGGTACTGCCGCCGTTCTCGATATAAACCGTGGGATCGAGCAGCCCGCCCTCCATCACCACGCCGCCTTGCAGGTTCACCACCGACGCGTTCACCACCGCGCCTGGGCCGACGGTCAGGTCCCCTGTTCCAAGCGCGGTGCCAATGTTCAGCGCGCCGGATACATCGAGGAGGCTACCAGCGCCGGAGACGACCAGCGCGCCGGAACTGTCGCTCTGCCCGCCGATGGTCAGAGTGGCGGCGGTGAAGGTGGCACCGTTCAGCACCGACAGCACCCCGGTGCCATCATCGGCGATCGTGGCGGAGCCGGTGACCGTCAGATCGGTGCCGCTATCGGTCAGACCGATCTGGCCAACGGCGCCGCTGACGACGCCGGCGTCGAGCGATCCCGCAACGATCGTGGCACCGTTGCTGAGCTGCAACGCTCCGGTGCCACTCGCGCCAACTTCCAGCGCCGCCACGGTGCCGGTTCCGGTGATGGCGCCGCCGCTGCTGTCGAACACCGCCGTGTCCGCCGAAACGGGCGCCAACTGGGCCTGGGCCAGGCCATTCGTGACGTCGGTCCAGTTCGCCGCCGTGGCGAACATGGCGTCGCTGCCGTCGCCAGTCCAGGTCAAGATGCGCGCCTGGAGGACGCTGACGTTCACGCCGCCCTGGATATTCCTCACCACGAAGTCGCTGGTGACGAAGCTTCCCGGGAGATTGAGCGTGGCTGAGCCGGACGCTTCGGTCAGGGTCAGCATTCCGCCGGAATAGCTCGATCCGATCGCGCCGATGCCGGTTATCTCGAGCGTGTCACCAGGGGCGAAGCCGGTGATCGTGCCGGGGAGCCCCGTGGTATTGCCCGAAACAAACCAGTTCGCGCCAGGGTCGAAGGCAATCGAGCCGAAGTTGATGAACTGAGTGCCCAGGCCGGTCAGCGTGCCTGTGTTGGATCCCGCCGCCAGCTCCAGCGTGCTGACGGCCGTCGCGCCGATCGTGTTCCCACCATCGACTGTGCCGATGAACACGGCGCCGGGATCAGCCTCGAGGCGATCACTGACCCCGCCCGCGAACTTCACCGCGTCCGCGCGGCCGGTGATCGTCCCGCCCGACTGATTGGTGACTACGCCACCGCCGCCCAGATAGACACCGACGCCGCTGGTCGAGGTGCCCCCGATACTGCCGGCGTTCACCACCGTGGCCGGGGCACCATGAATGATCTGGGTCCCTCCCGGCATCGGACCCGAGGAGATTGTGAGCGATATGGCATGCGCATCGATGCCGATGGCACCGCTGATCGTTCCGCCCGACCGATTGGTAACCGAGCCACCCGCGCCCAGATACACACCGACACTGTTGGTCGAGGTGCCGCTGATTACGCCGGCATTCACGACGGTACTGAGTTCCCCGTCACCTACCCCAACGGAGCCGGCGCTGATTGTACCGCCACTCAGGTTGGTGACCCTGCCCCCGCCCCCGAGGTAAACACCCAGCCCGGTCGCTATGATACTGCCGGCGTTCACCACGCTCGCCGTTCCAATGGCATAGATCGCGTTGTTGCCGCTGATTGTTCCGCTCGACTGGTTGCTGAGCGTAAGGCCGCCGGAGCCCAGAGTGATGCCAGACGCCAGGCCGCCGGCATTGGTCAGAGTGGCGAAGCCGCTCTGGGTTCCGCTCAGAGTCCAGGCCGCCCCAGCGTCGATGGTAACGCTTGCGAAGTCGATATATTTCGTGCCGAGGCCGGACAGCGTGCCGGTCGTGGTGCCCGAGGCGAGTTCAAGCGTGCTGATCGCGGTCGCGCCGAGCGTGTTGCCGCCAGTCACGTCGCCGGTGAACACCGCGTTTGGGTCTATGACCAGCCGGTCCGAGTATCCCGAGTTGAACGCGACGACGAGGTTGCCGCCGTTGATGCTGCCGGCGTTTACCACCGTCATCGCGGCGAGATCGCCGCCACCGATCCCGTCGATGATGCCACCGGTTTCATTGGTGACGCTGCCGCCTCGTTGGAGGTAGAGGCCCGCGGCGGTCCCGATGATGCTGCCCGCGTTGACCACGGTCACAAGGGTCGCAATGGCACTGAAATTATTGTAAATCCCCACGAAACCACTGATCATGCCGTCGCTTTGGTTGGTGACGCTGCCACCCCCGTCGAGGATTATGCCGGCCGCCGAGTTTCCTGCGATGATTGCATCATTGACGACATTCACGGGGGCAAGTTTGCCAACAATTGCGCCAACTCCAAACGCAGGCGCGAGATCGGGGCCAATCTGGATGAACTGGCCGAGGATGGCGCCGCCGCTTTGGTTGGTGACGTTGCCACCCGCCATGAGGACCACGCCCTTGCTGTCGGCGTACGAGGAATTTCCCACAGTGCCGCCAGTATTCACCACGGTCACGGGGTCGGTCTTCCCGTAAATCGCGACGGAATATCCGGTAATCCTACCGCTGCTTTGGTTGGAGACGTAGCCGCCCGAGGCGAGCTTTATGCCGTTGGAATACGGTGCCGCGATGCTGCCGGCATTTACTACGGTCACAAAGGAGGTCGCGGCATATATCGCCGCACCTGGCTGCACAGGATTCGCACTGATGGTACCAGTAATTTCATTGGTGACGCTGCCGCCCCCTCCGAGCGCGATACCGGTGTCCGAAACGATATTACCGGCGTTCACCACGAAGACATTGCCGGCCACGCCGTCAATCCCGACCGCGCCGCCAACGTCACCGATGGTAGCGCCACTGACATTTGTGACGTTGCCACCGGCGAGGAGTTCAACGCCCAGTATCGCCGGGATGCTGCCGGCATTCATTACGGTCACAGGCGCGCTCGCGCCGTAGATCCCCCGGTCCCCGCTGATGATACCACCGCTTTGATTGGTGACCGATCCGCCTGACAACAATTTCGCGCCGAAGCTGGCAGCGAACTTTGCGTAGCCGCCGATGCTGCCGGCATTCACCACAGTCACGGCGCCCTGGCTGGAAATTGCGTCGTACCCGGTGATTGTTCCGCCGCTTTGGTTGGTGACACTGCCACCCGCGTTGAGATTAACACCCCAGCCCTGGGACCCAGAAATGCCGCCGGAATTCATGATCGTGCCAACGCTGGCGAGCGTAAGCCCCAGGCCGAGAATTCCACCGGCGTTGGTGATCATCCAGGGCTCGTTATAGCTCCACACATTAAGGCCGTCGTCCAGCACACCGTCGGCCGTTATAGTTGTCGGGTTATCGGCTGGACCGGACAGCGAAACAAAACTGCCATAGGTCGTTGCGATGGTGCGGGTCATTGGCGCACCTGAGGCGCGTTCACGTTGACCGCACGGCCGAATTCATCACCACGTTCAGAACCGCGGGCGCGAGCGTGCGGCCAATCCGGCCGCTGATAGAAATCCGACATAATTCGGCACCTCTGCTGAGATTGGTTTTTGCGGAACGCCGGATCAGGTGGGTGAATAGTATCGACACAGTGCCCGCCATTTGTGGCCGTTTTCTCGCGAACCGAGGCCAGCCGGTCGATCGCTCCCTCTCCTATCCTGCCCTTCGCCCCAAACTCGGCTGCTTCGGATCATACACCCATCCAGGCACAAGGTACTGCATCGCCACCGCGTCGTCCCGCGCACCGGTGCCAACCTTTTTATAAAGCTCGTTCGCATGCCGCAACCGATCCATGTCGATCTCCACGCCCAGACCCGGCTTCTCCGGCACCGCCACGCAACCGCCGACGATTTGCAATGGCTCCTTCGTCAAATGCTCGGTCCCCTCCTGCCAGATCCAATGCGTATCGATCGCCGTCACCTCCCCCGGCGCCGCCGCCGCGACATGCGTGAACATCGCCAGCGACACATCGAAATGATTGTTGGAATGCGAGCCCCATGTCAGGCCAAACGCCTCGCACAACTGGGCCACGCGGACCGAGCCTTGCATCGTCCAGAAATGCGGATCGGCCAGCGGAATATCCACCGCCTGCAACGACAACGAGTGCCCCAGTTGCCGCCAGTCGGTGGCGACCATGTTGGTGGCGGTGGGGATGCCGGTGGCGCGGCGGAACTCGGCCATGATTTCTCGCCCGGAATAACCGTCTTCCGGGCCGCAGGGATCCTCGGCGTAGGCCATGACGTGACCCTGGCCGCGGCACAGAGCGATTGCCTCGGCCAACGGCCAGGCACCGTTCGGGTCCAGGGTGACGCGGCCGGCGGGGAATCGTTGCTTCAGCGCATGAACGGCGCGCATCTCGTCCTCGCCGGACATCACGCCGCCCTTCAGTTTGTAGTCGCCGAATCCGTAACGTTCGGTCGCGGCCTCGGCCTGGCGCACGATGGCTTCGGGCGTCAGGGCTTCCTCGTCGCGCACCCGCACCCAGGAATTGCCCGAGCGCGTGCCGTCGGCGTACGGCAAATCGGTCTTGCGCCGGTCGCCGACGTAGAACAGATACGCCAGCATCTTCACCGCCTCGCGCTGCTGGCCATTACCAAGCAAAGCGCACACGGGCACTCCCATGTGCTGCCCCACCAGATCGAGCAACGCCGCCTCGATCCCGGTGATCACATTGTCGGTGCGCAGATTGATCTCGTGCGGCTGCAGCAACACCCGCGCCTCCGCCTCCGATGTCACCTGATGGGCGATCGTCTGCTTCAGCGCCTTCGCCCCTGGCAACGAGGCGCGGACGGCGTTCAGAATGGCGTTGCAGGCGCCTATGGGCTGACCGACGACCAGCGGAATGGAGCGTTCCAGCGTGCGCAGAATGCCCTCGCCGCCGGGCACCTCGCCGAGCCCGGTGTTGCCGGCGCTGTCCTTCAGAATGACGATGGTGCGAGTGAAGAACGGGCCGTGCGCGCCGCACAGGTTCAGCAGCATGCTGTCCTGGCCCGCGACGGGAACCACGAGCATCTCGGTCACGACGGGCGTACGGCCCGTGGCCTGCTGAATGTCGGTCATGGAATCATCCTCCGCGTTACGTCGCACCGCCATGTCCGGACGGTTCGGTTCTGGCGGCGAAGCGGCCACGCCTCGCCGCCATCGCGCTCTATCGCACCAGCACCATGCGCCGGATTTCACCGACGACCACCAGATAACTCACCGCCGCGAGCAACCCGTTCGCCGCGACAAACACCTGTGCCCCGTTGAACGAACCCGTCGTCTGGATGATGAAGCCGATGATGATCGGCGTAGTGAGCGATGAGATATTGCCACACATGTTGAATACCCCGCCGGCGAGTCCGGTGATCTCCCTCGGCGCGGCGTCGGACATCACGGCCCACCCCAACGCGCCCACGCCCTTGCCGAAGAACGCCAGCGCCATCAGCGCCACCACCACCCACTGCAAATCGGTGTCGTTGCAGGCGATCATCGCCATCGACAGCAGCATCCCTCCCACGATCGGAGTTTTTCGGGCCGCGGTCAGGGAGAAGCCGCGTCGCGACATAAGGTCGGACAAGACCCCGCCAAGGATCCCGCCCAGAAAGCCGCAGATCGCCGGCAGCGAGGCGACGAACCCGGCCTTCAAGATCGACATCCCGCGCGCCTGCACCAGGTAGATCGGAAACCACGTGATGAAAAAATACGTGATCGCGTTGATGCAGTACTGGCCGATGAAAATGCCCACCATCATGCGATCGCGAAACATCTGCCCGATATAGTGCCATTTCGCGCCGCCATCCGCCTCGGCGTCCTTCGAGGCGGGGACATCCATGTTCACCAGCCCCCCGCCCGCGGCGATGTAGTCGACCTCGGCGCGATTGGCCCAGGGATGGTCCGCCGGGCTGTAGACCAGCTTCAACCAGGCGATGGTCAGCAGCACACCCAGACCACCCATGACGCCGAACACCCAGGGCCAGCCGAAGAACGTGGTGATCCAGCCCATCAGCGGCGCGAATATGACGGTCGCGAAATATTGCGCGGAGTTGAAGATCGCCGACGCGGTGGCGCGGTCCTGCTTCGGGAACCACGCCGCCACGACGCGGCTGTTCCCCGGAAACGACGGCGATTCGGCGACGCCCAGAAGGAAGCGCCCAGAAGGAAGCGCCCAGAAGGAAGCGCAACGCGAACAACGTCAGCACCGCCAGCCCGGCGGTGACAAAGCCGACGAACCCCTGAGCGATCGTGAACACCGACCACAGCGCCAAACTCGCGGCATACACCAGCTTCGATCCATAGTGGTCCAGCAGCCATCCCCCCGGCAGCTGAGCGATCACGTACGCCCATCCGAACGCCGAAAAGATGAAGCCCATCTGCTGCGCGTTCAGGCCGAGGTCCTTGGAGATGACCGGTCCAGCGATCGCGATCGTCGCGCGGTCCGCGTAGTTGACCGCGGTCACCGTGAACAGCAGGCCGACGATCAACCATCGGACATTCGTGGGACGCTCGGTCCTGACGGTGATCAATGTCGTCGTCCGCGCGTCGTCGGGCACTGTTCCCTCCATACCGGGCGACCCGCGCGGCAACGGGACCGTACACACCCGTGTCCGCCGGTCAATTTCGCTTATGGCGTTGCAACTCCATGCTTTGGGCATGGTTGGCCTCCATGCGCCCGTTCATGGCTCCAGCCGCAGGACGTGCTCGCATGCCGCCTCGATCGCCGGCCAGGAGTAGCGCATCGGCACCATTCGGCAGGCGCTCCAGGCTGGGTTCTGGTCGGCGTAACGCGGGCTGCCGGGCTGGCCGGAGACGCCGTGGAATACCACCCACCGGCTATTGTCCCAGTTCCCAACGTCGAACACATAGCGAGACAGCGCGCCGTACGTCGCCGCGAGGCCGGCGGTTGGCGCGATCCCGGTGGCCATGACCGTGTCGCTGTCTCCGCCGATCGGCAACGAGGGCGGGTCCAGCAAATGCGCCACCTGGGGAAACATCGCCGACAATGGGTGAGTCAGCCGCGGCCGATGCGGCTCGCCCCACGGCGCGGACGGTTCGCCGGCGGTCGCGGCCAACGCGGCCTGAAGCACCTGGTTCCAGTCCCAGCCGTTCAATAGCGAGATGTCATTGTCGCGGAACAACTTTGGCAGTGTCCACCACAACTGGCCATGCGCGGCGATCCCCGGCGCCACGGCGGCGAACGGATGCCGTGGGACCGCCGCCAGACCGCTACGTTCCGCCAGGATCGAGGTCATCGCGCGGCGCAACGCGGCATAGGCGGTCGCGCCCACGCTGTTGGCGTCCATCCGTCCGTTCCAGGCCAGAAGCAGATCCCGTTTCGCCGCGGCGCCCGGGTTCTCCGGCGTGGGCAACACGGCGAGGCGGTCGCGGAACAAACTTGCGTGGGGCGACAGCGTGTCGGCATGCAACGCGGCGGCATCGTCCGGGCCGAACGGCGATTGTCGCAGCCGCTCCAGGACGCGACGGGCACGATACGGCGGATGGCAATCGGTGGAGAGGTAATCGGGATGATCGTCAGCGACAACTCGGTTGTTCGCCGTAACGATCAGGCCACCGGGAGGGTCGATGACGCACGGCATGTCCTCATGCGCGATCCAGCCTTGCCAGTCGTATTCGCCGGTCCAGCCGGGCATCGGCAACCACCCGGCCTCGCGCTTTCGGCGAGGGATGCGCGCGCGGACCCGATGGCCAATCGTCCCGTCGATGTCGCCGGCGACGAGGTTGTGGTCGATAATGCCCCAGCCGCGCGTCGCCTCATACAACGCCGCGACGCTGTCGGCGCGCACCATGCGCGGGAGGCAATCGAACGACAGATCGATCTCGGCGAACTGCACCGAGCGCAGCGCCAGAGCGTGGCCCTTGCCAGGGTCGCCGGCGATGATCGGGCCGTGCGGGGTTTCCCAGGCGTCAAACGCATGCGGCGCGGTGCCTCGCACCGCGATCGTTCCGGTACGGTGGACTATCGCCACGGGACCGTCTTCGGTCAGGACATTTGGGCCGTCGAAGCGTTCGAGGAACACGTCGTGGATGTCCATGAACGCGTGCGTGACACAATAAGCGACTTTGCCGTTGTGGCCAAAATGCGGAAAGCCGGGGACGCCGGGCACGGTCAGGCCGATCATGTCGAATTCGTCACCAGCCAAATGGTGCTGCGCGTACATGTTGGGAATTTCGAACACCCGGTGCGGATCGCCCGCCAACACAGGCCGGCCGGTGGCGCTTCGCCCGGGACCGACGGCCCAGTTGTTGCTGCCGCCGGAGGTTTCGTCGGTGAGGGCGGAGAGCAGGGCCGCTATCGCCGGTTGGAGTGCCAGCAAACCGGCCGCGTGACGGTCGGCATCGGCTCCGGGCGGGATGCACAGCATGTCACGCCCGCCATCGTCGTAACGAAGTTTGGCGATGCCGTCCGGCCCCACCACGGGCAGCGCCACCGCCCGCCACAGCTTGAACCAGACCGAGCCCATCAGCAGCCCCAACCGGCGCATCACGGCGATGCTGTGCCACGGCTGCCAAGGCTCCGGCATTGTTTCAAGCAGCTTATATTCCACCGGCCGCGCCTCCGCCGCGTTCACGCCCTGGGCGTAAGCGTCCAGCATGGCGCTCGCATCGGGACCAAGCGCGGCAAGATCCCGGCGGCAGACCGCCTCCATGTCCAGCCGGCGCGCCAGCACGTCGCTGTCGATGGCGGACGGGCCCATCCACTCGGCCGCCCGCCCCACCGCCCGCCGAAAATTCAGTTCCATCTGAAACATCCGGTCCTGGGCGTGCACGAACCCGAGCGCTCGCCACGCGTCAGCGGTGCCTCGCGCGCGAATGTGGGGTATGCCCCACTCGTCGCGCAGGATCGCCACCGGCGCGTCGAACCCGGGAACGGACAACGTGCCGTCGGTCCGGGGCAGAGCGTCGGTCAGGTCTCGTTCGGTGATCATGCGCTTTCCTTCTTCGCCGGTCGAATGCCTATGATAGCCGCCTTCGCCAGGAGCGCATCGCATGGATACAAGGGTCAACTCCGCCGACACCGCCCTGCGGGAGCGCGCGCGCCGCGTCATCCCCGGCGGCCTGTGGGGCCACATGAACGCCGACCGCCTGCCGGAGGGCTACCCGCAATATTTCGCCAGGGGGGAAGGTTGCCGGCTGACCGACGTCGATGGTCGTTCCTTCGTCGATCTGATGTGCGCCTGGGGTCCGATCATTCTGGGTCATTGCCATCCGGTGGCGGAAGCGGCGGCTCGGGAGCAGACGGCGCGCGGCGATTGTATGAATGGCCCGGGGCCGGTGCTGGTGGACCTGGCCGAGACCCTGGTGGCGATGATACCGCACGCCGCATGGTGCCAGTTCGGCAAGAACGGCACGGACGCGACGACCGGTTGCGTGACGATCGCTCGAGCGGGCACCGGCCGGCGGAAAGTACTGGTGGCGCGCGGGGCGTATCATGGGGCGGTGCCGTGGTGCTCGCCCTCCGTGGCGGGGGTGACGGCGGAGGACCGGGCGCATCTGCTGCATTTTAATTACAACGATGTCGATTCTATCGACGCGGCGGTGGAGGCCGCGGGCGGGGATCTGGCGGCGATCGTTGTGTCGGCGTTCCGGCACGATATGGGGGTGGCGCAGGAGATGCCGTCTCTGGCGTTCGCATGGCATGTGCGGTCGGTGTGTGATTCGACAGGCGCCGCACTGATTTTGGATGACGTGCGTGCCGGTTTCAGGCTGCATCTGGGTGGATCGTGGGAGACACTGGGCGTTCGGCCGGATTTGTCGGCGTTCAGTAAAGCGATCGGGAATGGGTACGCTCTGGCGGCGGTGACCGGCAGGGAGTGGCTGCGGGACGCGGCGACGCAGGTGTTCAGTACGGGATCGTTTTGGTGCGGGGCCGTCGCGATGGCGGCGGCGGTGGCGACTCTGGGGGAGTTGCGGCGGGTGGATGCGCCGGCGGTGTTGCTCGGGTTGGGGGAGCGGCTGCGCGAGGGGCTGGCGGAGCGGGCGGCATTTCGACGTGTGCGGATTTCGCAGTCGGGGCCTGCGGCGATGCCGACGGTGCTGTTCGAGGACGATCCGGAGTGGAAGAAGGGATACGCGTTTTGCGCGGAGGCGTTACGGCATGGGGCGTATCTGCATCCAAAGCACAATATGTTTCTGTCTTGCGCGCATACGGAGGCGGATATCGATGTGGTGCTGGAGGCGGCGGATCGGGGGTTTCAGGTGGTGGGGCGGTAGAGAAGGCCGACCGAACGTGATGCCAGCACAGCTTCTTCGGCAACGCCGTCAATTTCGATCTGGCTAATGAATTGATTGCCCTGTTAACCGCTTGTGGATGCGCTGCAAATAACTGTCAGTCATTCCCGCCAAAAAGTCCGTTATGCACAATATCTTCTGATACGTCTCCGATCCCGCATCGAAATGAGGAACGATTCCGAGCAACTTATCATTTACGAACGAGGTCGGTGATTCAAGCGTGGAAATCAGTCTGCCAAGGATATCAGTTATCATCCGCGCTCCAGCAATCTCGGCTGATATAGTTCGTTCCCAATTAAGAACGCGTTGCTGAAAAATTTTCTTCGCATTCTCAATTGCCGAGTGATTGAGATGGAACTTTGTCCAATATGGGCACCAACAGATTTCCATCCATTATTTGAGGAAGGTTTTCAATGAACGCACTGGCAGCTTGGTCAATAAGCTCAGAGATTGCCTTGGCTCGCAGCCAATTTATACTCTGATTTTTGTCCAAATGGTGATGATAGCCGCTATTTTCGGGAAGCAGCGCAAGGAGCAATTGCTCTGCTTCGTTGAAGGACAGGCGATCCAACTTGAATGCATCCTCAACATCAATTATTTTGTAGCAAATATCATCTGCGGCTTCAACTAGAAACACTAGGGTGTCGTCGCCAGCCTTTCTCGTACTTGATCAGGCCTGTGAGCGTTGCTATATTGATGAAGGTTTCTGTATCGTCGGCGAAAAACCCATGCTTCTTAGCGCCAACATATTCGCTTGGGCTAACGTTGCTCGAAGAAGTCGGATACTTCGTGAACGTCGCTAGTGTAGCATAAGTTAATCGCAGTCCTCCTGTATCACGGCCCTCTTGCAGTCGTGTTAGTAAACGAAACCCTTGAGCATTACCTTCGAAGCTGTCCAAATCGGACCGTTGCTCGGCGGAAAGTTCACTGGCTAAAGCGGTGGGAAGACAGTCTTTGAACCAGGACCCAATCGCTTGCTCTCCGGCATGGCCGAAGGGCGGGTTTCCGATGTCGTGGGCCAAACATGCATTTGCAACGATCTGCCCAAGAATGTGAGGAAAATCCGGAAACGATTTCCCAATTGATGGGTCATTCCCAACAACGTAATCCCCCGCCGCGGTGCCGAGAGAACGTCCGACGCACGAAACTTCAAGTGAGTGTGTAAGACGGCGCCGAATATAGTCGGACTCTGGAAAGGAATGAACCTGGGTCTTATCCTGCAACCTGCGGAACGCAGCAGAAAAAACAATGCGATCGAAGTCACGCTGAAATGCGGAACGATGCGGCGATTCTGTCGCGGAGTCCTGAACCCGCTTTCTCGAAATCAAATCAACCCAGTCCATTTCGCGCTGCCTCCCTCATTTTTCGACTTCATTTTATTAAGTTCTGACGATAGAGAATGTCCATCGTTAGCCCGAGCGTGGTCAACATGAGGAGCCGATCCAATCAACATTTGCCGACCAACCTTTCTTACCCCCTCAAACCGCCACTTCCCAGAACATCGGAAACGCACTGATAATCATCCCCTTCAACCGCTTCCGATACCCGGCGGGACGAGCGAACTGACCCCACATCACCGACGGCACGAGTTGATACGCCGCCGCCTGAATTTCCCCCGCCAGCCGCTTCCGCGCGTCCATGTCCGGTGCGGCCGCGAAGTCCTCCAGCAGTTTCGTCATCGCCGGATCGCAACTCCACCCCGGATAGTCCGCGCAGTTATTCGCCGTGTAAAAGTGCGTCAGCGGCGAATCCATATCGATCCCGTTCGAATAAACCGGGAACAAACTCCACCCCTCTTTCTTCGCGCGCCGTGCCAGCACCGTCCCCCAGTCCATCGCCTCCGCCCGCACGGTAAACCCGGCCGCCTGCATGTGAGCCGCCAGCACATTCCCCGCCGTCTGCGAAATCGAGCCCGAAACCTGCATCATGATCACCGGCTCGCCCTTATACGCCGTGCGGCTCAATGCCCCCTTCGCTCCGGCGATGGAAAACCGCGCCATCTCCGCGCCCGCGTTGCTGTCCAGCGGCGCGCCACACATGAAGAACGACGGACACGTTTTGACCCGGTACTTATCCGGAATGCCGATCGCTTGCATGATCTCGTCCTGATCCACCAACTGCCACAACACCCGGCGCACGGCGGGATCGGCGAATGGGCCGCTGGCATGATTCAGCCGGAAATTGCCCTGGAACGTATCGACCCCGGACAGTCGCATCACCGACAGCGCCGGATTGCTTTCCAGCTTCTCCAGCAAATCGAACGGCAGATACTGCATGTAATCGATCTCGCCGGCGATCAGAGCGGACGCACCGGTGACATCGTCCGGCATCGTCTTCAACACCAACTCATCGATCAGCACCTTCTTACCACCCGAAACGAAATCCGCCGGCTCGGCGCGCGGCACATAGCGATCGTTCCGCTTCAGAATCATCGTGTCGCCCGGCCGCCATCGTGCCGCGTCGAACGCGAACGGACCGGAGCCGACGATTTCCTTGATTCGGTCCGCGCGGCCCGGAGGCAAAATGCGCGCAGGCATGATGAACGGCACCGCCGCGTTCGGCTTGCCCAACACGTCCAGCATCAAGGGAAACGGATGCTTCAGCGTAATGGTAAACCCACCCACGCCCTTCGCATCGATTGAATCCGTCGCGGCGGCCAGCATGCGTCCCATGCTGTCCAACGGCATCCACCGCCGCAACGACGCCACGCAATCCGCCGCCGTGACGGGCGCGCCGTCATGGAAGGTCAGGCCGGGCCGCAACGTGAACTCCCACGTCAACCCATCGGCCGACGTGTGCACGCCATCGACCATCTGTGGATGGATCGCGCCCCTGCTGTCCATCGAGAACAACGTATCGAACACGTGATAACCAAACGTGCGGGAAATCGCCGCCGTGGTCATGTGCGGATCCAGGATCACCGCCTCGGATTCCAGCACCGCGGTGACGATCCCACCAGCGGCCCGCGCACCGCGCGGCAAACCGGCGCTGGCCAACAGCCCAGACGCACCGGCCAACATCTGTCGCCTGTTCAAGCGGGAATGGATCATGCGGGAGCGTCCTCTGCGAATGCGTCCCCGCATCCCGCCCGCTCGGCCATACGGCTGTCAATGGTGGCCAAGGGAAACGCTGGTTTCCCCCGTATCCGGACGAGGGGGGCCTCGCGTTTACTTCGCCGGCAATTGTGCCAGCGCCGCCTGCACCATTTTCGTGTCCTCGCCACCCGGCGCCAGCGACCCGAGCAACTTCGTCCACTTCTCCCGCGCGTCCGCCGGCCGGCCATCGCGTGCCGCGACGACGCCCAAATACCACAACACCTCGGGCGCGTCGGGCGTGACCGTGGCGACTTCGGTCAGCATCGCGATGGCGCGCGGCGGCAACGCGTCCTCCGGCTTCAGCCCCGACAGCAGCGCCGACACCGTTTGCAGCTTGATCCCCGGATCGCCCGGCTTCAGCGCGGCCGCGTGATCGAGCGCATCGACCGCTTTGGCGCTGTCGCCCTGGACTTCATAGGCGCGCGCCAGCCGCAGCCAGCCATCCAGGTCGTTCGGCTGCTCCTTCAGTTTCGCGGCCAATTGCTCGATCATGCCACCGACCATCTTCGCCCGGTCCTCAGGCGACATATTCTGAGCCGCTTCCATCTGTTCGACCGACGGCCCGGACTGTGCCTCCGCGGCGAGGCCCTTCGGCAACGGCGGCGGCGCAAAGCCACCGGATTTCGCCGCCTCTTCGATCCGTTTGCCGATTTCCTCGCGCATCGGCGAGTCCTCAGGCAGGCCGCCCGCCAATTCCAGCCAGGCGTCCACGGCCTTGTGTTCCTCGCCGGCCTGGCCGTCCGCCAGCGCCAGGTAATAGCGTGCCACACCGTTCCCTGGATCCGTCTCGAGCGCGGACTTAAACGCGTCGCGCGCGCCTGGCGCGACGATGCCGTCCGCCGCCATCACCTGCATCTCGCCATAGCCGGCGTAAACTTCGCTGCCTTTTTGACCGAGATCGAGGGCTCGCTTGTAAGCATCGCCGGCCTTTTGCCAGTCGCCCAGCATGGAGGTGGTGCGGGCGTAAAGGACCCATCCTTCGGCGTTGTTCGGATCCGCCGCCAACTTTAGCTCCAGCTTCTCGGCGGCCTGCCGCATGTCAGTGTGGGGTGCCGCCGGACCCGCGCTCGCGGGGGCGTTCGATCCGGGTGGCACCGCATTCGCCTCCGGCGCCGGCCGTGCGGCATAGGGCGCGTCTGTCAGCGTGGGGGTGCCGAGTCGCCAGTACAGCCCGCCCGCGCCAAGCACAACGAACAGCGACGCCACGATGGCCATGACCGGGCTACGGGACTGCGCGCGCCAGCCAGACGCGCGGTCGATGCCATCGACGGCCAACAGACGCCGCTGGATCTCCAACCGCGCCGCGTCGGCTTCCTCCGGGCTGAGCACGCCGCGCACGGCATCGCGATCCACCTCGCGCAACTGGTCGCGATATACCGCCCGGTCGTACTGGCCCCGCGTCGGCAAGCCGTCACCGCCGGACAACAACGGCAGGCTGACAGCGGCAAGCACCAGCAGCACCATGCCGGCACAAAATAACGTGAACAGCATCAGCAGTCCGCCTCTCGCAAAAGTGTGTCGAGCCGGCCGCGTTCCTCTGGACTGAGTGGCGCCGCCGCCTCGGATGGTACCGCACGGTGGCGCACCCAGATCACGCCGCCGAGCATCCCGGCCAACAGAATGGCGACCGGTCCGAACCACAGCACATACGTCGCGGGTTGCACCGGCGGGTTCAGCAACACGAACTCGCCATAGCGATCGACGATGGCCTTGACCGCTTGTTCATCGGTATCGCCGGCGGTCAGGCGCTCACGCAGCAGGATGCGGATATCGTGCGCCAGGCTGGCGTTGGATTCGTCGATCGTTTCGTTCTGGCAAACAAGGCAACGCAGCCCGGAGCTGATCGCCCGCGCGCGTGCCTCAAGTTCGGGATTCTTCAGCATTTCGTTGGGCTCGACCGCGAACGCCGGAAGCGCCAGGCAAACCGCGATCCACAGAATGGCCGCCATCCCCACGCGGCGCCACATTACCGGGCCTGGCCCCATAGGCATCAGGATAAGGCCCGCGAAGGCGAGAACCTTCCTCCATAACGTCATCCTCGGGCTCGACCCGAGGATCGGCCCCTGCAGGCATGTTGCCCGACTTTCGACATCCTTGGCGTGTCGAGAGATCCTCGGGTCGAGCCCGAGGATGACGGGAAGCGGCGAACAGTTTCCTCCCCTGTGCTTTATCCTGATGCCTATGGGGCCTGGCCCCCGCGATGAGGCCGCGAGGGCGAACCGAGCCAGGACAGCCGATGTCATGGCCGGCCCAGTTCCTTCAGCAGCGGCAACAATTCGTTGTCCACCTGTTGTGCCGTCAGCGGCCCGACGAAGCGCTTGCGAATATGTCCCGTTTTGTCCAGCACATAAGTCTCCGGCACACCGTAGACGCCGAAGTCCAGGCCGACGCGGCCATCGCGATCCATGCCGATCGCCTTGTACGGATCGCCGAACCGCGCCAGCAGCCGTTGCGCGTCCTGGGGCTCATCCTTGTAATCGATGCCGTACAGCGGCACGTGATTTTGTTCCGCCAGTCGCATCAGCAACGGATGTTCGATCCGGCACGGCACGCACCACGAGGCGAAGAAGTTGATCATGACCGGACCACCCTTCAGCGCGTCGCGAGCGACCATCGGGCCGTTCAGACCCGCCAATGCGAATTGCGGCGCCTCTTTGTCGATCAACGCCGACGGCAACTCCCGCGGATCGTGATCGGGCCGCAACGCAACCGCGAAGTAACCGGCGAGCGCCAAGAACAACACGACGGGCAGCAGATAGAGAGTGCGTCGCATGATCACTCGGCCGCCGCGGTTTGCGCCATGGGCTGACGGCGTCTGGCCGCCGCGCCGACACGCCAGCGGCGGTCGCTGAGGCTGACCACGCCACCGAACGCCATGATGATGGCGCCGCCCCAGATCCAGGAAATCAGCGGCTTCCAGTAAGCTCGAATGGTCCAGCCGCCGTCCGCCGCCGGCTCACCCAACGCCACGTAGAGATCGGCGAACGGATTGCTGCGGATCGCCGTCACGCTGGTTGTCTGATCCTGTAGCGCGAAATACCGCCGTTCCGGGTGCATGACCTCGACGAGTTGGCCGCCGCGCCGCACCACGACAGTCGCATCGTTGGCGATGTAGTTCGGGCCCTGCAGATTCTCGACTTTATCGAGATGGAAGTCATACCCGCTGAGAGTGAAACCGCCGCCGATTGGAACGATGGCGAGATGCTCTGTCTCCCACGCGGTCGCCGATATCCCCGCAACGGAAATCGCCATTCCGAGATGCGCGAATGTCATGCCCAACGCCGAGCGCGGCAGATGGATGGCGCGGCGGAAACTCTCCGCGGCGGGAATGCGGAACAGCCGCACCCGCTCGGCGAGTTCGACGGCCACGCCCATCGCGGTCCAGACCGCCAGCCCCAGGCCGAGCACCGCCAGGACCGGCCCGCCATAAGTGACATACAGCATCACCAGCGTGAACCCGGCGGCGACCGCGAAGGCGACCCACAGCCGCTGCAACGCGCCCAAAAGGTCTCCTCGTTTCCAGGCAAGCATCGGCCCCACCGCCATCGCGATCAGCACAGGGATCATCATCGGCACGAAAGTGCGATCGAAGAACGGCGGCCCGACCGAGACTTTCGCGCCGCCAACCGCGTCCAGGAACAGCGGATACAGCGTGCCCAGAAACACCGTCGCCGCGCAGGCCGTCAGAAGAATGTTGTTGAGCAGCAAGGCGCCCTCACGCGACACCGGCGCGAACAATCCGCCGCCTTTCAGCGCCGGTGCCCGCATCGCGTACAGCGTCAGCGACCCACCGATCGCCACGATCAACAGCAGCAGAATGAAACTGCCGCGCCACGGGTCGACGGCGAAAGCATGCACCGAACTCAACACCCCGGACCGCACCAGGAACGTGCCAACCAGCGACAGCGAGAAGGTGACGATCGCCAACAGGATGGTCCAGCTTTTCAGCGTGTCGCGTTTCTCAACGACAATGGACGAGTGAATCAGCGCTGTGCCGACCAGCCAGGGCATGAAGGACGCGTTCTCGACCGGGTCCCAGAACCACCAACCGCCCCAGCCCAGGGTGTAATACGCCCACCAACTGCCCATCGCGATGCCGACGGTCAGGAAGCACCAACTGGCCAAAGCCCAGGGGCGGACCCAGCGGGCCCATGCGGCATCGACGCGGCCCTCGATAAGGGCGGCGACGGCAAACGAGAAGGAAACGGAAAACCCGACATAACCGAGATAGAGAAACGGCGGATGGAACGCGAGGCCGGGATCCTGCAGCACCGGATTGAGCCCGTGCCCGTTCGCCGCCGGCGGCCAGGTGCGCAGGAACGGGTTGGAGGTCAGCAAGATGAACACCAGGAAACCGACCGCGATCATGCCTTGCACCGACAGCACGCGCGCCCTCAGGTCGGGCGGCAGGTTGCCGGAGAACAACGCCAAAGCGGCGCCACATACGCTGAGCATGAAGATCCACAGCAGCATGGAGCCTTCGTGATTGCCCCACACGCCGGTGATTTTATACAGCAGCGGCTTGTCGGTATGGCTGTTCTCGATGACGTTGATGACCGAGAAGTCGGACGTGACGTAAGCGTGCATCAGGGCCAGCATCGCGATGGCGACGAGGACGAACTGCACCAGCGCGGTGTTGCGGCCGACCGCCATCCAGCCGGCGTAGCCGCGGGAGGCACCCAGAAGCGGCACGGTCGACTGCACCAGCGCCACGCAGAGCGCCAGGATCAGCGCCATATGGCCGAATTCGGTGATCATGCGCTGAAACCCTCACAGGACAGGCCGTCGTGCGTCCGGCCGACGGGGGACCGCTTACACCAACCGGCGGTAGAATCGACCCCCCAATCCTCGGACATGACCACGAATACATCCGTCATTGTGAGGCTTCCCCCGTATTGGGCGGACCCAATCGGGCTTTCCCATCTTCGGACAGTTCAATCACGCTCGACCCATTTTCGTGCTCACAGGTCAGCGAGGTCAACGGCATGGGAGGAGGTCGCATCGTCATGGCACGGCTCTACCGGTCCCCCGGCCGAGCCGGAAGATGACGAAGGGAAGCGCCCCGGATGACGGGGGAATCGCGGGAGATAACGAAGGGATCGTTGGAGATGACGGGCGAACCTTCAGCGATGAACGGCGAGAACCCGCGGCAGGATTACGTCGGCGAGGGCGGGACATCACTGGCGAACGCACTCTTACGCCACCGCTCTCCGCGCCGGCATGAGGATCGCGCACAGCGCGTCCACCAACTGGTCCATCATCGCGTCGGTATGCATCGG
>Ga0182030_10004795_pt1 | contig 28882 bp, 24 predicted proteins | sample 812S3MmetaG_FD_121299 | JGI IMG/M metagenome (GOLD analysis project Ga0182030, IMG submission 121299) | Permafrost microbial communities from Stordalen Mire, Sweden - 812S3M metaG (Illumina Assembly) | ecosystem: Environmental > Terrestrial > Soil > Wetlands > Permafrost | place: Sweden...
CGTCAGGAGCGCAACGGCGATCCCATGCATGGCGCGGTTCTCGCTGATTTCTCTTGGTGTTTGCATGTTAGAAAGAGAAAGTACTGTTCGCCAAGTGACTTCGGTAACTGCCTGAGAGTGTGCTTGTGCTCAATTCGCGCGGAGACGGATGGGCAGCCTTCTGCAAGTTGGAAAACCCCGGTGTGAGGCGCACAGCAGGAAAACTCCCCCCTACGATCCGCACCAATGCCAACATTCTAAGCCAAGCCTCGGCGATTGCAAAGGACTCAGAAGGACTGGAATGAACTAAAGTGCGCAACCGGCAAGCCCAGTCCGGGATTTTTTCGGAGGTTCAAATGTGGGAAGCGATGCTTGAAACACGAATGGCGAAGCTCTCCCGAAAAGCGTGGCGGCAGATCTGCCGTGATGAACAGCGCAGGCTAGTGAGCAGCCGCGCGCGGACTCCCAGGCGCGGGCGTGGCGGAACGTTCTACCCCGGAGGGGCTGTGCAGGGCTGAAATGCGGCGGAAGTCGGCGGAGTTGTCCTCCGTCTCGGGAAGATATTCGTAGTCCTTCAAGCAGACGGCAACACCGATTTTGGTCTCGGCCAATTTTGTCTCAACCGCAACGGCCGGCTTCCAGTTGTCCGCAGGCTTGGTGACACGCAGAACGCGGGCCCGGCAGCGCACGCGCATGCTCTTGCCCAGGGTGATTTCGGAAGGCATCTTTAATGTGAGTTCGATTTCTATGCCCTCACTGATCGCCATATCGGTAAACAGGAAGGCTCCGCGGGAACTGAGGTCCTGGGTGAATCCGAGCCCTTCGGCCGCAGTCGAGATGTCACGCAGGGAGACTGGCAGGTTAAAAGCGAAGCGCTGTCCAATGCGGCGTTCAACACCAACCGAAGGGGTGGTCATGGTAGTGTCCCTTTCCTAGGGAATCGCCGGGGGGAGAGCAACTGCAACTGTAGCGCAGTCCGGCCACTCTGGGAAGCTAAAAATTGGCGCAGAAAATTATGAATCCTCGCACCAGGCTTGCCGCGGCTGTGGAAAACTGTTTTGCCGACATGCCGCAGGCAGTCTGCAAGTTATAGTAATCCGGAGAGCGGCTAGCGTCATCCAAAGAAGCGAACGTGTCTGAATCAAGAATCCCAGTTCAGGAAAATCCGGCAGAGAGCGGCGCCGAAGCGGCCACCGGGAGCGGATCGCGCTGGCAAGCTGCGGGACGAGCGCTGCGCCATCGCAACTTCCAGCTCTTCTTTAGCGGACAACTGATCTCCCTCATCGGCACCTGGATGCAGAGCGTGGCCCAGTCGTGGCTGGTTTACCGCCTAACCGGTTCGGCGCTGCTGCTGGGGTCGGTGGGATTTGCCAGCCAGGTTCCCGTATTCCTATTTGCCCCGCTCGGGGGAATCGCGGCCGATCGCTACAACCGTCGCCACATCGTGATCGCGACGCAAATCGCGTCAATGTCGCTGGCCTCCGTTCTGGCCGCGCTGACGCTGCTGCATAAAGTGCAAGTGTGGCAGATATTCGTGCTGGCGAGTTGCCTGGGCGTGGTGAATGCGTTCGACATTCCCGGACGGCAATCGTTTCTGGTGGATATGGTTGGCAAGGACGACTTGATGAACGCGATCGCGCTGAATTCCTCCATGTTCAATGGCGCGCGCGTGATCGGTCCCGCCATCGCTGGGATTCTGGTGGCGAAGATTGGCGAAGGCTATTGCTTCCTTGGTAACGCCGTGAGCTACATCGCGGTGATTATCGGATTGCTGCTGATGAGGGTGCACAGCCCGGCCCGCGCGTCCATGGCTTCGCCGCTGGAGCACATGATGGAAGGATTCCGCTTCGTCAATCGGACTGCGCCGATCCGCGCGCTGCTTCTGCTACTGGGCCTGGTGAGCCTGGTGGGCATGCCCTATGTGGTGCTGATGCCGATTTTCGCTGATCAAATTTTGCACGGCGGAGCGAAGGGGTTGGGCATCCTGATGGGCGCGACCGGCGTGGGAGCCCTGCTGGGTGCGCTGACCCTCGCGTTTCGTTCAGGTGTGAAAGGGCTGGGGCGATTGGTGGCCTGGTGCTGTGCTGGTTTCGGAGCCAGTCTGGCGGTGTTTGCGTTGTCACACGTATTCTGGGTTTCCGTGGTTCTACTACTGCCGGTGGGTTATTGCATGATGCTGCAAATGGCATGCTCGAACACACTGATTCAGGTAATGGTGCCGGACGCGTTGCGCGGGCGGGTGATGGCCGTGTACTCCATGATGTTCATGGGCATGGCTCCGATTGGAGCGCTGCTCGGCGGCGCGCTGGCCGACCGTCTGGGCGCTCAAGTCACGGTAGCGATCGGTGGCGTGGCGTCGGTGGTGGGCGCGTGCTGGTTCGCGTTGCATCTGCCGAAGATCCGCGTGGAAGCTCGGCGATTGATCGTGTCACAAGCCGCGGGCGGCGGCGAGCCGTCGGAGATGACGGCGCAGGCGGTAGAAGATTAGATCCGAAGTGCGCGGGGAAGTCTATCTGATTCGGTTTTTACATCTTCGGTTTCCACATGGCGCATGAGATGCGCCGATTCCTCTCGACCTGAACCGCCGCGGGCCACCCATGAAGAATTGTGATCGACAGAATTGGTGATTTGGCGCTCCGCGCGCGCATATTTCTTGAAGGTCGATAAAGAGACGTGATATATCCGCTAACTATCTCGCCAGACGATTAAGTCCCACCCATCTGCTTCGAGGGCGAGCGAAAACGGACGATCGTCGATCGGAGGACAAGATGAGTTCATTCCGGAAGATGATGGCTTCCAGTCTTTTCATGGCGGTATTCACGGGAACGATGTTGGGGCAAGGCGGAGCCACGGGCGCCATCGGTGGCGTGGTTCAAGACGCTTCTGGAGCGGTGATCGCAAATGCCAAGGTGAGCGTCACAAGCGAAGCCACGGGTGAACTACTACGCCAGGTGACGAGCGATGCATCCGGATTGTTCACGGCCACACTATTGCCTGTGGGCACGTACACCGTGGAAGTGAACGCGACCGGCTTTCCCAATACTAAGTTTCCCGGCGTGGTGGTACGCATCACGGAGACCACGCGCATGACCACGGTTCTGAAAGTGAATACGGTGAAGGAAGTTGTGGAAGTGCAGTCCCAGGTGGAGCAGGTCAATACCACGGACGCCACCACGGGCCAATCGCTGGGAGCTCAGACGATTACCGATCTTCCTTTGGCGACGCGAAACTTCCAGCAGCTACTGACGCTCTCCGCGGGCGCTTCTTCCGACTTGAACAATGCCGCGCAGCTCGGCCGCGGCGCAGTCTACATCCATGTGAATGGCGGCAGGGAAGACAACAACAACTATTTGATCGACGGCATCACAGTCGCCGACTACGCCTTTGGCGAATTAACCTACACCCCTCTGCCCAGCCCGGACGCGATCCAGGAGTTCAAAGTTTCGACCAGCCTCTACGACGCAACCCAGGGACGTAACGGCGGCGGCAACATCAATGCCACGCTGAAAAGTGGGACCAATCGCTTTCACGGCGACTTGTGGGAGTACTTCCGCAACACGGATCTCGACGCTCACGACTATTTCCTGGGCAAGGTGCAGGTCAAGCAGAACATTTTCGGCGGTGACTTCGGCGGACCGATCGGCTCCGGAGCCAAGCTGGGCTACTTCTACGTGAATGTTCAAGGCACACGGCAGCGCAGCGGCGATTCGCCGGGAACGTTTATCAACACCAGCATTCCGGTTCTTCCGACGGCGCGCGATCAGGCCACGCTGCTCAATACCTTCTTTTGCGGCGCGAACTGCGGCGGAAATACGGCCGCGGCGCTCGATCCGGTGGCATTGAACTTGTTGAACGTGCAGGGCAACAATTTCGGACCCGGCGTAGGTGGTGGCTGGCTATTTCCCAGCGTCGCCGGAACGCCAGGCTTCACGCAAACACCCAACGGCCCCGTGCTCAATACTGGTCCACTGGTGTTGAGCGATCCCGGCAAGTTCAGCGATAACCAGTTCACCGCGAACTGGGACCGCGAATTCCGGGGCGGCAAGGACCGTTTATCCGAGCGCTTCTTTTGGTCTAATTCCGACACCTTCGAGCCCTTCGGCGCGGATTCCTACGGCATTCAAACCGGAGGCCCGCCCGGCTACAACAACCTGAACTTTCCCCTCGATATTCCTCTACACAGCCGCTTCGGCAGCATCACCGAAACGCATATCTTCAGCAATAGCTTGATCAACGACTTCCGCTTCGGGGTGAACATCATCAGCGACAGGTTGAATAACGAGGCGCCGATCACCGGCGCGGACATTGGCATCAACCTGCCCACAGCCACCGGTGTAAACGGCCAAGCCGGCGATCCCAACATGTACCGTCTGCAATTTGGAAGCTGGGCCTTTGGTCCATATCCCACCCAACTGCAATCTGCGCTGTCGGATAACTACACCTGGGTGGACACCGTAAGTTGGACCCATGGTCCCCACCAACTCCGCTTTGGCGGGGAGATTGACCGCGTCGCCATGCGCCGCAGCCTGCCCATCGCCGACAATGGACTGATATTCTTTATCGCAGAAGCTACTGGATATGACACCGACTTCCAGAGTTTTCTGGCCGGCGATCCACTGCTCGGCGAGGGTGGCGGCGGCCTCGGTAACCACGACTACCGCATCCCCGGCTACTCCTGGTTTGCCCAGGATGACTATCGCGCGAGCAAGACTCTTACGTTCAACATTGGTTTCCGCAACGAGCTGCTCGGTGCGCCCTACGACACACTTTGCCACACCGGGAACACCGATCCCGAGTTGGCGAATACCACCGGGCAGCCTTATGTTTATCCCAAGTGCATCAATAAGTTCGGACTCTCCGGTATCAACGGGACACTCAATCAGGCGGGATTGAACAATGAATATGCCTCGGTGTGGGAGCCGCGCATCGGCTTTGCCTATGACGTGGCCGGCCATCACACCACATCGATTCGTGGTGGTTACGGCATCTACAGCGTCCGCGAGGACTTGGGAGCGGTAGACAATCTCGCCATCGTTCCGCCGACTTACCCGTTCCTGGTGGGTTTCGACCCCGGACCAAACAGCCTACAGAATCTGTTTGCCTCAAGCGCCGCGTTCCCGAACGGGGTTCCGCCGCTGGGCGCCGCTCCAACTCAAACTTACGTGCCCACGGCCGCAATCTTTCAAGGCTTCGGGGCGTGCTCCTACCCGCTGCCCCAGCAATGCGGCGCGGGTTTTAGCGGCAATGTGAACAGCCTGATCCAGCTTGCCGTGCCACTGCATTGGGTGGCAGGCACCACGCAGCAGTGGAATTTCACGATACAGCGCGAACTGGGACGAGACTGGTTCATGGAACTCGGCTATGTCGGAACCAAAGGGAGCCGTCTGCGCTCTACCTTCGATCCCGATCAGGCTACGCTGGCCACGCCACAAAATCCGGTGACCTTACCGTACGCCTGCGGGGGCGGTCCCGGCTCTTGCTCGATCGTTGATTCGACGGTGGAGAATGCCAGCGCGCGTGCGCCTTATCTGGGCATCGCACCCGCCGATTTTGAAGACTTCGCGCCTAACTCTGATTCCCACTACAGCGCGCTGCAAGCCACTCTAGCCCACCACTTCGGCAGGGGGCTTTATTTTCAGAGTGCTTACACCTGGTCCAAGTCGATTGATGACGTGTCCACCGCCTCGGTGGCATTCCTGACCAGGGTCAACGATCAGAATGACGCGGCGGCCTCTCGCGGCCTCTCCGATTTCGACCGGCGGCAACGCTTTGTGACCAGCGCCGTTTATCAACTGCCCTTCTTCGCCAGATCCAGCGGTCTTGCCAAGGCAGCGCTGGGTGGCTGGGAGGCCAGCGGCGTAATCATTCTGCAATCGGGAGCGCCATTCACGATCTATGATCCCAATGGAGGCACAGCTTACGCCCTGGCCAGCACACCGTCATCGACTGCCACTTTCGCCCCCGGGTTCAGTTGCGCCAATGCTCCCAGCTCGGGCAGCATACAGTCGCGACTGGCCAACTGGGTGAATCCCTTGGCCTATCAGCCGGACGCGCCCCTGGCACTTTCCACCGGCGGCAACAGCGATGCCACCGGCTATGGCAACACGCCGCGCAACTGCATCATTGGACCGCCGCAGAAGAACGTTGATTTCACGCTGGATAAGAGTTTCAAACTTGGCGAGCGGCAGAGTTTGCGATTCCGGGCGGATTTCTTCAACCTGTTCAATCACCCATCGTTCGCCGACCCAGCATCAACGTCAGTGTCGGCGGCGGGAGGTTCGGCGCAAATCACGTCCGTGATCGGTACGCCGCGGCTGGTTCAGTTCTCGCTGAAGTACGGGTTCTAGCGTTCGTTACTTGTAGGCTTCCGGCGGCAGTCCGGTAATGCGGATGCCGCCGTGGCCTTTGTGGCGGATGTTCAGGCCAATCAGCAACGCGGTAATCTGTTCGAGGATGCGGGCGTTTTCCAGCTTACCGCCGTCGATGGCACGGACGCCGGGAATTTTCGCGGCGAGGGATCGCGTGAGCTGAGCCGCGCTGGCGTCGTCACTGCAGACGATAACGTCGCAATCGAGATCTTTATCCCCCTTCAGAAGATCGGCGGATAAGTTGTGGAAAGCGGCGACCACGCTCACGCCTTTGGGGACAAGTTCCGCGGCCTGCTGTGCGGCCGAGCCTTGCCAAACACCGAGCGTGCGTGAGGCGCGTCCGCCAACTCCGGCAGCGAGCGCAACCGTGGCGTCAATCAGAATGCTGCCGGTGCGGAGCTCGGGCTTGAGTTGTTTCAGCAGTGCCGCTTGGCCTTCGAAAGGGACGGTGAGCACGAGAATATCCGCAGCCGCGCAGGCGGCGAAGTTTTCCATGCCGGAGATGCGGGCGTGACTTCCGGCTTTTTCTTTGATTTTGTCGGCGATTTTGTTGGCGGCATCCTGCGCGCGCTGCGCGTCGCGCGAGCCGATGATGATGGTTTCCCCGGCACGCGCCCAGCGCAGAGCGATTCCCATGCCTGCGGGCCCGGTGCCGCCTAGAACGGCAATAGGACGCGAGTCTTCACTCATGCAAATTCCGGCTCCAGCGATTCTTCCGCGGTGAACTCTTCCAGCGGCGACTTCAGCTTGATGCGCGTATAGGTGGTGTTGCGCTCGGCGGGGATGCGTCCCATTTCCAGAATCATCGACTGAAAGTCATCCGGGCTGGTGTATTGGCCGGCGGTGGCTCCGGCTTCGCGCGAAATGTTTTCTTCCATCAGCGTGCCGCCGTAATCGTTAGCGCCCGCGTGCAGGCAGAGTTGCGATAGGCGGCGGTTCAGCTTTACCCATGAAACCTGAATATTGTTAATGGAGCCGGCGAGCAGCAGGCGCGCCAGCGCGTGCACTTTCAGATGCTCCTCGATCGTCGGCCCGGTGCGAGCCAGGCCCTGGTGAAACAGCAACGTGTTCTGGTGGACGAAGCCGAGCGGAACGAATTCGGTAAAGCCTCCGGTTTCGTCCTGGATCTCGCGCAGCAAGAGCATCTGCCGGACCCAGTGCTCCGGTGTTTCGGTGTGGCCGTACATCATGGTCGAAGTGGAGCGGATGCCGTTGCGGTGGGCGGTGCGAATCACTTCGATCCACTGCGCGGTGGTGAGCTTGTTGGCCGAAAGAATGTGCCGGATCTCGTCGTCGAGAATTTCTGCTGCTGTGCCGGGTAGCGTGCCCAGGCCGTTGTCGCGCAGCAAGGATAGATAGTCGGAGAGAGGCATGCCGGTAAGTTCCACGCCGTAGACGATTTCCATCGGGGAGAAAGCGTGGATGTGCATGCCCGGCACAGCACGCTTGACCGCACGCAGAATGTCGCGATAGTAAAGCGGAGGCAGGCCGTGCGGCAGTCCGCCCTGAATGCAGACTTCCGTCGCGCCAAGTTGCCAGGCTTCCACGGCCTTTTGCGCGACTTGATCCGGGTTGAGGAAATACGTGTCGGACTCGCGCGGGCCGCGGCTGAATGCGCAAAACTTGCATCCCACAAAACAAATGTTGGTGAAGTTGATATTGCGATTCACCACGTAGGTGACGAGGTTGCCGGAGAGTTCGGCGCGCAGCAGGTTGGCCGCAGCGAGCAGTCCGAGCAGGTCATCGCCTTCGGAATGAGCCAGCGAGTAGGCCTCTTCCTTCGAGACGGCGTTGCCGTTCTGAGTTTCGAGAATTTTTTCCAGAGATCCGCGGACTGTGGGGGTGACTCGCGGGGCGATGTCGGACCAGTCGAGGGTAGGGAAGCTTTCCAATTCCGAAATCGAAAGTTCGCGCGGCACGAGTTCCTCCAAATGGGGTAGATTCCAAATTACTCCTAGAGGCCGCCGTTTGGCGAGAGGCTAGCGAAACAGATCGGTTGTAACTGGGCGGAGCAGGTCACGCATTTTGCCGCCGGCCGGTTCGTAGGGGAATCCGCGAATGATGCAGGCCGGAGTACGGTTGAGTTTGCCGCAGACGAGTCCGGCCGCGGCGGCGAGTTCATCGGCAATGGCTTCAAGACTGGCATGCAGAGTGTAGCCGTGCGGATCGCGGCGGCCGCGATCGTCGCGCAGCGGCTTCATGCCGGCGATGCCGATGCAGAAATCGACCAAACCTTCGCGCCAAGGCCGGCCGAATGTGTCAGTAATGAGAACAGGGATGGCGAGACCAGTCCGCTTCTTGAGTTCGCGGTGAAGATCGCGCGCGGAACGGTCAGGATCGGTGGGCAAGAGCAGCGCGTGACGGCCGCCATCGACGTTGGAAACGTCCACGCCGCTGTTGGCACAGATAAAACCGTGGCGGGTTTCAGTGATGAGCACGCCGTTCTTGCGCCGGATGATGGCTCGGCTCTCGCGCAGTGCGAGCTCGATGACGCGAGCGTCGAGGTTGTATTGCTTCGCAGAGGCGACGGAATCCGCGGAGGGCTTGATGGTCGCAAGGTCGACGATCCGGCCCTCCGCCTTGGAGACGATCTTGTGTTTGACGACGAGAATGTCGCCAAGTTCGAACGCAAGCTTGTGTTGTCTTAGCGATTGCAGCAGTTTTTCAGATAGCGAATTGCCAGGTTTGATTTCGTCGGCGAGCGGGATCGGGATGAGGCGCAGTTCAGTGTAAGACTCATTCGATGTTTCCTTGCTGGGCTGCTTCGCAGCTGGTTTCCTAGCGGCGCGGCGGGGCTTGCTCACATGCCCTCCGATCCTTTCGCAGGAAACCGATTGTCGAGCGCCCACCGGCGAAGCAGGCTCTGCGTGCGTGTTTCGCCGGGATGCGCGAGAAGTTGCTGCAGGTCTTCGGGATTATCCACGTCGAGCGCAATGCTCGGAAGTTGCAGAACGATACACGGTTTGCCCGTGGCTTGAGCTGCGGCACGGTGCGGCTTGAAACTATCGTTTCCGAAGCGCAGGGGGAACAGGTTCGCAGGGCGGCGGAAAACGGCGTTGGTACCGCGTCCGTCGGCGGCGGGCGCCAGCACCGTGCCTTCTTCGGGTGCATGCGCAAGAATTTCGTCGAGTTCGCTGGCTTGAATCAACGGAATGTCGGCGGGAATGACGAGCGTGCTGTCCATGCCACGCGTTACGCAAAGGTTCGTTGCCATTTCGATGGCGCCGGTTTCGCCGGGGTTTGAAGGGTCGGGAATGATTTCGAAATCGTATTCCCCCGCGAGTTCAAGCGCAAACGGATCACTCGTCACAAGCGCGCAGGCGGGACGGCGCAGCCACGCGGCCAGCGCCGCCACCACGTCATGCAGCATGGTTTGCGCCAATTCGGTGCGTGCAGGCTGATCCAGCACGGCCGCGAGACGCTGCTTTGCAGCCGAAAGATTCTTGACTGGAACGAGGATCACGGCTGGTCGGCGGCGGCAGGGACCGCGGGCAGGCCAGAAAGCGGTTTCTCAGAATTAGGCTCGTCGGCCAGCAGCCCACCCAACGCGTACGAGAGAACGGTTCGGGCGAGTGCGGTCTTGTCTTCGGCGGAGCGCATGATGGTTTGCGCACACTGCACGCGCAATCCGTTTGCGCGAAGGGCATCGGCGGCACGGGCATCCCGCGTGTCGCAAATGAGGAGATCGAGAAAATCTTCGTAAGCTTTGGCTACGCCGGCAATCGAGCAAGGCAAACCCTGGGCGGTCATCAGAATTCCCGCAGGTCCGGCAACGGCGGCATTCCCCACAATCGGGCTTACGGCGGCAACTTTGCCGCGTGCGCCGCGCAGCGCCTCGCGAACCCCGGGTACGGAAAGAATGGGGCCAATGCTGGTGATGGGATTGCTGGGCGCGATAAGAACTGCGTCGGCGGAGAGGATGGCTTCAAGCACTCCCGGCGCAGGCTCGGCGTCGGAGGCTCCAGCGAAACGCACCGAGTTTACCGGATCCTGATACCAACGCTGGACGAAATACTCCTCGAAACTTAACTCGCCGGAAGGCGTATCCACGCGGGTCTCTACGCGAGAATCGCTCATCGGCAGAATTCGCGCTTTCACTCCGAGCTTGTCGCAGATCATAGTCGTGGCATCGGAAAGAGTTTTACCCTCCGCCAGCAGGCGTGAGCGCAAAAGATGCATGGCGAGGTCGCGGTCGCCAGTATGGAACCATGTGGGTTCGCCAAGTTGTCCCATGGCCTGCAGGCAAAGAAAAGTGTCGCCCTTCACGCCCCAGCCCCGCTCGCGGCTGAGCAGGCCGGAGAGAACGTAGGTGATGGAATCGATGTCCGGGGAAACGTAAAGTCCCCACCAAAGCAAGTCGTCGCCAGTGTTGACGATGAGAGTGATTTCCTCCGGCGGGATCACTTGCCGCAAACCATCGACAAACTTGGCGCCGCCCGTGCCGCCGGTGAGCACGCAGATCATGCGGCCCTCTCTTCCTTCGCGAGGCCATCCGCACCGCGGGCGGCTTGAAGCTTCTCCGCAAGCATTCCGGGCTTCGATGTGACCAAGGGTAAAAATTCAGGGTAGACGGGTAGGCGCTGGCGCAACTGGAATCCCTTACCCTCAGTGCGCAGGCGAAGTTGGTCCAGATGCGGCCAGGGCTTCTCGGGATTGATGTAGTCAGGCGTCAGCGGCGAAACCCCTCCCCAGTCGTTGATGCCAGCGTTCAACAAGTCTTCATAATACGGTGCATTGAGGTTGGGAGGCGCCTGGATATTGACATTAGGTAGTAACAAGCGAGTTACCGCCACCGCCCGCAGCATCTCGCCCTGGCTGGGTTCGGGCACGAGCGCCATGGGGATGGTGGGCTTGGTGCGGAAGTTCTGGACAATCACTTCCTGGATGTGGCCGTAATGGTCGTGGAAATCGCGGATGGCGAGCACCGTATCGACACGGTCTTCCGGAGTTTCACCGATGCCGATCAGCAAGCCCGTGGTGAAGGGAACTTGCAGCTTTCCAGCGTCTTCGATGGTGCGCAGGCGCTTGGCCGGAACTTTGTCGGGAGCATTGTCGTGGGCCGCGCCGGGGGCGAGCAGGGCGCGGTTGGTGGTTTCGAGCATGAGTCCCATGCTGGGTGAGACGGCCGCCAGACGGGCGATCCACTCGGCGCTGAGCAGTCCGGGATTTGGATGAGGAAGCAGGCTGGTCTCGCGCAGGACGAGCTTGCACATCGCTTCCAGATAGTGAAGTGTGGACTTGTAGCCGAGATGCCGCAGGGCGTCGCGCATCTCGGGGAAAAGCATTTCCGGCTTATCGCCAAGACTGAAAAGAGCCTCGGTGCAGCCCAGCTTTTCGCCGGCGCGGGCGACGCTGAGGATTTCTTCCGGAGTCATGGTGTGCGCCCCGGGTTCTCCGGGATCGCGGCGGAAAGTGCAGTAGCCGCAGTAGTCGCGGCAGAGGTTGGTTAGCGGCAGGAAGACCTTCCGCGAGTAGGTGATGACACCGGGCTTGAAGTTTTCCTTGGCGGAGCACGCGGCGGCGAGCAGCGCGGGCAGATCGTCGTCACCGCAGCGGATCAGACGGAGGGCAAGCTCGCGCGAGATGGGCGAACCGGGCTGCAGACCGGCCAGCTCTGCGGCGCACGATGCGCTGTGCTCCTGACGGAGTGTTCTGATGGCAGTTAGGGTCACGATGCTCTATTCCGCGCGGCGCGCGGATGAATCGAATCATACAACAGTGATCAGTGGCCAGTGGTTAGTGGCCAGTCAATACAAACCTGCCCGTCCGCTGAGATAACCGAGTCCGTGCACTACAGAACCTTCGTTCATGAAGTCTCACTAATTTTGGAAGAGGGGGAACAGATCGTGCCGATACCTAGCGAGAGATCGACACGGCCGTGCAAAATTATTTCCTTCTCATCAACCTGCTCGCGGGCTCCGCGCTCAGCAGGCAAAGACTCATCCGTCGTGGCTATGCCTTCCCCCGCCGTAGAAGACTCCACGCTCGACGACTGTGTCCTATACTCCTTCTATTCGCTTTTGCCCTCCCGGTGTGCGCTCAGGAATTCGTTCCCGAGCGCGTCGTCTTTCCCATCACGGATTTCAAGCCCGACATCAAGCATCTTGCCCCTTTCACCATGAAGTTCGGCACAGGGTTTTGCCTCGACCCGGACTGCCGCTTCGTGGGCACCAACTACCACGTCGCTAAGGCCATGGGCAAGTGCGTCCGCATCAAGGGGGTGTTCTCCGCGCACCGCTACCTCGATTCCGACCCGGACGATGCGGGGGCCGAAGACATGAACCTTGGCTGGGGCGGCTCGCTGAAGTACACCCCGGCTCACGACCTTGCCATTTATGAGATGCGGCATCCCGTGAAGAACTTCCATGGCATCGGCTTCGGCGCCGACGATTTGGAGAACGGGGCGGAAGTGGACATCTATGCCTACCCGTTCAACTGGAACCCGAAGCGCGGGCTGGTTCACTGGCACGGCAAGTTCATCGGCGAGACCGGCCAAGGTCTGCTGGCTTTCAGCTACGAGGAGGGCCGGGTGCGCGGCGGCGCCAGCGGCGGCATTGTGGTTGACGGCAACACCAAAAAAATCGTCGGCATCCTGAACGAAATAGGCGAGGGCAAGGACCGCATCGCGCTCGCGGTGCCTGTCAAGGAGCTCGCGGGCTTTGTCGCGAGGGCGCAGCCCTACCTGCAAGCGGCCCTTTTTCCGAAGACGGTGTTCGTCTCTCCGGTCGCCGCAGACCTGTATCCGCCCTACGTCTGGACCCGCGCCGAAGGTCTTTCGCAGCGTCCCGCGGAGCCGCCCGAGGTAGTCAAGCTGCGGCGCACGGCGCAGCATCTCGCCGACTCGATGCGTCACTTCACCGCGACCGAGACATTCGCCTGGGGCCGTGACAGCCCCGAGCCGCAGGTGACGGACGCATACGAGACGCTCATTCTGGATGGCGCGCAGCCCTGGCGTCGCCAAGGCAACAAGAAGTTCTACGACAGCGTCCCTTTCCCGCCGCTGAACGGTTCCATCGTGTCTGGCGATCAGTGGTCGGAGCTTCCTCGAATGGTCGGCGCGGAGCTTGACTTGAAAATCCACCAAGCGCCGGACGCCGTGGTGGGCAGTCGCACCGTCCACGTGTTCCAGTATGCCGCGAACGTCGAGGACGGCGTGTGCTTGTTCCGGTCTGTGATGAGCTACGGCTTCTTCCAGCGGAGCACGACGAAATTTTACGACTGCCACGGTGAAGTCTGGACGGACGAGTCGGGGATCATCTTGCGGATTTCGCAAGCTCTTGACCTTTCCGGACCGTGGTACCGCTGGTGGGGAGTGATGACTTATGGCTGGCTGGAGAAGAACGGGACTCAGTACCTTGTCCCGGTCACCATTACGACGCAGGCCGAGCACAATCAAACGTACTGGTGCCGGGGGCTGTTCACAGACTACGAGATGTTCGGCGTAAAAACCCGTTTGGTGCTGCCGACTGACCCGGAGCGGACGCAAAAATCTGCGCTTGGCGCGCCATGACGTTTTCTTGACCCCTATCCGATGCAATTTCAGAGTTACAGATGGAGGCGGGAATGATCAGTGGCAGTCAATATGAACCTACCCGTTCGCTGAGCACTGACCACCGGCTCGGGCAGGAGTTAATGAGCGCTATCGCGATGTTTCATCAACGATGCATGTGTTGGACAAAGAAAACAACGACGTCATCAGCCATTTCCTTCGTGACGGTGTGTCCTACACCGGGATAGAGCCTCAGAGTCGATTGTGGAAGATTGTCGCGGTAGATAGCCTCCGTAATAGGCCATCTAGCCATTAGAGTCTTGCCGAACAGACTGAAGATTAGGTCCTGGTCTTCCTGGTCATAGGAGTCTCTGTAGATCACGGAATCATTGGTGTCCAGAGATCCCATAAACAAAAACATAGGTGTTTTCTTCAACAGTTTTCTGTCCAATTTCTTGTGTGTCACTGCTTCGAAGTCCGCGGTGCCTATCGGGTAACGAAGGGGTTTCCCGTTCCAAGAATCGAGCGGCGCCATCGCCCATCCGCCCGGCGAGCCAAACGCCGCCGCCTCGATTCTATCTGGATGAATTATCGTAAACCGATTAGTAAACATGCCCGAGGCTGAGAAACCATACATCAGCACGCGCTTGCGAATCCTCACTCCTTCGGAACGAAGACGCGCACGCGCGGATTCAATCATAGCGATCAACTGTAAATCCAATCGTTTCAGATCTGCATTTCCCGTGATCAAGGAATCGCGATCCAATGCCTGCGTATATACGTGCCAATCTGACTTCGGGCGGGGAAAAACAGGCACCAGCAGCGCCACCTTCAGCTCGGATGCCATAGAGCACGACTGCTCGGCTAATTGTCGGGCGGAACGATCATGGATGGAGAAATCGTCGTCTGCCGTGCCTGTGTTGTTGGGTAGCACTAACAATGTGTACGTCGGGCGATTCTTTTTCTTCTCGCGAAACTCCGGTGGGACATACAGGTAGAAGGGATATAGAAAGCCCTTGGCCGGCACCCTATCGATCTGAACGAGTCCCGCTGGGGGCGGTGCTTCTTCGGGCTTCGTGGTTCCTGCATTCTGTCCAGAACATATGCAGGCCGATACGAGAATCAGCGTTCCAACTGTCATCCCGAAGAAAATTAGGGAGGCAATCGGTGTGCGGCTCACTTGGAATCCCAACGCCATAGGAGGGCAATCATAGAACGACACTAGAGGCGCACAATTGCAGAAATTTATTCAACGTCGACGTTGACAGGGATTTCCCTCATTGACCAGGGTGGGCCACCGCCGTGCTAATGTAGGCAGTCGCGGCATGACAACCGCCCGCTATGAGCCTCAGTCCAGCCGAATTCCGAAAAGCGATGGGGTGCTTCGCCACCGGGGTGACCATCATCACTCTCGATTTGGAAGGCGAAGTCCATGGGATGACCGCCAACGCCTTCGCCTCGGTGTCGCTCGATCCAGCGTTGCTGCTGGTATGCGTGGACCACAGCGCGGACACCCATGCTCATCTGCATGCCAAGAAGCGCTTTGGGATCAACATTTTGGCCGAGCACCAGCAGGTGATTTCCGAGTATTATGCGCGGCCGGTTCGCTCCCACGAACATGCCGAAAAGGAAGCCGGGGCGTGCTTTGATCGCACGGCGCACGGAACTCCGATACTGCACGGGGCGCTGGCGTATCTGGAATGCAGACTGCAGTCGGCGCAGGTGGCCGGCGACCACAGCATCTTTATTGCAGAGGTGGAGGATGTGGTGGTGCGTCAGGGCGAGCCGCTGCTGTTTTTTCGGGGCAAGTACCGCAAAATGGGGCAGGAAGTGGCGGACTAGATAAAGGGCCCGGGCCTCTCATTGAGGAGAGAAGCCCGGCCCGAGGGACTCGCAGACGTTTCGATCATAGTTGCCCGCCAGCCCTGTGGAGGACAAGGTTAGATGTCACAATGTTGTTGTGACGGATGCTACAGACAAAGCTGGGCAACATCACGGGGGCATACTTCATGGCGGAAAAAATGGCTAAGAGCGAGTCGGAGTGGAAGCAGAAGCTTACTCCGGAGCAATATCACGTGACGCGCGAGGCGGGTACGGAGCCGGCCTTCACCGGTAAGTACTGGAAGACCAAGGACGCAGGGACGTATCACTGCGTGTGCTGTGGCGAAACGTTGTTCGATTCTTCGACAAAATTCGATTCCGGAACCGGCTGGCCGAGTTTCTACAAGCCGGCGGACGAGAGCAAGGTGAAAGAGCACAAGGATTCCAGTTATGGCATGGTCCGCACCGAGGCGCGTTGCGCGACCTGTGGCGCTCACCTGGGGCACGTGTTCGAGGATGGTCCCACGCCGACCGGTTTGCGCTATTGCATGAATTCGGCGGCGCTGGACTTAAAGCCGGGGGAGAAAGAGAAGAAGTAAGACTAATCAGGTTTGCTGAAAGAACAAGGGGCACGCGCTGGCGTGCCCCTTGCCTGTGCTTCGATATTTTCTGGTCTGCTTAGGCGCTGGCGGTTGCGGCCAGAGCTTTCTGCGGTTCGGCAACGGCGGCCTTCGGCGCTTCCGCCGGCTTGGCCTGAGTTTGCGACTGGTTCTGCTGCTTGTGTTCGCCGCTCCGTACCTGGATGCCGCCCTTGAGCACGGCGCCGTCTTCTACGATGATGCGTATGGTGGAAACGTCGCCATGGACCACGCCTTCGCTCCGGATGTCCACGCGGTCGGTGCAATCGATGTTCCCGGTCACCTTGCCCATGACTACAACTTCGCGGGCGGTGATGTTAGCCTGCACGCTGCCGTTGCGGCCGATGGTGACGCGGTGGTCCGGCAGGCTGATCTTGCCTTCAACGCGGCCATCGATATAAAGCGCTTCGGCACCGCTGATTTCGCCCTTGATGATGAGCGTCCGGCCGATGGTGGCCTGCTCAATGGGCACACTGGTGGTCTTGACTGGATTGTAGGAGTTAGGGTTGGAGGCTGGCGAAGTGGACTTCCCGCCGTACGTGTATTCTGAGGGCTGCAACATGCGACCTTCCTTGATAACCGCCCGGTGCCTGCTGTTGGCGCCGCCTCTGCGGTTGGTCTGAGATTTTGGGGCCTCTTGGCTGGTTCCCTTCGGCCAATCCGACTATCGCACAGAAGTAAGTAATCCTCCGAGATTACGGAAGAGACTGTACGATTGCGGCAGCGGAGCCAGGTTAATCGGCTTCCTGCAGAGACTGGCTAAGGTCTTCCCATTCCTTGAGGAAGGCGGCGTGCGCCGCTTTTTGCTGGTCGAGTTGCTCAGACTGGCGCTGGCTCTCGTCGGCGCTGACGTAGTCCTGCAGGGCTGTTTCGCACCGTGTGATTATGGTCTCGGCGCGGCTGATTTCCGCTTCGAGTTCATGGATGCGATCTTCCATCTTCTTGCGCTTGATGGGATTCAACCGCTTTCCTTTGGCGGCAGGCACTGCGTCCGCGGTCTGGTTACCGTTTGAGGGCTTCTCCGGCGCTGGCTCAACCTCTTTCAGTTGTTGGCGGATGGCCTCTTCCTGCTTCGCGTTGCCGCCCTGTTTACGCCAGAGATAATCCTCGTAGTTGCCGGGATAGACTTCGACCTTGCCGTCGCCGATCTCGAAAACCCGCGTGGCCAGCTTGTCGATGAAGTAACGGTCGTGCGAGACGAAAACGACCGTGCCCGTGTATTCCATGAGCGCATCCAGCAGGACGTCTTTGGCGCGGAGGTCGAGGTGGTTGGTGGGTTCATCGAGCAGCAGGAAGTTCGCGGGATGCAGCAGCAGACGCAGCAGGGCATAGCGCCCGCGCTCGCCGCCGGAAAGCACGCCGATCTTCTTGAATACGTCGTCTTCAGAAAACAGAAAACAGCCAAGCAGGCTGCGCAGCTCAGTCTGCGTGGAGCCCGGAGAAGCGTTGCCCAGGTCGTCAATCATGCGCGCGTCGGCATCCAGTTCTTTGTACTGATCCTGGGCAAAGTAGTCGGCCTGCACATTGTGCCCGAGGCGGAATTCGCCGCGCGTCGTTCTCTCAGTGCCGGCCAGAAGCTTGATCAGCGTGGATTTGCCGGCGCCGTTTACGCCCACCAAAGCGATTCGGTCACCTTTCTCGATCATGAAGCTAACGTCGCGGAAGACTTCCTTTTCGCCACCATCGGCCTTTGCATAACTCTTGGCTACGCCCTCGAACTCGGCCACGATGCGGCCGCTGGGCTTGGGTTGGGGGAAGGTGAAGTGAATCGTTTTTTCTTCCGGAGGAATCTCGATCCGTTCGATCTTTTCCAGTTCTTTGATTCTGCTCTGCACCTGCTTGGCTTTGGTGGCCTGGTAACGGAAACGGTTAATGAATACTTCCAGTTGCTCGATGCGATCGCGCTGGTTTTTGTAAGCGGCTTGTAATTGTTCGTTGCGCTGCGTCTTCTGCGACAGAAACTTGTCGTAGTTGCCCACGTAAAACCAGAAACGCTTGTTCCAGATTTCCGCGATTTTGTTCACCGTCACATCGAGAAAATAACGGTCGTGCGAAATGAGCACCAGGGCGTACGGATAATCGTGCAGATATTCTTCCAGCCAGTTGCGCGCTTCCAGGTCAAGATGGTTGGTTGGCTCGTCGAGCAACAGCAAATTCGGCTTCTGCAGCAGCAGCTTGGCCAGCGCCAGCCGCATCTGCCAACCGCCGGAGAATTCGTCGGTCTGCCGTTCCCAGTCTTCCTTGCGAAAGCCAAGTCCCTGCAGCACGCGCCCCACCTCGGCTTCGATCGAGTAGCCGTCGCGAGTGCGGAATTCGTGTTCCAGGCTGTGATAGCGGTCGGCAACGTCGGCATACTCCGGGCTGGCATGATCGAGTTCGGAGATGCGATTGGTGAGGGTTTCCAGTTCGCGCTCCATGGCGTGCAGTTCGGTGAACACCGCCATGCACTCCGCAAACACGGTGCGGCCGGAAAGCGAGAGGCCATCCTGCGGTAAATATCCCGCAGTGGTGCCTTTAGCGACAATGAGCGAGCCGTAGTCGAATGTGTCCAGGCCGGCGAGAATCTTCATCAGCGTGGACTTGCCGGTGCCGTTTGCGCCCACCAGGCCGACGCGGTCGCGAGGCGTGATCAGCCAGTCGGTGTTTTCGAAAAGAAGTTTGTGGCCGAAACGTTTTCCGGCGCCGGAAAGCTGGATCATGAGCTGGATTCATCGTCTCACAAAAAGGCAGTACCAAGTACCTGGTACCGAGTGGAAAGAGACGAATCAGGAATGCGCAGCGGCGCGGCCGTTGCGGCTCTCGGGATAGCCGCCCCATAGCTCGCTGTGGACGTGAATGCGCTCGAGGGCGCGATCGATCACGGTCTCCAGTTCATGCGCGTACTTGACCTCGCGGCCCTTGGCCAGCCGTTGCCGGGCGTCTTCCGGGCTGAACCAGGTGGGCCGGCGCTGCGGCTCATCGGGCCGGCGCAGATCGTGGATCTCCATCAGAAATGCTTTCACCACAAACTCCTGCACGCCACCCGTCTGCCAGAAGACGCCCTTGGAGTGAATGTAGAGATGAAAGTGGCGCGGCTCGATGGTGCCGAGAGCGCCGGCTTCCTCGGCGGCTTCGCGTTCGGCGGCCTGGCTGTGCGAGAGCCGGGCATCGGTTGAGCCTTTGGGGAAGGTCCACTTGTTTCCGCCGTTGGTATTGACTAGAAGGAACTCAACCGCCGTGCCCCGCTTGCGATAGCAGACCGCGGCCACTTGCAGCGGCAGCGACTTCGCGATGCGCGGCGAACCCATGGGGCGCCCTCCTGCAACTATGTTACTCGTAAGATATTTCACGAATGTTAACGTGCAACAAAAATTGTGCAGGCAGGGTGGGTACTATAGTTACCAAAACGGGACAGATCCATTACAGTCCGCGGCCTTCTTGGCAGTCTCCAGATCGGTGAGCGCGCGGGAAGCGCAATGAAATTCGGATGGTTGAAGTCAGACTACTGGATTTGCGGGGCGAGGCCGACGACAGTGAAACCTGCATCCAGCAGGGCTGTCGTAACGTGAGTTCCGAGGCCGCCGTTGGCTCCGGTCACCAGAGCAATCTTTCCAGTCATAGCGTCAACTCCCAACTTGAACCGATCATAAATGCTCGACCGAGCGTCTGCTTGTGAAATGGATGCTTACGCGAACTGGCGCGCCATTGCTTCGCGAGCATCGGAAGGAGCCGACATTCTCACGTACAACAGCGCGAAGCCGATGAACATGAACGGCTCGACTAGGGAAACCGCGGCAATCGAGCCAACGGCAGGAAGCCACGACGGCAATCGAAAATAAGGCCAAGCCCAATGGGTGAGCCAAAACGGAAGCATCCCGGCAATGTAGCCCCCGATGAGTGACTTCGCCAGAAGAATGGCGAGGGTAACCCACTTTCCTTCGGTTAGCTCGTCGCTGCGGAACATTGCTTGGGAGACACTGCAATTGTCGAGAAGAAGTGCAGGGACAGCTAGTCCAAATCGCGAAAAGACTAGCAGCATTAACCCAAACGACACAAACGTCACGGTCCAGATTCCGAGGGCGCCGTAGCGATAGTGAGCCTGATGCAGAACCCAGAAAACGCCTGTTCCCAGAAACCCAGCCGCCGCCACTCCTATGAGGAGCAAAACGAAGAGTAGGAGGGAAAGCCGCACAAATGGACCAATCCGTTCGCGAACCTGGGCAAAACAGTCTGAAGCCGACGGGACGCCGCCTCTCTTAATTTCCTGCACAGCCGAGCAAATAGCGCCAAATGAAAAACAGGAAGCCATCCAACTGACAAAATACCCGGCAGTGTTTGCGAGCCAAATCTCGAAAAGTTCAGTTCGGCGTTCGAGTATTGCAACGCCACGGGGAAGGCGCCCGGCAATCTCGCGTCCCTCGTTACGGCCGAGCATGAGTGCAAGGCAGCCCACAACTACAGCGGGGCCAGTGAGTTTGACGAAGAGCCATAACTGGTCGTGGTACACCCGGAGGACTTCTGCTACGAATCTGCCGACCACATACGCTTCAGGCCGGGATAGATGCGTTTGAGATCCTAGCCGCTCAAGGCCGTCTTGGTCGCTTCGCTCTTGTATTCTTAAATGCTCTGCGCTGTCGATCCGACGTTTTGCCAATTCGGTTGTTAGGGCAGAATGAGCCTCATGGGTTAACTGTTCCGACTCCGTCGCCAACTCCAGGAGTTCTTCGTCTGTTTTCGTTTCGTACGCCCGGGCGAGGTCCTGTATCCGCATTGCCACGAAATACTAGTCCAGATGAAGGCATCGAAACAACAGGTAAACTGCCGCTCTCACGCCAGCCTGCCCCTCAGCGTCCCCCGGTCCAACTCCTTTTCCCATAGCGCAATGATCAGCGTAGCCACGCCGTTGCCGATCATGTTCACCAGTCCTCGGAACATGCTCATGAAACGGTCGATGCCGAGGATGAGCGCCATCCCCGCCACCGGAATCGTGGGGATCACCGACAAGGTCGCGACCAGCGCGATGAACGAAGCTCCCTGCACCCCGCTCGCTCCCTTCGAGGTCAGCGTGGCGACCGAGAAAATGGTCATCTGTTGCAGAAATGTCAGGTGAGTATTGGTGGCCTGGGCGACGAACAACGCCGCCAGCGTCATGTAGAGACCGCTGCCGTCGGTGTTGAAGGTGTAGCCGGTGGGGACTACGAGGCCCACCAGAGAGCGCGAGCAGCCCAGTTTCTCAAGCTTCTCCATCAGGGTGGGAAGGGCGGTTTCCGACGAACTGGTGGCCAGCACCAGCAAGATTTCCTCTTTGATGTGCAGCAGAAACTTCACAATACTGAAGCCCGCTGCCCAGCAAATCGCTCCCAGCACGATGAGCACGAAGAAAATTGACGTCAGCCAAAAGGTGGCGATCAGCTTTACCAGCGGCCCCAGCGAAGCGAAGCCGTACTTGCCGATGGTAAAGGCCATGGCGCCGAACGCGCCGATTGGGGCAAAGCGCATCAGGATGTTGACCACTCGAAACACCACCTGGGTCAGCGATTCGAGCAGCCCCACAATCGGCTTGGCGCGCGGCCCCGCCGAGGACAAGGCAAAGCCAAACAGAATCGAGATGAACACCACCTGCAGGATGTCGCCTTTCGCAAAAGCGTCCGTCACTGTGGTGGGAATGATGTGCATCAGGAATTCAGTGACGTTTTGCGCTTTGGCCTGGCCGGCATAATCGGAGACGGCCCGCGCATCGAGCGAGGCCGCGTTCACGTTGAAGCCGCTGCCGGGACGGACCACGTTGCCCACGATGAGTCCAACGGCCAGCGCGATGGTGGAAACGATTTCAAAGTAGAGCAGAGCCTTGCCCCCAACGCGGCCCACCTTTTTCAAGTCCTGCATGCCGGCGATGCCGGTCACCACCGTGCAGAAAATGAGGATGGTGATGATCATGGTGATCATGCGGATGAAGGCGTCGCCCAGCGGCTTCATAGCGATGGCGCGAGCGGGACTGAAATATCCCAGGACCAAGGCAGCCACCATGGCGATCAATACCTGCACCCACAGAGAGGCGTAGAACGGCTTGCGGCGCGGAAGGGCAGAGGGTGCGGCGTCGGGTTGTGAATTAATAGTTGGAGTGGACATGGTCAGTGATTGGAATCCGTTGCTGCTGAAAAATCGTTTCGATTCGTATCGGGCTGTCGCTCCGCGAATGCCCGGCGCGTCACAGAATTCAACCGCGATTCGAAGCGCACTTGCAGGACAGCTCACTCGCTCGTAGGAGCAGCAGTGTCTTCACCAGCCACGGACTAATCAAGATGCTTGAAGATCGGAGTCTCAGGCCACGCGTCAACCTCTGACGCATAGCCTTGCACAGTAGCAGATATTCGCGGTCGATGGGAACTGGGTAAATTGGTCGGGGCGCGCGGATTTGAACCGCGGACCCCCTGCGCCCAAGGCAGGTGCGCTACCAGGCTGCGCTACGCCCCGACATGACTAGCAAGATTGATTCTAGAGTAAGTTCCAGCTTTGGTGCCACTCCGATTGATGATTTCCGGCCGCGACCGTGCACATTCCATTTTCGCTCATCACGACGAGAGGGTCAGGTTCAGTGCCGCCGTTGGCATTCAGCGCGGCCACATACGCCAGTTTCTCGGCTGGCGCCTGCATGGCGAGTTTGGGGGAGGGATAGAAAGTTGGATCGGTCTTCCACATTGGGGTCACCGCTGAGCTTTAAGTTTGCTGCCCGAATGCGAACGGTCCCTAAACAGCGTACGCTGCGATTGTCAGAGAAATCACGAACTAAACCAGGTAGTACAGCGCTTGCCGGTCCACGCCCACCAACTCATTGTGTCCGCAGTGATCGCAGGAGTTCTGCTCCAACAGATCGTAAACATGGCGAACGGCTTTGAGAGTGGCAGAAAACTTTTCTGCTTCTTCCGGGAAAGTGCGGTCAGCCGGAAGCCAGTCCTGGAAGCGCAGATTCCCCATCGCCTTGGCAAACTCCGGGCGCACACCGCAGAGCAATACAGTTACGTCGCGAGCCTGCATGTCATGCAGAAAGTGGTCGAAGCGCTCCAGGGAAACCATGTCAGGATTTCGCGTGCGTTTGAGGCGCAACACCACGAAACGAATCTTCTCGTCGCGTGTCCGCTGCTTCAGCTGATCGAAACAACGATCCAGTTCTGGCGCGGCGCCAAAGAACAGTTCGCCTTCCAGATCGTAAAGCAGCATGGCGGTGCAAGGCGGGTCGTCTGGCAAGCGCTCGCGAACGACGCGCTCGCTGCTGACCACCAGTTCCGACCAGCGCAGAAGTGCGGCGCGGGGAACGAACAAGAGAATCGACAAAGCCACACCGATCAGAATGGAGAACTCGACGCTGATAAAGACTGCTGAAAGAGCGGTAACCAAGACTAAGCCTGCGTCGTAGCGAGAGGCCCGCATGGCATAGCTGAGCCTCTTCCAATCGACCAGTCTTGCGGCCGTGACCAGCAGGAGCCCGGCTAGAGCGGATTTCGGAATGTAACGGGCGAAAGGCGCGAGCGCGACCACTACCAAGGCGACCGTTCCCGCTGCGAAGACACCGGAAACGCGGCTCACTGCGCCCGCCTGAAAGTTGATCGCCGAGCGGGTCAGGGAGCCGGAGCCCGGTAAGCATTGGAAGAATCCGCCAGTAAGATTGGCCAGACCCTCAGCCAGGCACTGCCGGTTGTAATCCAGCGATTGGCGCGTAGTGTTGGCAATGGACTTGGCGATCGCCAATGCTTCTAGAAGTCCGAGGAAAGCGATGGCCAGCGCACTTCCTGACAATTCCTTCACCCACCAAAACTTAATTTCAGGAACATGAGGTAAGGGCAGGCTGCGGGGAACGCTGCCGACCACCGATATGACCGTTTTGCCGTCTAGCGCCGGCTTGGACCAACCGAACGCGGAAGCTACTACCCCTGCAACGATCAAGGCCAGGAGCATGTCGAGCTGCGGCAGACGATATCTGCGTGCCAATTTTCTGAGCACGACAACCAGGACAATCGTTCCTAATCCGATGCCGAGAGCGCGGGGATTCACGTGGCCACCGCTGAGCGTTAGCCAGAGGCGATATAGCACATGTTGTTGTCCAGTTCCGCGGTCGCGAATGCCGGTCAGGTTCCCGAGCTGGGTTAAGCCCACCAAGGTGCCCGCTCCGGCCATGAAACCGATCACTATCGATTCGGAAATGTAGCGCGTCAGGTCGCCGAGTTTGAACACAGCGATCAGAATCTGGATGGTGCCAATCATGATTCCCAACAGGAACATAGCCTGGTAGGCATCGAAGCGGGCATCGGGATCAAAGAAAGCGAGCGCGCTGAAAACCACGAGGGAGATGGCGTTCGTTGGGCCGTTGATTAAGTGGGACGATGAACCAAAGATCGAGGCTACGAGCGTAACCACGATGGCGGAATACAGGCCAAAGCGCGGGTCGACGCCGGCGATCATGGCGTATGCCATCGCTTGAGGCAGGGAAATGGCGGCAACGGTTACGCCAGCGAGCAAATCGTGGCGTGCATTTCCCCAGGAGTAGTCGAGCTTCATTGTTTTGCCTGCCCTGGTTTTGCCTGCGCTGGATGAATCGCGTCAAAGATGCCGTTCTCGGCGAAGAACTTGTGCTGCGCGTCGTCCCAATCTTTGGCAAGAATGGTGACAGGGAAGAGATCGATCTGCGGCAACCGGTTCGCGTGCTTCTTCAATACTTCGGGATTGATGGGCCGGTAGCCGTGCTGGGCGATGGTTTCCTGTGCCTGGTCCGTGTAGAGGAACTCCAGGTAGGCCTTGGCATTGGCTTCGGTCTTACGACGCGCGACATTGGCATCCACCCAGGCCACGCTCGGCTCGGCGCGAATGCTGGCCGGCGGATAAACAATCTCCAGATCGCCCCGGTATTCCTCCGTTTCGAGAAGACCTTCGTTTTCCCAGGTCAGATGGACATCTCCGAGCTTCTCTTGCGTGAAGGTATTGGTCGCATCGCGAGCGCCGGTGTCGAGAACGGGCACGTGCTGGTAGAGCTCTTTGAGGTATTGCAGAGCCTGCGTTTCGGTCCCACCGCGGTAGATCACCGATCCCCAGGCAGCCAGCACACTGAGTTTTCCGTTTCCCGATGTCTTCGGATTCGGCGTGATGACGGAAACGCCGGGGCGAACCAGGTCAGGCCAGTCTTTTATGTTCCTGGGATTTCCTTTGCGGACGACGAACACAATGGTCGAGGTGTAAGGTTCGGAGCTGTCCGGCAAGCGCTCGGCCCAGCCATCGGCGATCAAGCCGCGCTTGTGAAGAGCTTCGACATCGGAGCGTAATGCCAGGGTGACGACATCGGCGGGCAGGCCATCCATGACCGCCTGCGCCTGGCGCGACGAGCCTCCGTGGGACTGCTGGATCGTCAGTTTTTTTCCGGTCTGCTTTGCATATTGCGTGATGAACTGCCGATTTAGATCCTGGAACAGTTCACGGGTCGGATCATAGGAGACGTTCAGCAGTTGGTTGGAGGTGTCGCCTTCGATGTTCTTGACCACCACCAGCGTCACGGCTATTACCACCGCAGTGACAGCAAACGCATTGAGCCAAAGAGTTCGCATGAGTCAGTTAGTTCCGCGATGCGCGGGGCAGAGGGCCTTTTTTATTCCTGAGAATCAGGCAGCCTCCCCAACCGAACCCCGGCAGTATACTATATAGTCGATTGAAATACTGGACATAGGAGATTAGCTCATGCTACGCCCGTCGTTTGCTGTCATCTTCCTGCTGCTCGGTCTTGCAGCTAATTCGTTAGAGGCGCAGACGGCGACTGCCGTTAAGCCGCCGGAGGTCACGGTTCTCAAGAACAGTCCGGGGCAAGCCGATGGGTTAATTTTTATCGCTCCCAAAGGCGCGGGCATAGGCGGGGGCCCGCAGCCGGGCCCGGTAGGTCCCGAAATCGTGGACAGCAGTGGCCACGTCATCTGGTTCTCCGAAGTGACAAACGGTCAAGTCGCCGCCGACTTCCGCGTTCAGTCCTATCGGGGCAAGCCGGTGTTGACCTGGGCTCAGCAGAGCAACTTTGGCAAACTCGCCGGGGCTACGTCGGTGAATTACATCCTCGACGACACCTATCACATCGTCGCCACCGTGCGCGCTGGGAACGGATTCAACGCCGATGCTCACGATTTCCTGCTCACGCCCCAAGGCACAGCCCTCATTACCATCTACGACGTCGTGACGGCCGACCTGTCTTCGGTCGGCGGATCGAAGAACGCCCCGGTATGGGAGGGATCGATTCAGGAAATCGATGTCGCAACCGGCAAAGTGATCTTCGAATGGCACAGTTTGGGTAAGGTTGGATTCGACGAGAGCTATTGGCCCCTGCCAGACTCATCGACCAAGGCCTGGGACTATATCCACATCAACGGCATCGCCCTCGACGACGACGGCACCTTGCTGCTTTCGGCACGCCACACCTCAACCGTTTACAAGCTCGACCGCCACACCGGCGCAGTGATCTGGCGACTGGGAGGCAAGAAAAGCGATTTCCGCTTCGGACCGGGAGCCGCTTTCTCTTTTCAGCACGACCCTGTGGTCGCAGGGCCCAATACGCTGCGCATATTCGACAACGAAGTGAATCCCAAGCCGGTCCTGCCCGGGTCGCGTGTCATCTGGCTGAAACTCGATCCGTCGGCAAAGACTGCCACGCTGATCCGCTCCCTCGATCATCCCGATCATATTTCGGTGCTCTCGCAAGGCAGCGCCCAACCGCTGGACAACGGCAACACGTTCGTGGGATGGGGTGAGCCGGGCCGCTTCTCGGAATTTGACGCCAATGGCCGCCTGATCTTCGACGCCACTCTACCCAAGGGCTACGATACGTATCGAGCCTACCGTTTCCGTTGGCCGCCTGATCGAAGATAATCGCGTTTCATTCGGCCAATCGCCGGATTACACTCAAAATCGCCTAGGAGGGTCTCTCGGCTTATCCATTGGCAACTCTTTTGCGGAGAGCCGTCACGCTCAACGGAGGTGATTGTCTAAGCTTCTAAAAGTGTTCCTCGGAGGTTACCCACAGCGTCAGATCGTAGTTGCGGTGTTATGCAAAACTCGTGGGATAATCGCCGCATTATGGAAACCTCAAGTCTTGATCTCATGTACTTAGACCGGGATCCATTGACCAAGCAGCCTTCCGCCTGCGTTTACGTAAAAGCGAACACCCGCCAGGATTACGGAGGCGTCGCTGCTGAAAAGCTGATTACGTCCCCGTGCTTGAGCTTCATCGAACTGGACGCGGAAATCAGAAGGCTGCATGCGGAGCTTGACGAAATCCGCTCCCGTGCCAAGAAGAGGTTCTATAAAGCGCAGGCGGCAGGAGCGTAACCACCCACTGCAAGACAACATGCCGTAGGACAACATAGAGAGCGCCAAAGCCCTCGAGTTTTGTTCCGCAGCCATTTACCTCACGGCATCCTTCGTTTCCCCAATCGTAGTTTCTGCTGTGTCGACCACGGCCCATGCGCTTTCGCCGTAATCGAGGGTTACCGACGTGGAATAAGCCTGCCGATTTTGCGGTCGGCAGGCACCTTGCTAGTCTGGCTCACCCCAACAGCAAGAGCCGGGATAGCGAAGGCTTGGATACTCTATGGCATCTATTCCCATTAATACAATAGAGATGCTTGACAACATGCCGCGGCGCGTGATATTTCTCCGCTGGGGTGGTTCGATTCGGTAATCCAAGTCATTCCCAGAAAATCGGAAGCCACACGATGGGAAAGATCGCAGCGGCGTTTAAATTACCTCGCACGGTGATTTGCGTCACAGACAAGACGCAGCCGCCTATTGGAGACTTGCCGTACCCCAACAATGGGCTCGCACAGTGCGGGCTCATCCGACCACTTCAACCCAGGGAAATGCCAAATCCGAAAAGCAAAATCGTTCGGGTGTCTTCTACCCGGGCACATTTCATGCACCACACCGTCTGACATTTGGTTTCTAATATTGCTTACCGCAGTGAGGAGCTAATCCATGCCTGAGAAAGCTGAAGTCCGTCATACGCTGAGCGAGCAACAGGCCCGCCAGCTTGCGAACGTCACCAAAACGGTTCCTATGATGGAGGTGATCACGCCGCGCTGGCTGGTCACCTTCCTGTCCTGGGTGCCAGTTGAAGCCGGCACCTATCGCGTCAACAAAGTCAAAGTTACGCGCCCGGGTACGCGGACCATTGAGTGCAGCCCCGACGAGGAAATTGACCTGCCAGAGATTTATGTCGACTACGAAGAGAAGCCGCGGGAATATACGCTCAACGCAGTAACCACGGTTCTCGATGTGCAGACCCGCATTTCCGATTTGTACCGGAGTCCGCACGACCAGATCCGGGAGCAATTGCGCCTGATGATCGAGAAGGTCAAAGAGCGCCAGGAAAATGAACTGGTCAACAACACCGAGTACGGACTGGTCCACAACGTCGCCCCTGAGTTCCGCGTTAAGACCAGAAAGGGCGCCCCCACCCCCGACGACTTGGACGAACTCGTTGCTAGAGTTTGGAAAGAGCCCGGCTTCTTTCTTGCACACCCGCGGGCGATTGCCGCTTTCGGTCGCGAGTGCACGCGCCGTGGCGTTCCTCCGCCCACAGCGAC
>Ga0182030_10004796_pt1 | contig 28882 bp, 19 predicted proteins | sample 812S3MmetaG_FD_121299 | JGI IMG/M metagenome (GOLD analysis project Ga0182030, IMG submission 121299) | Permafrost microbial communities from Stordalen Mire, Sweden - 812S3M metaG (Illumina Assembly) | ecosystem: Environmental > Terrestrial > Soil > Wetlands > Permafrost | place: Sweden...
CGCCCCAGCCGTCTTGCTTCCTTCCTTCCTTCCTTCCTTCCTTCCTTCCTTCCTGCCTTCCTTCCTTCCTTCCTTCCTTCCTTCCTTCCTTCCTTCCTTCCTTCCTTCCTTCCTTCCCTCCCGCTGCGCTGTCGTCCGTTCAGGATGACGGGAACCGGAGATATTCGTTTTGCTAATTACCTTCACTTATGTTCAGCTTGGCATATTGATCACCCATTCGTTTTGAATAAGTTCCTTTTACCCACCTAATTACCATCACATTTCCCCACAAAACCGATATATATTGACACTTTTTGTTAACCATACTATTTATGAGCTAGTCGTAAGATATTATCTGTTTTTTTGAATATAAGGGGACTTAACTACCATGAACACTAAGAGTTTCGTTATTGCCTGCGTTGCTGCTTTTTCGTGTTTATCACCGCTATATGGCTCAGATGGTCATTATCTCCACTATTCGGATAAATTATACGAACTTGTTAGTTATGGAAGAGAAGAACTTGTTAAGCTTAGTCAGGAAGAAAAGCTCCTCGATCTTAGAGAGAGCTATATAACAGAGCTTGAAAATAATCCTCGTATGGCCAAAGAAGAACAAGCTAAGCGAATTTTCTGGATTGGGGTTTGTTTTTTTGCTCAGGGTGCTGAGAGAGAAGATCAGAGCGGAGAAGGTGGAAAGGAAGAATATAAGATGGCCCTAACTTATATTTCTGAAGCTGCACATAGGAAATATCTAATCGCAATGACTAATATGGCTTATTTTTACTATTATGGGAGGTTAGTCAAATTAGATCATACGGAAGCATTCAAATGGTGCAACGCCGCAGCTGCATTTGAAACCCCTTCTGCGAAAGGTCTTGCAAAAGCACAATATCTGCTTGCTCACATGTATTTAGAAGGCAAGGGTACGAATAAAAATCCGGATGTCGCGAGGAAATGGTTAGGGTGTGCGGCTGTAAATGGCAGCGCACCTGCTCACAGAGATCTCGGCTTGCTTCTCTTACAAGCAAATGAGTCCCAGAAGGCGGTACTTTGCTTAAAGTTAGCAGCAGATCTCGGCGACGGTCAAGCACACTATGTGCTTGCAGAATTGTATACAGAGGGCAAGGGTGTTAGACAGGACGACTATGAAGCGTCCAAACATCTATGTCTGGCCATGGGGAGACAATATCCTCCAGCAAAAGCAAAAATAATGGGATATATGGAAAATGGTCCTTGGGAAACTCTGCTGCAGTTGGCTTCTTATTATGGGCAGGCTTATGGGCAGGCGAAATTTAATCAGGCGCAACCTAATATTGCAGTGACTGAACAGGATAAACGATTTGATTTAATACAACGAACAAGCTTTAGACTATACGCAGCGGCAGCCAAGCATGGCAGTGCTGAAGGGTATTTACAATGCGGGGAAGCTCACAGACTAGGCCGAGGTGTTACCAAAGACCAAAAGAAAGCGATCGTGAGTTATGTTGCCTCGGCTAAAAGAGGTAATCTTGACGCACTTAAGAGATTGGAAACACTGAGTGGTTTAAACGTTGCCTTTGCAATACACGAGCTTGGGCTGCTATGCATCTTGGGTAACGGCATCAAACAGGATACCGAAAAGGGTTTTGAACTGCTAGCTGCTTTATTACCGAAAAACAACCCCAAGCCCCTGCTGAATCCAGCTGATCTCGATGATATCAAAAAAAGAGATACATTTGCTCTGCTAGGCCGGTTATATCTGACGGGCGATGGCGTTGAAAAGGATTCTAAGAAAGCTGCATTATTTCTGACTGGGGCGGCTGACTTAGGGTGTCATGAGTCAGAATTCGAACTTGCTCAGCTTTATGAAAAGGGCGAAGGTGTGAAACAAAGCCTGAAAAATGCGATCATTCGTTATTATTTTTTGGCGGAAGGTGTTCATGCAAAGGCGTTAGAGAGATTGGAAAGACTAAGTGATTCGGGTGCTACGATGGCTAAATATATGCTCGGAGTGCTCTACACTTATGGCAAAGGAGTTGAAGTGTCTTACGAAAAGGCGTTTGAGATGTTCAGTGCTGTTCTACCTAATATACTTGATCTAGATAAGGACCGTAGGCGTAAAACATTCACTTTATTAGGATGGATGTATCTCCAAGGTGAGGGTGTTGAAGAAGATACGACAACAGCTGCGACTTTTCTCTTAAAGGCCTCCTTATTTGGCTGTGATTGGTCAAGATTCGAACTTGCTCAGCTTTTTGAAAATGGCGATGGTGTAATGAAAAACACAGATTGGGCTTATAGACTATATGAGCATTGTGCAGCAAAGGGCGATGAGCGGGCTAAAGAGAAACTAGCAGACCTGGTTATGAATCGCCACGAGAATACCACTGACCCACAACATGAGGATACCGTTGAATGAGGTTGGTGAGCTAGCAACCCGGCGTAATTGGGTTACATTATATCTGGTGTGAATAGCTATGAGCCTTGCAGAAGCTCCCTAGATGCAGCTAATTACCATCACAGAATACAACGATGCTAAGAAATATTGACATATTTTGGATGCAGCAGTATTTATGATCTAACTGTATGATATTAGACGTTTTTTGAATATTGAAGGATTTAACGACCATGAACCCTAAGAATTTTGTTTTTGCCTTTGTGGCTGCTCTCTCGATTTTATCACCGGCGCATAGCTCCCTGCCAGAACACATCCCAGATAGCGCTGAACCCTTCGAACTCGCCGCTTTAAATGGGGCTACACTTATATTGCTAGATGAGGAATGTCGCGGCGTCCGCATGAAAGAAGGCTATTTGCAAGAGCTTAAGAAAGGCAAGAAGCTATCTGCTGAAGATAAAGCTCGGCTAAATTTCTGGGTTGGCGTTTGTTATTTTGCTGAAGCCTCAACGATGGAAAGTAAAGATAAAAGAAGGGGTCAAAAAGAATATAGACAGGCCTTGGATTATATCTCTACCGCTGCCAAAAGTAACCATCTGACTGCAATGAGTAATATGGGTTATTTTTCTTTTTATGGAAAGATTGTGGACCGTAATTATGCTGAAGCGGTGAAATGGCTAGGGCAAGCAGCTGCGAAAGTTCACCCCGAAGAGAAAGCTCTACAAAAAATAAAGTATGATCTTGCCCTGATATACCGAGGGCAAGCGGGAGTGCCTAGAGACAGTAGTAAACTCAGGACATGGCTAATGGCTGCTGCGAGCTGGGAATATGCACCTGCCTTAAGAAAATTGGGCTTACTGGACCTGGAAGAGCAAAAATACAATGATGTATTAAAATTGTTAAACAGGGCTGCAGACCTTGGGGACGGTCATGCACACTATTTGCTTGCTACTTATTATGAGGAAGGAATAGTAGTTATGCGCGATGAAGCTGAATCAGCTAAACATTTGTGTTTGTCTGGACTGCTAAGATATCTCCCGGCACTGGATCGATTTGGTAAATACCTGGAAGATGGTCCTGTTGATAAACTGCTTCTGATGGCGTCTACGATAGCCGATCCTGATAAATTTTTTAAAAAAAACGATCATAGATGGGCCGAATGCCATGATGCCGCATTTGATCTATACGAGGCAGCTGCCAAACTTGGCAGTGCTGAAGGGAATTTAGCTTGCGGAGAAGCTTACAGACTAGCCCGAGGTGCTGACAAAGACTTGATAAAAGCGTTCAGCTATTATGAGACGGCTGCCCAAATTGGCAATGATGAAGGGCATTTTCAATGCGGAGAGGCTTGCAGATTAGGCCGAGGTGCTGACAAAGACTGGAAAAGAGCGATCCAGCATTATGTTGTTTCCACACAAAAAGGTAATACAAAATCCTTAGAGAAATTGGAACAACTGAGTAAATTAAACGTTGCCAAGGCAATACACGAGCTTGGGTTGACATACTTTTTGGGTATCGGGATCGAACCGGATTCCCAAAAGGGCTTTGAACTGTTGGCCTCTTTATTACCTAAACACAACCCCAAGCCACTGCTGAACCCAGACGACCTCGATGATCTCAGGAAAAGAACTACATTTGCTTTGGTAGGCCAGGCATATCTGACTGGTGAATGTCTTGAAAAGGATCCTAAGACAGCTCCGTTAATACGAAGTGGTGTAAGGGTTGAAAGAGATCCTAAGAGAGCTGCATTATTTCTGACTGGGGCAGCTGACTTAGGGTGTCATGAGTCAGAATTCGAACTTGCTCAGCTTTATGAAAAGGGCGATGGTGTGAAACAAAGCCTGAAAAATGCGATCATTCGTTATTATTTTTTGGCGGAAGGTGGTCATGCAAAAGCATTAGAGAAATTGGAAAGGCTTAGTGATTCCGGTGCTGTCTTAGCTCAATACATGCTCGGAGTGCTCTACACTTATGGCAAGGGGGTTGAAGCGTCTTACGAAAGGGCGTTTAAGATGTTCAGTGCTGTTCTACCTAATATACTAGATCTAGATAAGGACCGTAGGCGTAAAACATTTACTTTATTAGGGTGGATGTATCTCCAAGGTGAGGGTGTTGAAGAAGATACGACAACAGCTGCGACTTTTCTCTTAAAGGCCTCCTTATTTGGCTGTGATTGGTCAAGATTCGAACTTGCACAGCTTTTTGAAAATGGCGATGGTGTAATGAAAAACACAGATTGGGCTTATAAACTATATGAGCATTGCGCAGCAATGGGCGACCAGCGGGCTATACTGAAAATTCAAAATCTGGCTCTGACTCGCGATGCGAATTTAAGTGAACCACAACAAGGGACTTGCGTTGATTAAGGCTGTTGAGCCCTTAACCCAGCTCCATACTTCTGAAATGAGACTATAATTGAGGCCACCTTTGTCGTTGCGAAAAATGTCTTAACCGTTTACATTACACCGATGGAAAAGAACATGACTCATATGGATTCAAAAAAGAGCTCTCACGGACAGGCCTGGTTGGCTTTGTTTATGGGTGGTCTTTTTTATTGTTACCAGTTTCTCGTGCGGGTTTCCCCGGATGTTATGAACGATGAGCTGATGCAATCGTTCACCGTTGATGCGGCTGGTTTGTCCTTTATTTTGATGTGGTATTACGCTGGTTACTCTGGCATGCAGATTCCGTTGGGCGTGCTTATGGACCGTATGGGCGCACGCCGAATAATAGCGGCAGGTGCTATACTCTGCGCGGCTTCCACTTATTTTTTCAGTATCTCGACGACGCCATACGTTGCAGGCTTTGCCCGGTTTATGATTGGTGTAGGATCTGCCTGTGGGTATATCGGCGCCCTCAAGCTAGGTAGCCAGTGGTTCACTCGCGACAAGATGCCTATGGTGGTTGGTGTGGTTATGACCATGGGAACTATCGGTGCCAGCGGTGGTCTTTATCCCCTTGAGTATTTGGTTAAGACCGTGGGCTGGCAGTACTCTCTACACTCCATAGCTATGGCCGGGTTGTTGCTGGGTGTCGCGATTTTAGTACTCGTGGCTAAAACACCTCGTTACCACGAGCCCCATCCGGTGGATCAGCATATTCTTCAGGACCTATTTGAAATCATCAAGAAGCCGCAGGCATGGTATATCGCCATTTACGCGATGCTTATGTATCTGCCGCTGACTCTGATCGGGGATCTGTGGGGTGTTTCGTTCCTCACCAGCAAGTACACTATCCCTGAGGCTCAAGCTACGCTTCCGGTGACCAGCATGTTTATTGGTGTAGCGTTGGGAGCACCGATTTTTGCCTGGGCAACCAATGCCCTCAAAAGCCGTATCAAGCCAATGTTATGGGGGGCAGTTGCCACGTTCATTATTTACGCGGTTATCGTCTCGGCCCCTCCCCTTTCCTTTGAGATGCTGTGTGCACTCATGTTCCTTTCGGGCTTTCTGTTCAATGGCCAGACTTTGGCATTCACATCTATATGCGAGATCATGCCCCTGCACGCCAGCGGTGTTGCTATGGGCTTTGTGAACATGGTTGTTATGCTGAACGGGTTTATATTCATACCCATCGTTGGTAAGATGATGGTATTCTTTTGGGACGGCACTATGGCTAACGGCGTGCCCGCCTACTCTCCTTCCGACTACCAGATGGCCCTTGCCATAATCCCGATCTGCCTGGGGCTATCCGTGCTCCTGACTAGGTTGATTTCAGAGACTTTCCATATTCACCAGGCTAAGTAAGGTTGAGCTGGGTCTTATGCAATTTAGGTGCGTGATCAGATTACCACGCTGAACATAGGTGAGGACAATTTGAATAACGAATATTCCCGGCAGACGTCATCCTGAACGGACGACCGCGCAGCGGGAGGTAGTGAAGGATCCAGTCAAACATGTCTCGCGAAGAGACTCTGATTTACATGGCCCCAATCATCTTATATGTCATCGCCTAGACGGCTAGTTGTTACACTTCCTTGTATGATATATTTATAAGCAGAGTCGCTACGCGACGCATATCTAACTGGATCCTTCACTACCACCCGCTGCGCGGTCGTCCGTTCAGGATGACGGCTGACGGGGGCGGAAGATTACATCTAACCCAACCGTATCGCAGTATCGCATAAGGGCCCTTAAGCTGCTTTCCTAATCTCAGGTTCGGCCTTAGTTTTAAGGTTTACCATCAAAAGAAAAAGCCTCTTCCCCGCTTCTTTCAGTCTTGTACCTTATTCCGCAGCCTTTTCTTCCGACTGAGCAAGCACCGCCGTCTTCAGGTCTCTAAGGACAATCTTGATCCTTGCCACATTGTTCGTTTCCAGATGGAGGTAGGTCTCCTGTTCGAGCAGCTTGGCCTCACCACAGATCCTCATGGGGAATTGATTATTCGCCAGCTCAAAGATAACCTCTTGGATAGGGCACGCCTCACAGTTTGATGCTAGGACCAGCTTGTTGAGAGGATGAAAAAAGGTATTAAATTTCACAATCGAAGCTTGAACAGTAATCATGCCGCGGGCTTCAATAAGCGACATCCCTAACCGCATAGAATCTTCTTCTAGTAACCTCATAGAACCTTCTAGTTTTTCAACGCCACTCTTCAATATCAGGTTTTGTCCCTTTGCTGAGAAAAACCGCGAAGACCCGAGTAAGCCTTCTGGAGTTAACGTCTCCAATCTGGGAAGCTGGGATAATCGGTCCAGAAGACGTTGATTCGTAGTCTGATAAATTTTGGGCATCAGCCCCGCGGTAAAAGCGCAAAGCTTGCCTCGCAAATTAAGCGCAATATACTGGTCCTGAGAACGATAAGACTCCAGGCTGCCATCAATAATGACTGGCTCTACTCCCTCGATGACTCCCATGGGGATGTGGCTTACTATCTTTCCGCCTTGAGCGTTCATGTAAAGCCCAGACTCGAACGCATATTCTAAGCTAGCGTGTGGCCGAAATTCCGCACCTACCTTATCATCCGTCGCCAAAGCAGGCGCAGTGTGGATCAGGGTTAATATCATAGCTAGGGAAGTTTTATTGAATCTCATTGATTTATCCTCGTTTTTTCTGGCCCCATTGTAGCTCGTTTTATTCGTTATTCAAGGGCTTACTTTCCGCGGCTTTTTCTTCTGTCTTAACGGGCAAGACTTTATCCAGAAGTTTATGGACAACCCTGATCTTCGCATTAAGGATTTCCAAATGTATATAAGGGTCCGCCGTAAAATTTACCTCACCGCAAAGCCTCATGGGCTGCTGATTATCCGCCAGAATAAATATGACTTTTTCGATGGGACAATCCTTGCGAGATGGCATGAGGACAAGCCGGCTGAGGGGATGAAAAAACGTATTAAGCGTAAGAACCGTAGATTTTAACTTGATAGTGCCCTTAGCTTCAATGAGGGCTATACCAAACCGCAGATAGTCTTCTTCTAATCTTTCGGAAGAACTTTGCAATGTGTGATCATGCCTTACAAAAAAACTCGCGTTTTTGCTTAAGCTTTCTGGAGTAAAATCCTCCACCTTGGGAAACACAGACAATGAAAGCAGATGACTTTCATTACTACGCTTAAATATACCGGGAATTAAACTCGCTCGATAAGCACAAAGCCTATGCAAATAAAAGGCTATGTATTGGTCTGCCGATCTATAAAACTCCGTTTTCGCATCAATATCAAATGGCAAATTAAAAAGGCCGCCAGGCATTTTCACCCAAGGCATCACACTCAGGGGAAGCTGGTATGCTAATTTTTGGCCTTGAATATCTAAATAGAGTTCAGACTTAAATTCATAAGTGGTGGCGGCCTGAGCTACCGCATCCACCCCATCATCCGTCGCCATAGCCGGCACTCCAAGGGTCATAGCCAGCAACATACCTAGAGGGCGTTTGTAAAATCTCATTGATTTATCCTCGTTTTTTCTGGCCCCATTGTAGCGAGTTTTATTCCTTATTCAAGAGCTTCCTCTCCGTTTTAAACCTCTTTGCCATACGGTCCAACTCAAAGCCGTCGATAAGCGTCCAGGTCCGGATGGTGGATTTGTCTCGCAGGAAGCTGGCAAATTCATCGAATTCCTGATCGGAGATAATAGAAAGATGACGGTGGATGGATTGGATCATGCTTTTGATATTTTCACCTTTGATTACCTCATAGGTCTTTTCGTCAACCGCAATACCCTGTATAAAGATACATTTCGTCGAGTATACTTTTGGCGTGTGAAGCACAAAAAGGCGCCGAAATAGCCTACCCGGTTGCTGCTTAAGTTGCTCATCTTTCAGGATAAGTTCTAGAGCGTCTAAATATGTGAATAGTATTTCAGGCGCACTGTAAACGTTGGGATTGTGGAGAGTGAATAGGCCTTTTATATGAGTGGCTATATACTCCAAGATTGTCAAAGTATCCTTACAGAGGCATTTTTGGAATCTATCCAGTGAGTCGCATATGGTCGTAAACTCTCTTAAGATTGTCTCCTGCAATTCTTGGTTCGATATCTCATCCCAAGGTCTTTTCGTATAATAAAAGAAAACATGGTTAATGGGAGCGATTTCCTTGTTAATAAACAAAGTAAACTCCCATAAGTCTGGACGTAAGACAAGGGCGCGCAAAAATAGCCTCACACCATTGTCAGGCTTTTTGACTTCACCCGCATTACTTGTCGCTTTTCTATACAATTCAGATTGTCTGATTTCCTGGTATAGATCAAGCATAACAGGTAGACTACCGTCCATGGGTATGTTTAGCAACGGTTGGAAGCTCTTGCAGAAGCTGCCTATCGTGGTTCTTCCTGTTAAAGCCAATCCGCCCCATCCGATACCCTGATAATGCGTCCTTTCAGGCTCACTGTATAATTCTATAAGCAATTTGACTCTGCGAATGTTTAGATAATGCCTTTTGCATAAGTCATGGATCAGTAGCTCACATTCGAATCTTGCGAATTTATCTTTATAATGTTGTTCTAGATGTGTCTTGAATACAGCGTTATTACCGACAAAGCATTTTTCAACATTTGGAAAGTGTTGGAATAGTTGCTTAAAAAATACATCCGTAAAGGAAGATTCTTTTTGTATAAAGCCTTCTGCATCAATAGCCTTATCGGGTTCGTTCAACTGGAACAGGTGGATTTCTTTAACACACGCACCCCATCTAAATGGCCTTTTACCTTGCACTATCTCACGCCAGAACAGACTCCGGGTAAAGTCATGAGGCAGGGTCAAAACGAGATCCTTCGTATGATCGATAGAACGTAAATAGCTACAGGTGCTCAGAAAAGGACGTTGAATAGCTAATTTACCGACGATGATTCCCAGGACATCCCTACGAATCTTCAAAAGCTCATCCGTCTCCAGATTACAAACCAAACCCTCATCGGGTGCATAATCCTGAACAAGTCTCGTTAGATTGGGCCTATCTAATTCATGACCATCTAGTAGTTTGGCGGTTCCGTCCGGGTGCGCATGATCCTCGACAATCTCCTTTAAATCTGGATTCTCTAATAGTCGACCTTTAGGAAAACTAGCCCATAAGGGGCTCATAACGGCTATAATCGTCAGCAGGAATGTAAAGAACAATTTCATCTGAATTCTCATCAATAGATTTCATGTCAACAATCACCAAAGCCAGCTAAAACAGTATATGCACCCCCCTAGCCCGTCATTCTGGGGAATCTTAGCTCCACTTTTGGTGATTAGTTACAATTTCATAACGTCAGCCTCATCCCTGCCTCAACCTAGTTCCGCAGCAACACGGAGTCAATAAAAAAAGCCTCGACCATTACAGTCGAGGCTTCTAGTGAATGTATGTGAGTTGCTCTTAATATCCGTCGCGTTCCATGCGTTTCCGCAGGATCTTATGAATACGGCGAATCGCCTCAGCGCGCTCACGTGCACGTCGAATTGAACGATTTTTACCCTTTATTCTAGAACTTACTTTCCAATTTAAACCTTTCTGCCATAGTGTCCAACTCGCGCCCGTTCGTAAGCGTGCAGGTCCGGATGGTAAATTTGTCTCGCAGGAAGCTGGCAAATTCATCGAATTCTTGATCGGAGATAACAGAAAGATGACGCTGGATGCATAGGATCATGCTTGTGATCTCTTCTCCACTTATTACTCTATAGGTCTTTTCGTCAACCGCAACACGACCTTTAGAGATACGGTTTATGAAATAAATTTCTGGTGCGTGAAGCACAAAAAGGCGCCGAAATAGCCTAGCCGGTTGGTTCCTTAGCTGCTCATCTCTAAGAACAAATGCTACAGCGTCTAAATATGTGAATAGAATTGCAGGCGCCTTGTGAAAGCTGAGATTCTCGTTAGAGCTGAGATTGTAGAGAGTTAATAGGCCTGTTATATGAGTGGCTATATACTCCAAGATTGTCATAGTATCCTCACAGAGGCATTCTTCGAATTTATTCAATGTATGCCGAATGCTTTCATATTCACGTTCAATTTTCTCCGGCGCTTCATAGTTCTGTATCCTATCATAAGGAGTGTTTGAATAATAATAGTGAACGTAGAGAATAGGAGCTATTTCCTTGTTAATAAAAAGAGTAAATTCCCATAAGGCTGGACGCAAGGCAAGGGCACGCAAGAATAGCCTCAGACGATTGTCAGGTTCCACGGCTTTATTAGGATCTTCTCTCGCTTTTCTATACAATTCAGACTGGCTGATTTGCTGGTATAGATCAAGCATAGCAGGTAAGCTATCATCGGTGGGTATGTTTAGCAGCTCATGCAAGCCCCCCCAAAAGTAAGCTATCGTTGGTTTTCCTGCTGTATCTGGTCCACCCCTCACGTTACCACCATAATACGCCGGATAAAAACCTGGCCGTTGGGGCTGAGAGAATAATTCTATAAGCAATTTGACTCTGCGAATGTTTAAATAATGATCTTCGCAGAATTCTTTAATCAGTCGCTCACATTTGAAGACAGCGTATTTTTCTGGATAATGTTGTTTTAGATGGGGCTGTAAATAACATTGATCGGTGAGGAAGCATTTTTCGACATTTGGAAAATGCTGAAATAGTAACTTAAAAAAATCCTTCTCATAGCCGGAGGATTCTGGATAGCAGTTTATAGAGTCTTCTGTATCATCCGTTAAGTCGGCGCCTATTGGATTATATTTTATATGGCCTAATGCATCAATAGCCACATTGGGGTTGTGCAACTGGAACAGGTGGATTTCTTTGACGCATGTACCCCATAAAAATGGCCTTTTACCCTGCTGCATCTGACGCCAGGTCTGTGTGCGGGTGAAGTCAGGTGGCAGGGTTAAAACGAGATACTTCCAATAAGCGATAGAACGTAAATACCTGCAGGTGCTCAGAAAGGCACGTGGTTTATCTAATTTTCGGACGATTATTCCCAGAACATCCTTACTAATCTTGAACAACTCATCGCCATTCAGAGTACAAAGCAGCTCCTCAGCGGGCTCCTCTTCTGATTCATCATATTCTGACAGGTGAGCTGATTCGTAAAAGTGATCATAACCCTCTACACTCTCGGTTAAATCTAAACTGTCTGAGGGTTGAAATTCAAGAAAACTCGCCCTTGAGGGGCTGAAAACGGCCATGATCATCAATAGATATGCAAGGATATATTTCATAAGGTCCGACCCATCATTGCCTCAACCTAATTCGGCGGTGGTGGAGAGTCAATAAAAAAAGCCCCGATCATTACAGTCGAGGCTTCTGATTTGCTATTAATATCCGTCGCGTTCCATGCGTATCCGCCGGATCTTATGAATACGGCGAATAGCCTCAGCGCGCTCACGTGCAGGTCGAATTGAACGATTTTTACCCTTTAGTCAATCGCTTCCTGTCGGATTTAAACCCCTGCGCCATATCGCCTAACTCTACTACGTCCATACTCATAACCTTCCTTTCGGTTGTACGCAAGTAGGTGATAAATTCGTCAAATTCCTCTTCCGAGAGAATGGATAGATGACGATATATTGCTCTGATCTTATTCATCAGATATTCACTGTTATTTAGAGCATCAGCGAGTGGCTTTGAACAGGTAGCGTAGACCTCTGGCGAGCAGATTTCAAATAAGCGCCGAAACAACGTACGCGCTTGAGGTTTATGCTGCTTGCTTTGCAGAACTAGTTGCAAGGTATCTAAATAAGTATATAGGAAGTCGAGCTTATCGGGCTTATCGGACCAATGGTTACTGGCGGTCAGATCAGATATGCTCTTTAATTGGGTAGAGATATATTTTAATATCGCAATGGAATCCTCACAAAGACAGCTTTTCCATAGGTCTAGCAGGCGGATTACAGCCCTATACTCCGAATCTAGTTGGGATGAATGGCCATGGCTCATGAGCACACCTATAGATCTTTGAGTATAGTAAGAATATATACGGTCAATAGGAGAGATTTCTTTGTTAATAAACAAAATGAATTCCCATAATTCTGGGTGCTGCGCTAAAGCCTTCAAGAATAAACGTACGCGATCATCAGGCTTCTTTATACCGCCGTAATATTGGAATTTGTATAAGTCAGATTGATAGACTTGCTCATACAAGTCGAGTATGGCCGGTAAACTGCCATCCAATGGTATGGACAGCAAAGACCGCGCTGGATTTGGCCAGAAACGAAGGATTGAAAGTTGCTTTGGTTGACTCACCCTCTTGTTACCTGACCACATCAAACCATTCATTCCCAGTTGTAACTGTGGCACTATATGTGATTCGTCATCATAAGTCTCACCATATAAATCTCTGAGCAGTTTGACTCTTCGGAAATTTAAATAATGTGCCTCGCAAAAATGCTGAACCGTATGTTCACAAGTAAAACAGCCATATTTAGTTCTATCCTTCTGGTCAACAGACGACCCTAAACCTGAAAATGGTCTGGTGATCAACTTTTCAGCATTAGGAAATATAGAGAGCAAACGATCAACGAAAATGGCGGAAGAATCGACAAGTTCATCAGAGAATAAATCAACAGTATTATCTAGATCAAAGGGCAAAAGAAAAAGATACACTTCTTTGACACAGGAACTCCATCTAAATGGATTTTTGCCTTGTAGTATCATATGCCAGAACTGCGTACGCGGAAAGTCATGAGGCAAAGTCAAAACGAGATCTCTCGTATTATCGATAGCATGTAAACGTTTGCAGGTGCTCAGAAAAGCGAGTTGTTTATCTAACTTTTTGATGATGAGCATAAGGACGTCAAATGGCATCGTAAGAAATTCATTTACAGCCAGATTACAAACCGGCCCCTCAAGCGGTGCATACTCCTGGACAACCCTTGTTAGATTAGGCTTCTGGAATTCATGGCCATCTAAAAGCTTAGCTGTGACCTCAGGGTGTGCATAATCCTCCACAATCTTCGTGAGACCTGACCCGCCCATTTCATGACTATCTAACAGTCGAACTGCGGGTAAACCACCCCCAGCAGAACTAGCCAATGAGGGGCTGATAACGACTGTGATCGTCAATAGATATGCAAAGATATATTTCATAAGGTCCGCCCCATCATTGCCTAAACCTAATTCGGTGGTGGTGGAGAGTCAATAAAAAAAGCCTCGACCATAACAGTCGAGGCTTCTGGTGAATGTATGTGAGTTGCTCTTAATATCCGTCGCGTTCCATGCGTTTCCGCAGGATTTTACGAATACGGCGAATTGCCTCAGCGCGCTCACGTGCACGTCGAATTGATGGCTTCTCGAAATGTCTTCGAAGCTTCATTTCTCTAAACACGCCTTCGCGTTGAAGTTTCTTCTTTAGAACCTTCATAGCACGGCCTAGGTCATTATCCCGAACGTATACGATCACAGTACTTCACTCTCCTTTCTAGTTAAGTGAACTCCTCATCTAGCACGCCATCTACGTCGTCAGACCTGCGCTCCGGTGCTCACGTATAAGAATACGCTCCGCTCCGGTGCTCTGTCTTCCTGAGTCTGGCGCACTATCTGAGGAGTTCCATTTAAGTTACAACAAAATTGTTGTCCACTCATCAGATGTCATTGATATTTCACCCAACGTTGCACTATATTACACAAATAGGGTTAATAAAAGGAAAAACAATGGAACCGTCCCCCATCGCCGATAAAATCATGGAATTTACTTTACGTCACATCCCCTTTGATGGCTGGACTGTGGAGGCATTAAAGCGCGGCGCCGTGGATGCGGATGTTAATCCCCATGAGGCTTTCGAGCTCTTCGGTAATGATCCTTTGACGCTGATAGAATACTATAGCCACATGCTTGATCGACAGATGCGCGACAAGGTCTTGCAGCTGGACCTCAACACCATGAAGATCCGCGACAAGGTCTTGACCTGCCTCATGACCCGGCTGGAGATCATGGCCCCTTATCGGGAAGCCGCTCAGAAAGCCGCGGTCATCCTCAGCATGCCGCTGAATGTGCCCCTGGGCACTAAGCTGATGTACAAGACTGTTGATACCATTTGGGTCCTGGCGGGAGACACCTCAACGGACTTCAATTTCTATACCAAACGCGCCACCTTGAGCGCGGTCTATGCCTCGACCCTGCTCTATTGGTTCCGGGATATGAGCTCTGAGTTCACGAATACTAGAGCATTTTTAAACCGTCGCCTGGACAACGTTATGACCATCCCGAAGATCAAATCCCAGATCAAAGACGCTTTTAAGTTCGTCAGCAAACCGTTGCGCAGCTTCTTCGGCAAGGAATAACTTGCTATAATCCGCATATAAGCCTATAAAACATATGGGTATCGCTGCGCTGTGCGACAGGAATAGAAATCCCGGGGGCCATGAATATCCTTTAGGGAGCTGTCCCTGTCCAGACCCTTGGGTCAGGACACACGGCACCCACCTGCACTGCAGGCCACGCGAGGATTAGTCACCATCGGCAGAGGCGGCGTACCCACATTTATTTTTCTGAGAAGCCTAACTACCTGTAAGTGCACTATAATGTTGATATTGCCCCCAGTCCGTCATCCTGAACGGACGACCGCGAAGCGGGCGGTAGTGAAGGATCCAGTCAGAGATGCGTCGCGAAGCGACTCTGATTATAAATATATCAAACAAACTACTGAAACAACCAATAGCCTACATTCCCAAATGGATGTCATACAATATGACTGTTAGCACCTGGAGCAGAGTCGCTTCGCGACGCATGTTTGACTGGATCCTTCACTACCTCCCGCTTCGCGGTCGTCCGTTCAGGATGACGGACTGGGGTGGCTGAATCAGTAATTCGGTGCAGTAGGGTCAGCGCACTCCCCCGTATACTTTAATACTCAAGCCCATGCCCCATCCCATCACCACCACCGATTGTCGATGAGGTAAAATAGGTTTATACTGGCAAGAAGGATCACCCTCAGGAGACTTCGCCTATGAAGTATCTCGTCGCCCTTTTCTTTTTGTTCACCCCCTTCAGTATGGCTCATTCGTCACTCTTTAAGATTATGGATGACTACGATCAAACTCAGCGCGACGCTTCGCAGGCATCTCAACCTGATGAAGGGTATCAGGCCGTCTTGGCTCACCTGAACATAGACCCTACATCCCAAGAACATTTGGAAGGATACCTGAACACCATTGGCAAAGAGGATAAGCTCCATGACCTCCATAAAGCTGGTACGCACCTTCTGTCACTGCCCGCCCCGGAAGGTGGTAGTTACTACGTTAAATACCATGAGATGTATGCGGACAGCCGCGCCCTGCATCTGTTGCATTTTGCCTATATGTTGAAACCTGGACTGGATCCTTGGCTTTCATACAACTATGCGACGGCATTAATTCTTTTTTCTGACATCGCCCGGAAAAGATACGATATCCAAAAGCCCATTAAGTATGCTTATCACGTTTATGATTTATGGTTGCGAGAGTTGAAAGAAAAATCGGACTTCCAGGATTTGCTTGAGGAACATCAAGATGACATACCCATGGTTACCACCCATGTCTCACACCAGCCAGAGGATTTTTGGAGTTATGAAGAAGCCCATCGGACTTTCTATAGCCTCCTGGGCCGCAAGTTTATCGAGATGTCAGATAAGGACGAAAAGCAAATCGCAATGGCCGAGGATACTTTGAAGCGACAGCTCACCAAGCTCGAACGTCGAGAAATAATAAGAGAAGCACGCCAAATCACCAAGGGCCTAGCTGCCTACAACCCCGACGCTAAACCCTCAAAGGAGGGTCCAGAGTCGAAAACACAGACTTCTTTCAGGTCGTGGCTGGCAGGCTATGAATTGATCATAACCCCTTTCGGCCCCACTTTATTCCTAGCCCAACGCGGGGGTAAGACGCTTAACCATTAACAACTTTAAAATCGTGCCAATTTCTGACTTTAGGTACTTACGCGCTACAACCCGGTCGATCATGCCATGTTCCTTCAGGTATTCCGCCTTCTGGAATCCTGGCGGCAAGCTTTCCCGAACGATCTGTTGAATCACCCGAGCACCCGCAAAGCCAATCATTGAGCCGGGCTCAGCGATAGAAATATCACCCAACATAGCAAAAGATGCCGCTACACCGCCCATGGTCGGGTCGGAAAGTAACGTAATATAGGGCAGGCGCGCTTTTTTGAGCTGTAATATAGCGATAGTGGTCCTTGGCATCTGCATCAGGGACAGGATCCCCTCTTGCATACGCGCGCCGCCGGAAGCAGGTATAACCACCAGAGGTGCCTTCAAGGACAGCGCCTTGTTAGCAGCCATTACCAGGCCTTCGCCCACGGCCGCGCCCATGGATCCACCCATAAAAGCAAAGTCAAACACCGCTACAACAGTCGTCACTCCACCGATAGTGCCAGTCGCAATCAACAGCGCATCGTCCTCACCGGTAGCTGCCCTGGCTTCTTTTAAACGGTCTGAATATTTCTTCAGATCCTTGAATTTCAGAGGGTCTTGAGGCACGGCAGGCGTGTCTAATAGGGTATAGTTGGAGCTATCAAACAACATGTTCAAGCGCTCTTTTCCACGCAAACGCAGGTGGTGGTTACAGTGAGTGCAGACTTGCAAGCTCTCGGTCAGATCACGGGCATACAACAGCTGCTCACAACTGGGACAGCGCGTCCACATATTGTCAGGAATTTCTTTTTTATTGACCCAAGCACGCAGCTTTGGGCGAACGAAGTTGGTTAACCAGCTCATATATTGTCCCTTCTTCAAGTTCAACAACGGCATACTCTAACAGTTTGCCTCGTGCTCGTGAAGACAAATTAGCAACCAGACGATAAAATCTGAAACACGTAAGAAACCAATTCACCCCTCCCCTTGTGGGAGAGGTCCGGAGCGAAGCGTAGGGGTGAGGGGTACCAACCAGCAATATTTATACCCCTCACCCGGCCTTCGGCCGACCTCTCCCACAAGGGGAGAGGTGATTCTAAACGGCCAATTGGAGTGTTTTGAAATGGTCTCACCTAAATGTACGTGACAAGCAACACGGGAACTGGGATAATTAAAGAAAAATGGAGATCAGAATGCAAATACGTCTTTTATCACTTGTTTCCTTAACCACAGTCCTAGCCATGGCTCCCAGTTGGGCGGATGATAAAACAAAGCCCACTCATGTGGGATGCAGCATGGCATGCATCCATAGTTTCAAGCCTTGCTACAATGGACTCGAAGAGAACGATAAGACCTGTGATAGCAGTAAACAAGCATGCATGGAATTATGCCAAAAAACAAAATCTATAAGCGATACCAAAGAAGAAACCAAGGACGAAACCAAGGAAAAATAAATTGAAAAGATGCATGTTCTACGTCGTGGCTGCTTTAGCGTCCATGACGACTGCCCTATACGGGACGGAAGTTCGAGCAGAGCTAAATGGCCGCAACTGTGACGAGCAATGTCATCACGACTATTCTTCTTGTGGAGAGGATGCCACCTGTAACAAAGCCAAGACCAGCTGTAAAAAAACGTGTCAGGACGTTCAACAAGCTCAAGCTGATGAACAACAAGAGACCCAGTCACAAGAACAGACCCAACAATAGCTGACCACAATGTTCAATGACCGCAAGGATGCAGGCCGTAAACTCGCAGAGGCACTAAAAGGTTATGAGGCCGATAGGCCCATAATCCTGGCGCTTCCTCGTGGGGGTGTGCCTGTGGGTTTTGAGGTCGCCGTCGCCTTGGGTGCGGATCTGGACGTTCTGGTCGTCCGTAAAATCGGTGCGCCTTGGAATCCCGAATTCGGTGTAGGCGCGATCGCCAAAGGCGTGGAGGTTTTTGATCAAGAATCATTGGGTTTTCTTGGCCTAAAACCAGAAGATCTGCGCCCCGTCATAGAACGAGAAGAACTAGAACTTGAACGTCGGTCGAAGCTATACCGGGGAGACAACCCTTTTCCAGATTTGGCAGACCGCGTGGTAATCCTTGTCGATGATGGCCTAGCCACAGGCGTGACAACCCGTGCTGCTATTATAGCGATCAAGCAAATGAACCCTGCCCGCCTGGTCCTGGCAGTACCCGTAGGCCCACCTGAAACCGTCGCCAGCTTGCGCAGCCTGGTCGATGAGCTGATTTGCCTGGAAACACCATCCGACTTTATGGCTGTCGGTGCGTTCTATCTCAGCTTTCCCCAGACTAGTGATGAGGAAGTGATAGAATTGTTGGAGAGGGCTAAGAGCAAAGTAAAGCAGTAACTCCACGAATGGTGGATAGGATGGCACAAACTTCCAACTTGTCATCCCCGCGAAGGCGGGGATGGCAAGTTGGGGGTATTTACCAAGATTTGACTTCCTGAACATTGAACTTCCTCATTGACGAAACAAGATTGTGTCGATATTCTAAAATAGTCATAAAGAATTTATTTATGTTATTTGGGAACTTATCTTAAATACAGGAGGAATTCAGTGACGTATCTTGCACCTTTCTTTTTGATCCTCACCTTATTTAACAGCACTCTCTGGGCAAGTTCTAGTCGAACATTTGATGTGGAACCGTTTAGACTTGAGAATGGCCTGGAGGTGTACATGCTCGAGCACAGACGAGCAGAACTTGTATCTATTCGGGTATACTACAAGGTTGGATCAGTGGATGAAGATCCCGAGAAAACGGGTTTAGCACACTACCTAGAGCACCTGCTTTTCACAGATGAATCTAATGATTTGAGATATGATACCATAAAACGTATCCCCGGGGAGCACAACGCCCATACGAATCTTGAGCACACATGCTATGAGCATGATGCACCCGCACAATATCTAGAGACTCTGCTACGATATCAGGCGGGGCTGATGCAATCCTTGAGGGTTCCAGAGGCTGCATTTGTTAGAGAAAGAGAGATAGTACTCCAAGAACTCAAGGACTCCTATGTCCGGACAAGTAGCCGTTTTTCAGATTTGGGCATCCGAAGGTTATTTCAGGATACCCCTTACGGAAGACCCATTATCGGTGAGGCCGAACATATTCCCAACCTAACAATTGCCGATGCCCTGGCTTTTTACCAAAAGTGGTATGCCCCCAACAATGCAGTTATTGTCATTGGCGGCTATATGGATAAGCAGGAAGTGAAGGGCTTGGTGCAAAAATATTTCGGACATATTCCTGCCAAAGTCATTCCTCAAAGGAACCGAGAGATAACCTTGGAGCCCTTTAATGACAGTAACCGCATGCTCACATGCGAAGATCAAGAATTTAACCTCCCAACGATTAATCTCACCTATAGATACTTAGCAACCCCCTTTAGATACCAAAAAATAGATATTCTTGTAAGCTTGATCGAAGGCATACTCGGCTGCGAAACTTTTTTGATCTATAAGCAGCTTGTAAAAACAAAGAAAAGTAAAATTGCGGAATATAGTGTTGATAGGTCAAGCATGTCAAATGGCCATGGAATTTTCTGCTTGAATATAATTCTTAAAGAACGTGAATGGACTGATCAAAGCTTGGGTGACTCTAAGGGAATGTTACTCAGCAAGTTAAACGCTCTCGTTAAAAGGGGCTTCACTCAGGAAGATCTTGACAAAGAGCTAACAAGAAGTCGCCACGCCCGCATGTACATGATGGATGATCTGGAGGATATGGTCACAACCTTGGGCGGAAGTCTGGCCTTGAATATACCCATAGAAGACATCCAAAGCATTTATGATTTAAATGTAAATGTTACCGTGGAGGAAATGAACGCAACTTTGCGACAGATATTTGACACGGATCAGTACATGACAACAATGGCGTTGCCTCCCGGAAAAAGAGGTCGGTCAGGAGAAGACACATGAACAAATGGCATACAAAGAAAAGATTTCTCATAGGGGTAACGACTGGTTTATTCTTTGCGAGTTTACATGACAGCAGCCAAGCAACTTTTAAAGTTGAAGAAACGATTAGCCCCCAAAGCGGCCTTAAAGCTTGGTGCTTTCAAGACCCATCAACACCCATCGTGTCGGTGCATTTCGCCTTTAGAGGAGGCACATACACAGCGCCACCACAAAAGGAAGGAATTGTGCAGCTTATGAGCTCCATGCTTGATAAGGGTACGACATCCTGGGATGAATCAACCTATCTTGATATGCTCGATACCCATGGTATGCACTTGGAATTTCACGGCCAACATGAATGGATTTATGGCTCATTAACGACGCCAAAAGAAGAGCTTCCCCATGCCAGAAAAATCATAAAAGCTGTGATGACAAAACCACGCTTTAAAAAGAGAGAACGGGAAGAAAGTGTGCAAGAAATTACCGACGCTTTTAATGCTGTCGAAACCCTACCGGATACGATCTTAGATGAAGTCTCAGCACCCCTTCTATACGGGGGAGATCATCCAGCGGGTCGTACCAAACGTACACGGGTGGCTTCTTTGGAGAATATTCTATTGAAGGACCTATCCCAGTTCCTTAAAGATCATTTTGCCCAGGATAACCTCAGCATAGCAGTGGCGGGAAATTTAACGCCAACGGAGGTAGCAGACTTAATTGATGATATTTTTGGCGTGCTGCCCTTCAAATCTCGTCTAGCCCCAGTGGCTGACATTACCCCTTACTGTGATGGGCTCGTACACCATGTTCCCTATGAACAAGATCAAACCTCGATTGTCTTTTATCAGCCAGGTTTAAAAAGGGGTGATCCCGATGTACTCAAAGCATCCTTGCTTATGGATATTATGGGGTCTGGAGATCTTTCTCGACTCTTCAGGCTATTACGTGAAGAGCAGGCATGTACGTACAACGTTACTTGCTCCGTAAAATCTGGTCTACATGAGGGCTCATTATGCGGCGGCCTGGCAACTTCGCCAGACAAAACTGTCATGGTGATTGAAACGATCCGACAACAATGGCGCCACATGCAAGAAAATGGCGTCACCGAGGAGGAATTACAGCAGGCTACCAAGAATGTAATTGAGAACCTACCATTCTATTTTTCTACATCGGATGCCACAGCCAATTACCTCCTGGACCTTCAGCTATCAGGTCACCCCAGGGATTATTTACGCCGTCGGACGGATATTATTAAGTCCATAACTCTGGATGATATCAATCAAGTGGCCAAACGATTGTTAACACCGGATAGCTTGACTTTCTTTGTGATTGGGAAGTGATGTGGATTGTGTTGACTCTATAATCTACTGACCCGAAGCAATGGTAGAGGAGACCATTTCAAAGCCTCATTTCACCTCTCCCCTTGTGGGAGAGGTCCGGAGCGAAGCGTAGGGGTGAGGGGTACCAACAAGCAATATTATACCCCTCACCCGGCCTTCGGCCGACCTCTCCCACAAGGGGAGAGGTGATTCTAAACCGCCAAATAGGGTGTTTTGAAATGGTCTCTAAGGTATCAGCGACCACCCTCCTCCATGGGATCCAGGATTCCTGTGTGTTGCATGACACGCACAACGCCGCGAGGAGTGATCCCGTCGAAGACGTAGTCGATATCTGATACTTCTTTCATCTCGACCCATGATTCCAAATCTTCTTGTGGGAGCTTCATACCCTCACAGATTTTATTCAGGGCATTGTAAATGGCTCCGCGGCTTTGCTTATCTTCGGCTCGAATCTGGCTATCGAAAGTGCCCTTCACAAGTAGAGCTAAATTATTAAGGTCCATATGCTTGTAATAAACCTGCATTACCTCCTGCATGGACAAGGCCATTAGATGGGGGTAAATACATTGCGCGTTGATATCAAATATGACCCCTTCCGAGAGACCAACCTTATCACCGATGAGACTCTTGATATAATTGATGTTATGGGAGGCCTGTGCGATATCCCCTGTTCGACAGACTTCTTGCATAAAGAGACTTTCTGGTGAAAAACGCGAGGATACCACCGTTTGCAAGGCAGCATGCATAGCCGTCAGTGCCGGTATTTGGTAGGTGCTGAACTGCATCAACGCACCCATTTGTGATCTGATGCGACAATGTTCCGGCAAGGCTATATAGTGATCTTGAATAGCTGTGTCTTGACCAGTGGCACAGTGTTGCACGCCAGCTAAGAACTGACACAAACGTTGGGTTTTCACAGTCAGATCAGGAATGCTTGAATAATAACTCAGCACACATTTCAGCTTAGAGCCTTCAATAAGGGTCGCAGGTGCATCTAACAGCACACAAACATGGGAAGTAGGCTTCATATGACTATCCAGGATAGCTAGGAAATTCTTACATAGCTGATCCATTAACTGAGCATCGGCCAATTTCTTTGCTTCAAGTTGCTCCTCCGTTAGCTCAGGGTCAGGTACTTTATTTGCGTCAATAACTTGCTGATCGGTACGAATAATCATTGCAGCCTCGGTAAGGCTGGCAGGGTTGCTCTGCAAGTATGCTTTAAGGTCCTTCAGTAGAGGAATAAAGTGACCGGAAGTATATTTAGGGACTGAAGACAAATCCAGCACTAGGGAAGCACCAAGCTCCGCTAGCTTACTAGGATTGAGCTGAAAACTTAATTCATCGAAAAGACCTGTAATCCGGTTAAGCTGAGACCAGTCCATGGGCACCAGTTTCTTCTTGCCGAGTTGATCATGGATCACATAAGGACTTTTGGGGTTAGCCTCGTCCATAACCGTTCGAATTCTTATGGCATGCTGAAGCATTTCGTGCTGCTCATGGAGGCCTAATGCTGCAGCATCACGGGTAATTGTGTCGCAGAGTATTTGAGAACGTTTCTTATGTTTCTGCTCAAGAAGCGCTTTCCAGTGTTCAAATAAATGAGTCAACTGAGCTTCGCCTTTCCGCCTAACATATGAAACATAATCAACCAGACTGTCTCCCAGATGTTCTAAAAAAAGGCCTTTCAAGTCTTCTGTTCCAATAATAGCTCTGAGAGTTTCACTGGGAATAAAGGGAATAACCTGCATGAAGTTTACAAGGGTAGAGCCAAACAACATTTTATCAATATTATTTGAGTTGTGTGCTTTTTCGACCAAGTCCACCAGGAGCTGCATCCCCTCCCTAGACATTAATACTAAAGTCTTAAGAAAGACAAGATCGGTATCAACAAACCATTTTCCGTTAGGCCTAGGAAGACGCGAATAGGCCTTGGTAACTTCTTCAAGGTCCTCTGGCAATGCATCTTTCAACGCCATTAGGTTCTGCACATAGCGTCTAAAACTCTGCTTAGCAAGATCCGCATCGCAGTTGTAAAATGGAGGTGTAATGCCAATCTGGCGGGCAGCGGTCCTGACATCCTGCAAACGATCAAGCGGAATTTGGCTAAAGTTATCCAAGGTTTCCATGTTGCCAAACGAGTGATTATACGTCGTCTTACGGTCAACGGAATACCCCACAAAGACTTTCAAAAGATCGGATAAAGAACCTATCTGTTTTGGATCAGCTGCCAATAGCTTTTTAGCAAAGTTATCGAGAATGGTTAAGTGTCTTCGGATTGGGAGAACTTCCGCGGGTAGAACTTGCATCAAATGCTGTAATTCTTCTTTCTTCAGTTTAGCCTGGAGTTTCAATATAAAGGCAAGCTTTGTCTGGTTCAATGCCCTAAAAGGGCCTGTGAAACCACCATCAGCGTAATTGGAGTCTCTAGAGAGTAAATCGAACAAATCCACCACGCTTATAGCAGGTCCGGAAGAAGTTATGGGGTTAGCCACACCAATGTTCCTTGAATTATAAGATTTGACTTCTAAGGCGGATTGCTTCTGCACATCTGAACAAAGCAGATGCATTACTTCTAATGTTCCCGCAACTATTTCCGGCTGCGTGGTCAGTAATTCATTATGCTTATTATTTGCGGTAATATCTAACAGCGTGCCGAGAGAGTGGCCAAGAATCGTCTTCCACCTGGCGTCAATTACAAATCCACTCCTCAAGCCCACAATCGCCTGCACCTGTTCCTCAGTGGCCGATGTCAACTTGGTGAGGCAATTACTGACACGTGAAGAATATTCTGCCTTCTTTAAATTGTCTGGCAGAGCTTGTACAAGCAAATCGACTTTACTTTTGGTCAATTGCGCCGGAAGTTTCATTATAAAAGTACGCTTGGCCTGGCTCATGCTGCATAAGGATTGTACGAACGCCGCGTCGTATTTTTTGTCGTGTTTGGCAAAAAGATAATGAAATATCTCACTAACTGTCGGGATGACGACCTTTTTATCCTGGGGAAGGCTTTCCTGAGCTTTTACTGCGGCTTGACGACCCTTGATGACATCATCTAAGACATCCAATGCCTGCGGCACAGTAGTGAAGAATTCAATATTCATTCTCACAGGATCTGGCGTATCATGCGCCAAAAACTCCTCTAACGCGCATGCGCGAGTCCCTGCCTTTTTTAGGAAAACGATAGCTTCGGAGGCCACTTTCTCTTTCCCCTGCCCAGCCAAGCAATTCTGCAAAAAGGTAAGGTCACCAATATGGGCGAACCCATAGGTGTCAACTCTATGGGCAAGATAGTCCGCAACCAAGCTTATGGAAGACTGTGGACAATTTACAACCGTAGCAATAACTTGAGAGACATCTTTTGGTGTAAAATGGGTTACATTAGAAAAGCGGGGTAAAATCCTGGTGCAGAGTGCTTCACGTACATCCCCATAACGATCAGCAGGGGTATTTGCCAAGCCATAGGTCAAGTTATAAATAATTTCAATCAGATTAGTATCCCGGCAATAAAGGTTGCTGTGATGCTCGGATATAATGCTCAACATATCGTCAAAACGTTCTTCAGTTAGTGACGCAAGGTTGTCAAGTATACTTATTAAGCCAGCCAAACCCCGAGATCCCAAGGCCTCGATATGCTTAGTAACATTACCCTCGAAGGCTTTAACTATTTTTGACAGCTTGCTCTCTGAGAATAACGACAGAGTAGATATCACTGAGAAGTAATCTTGATCCTCAATATCATGAGGCCCCATACCGTCAAGGAGTTTTTTAGCCTCTCGAAAAAGTACAATGTCGTGTTTTTCTAGCTGCTCGTCAGCAGTTGCAGATGACATTGCCATAAAAATGTCAAACCATAATAAAACCTCACTCTTGTCTTCCCTGACTCCAGCTGCCTCAATAACTGCACCTGCTTCATCAACTCCATAATTTTCCCACCATAATAGGGGGTCACTTATTTCTTGCCTAACTACAGCTTCTTGCCTGACTTCATTTTTTTCCACGCCGACAGTCTCAAATTTAGCCATGCAATTGGCTACTTCTTGTTTGTTTTCCGCACTTAAAACATCCCAGCGCTTCTGAATTTCATCATCTAGGAAATCAGCTTCTTGGCCTACCAGAGTTTTTATCTTCTGTAGCTTATTTAACAACTTAGGTAAGTTGCCTTCTGATTCTACAGCGGCCTTTTTGGAAACATCTGCTTCTTGCTGCTCGGGCTCCTGTTCTTGACCGGCATTACGTTCGCGCTTTTTAGAAACAGCTCTACGATTATGGCTTAAAGGTGCACCTTCTTCTTCAGAAGAAGCTTCATTCGCAGTTAAACTTTTGGAAGATGTGCGCTTCTTATGCTTCTTGCTACCAGCCTGATCAACATCATCTCGTCGGTCACCATCCTGGTCCTTGGAACTATAGGCCGGCACAGACAAAGAAAGGGCTATAAACAAAGCCAAGTAATTACGAATCGATAACATTAATAGAAAACTCCATAAGCAGATACAATAATATGATGGGCTATTTAGATATAAAACCGCGACTATTGTATAGCATGCCGTTGGATTATAGTCAATATTGTTTTCAATGGGTTATAGTGGCTCTCCGCATAAAGATTCCCAGAAAAAAAACTCTTTGACTCATAAGCAAAATGCATTACAATAATACCCATGAATAGATTTATTTGCACAACCATCACCACGTTAGTCCTCACCACCACCGCTGTGTAGCGGCGGTCATATCTCTTATCCCTCATCTTGAATATAAAATACAACCATGGACGTCCAGGACAGATCCAGGACTGAATCCTTAATTGAAGAGAACTATCATGTGGAAGAAACTATCTGTGGGGCTTCCGGCCCAACTTGCTCTTATAATCGTCTTCGCTTTGTTGGCGGGGCATTTGATACCCTTGGAGGTCAAAAGCTGGTCTTATGCCATCAGCGTTACCTTGAAGGATTTGTTGATGTTGGTTATGCCGCTCATCATCTTTGCTTATATCTTTTCGTGCCTGGTTTCCTTTCGGCATGGCACCGTTAGCTTTTTGGCAGGCCTACTGGGATCCATTTGCCTTTCGAACTTTGTCTGTACGCTGATTGCCTTTGGCACCTGCTATTACTTGATCCAGTTTATGGGACACCTGCCTACTCACACGGAGATGGGCCATGTACTGGACCCAGCTTGGAGCATTTATATACCCAAGCTGCTTACCAATGATGTGGCACTATTTGGGGGCATACTCTCTGCCTTGGCAATCGCCTACGCCAGCCCAGACCTTGGCCACAAGGCGGGTGAGCGCCTTAAATCCGCCGCCAGCTGGATCCTGAATCGCTTGTTTATACCCTTGCTGCCGTTGTTCGTACTGGGCTTTGTCCTAAAGATTGAGTACGAGGGACGTTTGCTGCACGCACTGACGACATATGCCCCAGTTGTCCTGTTGTTTGTGACGTGTCAGATCGTCTATATCGCGTTCCTATTTGGAGTGGCTGCTAACTTTAGGCTGCAAGCCTGGTACCGAAGCATCCTAAACGCGCTCCCAGCTGGGCTTACAGGATTCAGCACCATGTCTAGCCTTGCGGCGATGCCCCTGACATTGAAAGCGGCTCAGGCCAATACCCAAGACAATCCCTTAGTCGATGTGATTGTGCCAGCCACGGTCAACATTCACCTGATGGGAGATTCGATCGCTATCCCCACCATGGCTTTGGCGATCATGACCAGCTATGGTATGGGCGTACCCGAGGTAGGTGTATACTTGATCTTTGCCTTCTATTTCATCATGAACAAATTCGCCGTAGCAGCCGTTCCTGGTGGCGGAATCCTGGTGATGATGCCTGTGTTGCAACAGTATTTGGGCTTTAATGATGAGATGCTGTCGCTGATTATGATGCTGTACATCTTGTTTGATGCGCTGATCACAACAGCCAACGTGATGGGAAACAATGTGTTTGCGATCCTGTTCAGCCGAGCCTGGGGTACGATTTCGGGCAAGACGAAGGTGCTGGCATTGGAGAAGGGTTAGATTTTTACAAAGCTTCTGAGGGCCGCACACACTCCCAGCTTGCTTCCCCTGCGAAAGCAGGGGTCCAGCCCTTAAAATGCGCTGCGCAGCAGCTCCGAAGAGACTACAGAGTCGCTACGCGACGCATTTTGCGCTGCCCCCCTGCTTTCGCAGGGGAGGCAGCTGGGGGCTTACGATGTATCCTACACCATATATTAATTTGTTAGGATGTTAATAACTATGAGACTGGACCCACTCCGTCCACGACCTGGTTCCATAGCCCTCAGGGCTGTTGATGTAATCATAGAAACGGGTGATAAAACTCACCCGATCTTCTAGCATCTTCTTTGTGTAACGGCCATTGGGCCAGACTGTCGTATCAAACAGGTTTTCCGACCCCATCAGATAATGGCGAGTAACAATGTCATTCAGAGATACTTTCCGGCCGTTCTTCATAATGTCGTACATAACCATGGCCATAGTTGTGCGCCCTCGGCCTGCGGAGCAGTGGAAATGCACCCACACCGGATTGGGCAAGGACTCTATCTGCTGCACGAACTCGTCGACCTGGGCATCGGTGGGAATTTGCTTGCGGACGTAATCGAAACGAATATGGTGAAAGCCCAGCTCTTCCGCCATTGCCTGCGGCGTTTGGGCATCGGACTCATCATGCTTAAGCTTGCCCGTATAAAACAGACGGTGGGCCTTGGAACGCAAGCTGGGATTCTTGGAATCAAGACCTATAGCCTTCGAGCGTTTATAGCCATACCAGCTTTCAGACATACCGTTGATATAGTACTGTTTTTCCGCAAACACATCGAAGATATAGACTGGCATATCAATGGAAGAAAGCGCATTGCGCAGGCCTTCCTTTGTAGGACGAGCACTGCCCGAAATATAGAGTTGGTCCAAACCTTCCGTAGAAGGCCGCTCCGCGATCAGGCCCCGCTTCTGGCGATCGGCAGACGTGCGAAAGTTCTTCAGCTCGTGAATTTGCTGGTATTCGTAATACACGAAATACACCAGGACCCCGATGCAGATCGCTGCTATGGATTTAAGTATTTTCGTTCGGTTCATTCAGTAAAAA
>Ga0182030_10004798_pt1 | contig 28876 bp, 30 predicted proteins | sample 812S3MmetaG_FD_121299 | JGI IMG/M metagenome (GOLD analysis project Ga0182030, IMG submission 121299) | Permafrost microbial communities from Stordalen Mire, Sweden - 812S3M metaG (Illumina Assembly) | ecosystem: Environmental > Terrestrial > Soil > Wetlands > Permafrost | place: Sweden...
GCTTCGCCTCAGACCAAGTAAGAAGTGAAAAGTAAAAAGTAAAAAGTGGTTCGTGCCGCTTCGCGGGTTTCGAGAAAATTTGACTCATTTGGAACGAATTCTGAAATTCAAGGATTCTAGAAACTGCTCGAATGAGGCGTTATTCACCATTGAGAACCTTGCAATGCGTCCGTTCTTTTCCCTCCTCAAAAGCATTCTCAAAAGCCTCCTCCGCGTTCTTGTTGCCACTGCGCTTTCCATTGTGGTTCTCCTTCTGGGCGCGATGTACCCGGGGATGATCGCGTTCCACGCGATGCCGGGGGCGGTGCACCTGACGGTTCTCATCAATTCCCGGTCGGAAATATTCGGGCTGATGCGGGAGTGAGCCCGTCAATACGTGTAACCTTCCGGGTGCTGCATGAGGTAGGCTTTGCGGGCTTGCATCTCTTTCTGGACCTTGGCCGCGTACTCGAGTTGCGCGGCGGTGGGGTGGGTGATCGAGGTGACCGGGTCCACGGCGGGCAAGGAGGGGTAGCCGGCAAGGTGGGAGGTTCGCAAGCCGCTCGATGGCTGCAGGTCTGATGTCCGCTGCGCGGTCGATGTCTGGGGCGTGGCTGGCGCGGAGGCGGTGGCTGCGTTTTGCGGGGCGGCTGATTGGTCGGACGAAGCCTCTTGTGACGCGCCCGATGTGCTCGGCGTCGCCGACGTGCCCGTTGCGGCTGGCGTCCGGTCGTTGCTATCGCCGGGCGCTGTCTGCAACTGTTTGAAGTAATTTATGTACGCCTTCAGGATTGCGCTGATGATGTTCTGATTCTGATCGACGTACTTACTCACCTGCGCGGCCGTCTGGGCATCCTGACCTTGGGATGCCAGTTGCTTTACCTGTTGCAGGAGGGCGGCGTCCTGAGTGGGTGCGTTTGCGGACGAACCTGTGGTTGCCGCATCCGTTTGCGGGTCGGCCCTTGCCATTTGATGGGGTTGCGCCACGGCCAGGAGGCAGGCGAGCCAAATTGCGACCCCGCGGTGGTCGAGCGCACTCATGGTTTCCCTCAAAGTATGAGTGCGCTTGCCTAAATGCAAGATCGCGTAATTGCCCGCGACCGGGACGAACCCCTTTCGATAGGGTTGAATCCTACCCGGGAAGGGTCATCTCGAAGTACGTGGCCTGTTCGCCTTCCTCCGTGCCGAGACGGGGCTCCAGGGAGAGGGTGCGGTAGGCTGCTTCCAGGGCCTTCGGGTCATTCCGAAGCTCGGGGTAAATCGCGGTCAGCCGCTTCTTTACCCATTGCCTCGCCAACCCCTGGTCGATGGGGTGCAGGGCTGGTTCGCGTCCCAGTGCTTTCCTGAAAAACTGCATCAATGGCGAGTTCATGACTTTGATTCCCTGATTTGACTTTTGTTCCCTAACTCCGGAATTTGGGAACCGTTGCCCGGAATTTCGCTTTCCGCAAGGAGATGGCTTCGGATTTTTTGGTTTGAACGAAAGCAAAGGAGGGGGCGGAATCTTTCATCTTTTCCCCTGCTGGCAGCCGCTCTAATTTCGCGCTCGTGCGGGCTTTGATTTACCATGTCTCGCGGTTGCTTGCGAAAATGATGTTCGCGCCTTTTGTCAAAGTCCACGTGCTGCGGCCGGAACTTGGGCGGGGAAGGGGAGCGAGGATTCTCGCGGCAAACCATATCAGCCATTTCGATGCCGCATCCGGGAGCGCCGACCGTCCTCATGCTCCACGCGCTGGCGTCCACCAGCGACAAGGGCTACCGGGTCTGGGCCGGCCGCTTCAACGCCGCCGGCTGGAATGCCTGCTTCGTCCATCTGCCCTACCATTACTCCCGAGTGCCGCCCGGCTGCCAGAATGGGGAGCTGGCAATCACCCCCGATCTGGTCCGCACCGGGCAGGGCTTGCGCCAGGGGGTCACGGAAATGCGGCAACTCATGGCATGGCTGCGGGGGCGGGGGGTTTATCTGAGATTTCTTCCCTCCGCCTGAGGAGCCTGCTGAGATATAGGCGACATACCCCGATATTCCAACAGGCTCCCAGGGCTTGCTTATCAGGTCGGAACCAGATACTTACCATCGAGTTCTAATGTCATTTCGCGATCTTGGCCTCTCGGATGAGGTTCTTCACGGTGTCCAATCCATGGGTTACGTGGACCCGACCCCCATCCAACTCCGTTCATTTCCACCCATTCTTGCAGGGACCGATCTCATCGCGTCCGCGCAGACCGGCACCGGCAAGACCGCTGCCTTCGCCCTGCCGCTGCTCAGCCTGCTGGGCAAGCATCAACCCGGCATCCGTACCCTGGTTCTCGAGCCCACCCGCGAGCTCGCGGCCCAGGTCGAGACGGCTTTCCGCGATTACGCCCGGTTTACCAACTTGAACATCGGCGTCGTCTATGGCGGTGTCGGCTTTGGCCCGCAGCGGGAGATGATCAAGAAAGGGGCCGATGTCCTTGTGGCCACCCCGGGGCGGCTCATCGATTTCCTTTCCAACCGGGAAATCAATCTTTCCGGGCTCAAGCACCTGATCCTCGACGAGATGGACCGGATGCTCGACATGGGTTTCATGCCGCAGGTCCGGAAGATCGTCGAGCATTGCCCAAAGGTGCGCCAGACCATGCTTTTCTCCGCGACCATGCCGCCGGAGATCGAGGGGATGACGAGCTGGGTCCTCCACGAGCCCGAGGTCATCGAGATCGGCATCCGGCACTCGCCGGCGGACACGGTCACGCACGCTCTTTATCCGGTGGCGCGCGAGCAGAAATTCGAAGTCCTCCTCGCGCTTCTCGCGAAGACCGATTTTTTCAGCGTCCTCATCTTCTGCCGCACCAAGGACGGCGCAGACCGGATCGCGCACCAGCTCAAGGAAGCCAAGCACTCCGTCGCGGTGCTGCATTCCAACCGCACCCAGCGTGAGCGCGAGGATGCGCTGGCGGGCTTCAAGTCGGGCAAATACGAGATCATGGTCGCCACCGACATCGCCTCCCGCGGCATCGATATCGCGGGCGTCAGCCATGTGATCAATTACGACGTGCCCCAGCATCCCGAGGATTACGTGCACCGCATCGGACGCACCGGGCGCGCGCAGCACGAGGGAGACGCCTTTACGATCATGACCGGCGAGGACGTGGAGGAGGTCAAAAAGATCGAGTACTTCATCGGCCGAAAAATCGACCGGCAGAAGGTGGAGGGCTTCGATTACCTCTACACCGCCATGCACGAGACCAAGGCGCGGGTGCCGATCCGGCGGACGGGCGGGAAGCGGCGGCGGCGGTGATCGCGCTCCGCTTCGCGCAACGGAAACTACCGAAAGGCGCGAACTACGAAAGCGCGGGCGTAATCTTACGCCGGCCCCGGATTTGATCGCGGTGGCGTTTGCCCGCGGCTTTCAGGTATTCAAGCCGTTCCGCAAGGCTCATGGCGTCCAGCTTGCGGCTGGTGGTTTCCCGCCATTTGCGGGATTCAGCCACGGCATCAAAGATTTTGGTCGTCGGCTCCATAAATCAACTCCAATGGATTCACAATACGGATGGATTGATAGCCCTGCAAGAGATTCACGGCGTTGAAGCCTTTCTCTCGATCGACGTTTACCAGGTGTTTAAAATTCCAACTCACCAAATAATCAATTTTGGCCACGGTGCAGGCGGCAACGTGTCGCGCGTCATCGCTGTATTTCGGCGTGAGGATGGCTTGCGTCATGTAGGCCGAGGCGAGTTGTTCCATTTCTTCAGTCACGTCGAGAACTGCCTCAGGCGTGAACGTATTGTTGAAAAGATCGCGGACCCGGTCGGGGGCTTCATTCAGTTCGTCGGCGGCAATCGATGACGTGAAGAAGCGATATTTTCCATGTTCCATCTGTCTCCAAAGCTCTTGAGTGGGGAGTCTCCATTCATCGTCGAAGTACCCGCCAAGCACAGAGGTATCAAGGTAGAGGGTCGGCCTTCGCACGGGCATGGAAAATACAAGGAGGCACCAAACAGAAGCGATGCATTTTCTTGCGAAGCCCGCATGACGGACGCCTGACCGCGACAGCGCCTTGCGCGCGACGAACGCGCGGTATAGTTCTCCTGCTTCTTCCTCGATGCATCTCCTCCCCGCCCTCAAGCAGCACTTTGGCTTCGACTCTTTCCGGCCGCGGCAGGAGGAGATCATCCGCGACGCGCTTGGCGGGCGCGACGTTTTTGCCTTGCTGCCCACCGGCGGCGGGAAGTCGCTTTGCTTTCAGCTTCCCGCGGTCATGGAAGAGGGGCTCACCATTGTCGTCTCGCCGCTCATCGCCTTGATGAAGGATCAGGTGGATGCGCTGCATCTCGCCGGGATCGCGGCCACGTTCCTCAATTCCACGCTTGATTCCGCCGAGGCGAAATCGCGGCTGCGGTCGCTGTATGCCGGGCAGCTTCACCTCCTCTACACGGCTCCGGAGCGGCTCATGCTTCCTGGTTTTCTCGACCGGCTCACGTCCTGGAACATCCGGCGTATTGTTGTGGACGAGGCGCATTGCATCTCCGAGTGGGGGCACGATTTTCGCCCCGAGTACCGCCAGCTTGGCGCGCTACGTGACCGCTTTCCCGGCATCCCCATTATGGCGCTCACGGCCACGGCCACGGAGCGTGTGCGGCAGGACATCGTCCAGCATCTGCATCTCGCCGATCCGGCCATCGTTGTCGGCAGCTTCAATCGCGCGAACCTCACGTACCGCGTCATCCCCAAGGACAAGCCTTACCGGCAGGTCCTTGGCTTTCTCCAGGCGCGGCCGGGCGATAGCGGCATCATCTATTGCTCCAGCCGCAAATCGGCCGAGTCGCTCGCGGAAAAATTGGCAGCCGACAAGATCCGCGCGCGTCCTTATCACGCCGGGCTCACGGCGGAGCAGCGTTCGCAAAACCAGGAGCGTTTCCTGCGGGACGAGGTGCAGGTCATTTGCGCCACCATCGCCTTCGGGATGGGCATCAATAAACCGAACGTCCGTTTCGTCATCCATCACGATCTGCCAAAGAATCCCGAGGGCTATTACCAGGAGACGGGGCGGGCCGGACGCGATGGCCTGCCCGCCGAGTGCCTGCTGCTTTTCTCGCCGGGCGATGTCGCCAAGCAAATCACTTTCATTGAGGAGAAGACAGACGACCACGAGCGGCAGATCGCGGGCGAGCAGCTTCGCCAGATGGTGCATTACTCGGAGAATTCCGGCTGCCGGCGCCGGTGGCTGCTGGAGTATTTCGGGGAGACGGTCGAGGTCGGGAATTGCCAGGGCTGCGACAATTGCCTTAGCCCGCGCGAGACCTTTGACGGCACGCTGCACGCCCAGAAATTCCTCTCGTGCGTTTACCGCATCCGGCAGAAGAGCGGGTTCACCTTCGGACTCAATCACGTGGTCGAGGTCCTCATGGGGGCCGATTCCGAGGCCATCCGCAAGTGGGGGCATCAGGAAATCTCCGCCTACGGGATCGGGCGCGACGGCAAACGCTCCGACTGGCAGGCGTATGGGCGCGAATTGATTCGGCTGGGTCTGCTCGATCAACAGCCCGGGAAGTTCGTCACCGTAGACCTTTCCGCGGAGGGGATGGCGGCGCTTCGTTCGCGCCGCCCCATCACCCTGACCCGCCCCGCTCCCGCGAGGTCGGGAAAGGAACCCCGCGAAACGCGCCGTCGCTCCGCCGCCGGGGAAATACCGTGCGACGAAGTCCTGCTCGACCGGCTCAAGAAACTGCGGCGCACCATTGCCGACGAGCGGAATGTGCCCGCGTACATTGTTTTTTCCGACGTCACGCTGCGCGAGATTGCCTCCCGTTTACCGACGACGCTGGAGCAATTCAGCGCCATCCCTGGCGTGGGGGCCGTAAAGCTGGCGGACTTCGGGCGGACCTTCATTGAAGAGGTTTCGCGGTACGTTGAGCGCACGGTCGGAACCTGACGCTGCTCAAACGCCGGCGGAAACGATGGACCCGTGCATGGAGGCTGGGGTCGTCTTGCATTTACCTTCGGTGGCCAGACGCGTCCGGAATTTTAAGTGCCGTTGGCGCGTCCATTCCACGAGCGGACGCCAGGCCGAGTGGACGAGGTTGTGTTTGATCAGCAGATGCCAGAATCGGTTGGAGCGTTTGTAAAGGTAAGACATTGCGAGATACGGCGTTACGGCACGCCAATCCTCGGGACGTCGGCGCCAGATGGACTCGTGCGAAAAGAGGCGCTGGTAGATCCAACCGTATCCGTGCGCCAGCTCCTCGGGCGTCATGTGCCGCGGACGAAATACGACGTGTCCTGTGTCATACCGGTTCCAGTCCTTGTGCAGCAGGCGGCCTTCGCTTTCCATTCGCCGGAAGAGCGGCGTCCCAGGATAAGGCGTCAGGATGTGAAACGTCGCGCATTCCAGCCGATTCGCCTCGATCCACTCCGCAGTTGTTGCGAATACATCGCATCTGTCATCGTCGAAACCGAGCACAAAGCTGCCGTTTACCTGGATACCGTGATCGTGGAGAATGCGAATCCGGCGGGCATAATCCTCCGTGCGCGGCGTCCGCTTGCGCGCACTCGCGAGGTTTGAATTCGATAGGCTTTCAAACCCAATGAACACCCCAGTGCAGCCTCCCAGAGCCATTTCGCGGATAAGGGAGGGATCGTCCGTGACGTCGAGCGTCACCGCGGCGCTCCAGATTTTTTCCAGCGGCCGCATAGCGCGGCATAGAGCCCGCAAATACTCGGGCTTTGCCCCGAGGTTATTGTCAACGAAAACCGCGTACGGCTGATCGTCTGCCGCAAACTCACCGACCACTTGTTCCGTATCGCGCGCGCGATGTGGCATTCGCAAACCATCTGTCGACAAATAGCAAAAACCGCAGCGATTGTGGCAGCCGCGCGTGGCGATGAGACTCGTGCTGGTCAGGAAATTCCCTCTTGGCAGGAGGTCCCGACGAGGAGCGGGTTCGGTTCTATATTCAGTCTCATACATCGCGCGGTAAACCGGCTGGAGCTTTCCCTGTTCCACGTCCGCAAGAATGCGCGGCCAGAGCTGAACCCCGTCTCCGATTGCGATCGCGTCCGCGTGCGGCATCGCTTCGTCCGGACAGGAGAGCATATGCAACCCCCCGAGAATCACCTTGCTGCCGCGGGCTCGATACCACTGAGCGAGCTCGTATGCGCGACCCGCAAAAGTCAGATGAACCGTGATGCCTACCACCTCCGGCATCGGCTCAAACGGTGGCCGGCCCTGCAGTAAGTTCTCATCCCAGTAAGCGATGCTCCAATTCGCCGGAGTGGTGGCAGCAAAACTTGTCATCGCGAGCGATGGCGTCAGGACGTGCTTGCCGAAACTGGCATGGGCGTCCTTCGGATAAAACGGATTAATCAGCAAAGCTGTGCGCCTTTTTATAGGAATCGCCGCTGCAGGGATGCCCAGCAGGGGCGGTTCGACCATCTCTCGCGGAAGCCAGCGGGGTCGGAGACTGGTGCGGAATGGGGTATCAGGATCGATGTGTCGGGTTCTCATGGATGTCGTCATAGGGATAACCAAGGAAATGGATACTTTGTGTTACAAAGTAACTCCGCAAAAAGGCAGATCATCATGTCCACGAAGGCTGTTGGACGGTTGATCATTGCAAATACTTTGCACCACAAAGTTAACTGTGCAAGATAATTGAGCATGGATAAATCCAATCGTCCACGCCTCCCTCCACTCACCCGAAGAACCGTTCCGGCGCCATCATCGCCTGCTGTTTGCAAATCCGGTCCACGCAGCTCTGCCAGCTTTCCGCGCCGCTGAGGATCTCGATTTCCACGCGCATGAAATAGATCGGCACTTCCGGCGCGGTCAGGCGCGGCAGGCGCACGTAATCCTTTTCCGTCGTGATCACGGCATCCAGCGCGCGGTTCCCGCAGCGTTTCAGGTAGCCGGTGATCTCGCGCTCGGTGAAGCGGTGATGATCGGCGAATTGCCGGGTAAGCTCCACCTTCGCTCCCAGGCGCTTCAGGCCGTCCTCGAAGCTCTTCGGCGCGGCGATGGCGCTCAGCGCGGCCACGTGCCTGCCGCGCAGCCAGTGGAGCGGCAGGCGTTCGCCGGTGAGCACGTGCTCCAGGTATTGCGGTTGGTGCGAGCACTCGATTATCTCCGCGGTCCGGTTGTACTTGCGGATGCGCTTGATCAGGTCCTCATTCCCCTGCGGGGTGCTCTTTGTGATGAAAATGTAACTCGCCCGGCGCAGGTTGCCCGCCGGCTCGCGCAGCGTCCCGCGCGGCAGAAGATGCTCATTGCCGAAGGGGGCCTGCCGGTCCACCAGGACGATCTCCAGCCGGTGTTTCAATCGAAGGAATTGCATCCCGTCATCGAGGAGCAGTGTGTCGCATCCCATCTCCTCGATTGCGTACAGGCCGCTGGCCACGCGGTTCTTGTCCACCAGCACGATTACGTCCTTGAGGTTGACGGCCAGCATGTAGGGCTCGTCGCCCGCCATGCGGGAGTCCAGCAGGATCGAGCGGCCATCGCTTACGATGCGCGGTTTGTAAGGGGCGCGGTTCGTCATTTGAAACCAGAGGCGCTTGAGCAACGGCAGCTTCTTGCTCTTGTAACCCCGGCTCAGGATCGCTACGCGCCGGCCCCCGGCCTGCAAGGCGCGCGCGAATTTTTCAACAACGGGCGTCTTCCCGGTGCCGCCCACCGTCAGGTTGCCGATGGAGATCACCAGGCAGCCGAGCGTCCGGTCCCGCATCAGGCGTTTGCGGTAGAGCCAGATGCGCAATTGGACGATGCCCCGGTAGAGGTAGGAGAGGGCACGGAGGATCACGCGCAAGACCGCGGCGCGCTTGCCCTTGCGATCTTCGAGAATGACCTCGATCGCGAACTGCTCCAGTTGCTCAAACCAGCGGCGCATTCTTATTCCAGCGGCGTCACTCCGCGATTATCCGCGTGCGTCCGCAGCGTGTACGCATCCTTGTCGCCATAGGCCCGTTGCATGGCGGTCGCCACTTCTTCGCCGTCCTCCAGCGTCACGCAGCAGATCGTCGATCCCGAGCCGCTCAGGAATCCCCCCAGCGCCCCCGCTTTCTCCCCGGCCGCGATCACCTTGGGGAGGAAGGGCACCAGCGGCTCCCGGAAAGGCTGGTGCAGCCCGTCGCCGAATGCCCCGCGCATCCCCTCGTAATGCTTCGACGCAAAGGCCGCCGTGATGCGGCATGCGTTTCCGCAGCTTCGGACCGCCGCGAGCCGGTCCACCTGCGGGGGCAGTATCCGCCGGGCGACCGGGGTCGCCACTTCGAAGGGCGGGATCAGCAGCACAAATTCCAGCGCCTCATCGACCTCGAAACGCTCAAATGTTCCCGGCCCCGATACCACGAAACCGCCGAACGCCCCCGGCGCCGCATTATCCGGGTGCCCCTCCAGCGCCGCGCAAATCTCGAACATGCGCCGCTCATTGAGGGGGCGTCCCGTCAGCGTGTTGAGCCCGTGCAACAGCCCCAGCCTCACCGTCACGCTGCTGCCCAGCCCGCGCGAGCGCGGCACCTCCCCGTCGATGTGGCAATGGAACTGGAACGGCGCCACTCCCGCCGTCCGGAAAAACGCCGCCGCCGCCTCATTCGCCATCGGGGTCAATTCCGGAGCGGTGTCGGTCGAGCGCTCGACCGTGACGCGGTTGTGGAGGTTGAGCGCAATGCCCAGGCAATCGAAGCCCGGTCCGAGGTTTGCGGTGGTGGCAGGGATTTGGATGGTGGCGGCGTCTAGCATAGAGGGGACTACGAGCAAACCATTAGATGAGGCCAAGGTCCCTTCAAATCTTTCGACTTTCTGATTTCGAATTTCGAATTTTCCCTCCACAGTCCCTCCTCACATGACCCGTCACGATGGCCGCCTGGCAGACCAGCTTCGCTCCGTATCCTTCACCCCCGGCATTGCGCCGCACGCCACCGGGTCCGTTCTGGTGGCTTTTGGCAATACCCGCGTCATCTGCGCGGCCACCATCGAGGACGGGGTCCCGCGCTGGATGAAAGAGCAATCCGTCCCCGGCGGCTGGATCACGGCGGAGTATTCCATGCTCCCTTATTCCACCCTCCAGCGGAAGCCGCGCGACATCTCGAAAGGCCGCCTCGACGGGCGCGGGGTGGAAATCCAGCGCCTCATTGGCCGCTCCCTGCGCGCGGCAGTCGATCTCGTGTCGCTCGGCCCGCGCACCCTCTGGATCGATTGCGACGTCCTCCAGGCCGACGGCGGCACCCGCACCGCGTCCATCACCGGCGCCTGCGTGGCCATCGAGCTGGCCGCCCGCAAGCTCGTTGCCGCCGGCACGCTTCCCAAGTCGCCCGTCCATAAGCTACTTGCCGCCATCAGCATCGGCGTTGTCGCCGGAGAGCCGATCCTCGATCTCGATTACATCGAGGACAAGGACGCCGCCGTCGATTTTAACCTCGTTCTCACCGAGGATGGCCAGTTTGTCGAAATCCAGGGCTCGGGCGAGGAAGCCACCTTTTCCGACACCGAGTTCCAGGCGATGCTTGCTCTCGGAAAGAAGGGTGTCGCCGATCTGATCGCGCTCCAGCGCGAGGCCATTGCAAAAGCGCTCCAGGAACCATGAAAAAAGCCCTCATTACCGGCATTACCGGCCAGGACGGCTCCTATCTCGCCGATCTGCTGCTTGATAAGGGGTACGAAGTCCACGGCATCATCCGGCGCGCCAGCAGCTTCAATACAGGCCGCATCGATCACCTCTACCAGGACCCTCACCTCAATGGCGTCCGGCTGTTTCTCCATTACGGCGATCTCTCGGACTCCGTCAACCTGGTCAAACTGCTCTACGATCTGAAGCCGGAGGAGATTTACCATCTTGCCGCCCAAAGCCACGTCCGGGTCAGCTTCGACATCCCCGAGTACACATCGGACATCACCGGCATCGGCACCATCCGCATCCTGGAGGCGATCCGCGAGACCGGCGTCCGGCCGCGGTTCTACCAGGCCTCCAGCAGCGAGATGTTTGGCAAGGTGCAGGCCGTCCCACAGGTCGAGACCACGCCTTTCTGGCCCCGCAGCCCCTACGGCGTGGCAAAAGTCTTCGCCTACTGGGCCACGGTGAACTACCGCGAGAGCTACGGCCTCCACGCCAGCAACGGCATCCTCTTCAATCACGAAAGCCCGCGCCGTGGCGAAACCTTCGTCACGCGCAAGATCACCCGCGCCGTGGCCCGCATCAAACGCGGGCTCCAGAAGGAACTCTACCTTGGCAACCTGGATGCCCGGCGCGACTGGGGCTACGCCAAGGAATACGTCGAAGGCATGTGGCGCATCCTCCAGCAGGACGAGCCCGAGGATTACGTGCTCGCCACCAACGAGACCCATACCGTCCGCGAATTCGCCCAGGAAGCCTTTCAGCATGTCGGCCTCGACTGGGAGCAATTCGTCAAACACGACACCCGGTACGAGCGGCCCGCCGAGGTGGACCTCCTCATCGGCGATCCAGCCAAAGCCAGGCGCCAGCTCGGCTGGGAGCCCACGACCAAGTTCCATGCCCTCGTCCGCCTCATGGTCGATGCCGACCTTCGAGCCGTGGACGGCATCCTCCCCACCGGTTGCCCGGACTGAGTCCCTGCAACCCGCCGAAGGCGGCAAGAACCCTAATTCCGAAATCCGCATTCCGAAATCCGCATTCTCCCCATAAAAAGCCCTTGACCCTTCCGAGCGGAGCCTCCACGTTATCCGCCCCGCAGGAGAAAACCTATGTCCATCGTTTGCGCCATCACCCAAGCCCGCCCCACGAAAGGCCACATCATCCATCGTCGCGGTATGGCGAAGAAAAAGGGCGGCGTGGGCCGTCACGTTACCGCCAATACTCCGCGGCAATTCTTTCCCAATCTGAAGACCCGCCGTATCTGGGTTCCGGAGCTCAAGCGCTTTGTCGTCGTAAAGCTCTCCGCACGGGCAATTAAAACCGTGACGAAGAACGGCGCATATGCCACCTTGAAGAAGGCTGGCATCATCTAAGGCGTAGGAGAAAAATCCGCGGGGACCTCCCGCCGCCCATTGCCGGACGAAAGCCAGGAAGTAGCCAACCACCAACCTCCGCACGCGCCATGGCCTACACCGTCACCAGCACGAAGTCCGGCAAGACCTACCACCTTCACGAGCGCAGGCAGAAGCTGAAGGGCGGCCAGGAAGTCACTCTCTACTACTTCGCCGGCCAGCCCAGCGAAGGGGCAATCGATAAACTGCCCGATGGCTACGAAGTCTCGGAGAACTCGAAGACCGGCCTCCCTCTTCTGAAAAAGAAGGGCTGATTCCCGCTCGCGTCCGAGATTCCCGCTCGCGTCCGAAGCCATTTCGAACGATTTTCCAGGCGACCCGGTCCAAAGATCACCGGCTCGCCTTTTTCATTTTCCATGCAAGACACCGTCAAACCCATTCCCGCGACCATCCTCACCGGCTTCCTGGGCGCCGGGAAGACCACGCTGCTCAATTACATCCTCAGGGAGCAGAGCGCCTACAAGTTCGGCATCATCGTCAATGAGATCGGCGAGATCGGCATCGATGGCCAACTGGTCGAAAACGCCGCCGATGAGATGATCCAGCTCAATAACGGCTGCATCTGCTGCACCATCCGCAAGGACCTCGTCAAGGGCGTCCAGCGGCTGCTCCAGCGCGGCGGGTTCGATTACCTCCTCATCGAGACCACCGGCATCGCCGACCCCGGCCCCGTTGCCCAGACCTTCCTCAATATCCCGCAGCTCACCAAGTACGTCCGCCTCGACTCCATCATCACCGTCGTCGACGCCGAGCAGATCGCCCGGCAGATGAAGGATAGCGAGACCGCCCGCGAGCAGATCGCGATGGCCGACTTCGTCCTGCTCAACAAAGTCGACCTTGTCCAGGAGCCCGGCCTTCTCGCGACCGAGGCTCTTATCCGCGACCTCAATCCCCACGCCGAGATCTTCCGCACGGACCATTCCCACGTCAACCTGGCCGAGTTGCTCGACATGAACGCGTTCGACGTCGATCGCAAGCTGGCCGTCGATCCGAAGTTCCTCGACGAGCTGGAGCATCGCCATCACAGCGATATCGCCTCCATGGCCTTTCGTTTCGACCGCCCCTTCGTCATCGAGAAGTTCGAGCATTTCGTCCAGGACCTTTCCTCCCGGGAGAAAGTCTATCGTTCCAAGGGGATCATCTCGATAGAAGGCAATCCCCGCCGCGCTGTCTTCCACGGCGTCAATAACCGGTTCACCATCTTCTGGGACCGTCTCTGGGAAAAAACCGAGACGCGCGAGAGCCAGCTTGTGTTTATTGGGAAGGGCTTGCAGCGGGACGCCGTAGAAAAGTCCCTGGCAGCCTGTTTGGGGTGATTACATAGGTCCTATAGGCCCCATGGGACTCATGGGTCCTATTGCTCCGGCCTAAACTGCCCGCGAAGGCAGCAATATCTTCACCGTCGTCTTCCCGGGCTTGCTTTGCAGGCGGATAGCCCCGCCGAGCTGCTGGATCAGTCCCAGCGCCACGCTGAGCCCCAGCCCCATGGAGTCGCGCTTGCTCTTGGTCGAGAAAAACGGCTGAAAAATCTTCGCGTTCAGCTCGGCCGGGATGCCTTTGCCCGAATCGGTGACGGCGATGGCCGTCCAGGTCATCGGTGGAGAGGTGGAACGGCGCCCCCGGGTGCGGACAGGCCGGTTGTGGTTCTTGACGGAGATATGGACGATGCCGTTGGCAGGGCTGGCCTCGAAAGCGTTCTTGACGATTTCCTTCACCGCCATGCGCAGGCGGCAGGCGTCCACCCAGAGATCGGACACTCCCGGGTCGCAGCTTATCTGAAGCTGGACGCCGCGCTCGGTAAAGAGCAGGAGCGAGGGGAGAAGCGTCTGGAAAAACTCCTCGGCGCCGATCTGCCGCCAGGCGGACGAGGCCGGCGTGGCCAGCGCCTTGGTGCGATCCATGAGCTTGGAGGCCGCATCGGCGCTATCGCGGATGCGCAGGAGGCCGGCCAACGTATCGCGGTCGAGTTTCTTATCTTCGAGCATCATGCCCAGGTAGCCGTGGAACAGGCTGAGGATGTTGTTCATCTTGTGCGTGAGTCCCCGCACTAGTTGATCATGGAATTCGGATTGCTCGATACGCATGCCTGCGAAAAAGGGGTAGCAGGATGCTTGCCCATGGGGGGGTGAAAAAGCGAAATTCGGGTTTATCGTCCGTCTGTTGAAAACCGGGTAACTTCCCCGCTATTGAGCCGCAAGACGGCTCCGGCCGCGGACCGAATCAGCAGGAAGCCATCCGGGTCGAGTCCCTGGGCCACGCCCTCGCACGTGTCGGCGCCGGCAGTGGCGGATACCCATCGGCCCCGGAGATAATCAGCCCCCGACGCCCAGGCGAGAATCTCATGGAAGTCGCTGGTGACGAGGGAGAAGGATCGATCGAGCGAGGCGATGATGGCGGCGGCAATAACATTGCGATCCAGCGGAGCGCCAGTCTGGATGCGGAGCGAGGTAGCGGTGGCATCGATAGGAGGCGGAAAGGAGACCTGGTTGACGTTGAGGCCAATCCCGGCAGTGGCAAAAGGGTCCCTGCCCAGGCTGGTTTCAACGAGGATGCCCGCCACCTTGCGTCCTGAGGCATAAAGATCATTCGGCCACTTGACCATGATTTCCGGCCCGTGCATGTGCCGGATGGCCTGGGCGACCGCATAGGCGATCCAGAGGGTGAGCCGGGGCCATTCCGCCAGGGGCATTTCCGGGCGCAAAAGCACGGAAAACCAGAGCCCGAGCCGAGGGTCGGACTGCCAGCGGCGCCCCAGCCGGCCGCGACCGGCAGTTTGCTCCTCGGCAAAAACCACCACGCCCGGTCGCACGCCATCCCGCGCAAGGCTCGTCACGACGTCATTGGTGGAGCTGACGCTCTTGAACACCATGACCTCGCGAATCCACCGAAGCTCCGGCAGCCGGGAAAGGATGTCATCCGCAACAAGGCGGTCCGGCGAGGAAACCAGGCGATACCCGAGATGCGGGTGCTGCTCGATCTCATAACCCGCCTCGCGGAGCCCCTCAATCCGGCCGGCGACCGCAGCCGGCTCGCCCAGCTCGGAACTGGCCGTAAACGCGTCCCCGGCCTCGCGAAGGCAGCGAAGGATGGCAGCGTCAGGAGAGGCGGGCATGGGTTTAGCCAGGCGCGAGTTCGAGGGAGAAATCAATCGACCCGGCCGAGTGAGTCAGCGCGCCGACGGAAATGAAATCGACGCCGGTTAGGGCGATTTCGCGGACGGTCGCCAGAGAGACGCCGCCGCTGGCTTCGAGCTTGACCGGCGAGCGGCCGCGCAATTGCACCGCCTCGCGCATCTGGGCGGGCGTCATGTTATCCAGGAGGATCACATCGATGCCCGACATCGGGAGGAAAGCTCGCAACTGGTCCAGGGTATCGGCCTCGACCTCGACCCTGATATCCGGATGTTCCCGCCTAAAGCGGTCAAGGTGCTTACGAAGCTCCTCCGGGTAAGAGCCCGAGTCCGCGGCAAGGTGATTGTCCTTCACCATGACCATGTCATAGAGCCCGAACCGGTGATTCTGCCCGCCCCCCGCGCGCACCGCCGCCTTCTCAAGAATCCGCATTCCCGGCGTAGTCTTGCGGGTATCGAGAATGACCGCCGAGGTCCCCGCGACCGCATCCACAAACCGCCGGGTAAGGGTGGCAACCGCCGAGAGCCGCTGAAGAAAGTTAAGCGCCACCCGCTCGCCGGTAAGGATGGACCGGACGTGCCCGGAAACCTGGAGCACCGTCTGCCCCACCGCGACAACCCCACCCGCCGCCGTGACAACCTCAACCGAAACCCCCGGATCGACCCGCCGAAAGACCTCCGCCGCCGTATCCACGCCCGCCACGATGGCCGGCTCCTTTGCAAAGATGCGGGCAGCCCCCTGGAGATCAGGCGCGAAGTACTGGCTGGTAAGGTCGCCCTGCCCAATATCCTCCGCAAGGGCGACAGCGATAGGATCGTGACTCATTTGAACCACTTAATTGCTATTTGCCCCCCAATTAGCAATCAGACTTTAGGGGCGGTGGTTCGGGCGGCGCATGCCCAAGGAGTTTGATCGCAGAAAACAAACTACATACGCCTGCCCGAACCGTCCCCCTAAACAATAACACTCAGACAGGGGGCGGGAGTCGGCGTTCAAAAAATATTAAAAAAAAGAAAGAAAAGGGAAAAAGACCCGAAAATCCCCAAACAGGCGCGCATTGCGGACCGGGCTACTCGTACTTTCCCAGCGAATCCAGCGCCACCGACGCGCTTCCAATCACCCCCGCGTCGTTGCCAAGGGCCGCCGGGACAATCTTCAGGTTCTCGTAGAAAGTCGGCATGGTGACGGACCGGATGGTGCGGCAGATCGGCTCGAAAAGCAGGTTACCCGCCCTGCCGACGCCCCCGCCGATGACGATTGTGTCGGGATTGAGGAGCCAGACCACATTGGCGAGCGTGAACCCGATCTCCGTGCCGAGCAGGTTCCAGAGCTGTTCCGCGACGGGATCGCCCGCCAGAGCGGCGTCATCCATCGCCGCCGGGTTGCATTGTTCGATTGGGACCAGCTTCCCGGCTTGCTCGTAGAGTTGCTGAGCGCGCGCGGCGATCTCCCTGTTGCCGACATATTTTTCCAGCGCACCCAGGTTGCCGAAATTCCCGGGCCGCCCCTGGTAATCGATGCTCATCTGCCCGATCTCCCCCGCGCCCAGCGCGCTGCCGCGATAGAGATGCCCGTCGAGGATGAGGCCGCCGCCGACGCCCGTGCCGAGCGTGACGCAGACGACGTTGGCGCCCTTGTGCGCGGCGCCGTATTTCCACTCGGCATAAGCCATGGCGTTCGCGTCGTTTTCGATGGCGGCATGCAGCCCGGTGCGATTGCGCAAGAGCTCGCGGAGCGGAACTGCGTTCCAGCCCGGAACATTGGCAAGCCGGTGAACGATCCCGTTGACGCTATCGACAATGCCCGGGAGGCCGACCCCGACCGCAACGGTGTCGGGGCGCACCCGCCGCAGCACTTCGACTTCCGCAAGGAGTGCCTCGATAATGGCGTCGCTGTCACCGGTGCGGAGCGTGTCAATGACCTCGCCGCGATGGAGAACCTTTCCGCTCTCAATGAGCGCGGATTTGATGGTAGTGCCTCCGAAGTCGATGCCGATGGCCGTGGGCGCTGTCATGACGGTTTTACCTCATTACCGGAAGTTCAGGTTTCCTATGATTCGCAAGCCCTCCAGCGTGAGGTTTGGATGGACCAGCTTTATTTCCGGCAGCCGGGCGGAGATCAGCGCGGCGTACCCGCCAGTGGCCACGATGTGCACACGGCGCCGGCTGCCAAGCTCGTGGCGAACCTGCGCGAGGATTTCCCGGACCAGCCCCCGGTACCCGTACACCGTGCCGGCCAGCATCGCGTCGCGGGTGGACTTGCCGATTGCCGATTCCGGCTCAATGGGGTGGATGTGGGGCAGCAGCGCGGTCCGCTGGAAAAGGTAATCGGTCATCACCTCGAGGCCTGGGGCGATGACGCCGCCGATGTAGTTGCCCTCGGGTGAGAGGATATCGAAGGTAACCGCCGTGCCGAAATCGACGACAACGGCGGGCGCGCCGTAAAGGCTGTGGACGGCGGCGGCATTGGCCAGCCGGTCCGGGCCGATGGTGGCCGGGTGGGGATAATCGATTCCCGCGCCCAGGTTGAGCTTTGGGCTGACGGCGAGAAAATGGTCGGCGGCGACCTGACGGGCGAAGGCCTTGAGGGCGAGCGCGGCTTTCTCCGGGACCACGGAGGAGAGGACGATCTTCTGCCCGGGCCGCGCCATGGCCGCAAGGGCGCGCCGGGTAAGGCTGGGCGTAGGAAGCCGGGAAACCCGCCCGATCGTCTCCCGGGAAGCCGGGGCGAATTTCGTGAACGAATTGCTAATGTCGATAAGGAGGTACTCGGGAGTGGAGGAAGGGCGGCGGGGCATTAGAGAGATTGAGTGTTAGGCCGGCGTGTGTACGCTGTATGGTGATGTCTCACAATCCCCAAGTCCGCTCGACCGGCCCCGTCCATCGCCCCCGGAGACTCCGAGGCTCGGCTGCGATGCGCGACCTGGTCAGGGAGAATTCGCTCCGCGAGAGCGACCTGATCCTGCCTCTTTTTGTCAGCGAAAAACTCACTCAGCCGCAGCCGGTGGCCACCATGCCCGGAGTGTGGCAGCAAACGCTGGACGGCTTGAGGCGCGAGGCGGAGGCGGCATGGAAGGCGGGGGTGCGCAGCGTGCTTCTGTTCGGCATCCCGAAGGAGAAGGATGAGCAGGCGTCCCAGGCTTACGCCGATGACGGGATCGTGCAGCAGGCTGTGCGGGCGCTGAAGAAGGATTTGCCGGACCTGGTGGTCGTCACGGATGTCTGCCTATGCGAATACATGAGCCACGGCCATTGCGGCATCGTCCGGCACGAGGGCGGGCATGCACTTATATTGAATGACGAATCGGTTGAACTCCTGGCCGCTGCCGCGCTCTCCCACGCGCGGGCCGGGGCGGACATCGTGGCGCCCAGCGATATGATGGATGGACGGGTCGGGGCGATCCGCGAGGCGCTCGACGGCGCCGGCTGCCAGGGAACGGTCATCATGAGTTATGCCGCAAAATTCTGCTCCGCTTTCTACGGACCCTTTCGCGATGCCGCGGAGAGCGCCCCGGCCTTTGGCGACCGGCGCACTTACCAGATGGATTCCGCGAACGGCGCGGAAGCCCTGCGCGAGGTGGAACTGGATGTCGCGGAGGGCGCGGACATTGTCCTGGTCAAGCCCGGCCTGCCGTATCTGGATATCGTGTGGCGGGTCAAGGAACGCTTCGGCCTGCCTACCGCCGTGTACAACGTCAGCGGCGAGTACTCGATGGTAAAGGCCGCCGCCGCGAACCGCTGGGTCGATGAACGCAGCGTGGTCATGGAGACCATGCTGGCATTTAAGCGGGCAGGCGCCGACCTGGTGATCACTTACTGGGCGCGCCAGGTCCTGGGCTGGATGCGGGACGGGGCATGAGTTGCGCGGCGGTTTAAGAAATAGGTCCTATGGGACCCATGGGTCTCATAGGACTTATGTCCGGAAGAATATCCATGCCACCAGCGCCAGCAGCGGCAGGAGAATGGGCAGGGCATACCGGTAAACATAGGCAGCGAAGTTGGGGGTCGGGACGCCATAGGACTCCGTGATGCTTTTGACCATCAGGTTTGGGCCGTTGCCCAGGTAAGTCATTGCGCCGAATAAGACGGCCCCGATGGAAATGGCGAGCAGATGGATCGGGTCGTGAATCAGGAAGGAAGCCACGTCGCCGGGCCTGTTGAGGCTTAGGTCGTGCAGGCCGAAGGCGGTGGCCGTAAATGCGAGATAGGTCGGAGCGTTATCGAGCACCGCCGAGAGCCCGCCGGTGAGCCAGTAGAAGTGCATGGGAGAACTGATGCCCATTTGCCGGGAGTGGGCGTTTAGATAATCAAGGGCCGGCAGCATCGTGGCAAAGATGCCGGCAAAGAGCCATGCCACTTCCTGGATGGGAGCAAAGGTGAAGCCGTTGGCGAGGTGGGCTTCCTCGGAGGTCGTCGCGCAGGAGGCGATAGCCGCCGCGACCATGAGCACCTCGCGCAGGAAAGGCGGATTGGGAATGAAAAGCGACCCGATGATGACGGCGAAGAAAACCAGATTGTGCGCGCCGCGGACCGCGAAGCGATCGCCGGCAGGCTCGTGCGGCGGGGGAGGGGAACGGCGGAAGCTGACCTTATCGAGAACGTAAAAGATCAGGAGCAGCCCGGCGTTGACGATCGCCCATGCCGGCCAGCAATGCTCCATGACCCACCAGAACGGCACGCCCTGGATGAAGCCGAGGAAGAGCGGAGGATTGGCGATGGGCGTCAGGCACCCGCCCACATTCGCAATGATGAAAATAAAGAAGACCGTATGATAGGCGCCGAACCGGTGCTGATTCATCCGAATCCACGGACGAATGAGCAGCATGGCCGCTCCGGTCGTGCCGAAGATGTTCGCGCCGATGGCCCCGGCAAAGAGAAAGAGCAGATTCTTCCACGGCCTCGCGCCGCCGCGGACGGAGAACTGAATGCCGCCCGCCACGATGAAAAGCGAGCCGATGAGCACGATGAACGAGACATACTCGTGCAGCAGATGCCCGACGCGCTCGGAATTCTTGAGGACAAAAAGATAGTACCCTACCGGGATGGCCCCAAGGGCGACGGAAACCTCATGGTAGTGCCGCTCCCAATGATGCCGGAGCACGAGAGGAGCGCACGCGATGGCCGCAAGCATCGCGACAAAGGGCAGGATCATGAGCGGATTGGGATCCGGGATGATCTCGGCAAAGCCGCACTGGAGAAGAGAGGTCAGTGAAGTAGTGAATAGGTCCCATGAGCCCTATGGGCCCCATAGGACCTATGGCGGCCCGCGCTGCGCTGCGGAAAGCGTCAGACGGCCTTTTCGCCCGTCTCCTCGGTGCGGATGCGGATGGCTTCGTCCACATCGAGGATGAAGATTTTGCCGTCGCCGATCTTACCGGTCTTGGCGGAGTTGATGATGGCTTTGATGGCGGTGTCGAGCAGGGCATCGGCGAGCACGACTTCGAGCTTGATCTTGGGAAGGAAGTCCACGGTGTACTCGCTGCCGCGGTAGATTTCCGTGTGGCCCTTCTGCCGGCCAAAGCCTTTGACCTCGGTGACGGTCATGCCTTCGATACCGAGTTCGGACAGGGCGTCTTTGACTTCTTCGAGTTTGAACGGTTTGATGATCGCTTCGATTTTCTTCATGTTATCTTAGGTTTGAGATTGGGGGGGACGGATGAAATTAGAGGATATAACCTTCTTCGCCATGCTCGGTAAGGTCCAGTCCAATGGATTCCATGTCCTGGGTGGGCCGGAGGCCGACAAAGACGCGGACAAGGCCTCCCGCGATGAGGCTGCCGACGATTGCGATGACCATAGTGACCAGGATCGCCTCCAGTTGCTGGACCCACAGGGTCTTGCCAACCAGTCCGCCGAGATGGATCGCAAGTCGCGGATTGACGTCCGCCCGGGCAAGGAAGCCGGTGAGCAAAACGCCCAGCGTGCCGCCCACCGCGTGAACGCCAAACGCATCGAGCGCATCGTCATATCCCAGCATGGCCTTCAGTTTCACGACGGCAAAGTACGGGACGAATCCGCCCACGAGCCCCAGGATGACGGCGCCCGTGGCATTCACGTAGCCGCACGCGGGCGCGATGATCACCAGGCCGCCGATGGCGCCGGAGCAGAAGCCGAGCACGCTCGAATGTCTGGATTGAACAAACTCCGCGAACGCCCAGGCCACGGAGCCGACAGCCGCGGACAGTGTGGTGGTCAGGAAGGCATTGGCGGCGATCCCATCGGCGCCCAGGGCGCTGCCGGCGTTGAATCCGTACCAGCCGACCCAGAGCATGGCGGTGCCGACCATGCACAGGACCATGGAGTGCGGCGGCATCTTTTCCTTCCCATAGCCCTTGCGGCGCCCGAGCATCATGCAGAGCACGAGCGAGGACCAGCCGCTGGTCATGTGGACCACCAGGCCGCCGGCAAAGTCCACGGACTTGATGGCCGCCAGCTCATTGTTGAGCCCGTTCATCGCGCCATCGACTCCCCAGACCATGTGGGTGACCGGGAAGAACACCAGGAACATCCAGAGCCCGACAAAACTGAGCACGGCCGCGAACCGCATGCGCTCCGCCGTCGCGCCGATGATGATGGCCGGCGTGATGATGGCAAACATCAGCTCAAACATCGAAAACACGCTCTGGGAGACCCAGAAGGAGTAATGCGTATTGGGCGCCGCGCCCACGTTGCGCAGCATGGCGTACTGGAGGCCGCCGATCCACGGCTTGCCCGGGGCGAAGACCAGGCTATAGCCCACCGCCCACCAGAGGATCGTGACCATGCCGGCGATGCCGAAGCATTGGGCGAGGACGGAAAGGACATTCTTCCGCCGGACCAGGCCGCCATAGGAGAGCGCCAGCCCGGGCAGCGTCATGAATAGGACCAGGGCCGCTGCCGTCATCATCCAGCCGTTGTGGCCGGGGCCGGGCGCACCGACCGTATCCATCGTCAGCCCAGGCGGGACCGTGCCATCGGCGCCCTTGAGGCTGCGTTCCGGATCCGTGTTGGCAATATAGGCCTCCAGCCCGGCGACCCGCTGCTCCAGCGTCGGCGTGGGAGCGGCGGCAGCGGCCTGGGCAGGCTGGCCGGGTTGGGCGGGCTGAGAATACGCCGAAAGAGGCGCGCCAAAGGCGAGCCCTCCGAGAAGGATGATTGCGAGCGATGCAGCTTTCATGATTCCGGTGGGTTGTTTTTTCGATCCGCCGCCCCGGCAGGCCGCTCCAAGGGGACGCCAGGACAGCAGTTGCGCCAGAAGGTTTCACTTGGAAGACGCCGGGAAGTCAACCTCAGGCGTCTGGATTCATCAGTTTGCCAGAAAATCGTAAAACGCTCGAAAGAGGGTTAAAACAGCCGAAGCGACCCATAAATCAGCCGCGGATGAGGCTTCCGGCCACCGGTTACAGCGCTTTTTCTCCGGATTCGTGGGTCCGGATACGGACCGCCTCGTCCACCGGCGAGACGAATACCTTGCCATCCCCGATCTTTCCCGTGCGGGCGGCCTTGACGATCGCGGCGGAGACAGGCGCCACCATGGCGTCCGCCAGGACGATTTCGATTTTGATCTTTGGCAGGAAATCGACCGTGTACTCACTGCCCCGGTAGATTTCGGTATGGCCTTTCTGCCGGCCAAACCCCTTGACCTCCGATACGGTCATTCCGTCGATGGACAGTTCGGCCAGCGCGTCTTTTACATTTTCGAGTTTAAAGGGCTTGATAATGGCTTCGATCTTTTTCATAGGGGCAATTGGCTGTGCCGCGGGCTGCGTGCGGGATCGAGAAGGGAGATTTTTCCGCGGATGCGCACCCTGGAACGGCGAGGAATGTGCGATACAGACTCACGCGGCGCGCCAAGAGCACGTTCCATGCCCTTATGGCGCAGGGAATGGCGCGGCCTGGGTTCCCTAGGGCAGGCGTGGAGAGAAAGGGAGAAAGAGCGTTTGCCACCGACCCGCAAGAGCGCGGAAAGGCCGCGAAGCTTGGCTAATTCAAGGCAGTTTGGGTAAATCGTTACAGCCGTGTAATGGCGCCAAACACGTCTACGCGCGCGGGTGAGCCTCGCCATAAGCCTTCTTCAGGCGTTCCACCGTTACGTGGGTATAAATCTGGGTGGTCGAGATGCTCGCGTGGCCCAGCAGCGCCTGGACCCCGCGCAGGTCCGCCCCCGCATCGAGCATGTGGGTGGCAAAAGAGTGCCGCAGCTTGTGCGGGCTGATGGAGAGCGGAATGCTCGTGTGCCGCAGGTACTTTTTGAGCAGGTTGCCGACGGCGACCGTGGAGATGCGCCCGCGGCCCTTGGAGATAAAGAGCGGCCCGGTCGCGACCTGCGCCTGCGAGCGATATTTCTGGATCGCCTCGAGCGCCGGCACTCCCACGGGAACGATCCGCTCCTTGCGCCCCTTGCCCAGCACCCGCACGGATTCCGAGTACGGATCGATGTGACCGACATCCAGGGAGACCAACTCCGCCAGCCGCAATCCGCTGGAGTAAAAGAGCTCCATGATTGCCGCATCCCGGACGGGCGTCCACGCCGGCGCCTGTTTCTGGAGCGGCGCACGGAACGGCGCGCCCAGCAGGTCGTCCATCTGCGCGATCGTCAGCACGAGCGGCAGCTTTCGCTCGAGCTTTGGGAGGAGTACTTCCTTGAGCGGATTGCGCGCAAGCCCGTGCCTCTCCGAGAGCCACTTGTAAAACGTCCGCAACGCCGCGAAGTGCAGGCGGATGGTCGCACGGGCCGCCCCTCCTTTCATGAGCTGGAACAGGAAGCGCCGGAAATCCTCCGCCTTGCATTTCTTCCAGGGGGGCGGCTTCGCCTCTTCGCGGAAGGTGGCAAGCGCGTGCCGGTAATTGAGCAGCGTGCGCGGAGAGACGTGACGCTCAAACTCCAGGGAATCCAGGAAGGATTCCAGGAGGCGGTCGGGATTAGGAGGACGTGCGGGCACGGGTTGCCGTCCATGGTATGGGCGGAAATCCGAAATTCGAAACTCGAAATTCGAAGGTAACGCGTCCGAACAGCGAAATTTCTGCTTCAACGCGCGCTCTGCGCGCCAGGGATTTCGAATTCAATTGCCTGTCACCAAGGGGGGGCATCGCTGCTTGCCTTGAAGTTTGGCAACGTGGAAGCTTGTTATGTGACTCCTATGAAATTTACCGACCCCTCGCACGGGCAAATGGCCCAAATGGCCCGTGGCCACATGTTGAAGGACGAAGAATCTGGCGGCGCGGCGCGGATTCCAGGCCGGGCCGATATCGCGGCGGCGGATACCTGGGACCTCGCGGTGCTTTACCCGACGCCGGATGATTGGGCGGCGGACTTTGGGCGGCTATCGGAGCAGTTTTCGCGGTATGGGGAGTTCAAGGGGAAAATCGGGCTGTCGGCGGCGAATTTGGCGGAGTGTCTGGAGTTTGACAAGGACCTGAGCCTGCGGGTGGAGCGGCTTCACCATTACGCGTCGCTGCGGATGTCGGAGGACAGTTCGGATGCGGAGAATCTCAAGCGGGAGGGGCAGCTTCAGAATCTACTGACGAAAATCGCGGAGGCGTCGTCGTATATTTCGCCGGAAATCCAGGCGATTGACGATCCGGCGTTCGACGCGTTCCTTGCCGAGCCGGTGCTGGCGGACTGGGCGATCACGCTGCGGAAAATCCGGCGGCTGCGTCCGCATACTCTCTCGGAGCCGGAGGAGCGGCTGCTGGCGCTGGGGGCGAGCGCGCTTTACGGGCATCACGAGACGTTCTCGCAACTGACGAACGTGGACATGAAGTTCGGGGTGATCGCGGATGAGAAGGGGATCGAACGGGCGCTGTCGCAGAGCTCTTTTAGCTCGTTCATGGTGAAGCGCGACGGGGCGCTGCGGAAGAAGGCGTTCCAGCAGTTTTACGCGGAGTTTAGGGATCACTCCTTTACGCTGGCATCGTCGCTGGCGCACTCGGTGCGGGCGGATGTTTTTTCCGCGCGGGCGCGGCATTACCCCTCGGCGCGGGCGGCGGCGCTCTTCCGGGACGATGTGCCGCTGGCGGTTTACGATAATTTGATCGGCACGGTGCGGGCGAACCTGGAGCCGCTCTTCCGCTACCTGCGGCTGCGGCGGAGGGTGCTGAAGCTGGAGGAGATCCACCAGTACGATACGGCGGTGCCGATGGTGGCAGATCTTGAAACGCGAACGACTTTCGACCAGGCGATCGACCTGGTGATCGAATCGCTGGCGCCGCTGGGCCGGGAGTACACGAGGACGCTGGAGGCGGGGATGCGCTCGCAGCGGTGGTGCGACCGGTATGAGAGCAAGGGGAAGCGGTCCGGGGCGTTCTCGTCCAGTTCGTATGGCAATCCGCCGTTCATCCTGATGAATTACAAGGAGGATGTGTTCGCGGATATTTACACGCTGGCCCATGAGGCGGGACACTCGATGCACACGTGGTTTTCGCAGCGGGAGCAGTTGTTCCAAAATTACGATTACCCGATTTTTCTAGCCGAGGTGGCGTCGACTTTCAACGAGGAGCTGCTAACCCATCACCTGCTGGAAAAGACCTCGGACCCGCGGATGCGCGCGTACTTAATTAATCGGCAGATCGACGACATACGGGGGACGATCTACCGGCAGACCATGTTCGCGGAGTTTGAGAAAATAATTCACGAGATGGAGGAGGCGGGAGAGGCGCTGACCCTGGACACCTTCCGGACGGCGTATCGGGGGCTGCTGGAGGCGTACTTCGGGCCGGAGTTTGCGCTGGATGCGGAGCTGGACCTGGAGTGCTTGCGAATCCCGCACTTTTATAGTGCGTTTTACGTTTATAAATACGCGACGGGGATGTCGGCGGCGGTGAGCCTGTCGCAGGCGGTGCTGAAGAATGGGCAGCCGCAGGTGGAGCGATACCTGGGGTTTTTGAAATCGGGAGGGGCGCGGTATCCGCTGCCGACGTTGCAGGCGGCGGGGGTGGATATGACTACGGCGGCGCCGATCGAGCATACGCTGCGGCTGTTTGCGCAACGGGTCGGGGAGCTGGAAGCGCTGCTGGAGTAAGAATTTTGGATTTCGGTAATGGCTGAGTTTGGGCTGAGTTTGAAAAATCCGCTTCCCGTCAGCGGCTTTTTTGGGGAGCCGATTCATGTGTATTTTTTTAGACTCGTAAACGGAGACATCTTGGCGAATTTGTAACAATGAGGTAAAAGTTTTGTTACATTCCGTTGACACAAGGCGATTAGGCACGATAATTGCGTTGTCAGAAAGAGATGACTGCACTTCTCCTGTTTCTCATTCCGGTCGTCAGTACGGCGGTGGTCGGGTACGCGCTCTACCAGGAGGATTTTGACCAGTCGACCGCCTCATGGTATCTGGGCAATCTGAGCCGGGTGTTTCACGCGGGCATCGCCCCGGGTGATCTCGTGATCTACCGAAAACCCAAGGTTTCACCACGGCCCGGGCCTCGCGCCCGCAATATTCAGCCCACTGAAAATGGCGATAATTACTGCTACGAAGTGGACAAGTTCTGGACCGTGGCCGAGGTCCTGGACGATGGCCGACTGCACGCCGTTACGCGGACTGGCAAAGAAGTCTATCTAACCCCGGAAGACGAGCGGTTGCGAAAGGCAAGATTGATCGAGCGGCTGCGATACCGGCGGCGGTTTCCGGCGGTGTAGGCGCCGGGTCAAGGGGTCAAGGCGAGACAGTGAGACCGGTGCTGAAGGCCGCGGGGAAGGCGGCTTTGGTCTGGGCGGGCTTGTCCCAGATGAGGGAGCTGGCGGTAGCCGAGAATACGATGGCGCCACGGACCTGGCCACGGGTGCCGGCAGGAGAGGCGTGCTTGTAGGGGACGAGGGAATAGATGAAGACTTCGTCGCCAGAGGGTCCGTTGACGATGGCCGAGGAGTCGGTGAAGGAGGTGCCATCGGGCAGCTTGCCGGCGAGACGGGTGACGCCGGTCTTGTTGATGGTGAGCGTTGCGGCGCCGGAGCTTTTCGGGATGATGGAAGAGGTGGAGGTGGTAACGAGCGTGAGGGAGGTCTTGCCGGCATCGGGAGCGGGCGCGCCTTTGCCATAAAGGGCGTGATAAGCGGTAAACGCGGTGCCGCTGACGAGGCCGGTCATCTCGTAATTGCCGGTGGTGCCGCCCAGTTGCATGCTAAGGGAGACGGCGGAGGCGATGCCTTGTGAGGCGCCGGTGGAACCGAGTTCGCCTTTGAAGGAACTCCGGGCGCCGCCGAGGATGACTTTGCCGGTAAGTTTGTCCCTGGAGCTGAGGGTGATCGTAATAAAGTCGCTCTGATCGTCGAACAGGCCGTAGTAGACGCCCGCGCCGGCCAGGGCGCCGGTGGCGCCGGCGGTGATCCCAAAGAGGGTGCCGCTGCCGTGTTTGCCACCGTTGGTGGTCGCGCCATAGATGGCAACATGGTCTTTGCCGGCGCGGCCATTGACCAGGGTGGGGACGGGATAGGCGCCTTCGGCCCAGACATTGCCAAAGGTGTAGATGGTAGTGGGTGCGCCGCCCTGCGGGGAGAGGGAGTAGACGGTGCCGGCGGCGTTGCTGCCCGCACCTGAGTTGGACGTAGTGCCGTACAACCGGCCATCGGGGCCGAAGATGACGCCTCCCCGCGGGAAGGCCCCGTCGCTGCTCTCCTTGAAGGAATAGAGGGTGTTGCAGGAGCCGGTGGTGGACATAGTGAAGACGCAGCCGAAGTTATTCGCGCCGCCATTCTCGGCGGTTCCGTAGAGGAGCTGGTCGGCACCGGGGGTGAAGCCATTGGGGCCGCCGCCATCCGTGCCCACGGCGCCCTGGGTGAAAACGTGGATCGTCTTGAATGACTTGCCGGTTGTGATGCGGAAGGCCGTGCCGGCGTCGTAATTGCCGCCGCCGTAGGTGGTGCCGTAGAGGGCGCCGTCGGGACCGATGGCAAGGACGGCCTGGGGGGTATTGCCATCGCCCCCGGGAGAGTTCGCGGTGACGGCATTCGAGAACGAATACATCGGGGTGAGGGCGCCGGCGGCGTTCACGGAAAAGATCGTGCCGTTGCCGCCATTGGAGGTAGTGCCTCCCATGCCGGTGGTGCCGTAGAAGAGGCCTGTGGCGGCATCATATACAAGGCCGGCCCACGGTTGGGCGCCGTCCGAATTCTCCCCATTGGAGAGGGGGCTGAAGGAATAGATGGTATTATAAACGCCCTTGGGCGTGATCTGGTAGATGGAGCCGTTCCCGTTGGCGCCGCCGTAGATGGTCACGCCGTAGAAATTTCCATCGGGCCCGAGCGCCAGGCCGGAGTATTGGTAGAAGCCGTTGTCGGTGCCCTGGAAGGAGTGCAGGGTCTTGGTGGCGCCGGAGGTGCGGCTCATCTTGAAGATGATGCCGTCGCCGAAGTCGCCGCCGGTGGAGGTGGTCCCGTAGAGATAGCCGTCCGTGCCGGCGGTGAGGGGCGCCTCGGGCACGCCGCCGTCCTTGTTATCGCCGCCCGCACCGAAGGAGGCGAAAGAATGAAGAGAGACGAAATCCTTCGCTCCGGCGCTGCCTGGAGGGAGGAATAACGGGATCAAGACAATGGCGAGGAGGAGATTTTTCATGGCGATGACCCAATATTTTCCCTGGTGATTTGCGCGCGCGAGCGAAGCGGGCGGTTTTACGCATGTTTCTCTTCGCTCGATAGTTCGGCAAGCACTATTGCCGTTTCCTCTCCTCTTCTTGGCCTAGCAGCCTGTCGGACTTAGATGGAAGCAGCAGAAAGCTGAAATTGCAAAAGAGCCAAAGGGCCGCCGTTGGACTGATGGATGTTGGCGGATTACCGTATTGAACTCCGATGGGCAGTGAC
>Ga0182030_10004799_pt1 | contig 28875 bp, 29 predicted proteins | sample 812S3MmetaG_FD_121299 | JGI IMG/M metagenome (GOLD analysis project Ga0182030, IMG submission 121299) | Permafrost microbial communities from Stordalen Mire, Sweden - 812S3M metaG (Illumina Assembly) | ecosystem: Environmental > Terrestrial > Soil > Wetlands > Permafrost | place: Sweden...
AAGATCATTTGAATAGGGTCGCGTCATCCATGCTGGCCTCGCAGTCCCAGCACGAAGCTTGAATCACATAACTCCGCAGAAGGGAATCTCCCGATTCCGCCAAATCTCATCCCGCTCTAGCGCCTCCTGTGCTTGCTCAAAACTCCGAAAGGTCGAGAAGGTGTAGAGATTTTCGCGCCACCGCCGAAGCGTCAAGCTTTTACCTTTTGAAAGCCTGACGTGCCGGTTAATTCCTCGGCACTCCGATGGGTCCATTCCGCCCGGCTGACCGAGGCCTCCACCGTTGACGAATCTCAGCGCAACGACCAGGATTTCGCCGCCGAGAAATTGAACGCGACCACCAGCGGAATCAGCGCGAATTGCAGATAAAACGGATCGAAAGCGGTCGCGTCCACCAGGCATTGCAAGGCGATCATGTTGAGCGCCACCGACACGATTCCGACTATCAGGAATTTCGTAAAGCGAGAATCGAACGTCAACTTGTCCGTTGGCCGAAACACCCAAACGAAATTGACCACGTAGGAAAAAAACATCCCGAAGAGCCACGCCGTCCCGAGCGAGACGATGTGGTTGACGTGGAGCTTGTTCAGCAGGAGCGCGAATATCACGAAGGTCAACACGAAGTTCCCGGCCCCGACGACCGCGAACTTGCTGATCTCGATCCTCAGCCCCGTCATCGCGCGTCCTTCCTCGCCACCACCACCAGCGTTCCGCCGAACGGAAGCGAAAGACCCATGCCGATCATCACCTCGTCGATCCGCATGACGAAGTCGAACAGACGGTTCAACACCGTTGGCAACCGAACTCTCCGTTCCAGGGCCTTTTCGTCGGACTCGGCCTCGTCGCGCTTCCTGTCCAGCAGCCGCGACGCCAACATCAGGGGAAACAACATAAAGACGAACGACGTGCATCGTTCGATGCGCAGACCGTTCCCGACGAGTTTGTCGACCAATTCCATTCGCGAATAGCGTCTCTTGTGTTTCACGATCTCGTCGATGCTTCGCCACATGAAGCGGTGCTGCGGCGCCGAGACGATCAACGCACCACCGCTGCGCAGCATGCGCGTCATGTTAGCGATCGCGGCGACGTCGTCGTCGATGTGCTCGATCACATCGAAGGCGGCGATCACGTCGAATTCGTCGTCGATGCTGTCGTGCTCCACATCGAGTTGAACGAACTCGACGTTGGGAACGCTTTCCTTGGCGTAGCGCAGACCTTTAAGATAGATTTCCGACCCGGTGACGGCGACGGACTCACTCTCGCCGATCGATCGAATGAAATCGCCGGTCCCGCATCCGACTTCCAGAAACTTCGTCTTGTACAGCGGAGAGAGATGCGCGCCCACGAGCCGCTTGAACAACCGATTGCGCGAATGAACCCAGAAACTGGTTTCGACCATACGCGCGGTCAGATCGAATCCGCCGTCCGGATAGTCCTCGTAGCAGTTGGCTACCGCTGGGCTGTAACATTCGATTCCGTCGATGGCGATGGGACCGGGCACGCTGCTCATGGGTATCGCTCCCGAATGACGTAATTCGGGCGTTTGCGCACTTCTTCGTTGATACGCCAGACGTACTCTCCGATCACGCCCAACATGATCATGATCAGGCCCCCGGTCAGCAGGATCGCGATCATGATCGGCGCCCAACCAGTGAACGGCGTCGCCCCAAAAAACCAACTTATGACGATAGTAATGCTGTAGAGCAGCCCGAACGCCGAAGTAATCAGCCCAACAAGCGAGATGAACCGGATCGGCAAATATGAAGCATCGAAAACTGCATCCAGGAAATTCTTGAGTTTCTTGCTGAAGTTGTATTGGGACTTGCCGATTGTTCGCGCCATCCGCACGTAGGGGATGAAGCAAGTTCGATATCCGGTCCACAGCAGATCTCCCTGGAAGAAACGGTGCCGAACATCTATCGAGTTGAACACGTCCATGACCTTACGATCCATCAGAACGAAGTCGAAGCCGCCGGGGGGAATCTGCGGCAAGGCCATGCGAAGAACACCATAGGCCAGGCGGGAATAAAGTTTCGCCAAGAAATTGTCGGAGCGGTCGGTGCGGTGGCAGATGACGATCTCCGCCCCTGCCTGCCAGGTCTCCACCATCTCGGGGATCAGGGTGACCGGATCTTGCAGATCGGCCGAAATATTGATAACGGCGTCGCCCGCCGCCTCTTTACACCCGGCCAGGATCGCCGCCATCTGCCCGAAGTTCCGGGTGAAGGTGACCGACTTGACCCTAGGATCCTTCTCACGGATTTGCAGGATTTCGGCTAGCGAGCCATCCGTCGAGCCGTCGTCCACGAACACGATCTCATAGTCGTGCGCCGTCAACGCATCCGCAAACACGCCGTTGATTTTCTGATAGGTCTGCGTGATCGCCCCTTCGTTTTGGTAAACGGCGACGACGAATGAAATCTTCATGTCTCACCCTCTTTCGCACATCAGAAAGATGCTCGAACAAAGATCCGGGTATTGCTGGCCCAGCGCGTAGCAGCCATCCAGATAATCCCGCGAAATGATGTCCGTGGCCAACAGACGATCCCACTGAAAGTTGGCCAGAGCCTTGAAGAAGATTCCGGACCGATGGACAACCTTCAGCTTAGCGGTAGTCGCGTCCCGCTCCAAGGTATCGAGCGAGTAGGTGCATTTGTGGCCATGCTCGGCCTCGGACGGCGTAACAGCGGCGTTGTGAGTAATCAACCCCATCTTGACGGCGATCTGTCGAGAGGGCGCATTTGCATTAGGACATACCAAGAACAGTCGACCGCCTTCACTCAGCCACTCGTCGTTGATGCGTGTCAGCACCTTTACTGGATCATCCAGATGTTCTAGCACGTGAGTCAATACTATGTTGTCATATCGGTTCGGCAAAGTCGCGTCTTCGAAGCGAGAGTTCACAAACACGACTCTGTCGCCCAATTTGCTCCTTGCCTCCTCCATGGCGACATCCGAGGCTTCAACGCAAGTCACGTCCTCGAAGTAAGCAAGAAACCGTTGGGTGAAATCGCCTTTGTAGCTGCCGAGTTCGAGCAGACTGCCGCTTCTGAAAAATGGTTCAAAGGACTTTATCATGTATGGATGCATCACATCGAAATCGAAACTGTAGCCGTAGCGCCTCTCGCCCGTATCTTTTATTTCGGCGTTGTAGTCGCGGCGTTCGCTCATTTTCGCATTCTCCGATTTCGGAAACATGACTTTCAAGGGCAGCCGCTATCACGCGTCGTGGCGCACTCGGATTGCGACAGCTCCTAGAAGCCCGCGTTCGAGAAGAAGAGCCGAGGGAGGCGCCCGCTTCACGAGGACGAGGCTTCCAATATCGCCATGCCGAAACCGGCGCGCCCGAACTCGTTGCCGTTATATAACATGTAGACGGCACCATCCAACTGGAAGACATGGGGATAACACTGCATCTGGGAATCCCAGCCTTGCTCGGAAACGTCGGTGCCAGCGCGACTGTCGTCGCGCACCCAATTCACCAGATCGGTCGAGTACGCATAGCCGATCCGGTAGGCGTTGCTGCTTTGCGTTCTGAAGCCGTGCGCCTGTCTGTAGCAAAAATACATATGATAAACGTCACCCAGACGCAAAACGGTCGGCAGCGCTTGACACTCGTCGGCGTCAAGCCGATCGCTGACGATCGGGCGTCCCTCCCGCCGCCAGTTGACGCCGTCGGGCGACGTGGCGTGGGCGATCTTATAAACGCGATCCGGGGGATCCGATTCGGCGAACTTTTCCCACTTCGTGCCGTAGATGTACCACATGTGATAAAGGCCTCCGTACATCCTGACGAAAGCATCTCCCACCAAGAACGGCTCATTCAGCGAAGCGCCCATCACTGGTCCCTTGCCGTGCCGCTGGAAAGTCAGACCGTTGTCATGGCTGATCGCGAGACCGATGGAAGCATCCACCGACACCGACACTTTTCTGTTCCAGCCGGTGGTGTAGGCCAGCACGCGGTCGCCGTCCGGCAGGACGTTGATCGGAAAAATCCCGTGCTCGTCGAAACAGCCGAGTTCGCCCAGTTCAATGACCGGCTGGTTCGACACGCCGATGATGCGGCCCATGCCGCGTTCGAAATCGACGAAGGCGACGTGGCTCAGATATTTCCCGACACTGTCTCTTTCTCGCGTTGAAAAATACACTCTCACCCTATCCGCCAACACCAGCGTCTGTGGCGATTGCGCGAATTCGCGGCACCTGTTGGGAAGCGCATGTTCGGTCGGATCGAAGATCTTGCCCAGTTTCGACCACTTCATCTGCTTGCTAACTCTTCCGATTTATCAAGTATCGCCAGGCCGAAACCGGTCCGACCCATTTCATTTCCCTGATAGAGCATGTAGGTCTCTCCGTCGAGAACGAAGACGTGGGGATAATTGACCATCTCCGAATCCCATCCGGTCTCCGATAGACGAATATCAACAAGATTGTCATTCCTGAACCAGTTGACCATGTCCTCGGAAGACGCATAGCCGATCCGGTAGCCGCCTTCCCGCTTCTTGTAATTATGTATGTCCCGATACGAAAAGAACATGTGGTATTTGCCATTGCAAATGGTCACGTCCGGGCAGGCCTGGCACTCGTGCGGGCCAAGTTTGTCCGCTATCAGGACTTTTCCGTGCTTGACCCAGTCAACGCCATTGGCCGACGAAGCCATGCGTATCTTGTAGACGGGCTCCGGCTTGCCGCTGGTCCGTAGCCATTCCTTGCCGGCGACGTACCACATCTGCCAGCGGTCATCGAACTTGCGAATGCGTGGACTGCCCAGCAAGAAGGGCTCGTCCGGACTGTAAGACAACACCGGCCCATCGCCCAGGCGCTGGAACGATTCGCCGCCGTCACGGCTGATCGCCAGGCCGATGGCGGCGTTGAACGGCACCGATTCGCAGCGCGTCCACCCCGCATAATAGGCGCGAATCTCGTCCTGATCCCGGATCACCGACACGGGATAGGTACCGAATTCATCGAAAGTTCCTCTTTTCCCCAAACTCAATACGGGCTGCTCGCATATCCTCACTATGTTGCGCAGATCGCCGCGTTCGAGGTCGATGAAGGAGACGTAGCTCCGATACTGATCATCCGGCGTTGGAAGGGGGCGAGAGCAGAAATACACCCTGACGTAATCTTCCTCGATCAGCACCGAGGGAGACTGCGCGAATTCGTGCATCCAGCTTGCCGTTGTCAAATCTCTCGGATCGAAAACCTTTCCGAGTTTTCTCCACCTGAACATGCGCCTCCCCAATGAAAATTATCCCCAGCCTGCGCGGGCGCGATGATCTGCTCAATCGTCCAGCCGCCTCAGATTGCGCGCACCCGTTTTCAGTCCACCGTAGTAATAGTCGCTGAAACTGGCGGCCTGCATCAGGTCGAAGACCTTTTGCATATCGTATTCGACGCGATGCAGAGTGAACGCTCCCGCTTCGTAGACGGCGAACGCAGCGCGCGGATCGCCATCTCTGGGCTGCCCCACCGATCCGGGATTGCAATAAACCTTGTCGCCGAACCGTTGGACGGTTTGCAGATGCGTATGACCGGAAACAAAAACGTTCCCGGCGATCCGCTCGAAATAGTCGGCCGAGGGCTTCAGATATTCATCGATCGGGTCCGCCCAGCCGCCATGTACCATCTGAATTTCGTCAATGCGCAACTGCATCGGAAAAGCGCTCAGCCACTCCAGATGCTCCGCCTCGATGATCTTGCGCTGATAGGCCAGACAGTCGTTCACGCTCCTCGATCGCGGGCAGAAGCCGCCGCCCGCCATGTACCAGTCATGGTTGCCCATCACGCAGGCGATGCCCCGTTCTCGCAGTTCGCGACAGCATTCGTTGATCTGCGAGTAGTAGCCGACAACGTCGCCCGCGCAATACACGCGTGAGATGCCCCGCCTATCCACCTCCGCCAGCACCGCCTTGAGCGCCTCGTAATTGCCGTGGATGTCAGAAATGAATGCCGTCTTCATGGAAAATCTGCTCGTCAGTATAGCGAACCGCCCTGCCGCGCCGAATGACGGGCTGGGCAGGCGTCCGGTGTTCCAGGAAATATTCTACCGCCATCGCGTTTTCGTTATAGCCGAAAGCCGTCCGGATGGAGGTCGAGGAGGAGATTCTGGGATTGATTTCCAGGAGCTTTGGTCCGTCGCCGCACATTCGGAACTGAAAATTCGTCGGTCCCAGCGGACGGAAAATGCGGCACAGTTCGGTTAAGGTTCCGGCGAAGACAGCCGTATCGACCACTTCCGCCCTGTCCGTAAAGCCGTCGCTGGACAGCTTGCGCCTGAGCGCCATACTGGCGAAATAACCGCCGCGGCCGTCGCAAAAGGCTGAGATCGTATATTCTTCCTCATCGTTGCCCACGATGGGCTGCGCCATGAGCAGCGGCCCGACCTCCTGACGATGCTTGGCGAAGGTTTCCAGCCCTTCCACCCGGACAATGCCCTTGGAGCCAAATCCCCGGCGCGGCTTGAGCAGGAACGGCAGCCCGAACCTCTGCCTCAGCGCCTCGAAGTCCGGCTCCAGCGAGCTGTCGATCACGCAACCTATTCCCGCTTCCTTCAATCGCAGGTGGAACGCCCATTTATCCTTGCACAATCCGATCAGTTCGGGGACATTGAGCAGCGGCAAGGCGCCTGCGCCCACGAATTCGGAGGCGTGCTCGACCCAATTGTACATATCGATTTCGATGCCGGGAATCAGCATGTCGATGTGACGGCGGCGGATGGTGGACAACAGCCACCCGACGTAGCCCGCCTCATTGGTCGCAGGCGCCTGCTCGAACACATCGCAAAAAGCCGGAGCGACCGAATCGTCGTAGATCGAAGTCCCGACGAGGAACAAATCCTGGCCCGACTTGCGCAGGGAGCGCAGGACGCCGTATCCAACGATTCCGCTGGCGCCGGAAACCAGAATCCGGTTCATAGGTGCGACAACCGATGGGCTGCGATTTGTTTCAAGCCGTCGTCCAGTGACATCTGGGGGAAACAACCCGTCTTGGAGTACAACGATTCGTCGTACGGAAATACATTATCGGAGATCGGCTTCATTTCTTTGACAAAAACAATCTTGCTGGAGGAGCGGAACGCCTTGATCGCTGAATAAGCGACCCTGGAAAACGAGACGTCGACGGGGCTTGTGCAAACATAAAGTCCGCCGATTCTGTTAATGACGACCTGCGACATCACTCGGCAGAAATCATCGACATGCAGGTAGTTTCTCAACGCATTTTGAGAACCGTAGATGAGGATGTCTTCATTCTTCTGAGCACGATCCAAAGCTGCGTACAAGAAAGGTTGATGTCTTCGGAACCCCTCGTCGTTGCCGTAGAGCTGCGAAGGCCGCAGTATTGTGCACGGCATGCGCAATGACGAGCAGAACAACTGGACCGCTTCCTCGGACTGCCTTTTCGACAAGGCATAAATACCGAAGTAATCAGACGTTTCGTCCAGAAATGCCGAAGTGCTAGAAATACTGATAAAATGCTGCACACTGGCCAAGACGCACGCTCGGCAAAGCTTTAGGGTACCCAACACATTCACTTCTGCTGCTTCAATTATGCTATCAGCGTCCGTGCCGCCGAAGTGAGCGGCAACGTTGATAACAACATCGATACCTTCAGGCAACCGAAAGTCGCTGCCGAGCGCGGATAGATCAAGATACACGTCGCAAACGGAACGCCCCGCAGTCATCACTTCTGCGAAAGTTGCCAGCACTGGCTTCAATGCTTGCGCCAACGCCGACGTACCGCCCACAATGAGTATTTTCATTGAAATGCGTTCCTGTTCGCCGATCAGCGGACTGATATTTCGGCAAGAATACCACAGGAGAGTTCCGGGTACTCGACGCCGATTGCGCATAACGCGCCAATGATTTTCTGGTCTAGGCGCAGTGAAACGATCTGGCCGGTGGTGAACGGCTTCATATAAATGCCTTCCATCCGCTCAATCTGGTATCCCGCCCGCTCCACTTCTTCGGTCAGGCTCGCCACGGTGTAATAGCGCTTGTGCCCGAGCAGATGATCGTTCTCCGAGAGTGCAGCCATGTCATCCAACATTCCGGATAAATAGCCCAGTCTGCGGTTCAACACTTCGGCATTAGGCACCGCCAGAAACATTTGCCCGCCGGGGGCGAGGAACGTTCGGTAACGCTGTAGAATCTCCGACGGGTTGTTCACATGTTCGAGTATGAAACCCATAACAATTATGTCGAACTTTTCGTCCGTGGAAAACGTCTCGAAATAGGTTTCGACGATCTGCGCCCGGCATTCGGGATATTTCTCGCGAAAGTTTCGGATCACCGCGGGCGAGCCTTCGAGCACCACATGCCGCTCGAAACGACTGGAAAAAATGTTGGTGGAGAACCCGTGACCCAGGCCGAATTCCAGGATGGAGCCGATAGCCTTCGCGTGATGCAGAATTCTTTGCGAATACCAAGACAGCAAGATTTCGTTGTCGAAATCGTAAAGGTTGTTGCCCTGATAGGCAGCGACATGCGTATCTAGCAAATTGCTCATAAGCCCACTGATCGAGTAACCGCCGTCCGGGATAATTTAGACCAGATCATAGCGCTCCCGCACATTGACACCGACCTGTTCTGGCGAATTGAACATCATCACGTCGACGATCGAAAGCCAAGGCACAAATTCGCCGCCAAACTGGGGGTAATCGAATAGCTGCGACTTGATGAACTTCAGTTCGATGCCACGCGTATGGAATTCTTCCCTGGTGTAAAGCTCCATCCCACCGATCGCATTGATGCAGGTGTCCGCTCCCATCACCTGACACAGAGCCAGCACCTTGTCCTGGCCCTTGAACGCGTGGTCGATGGCGATATCGGAAGCGACCCGGATCTCCGTCTTCAGGCCGAGGCGCTCACAAATCGCGAGGATAGAGTGGTGGATAAACCAGAACAGGTTGCGTTCCTCGAAACGGACGATCTGTTCGATCAGCGGAAAGATCTGCGTGAAATACGGCGCCCGTCTATATGCCCCCCTGATCTGGTTGAGCAACTTGTCGCGCTTGAAATCTTCAGCGAGCTCCCGTTCGCGCACGTCGTGGAAGTCGGACTGCTTCTTCAGAGGCAGCGAGAACATCGCGTCTTTGCCGTTCAGTAGCATGCGATTGCGGTTGATCCACCCTTTCTTGGTGTATTTTACGTTGTCGTAGACGATAAAGACATCGACGGCCGCGATCAATTGGAAATAGCCGATGTATGGAAAAAAGTAAGGCTGCATGATACCCAGCCTCATCTCGTCCTCTCCGCAGGGAAAATGTCGGGCTGCCGAATCACTGGCCGTTGATCAGGTTGGTTATCTTCTCCACCACGGCCATGTCGAGGTCGGGATAGATGGGCAGACAGAGAATTTTCCTCGCCACTGCAAGGGCCACCGGTAGATTTTCGGTGCGGGCGGAGGGCAGCCCACTGTACATCGAAAATTCCGAGATCGCCGGATAGAAATAGCGACGCGGATGAATCCCGTGGTCCTTCAGGGTTTGATACAACTCGTCCCGGCCGAGCGGATAGTCTGCTTCGACGATGATCGGGAAATAAGCATAATTCGCTCTGGTTTCGCCGGCGCCCGGTAAGCAGCGAATGCCCTTCGTCCCCTGCAGTCGCCGCCGATAAGCCGCGTCGATTTCCTTGCGGCGCGCGATGGCCGCATCGACGTAGTTCAGCTGCAGCAGCCCGAGCGCGGCATTGAACTCGCTCATCTTGCCGTTGATGCCCGGCGCGACGACGGTTACCTCGCCAGCGTGACCGAAATTTTTCAGCTGATCGATGCGCATCTTGGTTTTCGCATCCGGGCAGATGATGGCTCCGCCTTCGAAAGTGTTGAACACCTTGGTCGCATGGAAACTCAGCACCGACAGATCGCCGTGCCTCAACACGCTGCCGCCGGCGTCCCAAACGGAGAAGGCGTGGGCTGCGTCATATATAACTTTTAGATTGTAGATATCGGCGATCTTTTCGATAGCGTCGACGTCGCACGGATGGCCATAACAATGCACAGGCAAAATTGCCGTGGTCTTGGGCGTGATAGCCGCTTCGATCTTTCTCGGATCGAGATTGAACGTGTTCGGGTCGATGTCTACGAAGACCGGCGTGATACCGTTCCACAACAACGAATGTGCAGTCGCCACAAAGGAGTAGGGGGTGGTGATGACTTCGCTGGTCACCCTCAACGCCTGCAACGCAGTGATCAATGCAATGGTGCCATTGGTAAACAGCGCGATATGCTGAACGCCGTGATACTCACACAATGCGCGCTCGAAGCGTTGGTGGAATTCTCCACCGTTCGTCAACACCTTATTGTCCCATATCCGATGGAGATAGGGAATGAATTCTTCCAACGGGGGAAGAAACGGTTTCGTTACGAATATGTCTTGGTCAGTTTTTGTCATGGCGCCCGGATATCGTCTTGCTGAACTCTCGGCGCTTGCGTGATGAAGAATACGCAAGACCGACGGCGGAGACCCCGTTTCACTGTTGGAATGACACTATGAGCCGGAAAATGCGCCGCCCGGGAATTCCGATGCGATGGGGCAAACAACCGTGTGCTACAAACCGCGCGGCGAGCAGAGTTCGCCAGCCCCGAGCGGTCGTCTTGCGCCGGGCAAGAATCAATAAGATCGTCGAAACGCGCGTTTGCGCGCGACACCTCTCCCAGCGGGACGTTCGCGTGTACTGCACTGGACGCGGGTGGGCCAAACTCGAAAGCGTAGCGCGGCGCACCTTGCGCAGGACTCATGAAAGTCATGTCTGCTCCACCGCTGGCCCGACATCCGAGGACGTTTCGTGTCCTTTCCCTTTCCGCAGCCCGCTGATCGCCGACTGGACAAGCCCCCAGACCAGGATCGGCGGGTTCAACAATATTTGGAGGGAAAAGCCGTCGTAGAAAAAATAGTTTTTTGGCGCGAGGATCAGGCAGGCGCACAGCAGAATCACCTTATCCGCCGAGTCGAGAGCGGGGTCGGCGCCGCGCAAATCCACGACGTAGATGAGGATGGTCGAATAGAACACGATCAGATGATAATCGCCGAATATGCTGCTCGACAGGCAATAGATGCACAGAAGGATGAAGAGCGCCGTCCTTCGAGGGAGCCAACCGCGAACGACGCAAAGACACCAGCTGATCAACGAAATCAGGGAAAGCCCCGCGATGAGCGGCTCGAACACGCCAGTCGGCGCCTCCGAATGAAACAATTTATATGTAAGCTTGATAGCCCCCAGCAGCGACGTGCCATAGCCCAGTCCACTGTCCCCGACCGCATATAATTTGTGGTATATGAGGACAGCCTTGTAAAAATTTCCGAGTGAATAATCGCCGTAGCCAGCGTGCGCCACGACGAGCGACACCCCAAATATCGCTGCTGCGAGGCCAACAGAGCCGCAACAGTAAATGACCGCCTCGCGAAAACGCCAACTGACGAAGGGCAGAAGGACAAAGAGAACGGCATTCGGACGAATGTTGATTGCGATGGCTACGCATAGCGCCGCCAGCCATGCGTATTTCCGCTCATAGGTCGCCACGATCGCCGCGACGAGGCAAACACCGACGATGCCGGCGGAAATGTTCCCGCGCGTCAGGGCGAAAATCAAAGGGTAGGACAGGAGAAACGCCGCAACCGACAGTAGGGATGTCATCCCCCCCTGGGCGTAGCGCCAGGCGAACGCCAAGAAAGGCAGCAGCCAGAAGCTCAAGAAGAATACGGAAACGGGGACTAATCCAATTTTCGACAGAAGAAGGCGCGCAAGAAGCATGATCGACGTCGGGAACGGCATCCCGTGCAGATTGGTCAGTGTGTTTTGCGATAGCCCCTCGGCGCCATAATAGGGATTGTTCAGCAGATAGTCGCGATATATCGGGCTCCACCCGTCAAACCCCGGAATACGGGAGCCGGGAAGCGACAGTGCAGCCTTCAACAGATCGGCGAAACGATCGTGAGCGTCGAAGACGAACGTCGTGTATGGCATATCGTACCCGAGCGCGACAGCCATCGAATTGAAGAAACCGTTCGCCAGAGTCAGCGCGATGATGATCAGCAGCGGAACATGGGCAACCGGAACTACAGGCCCCGCGTTGATTGCACCCGCTTCGCCTTTGTTTCCATGCACCATCTTCGAAGGCTCCAACGACTCCTACGGCAGGGCGCGCGGCTGAATGCCACTCGCCACACCCGATGCCCGCCTCCGGCGAAGCCACCCCCGTCGTACCTCCATCGGGACGACCGACCCACGGGGGCGCTGGCCGCTCGAACTGAATCCGCTCTGGAATGCGAATGATTTCGGACGCAATGTGACGGAAGAGGAGCCGCGCGTCAATGCGCTATCCCAAGCGCGCGTCATCGGAAATGAAAGTAGCCTGTCGGCGACGGTTGGTCTAGCCCGCCTTTCCCCGACAGCCAGCGCGAGAGCTCTCAGCAGGCTGCGGTGTCGTTGATTTTTGTGTTGGCTGCGACGAAATTCTCGATGCTCTCGTCGAGCAATCGATCTTTCGTCAAGAACGCGCAATGAATAAAGATATTAAGGTCGTTGCGTGTCTCGCCGATATGCTCCAGCTCCCGACAGGGCAGACTGCGGCCGGAACGGAGTTGCAAAAGACGATTATTCGAGCCAAAGTTAGAGCGGTTTCCCAGCCAAGTCCGGAACATGTTCTAATTTGAACGCTGCTCCTGTTTGCGCGGAAAGGCAAACACAGTCGTAGCAGCGGCGGTTTCGCTGCCGAGTTGAAGAACCGTAAGATAGCCCAGGCGATCGAAGATGCTTCTAATACGATCGACGTTGACCGGTGTGCCCGTCAGTGGGTCCCCATGCAGCTCGACAGCCCAACGCGCGCCGATCTTCTCGATGATATCGCCACTATTTTCGATCACGCCATACTCGGCCCCTTCGATATCCAATTTTATCACCCCGACTTGATCGAGCTTGTGGCGTTCGACCACATCGCGAAGGGTGGTCGACTCGACCTCGATAGCCGTCCCACGCTCGGTCTCCACGGGAACAATCGCGGAGCCCATATTGCCTTCCGATGAAAAAAGAAGAGTGCCCGCGGTCCCCGACACGGCCTTGTTCTCCACGACGACGTTGCTGGAGCCCGCCTGGGTCAGGTTCATCTTTAACGCTTCGTAGTTCCTGGGGTCCGGCTCGAACGCGATTACCTTTCCGGACCTGCCGACAGCGCGCGAAAAAGCAAGCACCGACAACCCACAATACGCCCCTACATCTAGGACAACCTCGCCTTCTTGCGGCGCGAGATAATCAATGTAGTCGCGTGTTGCTCCAATGTCCTCGGCGATCGACGTATAAAATATGCGCTCGCCCGAACGCAAGACGTGCCATCGCGGGGTCGAATAGTCGACGACTTCCATTCCATCAATGGTATCGGGTAACGTCGACGAAAAGTAATAATCGAACTGATTGCATAGGTCGCCCGCATATATGAAGTGCTCGGCCGACAAAATGATCCGTTGACGCCCTTTCGTGACGGTGATCAGTCCGCCGTCTCCTGTATATTCGACCAAAATGCCTTTTGCGGCACCCAAGTTTGTGAAGCTTTCGACCATCATGCGCGGGGTGGCTTCTTTCTTATCGCGGTCCGCATGCGCGACCTCTCCTTCGGTGGCCTCTTTTGTATCGAGTTCCTGTATTTCAGTGGAGTGGCTCGCGGCCGACTGATTGCGCGATGCGCGATGAGTCTTGAGCCATTTACCGATTTTGTAGGGCAGGCCCCAGCGCTGCCGCTCAAACCAGACTTCACGCGCGATATCGTGTATCGTCTCGCGCCGCAAGGCGACCTCTGTTGCGAACTCGATACCGAAACCGTTCGGCAAATGGATAGGGGTCCTGTAGGTCTTGCCCTCGGCATGTTTTTGCGTCAAGGCGATGAAATGGTCTAGATCGCGCCAAAAGGTGGCGTAGCTTTTCAGGTAATTTTTGGCCCCTTGCTTGACGGTAGCCTTGGCACGCGCGATCTCCTTCGGATCGGTTCCCCACGCGAAGCCATCCGGCCCCAATTCCTGAATGGCAATCATCTCGGTCAGATGGGGATTGGGCAGAAAAACGGCCGGGCAGCCGCACAAAACGGCTTCAATTGCCAGCGCGGTGTTTTCATAAGTGTAGAACAGTTCCGAGTGCTGGAAGAGATTGGCGATTTCCTGCGGAGTTTGCGAGTGAGGCAAACCGCGGGTGATCTCGACGCTGTTCTTGGTGATATTGAAAAGCTCCCCCTTATGCACAACTTTGTATTTGTCGGCGTAGAAGCAACTTCCCTTCCGATTCGGCTCCTCGATCGGGGCGCGGAATATGCGCGTATCGGTCGCGGGGAGGAAAAGAATGTTGTCGGGGAAACGTGTTTTTGCCGCAAGAACCTGCGAGTAGCCAAAACACAACTCTTCCCGAGAATATTCCTTATCGCCGCCCAAAAGGCCGGGAAAATTCATGACATAGCGCACCACGCAAGGGCTGCCGAAGGGATTGCCCGAAACCACTTCCGGATAGACCATGATAGGTGTTTGGCCGCGCTCGAAATGAGTCCGCATCACATGAGGGGTCAGAAGAGGCGTCGTCAGATCCGGCGCCACATGTTCCTCTCGCCACGGCAAAGTTGGGGAAATCAGCATACGGGCCACCTGCCCGCTGCGGTTGAGACTGTGGCAAAGTAGATGCAGGGCGCGTATGCCCGCCGAGCTTTGCACATAGGGCGGAGCAACGATGTAATAGGGATGGCGGGCATCAGGGTAGATGCTGTCGCCCGGTTCGTTCTCAAATTCATGTACCGAGTGGGTCAAAGCGCTATTGCTCCAGAATCGGTTGGGTCATAAGTTTCCAATTCTTGCATGAAATTAGCCGTATCGCGAATCTGTGTGTCCATGCCGCACAAAGGCAGCCCCCGGCTTTGCATCATCCGCCGCATGGACCGTCCGTCGCCGACATAAACATCGTCGCGGCCTTCAACCCTTGAGGGGCGTAGTATGACAAGCTCCGGACACGCCAGCACCACGCGCACGCGCTCTGCCAATTCGCCTATTTCAAGCACATCGTCGCCCGCAGTGTCAAAGATGGGCTGGTCGTCGCCGTGCGGGGCGAGCAACATCGCGAAGGCGAGCGCCACCAAATCGGCGACATGGATATAGGAGCGAACGACGCGATGCGCCGCGCAGATGGAAATGGGCCGCCCCTTCAGCGCCGCCTTGATCATTGAGGCGAGGGCGTAAAGTTCGTGCTTGTTAATGAATGGGCCGGACAAGTTGAAAAGGCGCGGCATACAGAACGGCATGTTTTTCTTCGCGGCTAGCCCGGTAAAACGCTGCTCGTCCGCGATTTTTGTAACGCCGTAGGGGTTTGAAGCAGAATCGTCGTCGAGGATGGACGTTCCTTTCTTATAGACAGCGCCGGACGACGGCGTGAAAAGCCCGCGCGCGTCGGAAAGCTCAATCGCTTCCGCTATGCGGTCGCTGATTTTTCTGTTGGCTCCGACGAAATTCTTGATGCTCCCATCGAGCAATCGATCTTTCGTCAAAAACGCGCAATGAATGAAAATTCTGGGGCCGTTGCCAGTCTCGCCGATATGCTCCAGCTCCCGACAGGGCAGGCTCCGGCCGGATCTGAGGTGCAAATAGCGGTTATTTGAACCGAAAACAGACACACGTCCGGCGATGGCATCGCCAAGCGCCGCATCCAGCATTTCAAGCGTGACTTGCCCGATCCACCCACCACCACCGGTCAGAACAAAGTGACAAGGGGATTCCCGCAGCTTTTCGGCGAGAAAGGACGGAAAGGTAAGGTGGCCAGATAACCTTTCCTCCATCAGGCCTTGCCCCCGTTGGCGCAGAAGCGACCGATGGTTTCAATGATATAGTCGATCTCGCCGCTACCTAGGCCCGGATATATGCCAAGCCAGAACGCGTCGCGCATAACCTTGTCGCTGGCCTCGGTCGTGCCATAGACGCGGTAATTGCGACCCTTCATATAGGGTTGGCGGATCAGATTGCCGCCGAACAGCAGCCGCGTTCCGATCTTCTTGTAGTTGAGGTGCTTCAGAAGGTCGTCGCGCGCGAACGGCGCTTTGTCGTGCATGGCGATCGGGAAACCGAACCAGGACGGATCCGACTTCGGCGTAGCTTCGGGCAAGATGAAAATGTCTTCATAAGCCTTCAGCCCGGCTTTCAAGCGAGAGAAATTAGCGCGGCGGCTCGCGATAAAACCATCGAGTCGATCCAACTGCGCGTGCCCGACGGCCGCCTGCATATCGGTGATCTTGAGGTTATAACCGAGATGCGAATAAGTGTATTTGTGATCGTAACCGAACGGCAACTCGCCTAACTGCCAGCCGAAACGCTTTTTGCAGGTGTTGTCGTAGCCGGGATCGCACCAGCAATCGCGGCCCCAGTCACGCACCGATTCCAGAATGCGCTTCATGATGGCGCTCTCGGTAAAGACCGCGCCACCCTCGCCCATCGTGATGTGATGCGCGGGATAAAAGCTGACGGTGCCGATGTCGCCAAACGTACCGACAATCTTCTCGTTGTAGGTCGCGCCGAGAGCGTCGCAGCTGTCCTCTATGACAAATAGATTGTGTTTTTTGGCAACGCTCATCACGGTGTCGAGATCGAACGGGTTGCCGAGGGCATGCGCGACCATGATCGCCCGCGTTTTATCGGTGACCGCCGCCTCGATCAGATCGGAGCGGATGTTGTAGGTGGGAATGTCGACATCGACAAAAACAGGCTCGAGGCCGTTTTGCAGCAGCGGGTTTACCGTCGTCGGAAAGCCCGTCGCGCAGGTGATAACCTCGTCGCCCGGCTTCAGGGCGCGGTCGCCGAGCAGATGGCTTGTCAGCGCCGTCACCGCCAACAGATTGGCAGACGATCCGGAATTGCAGGTCAGCACAAAGCGGACACCAAGATACTTCGCCAGACGCCCTTCAAACATATCGTTGAAGCGACCTGTAGTCAGCCAAAATTCAAGGGCACTATCGACCAGCGCTGTCATTTCGGAAGCACCGTATACCCGCCCAGCAACGGGAACCGGAGATTGCCCCGCCACAAACGGCTTAGGCGCATGCGCGACTTCGGCATAGCGCGCGACCAGCGCGAGGATTTGCGCGTGCAACTGTTCGCGCTCCCCAGCGTCGGATATTGTAGCAGCAACGGCACTATCTTTCATGCGCGTATACCTTTCAAACGGCAACCGACAGCGGTCGGCTCCTAGCCCCTGATTCCGGATGAATGTTTCCCTGATAGGCTTCAATCTGCGCGAGCGTTACTCCCTGCATGTCCTTGCCATCAAGATGTGCGCGGTACCAATCAACCGTCATCGCAAGAGCCTCGGGCAACGACAAGCGCGGACGCCAGCCAAGCTCGACACGCGCGTTGCCCGAGTCGAGTCGCAACCAATGGGCCTCATGCAAGCGGCGCGCATCCGGCGTGAGCTCCAACCCTCGGTCGAACCCCCATAGACCACAGATCTGGTCGGCGATATCAGCCACGCACACTTCGCTGTCCGATTCAGGGCCGAAATTCCAGCATTCGGGAGAGGCTGGCTTGCGCTCCCAAAGATATTCGACCGCGCGCAGATAGCCAGACAATGGCTCAAGAACGTGGCGCCACGGACGGATAGCGCCTGGATTGCGGATGACAGGCTTTTGCTGCCGCGCCACCGCGGCGATGATGTCGGTCATCAGCCGATCGCGTGCCCAGTCGCCACCGCCGATGACATTGCCGGCCCGCACTGAGGCTACAACCGCCTCGCCTTTGTTGAAATACGAACGGCCATAGGCTGACACCGCCAGCTCGGCGCAGCCCTTGCTGCTGCTGTAGCGATCATGCCCACCCATCGCATCGCTTTCGCGATAGGGCCAAATCTGCTCGCGGTTTTCGTAGCATTTGTCGGTGGTGATCACCAAAGTGATGCACGCCGTCGCCGTCCGGCGCACGGCGTCGAGCACATGGACCGTCCCCATGACGTTGGTGGCATAAGTCTCGACGGGCTCGTCGTAGGAAAGACGCAAGATCGACTGCGCCGCCAGGTGCAAAACAATGTCGGGCCTGAAGCCCGCGATCGCCGCCCGCAAGGTATCGGCATCGCCAATATTGCCAATCTGATGCGTCAGCCCCTCCCCGACCCGCGCCAGAGTGAAAAAATTGGGAACCATCGGCGGCTCCAGCGCATAGCCATGCACGATCGCGCACAATTGCCGCAGCCAGAGCGCCAGCCATCCGCCCTTGAAGCCCGTATGCCCCGTCAGAAAGACGCGCTTGCCGCGCCAGAAATCAGCATCCGGCAATACAGGGTGCCTGGCTTCGATGTGCGCCACTCCGCTCACGCCTGACCCTTTTGCCCGTGATCGCGTAATCCCTGCCCTTGTCGCCGGCGACATCCTGAGGGGCGGCGTCATTCCACACCTTCCAAGGCGCATTGCCCTGCTCCCACATCTCTTCCAGATGATTGCGATCGCGCAGCGTGTCCATCGGCTGCCAGAAGCCATGATGTTCGAAGGCCATCTGTTGTTGATCGCGCGACAGATTTTCGAGCGGCTCATTTTCCCAGAGGGTCTCATCGGCGTCAATATACTCGACAACCTTGGGTGAAAGCACAAAAAAGCCACCATTGATAAGCCCACCTTCGGTCACGGGCTTTTCGACGAATCGCTTGACCTGCCCATCCTGAATATTCAACGAGCCGAAGCGAGCGAGCGGCCGCACGGCCGTGACCGTCGCCAGCTTGCCGTGACGGCGATGAAAATCGATGCTTGCGCCAATGTCGACATCGCTCACACCGTCGCCATAGGTCATGCAGAAGAGATCCTGATCGCCCCGATAGCGGCCGATTCGGCGGATGCGACAGCCGGTCATCATCTCCTCACCGGTTTCGGCAAGCGTGATATGCCAGTCCTCCGCCGACTCCTGATGCACCTGCACGCCGCCGCGCGTATCGATGGTGATGTCGACGTTATGCAGACCGTAATGCAGGAAATATTCTTTGATTTTAAAACCTTTGTAGCCGAGGCAAACCACGAAATCATTGATCCCGGGCGCCGTGTAGATTTTCATGATGTGCCAGAGGATCGGACGCCCACCAACCTCGACCAGCGCCTTCGGCTTGGCCACCGTCTCCTCGCTCAAGCGCGACCCTTTTCCGCCCGCCAGAATGACTGCCTTGATGCCTTTGTTACTACTCATGTATTGCCTCGAAAAAAATAACGCATGGCCCTCTAGCATGTTCGTTACCTTTACAAGCCCGGAATTTCCCTCTTAGATTAGATAGCGGGCCACTTTTGCATACAACGCCTCGTCCAACTCCGGCGACATGCGATGCAGGGGAAGAGACACCATTCCGCCCGTTTTTGTAACCTTGCTGGTAATCTTGGGAAAATAGGTCTGTTTCGGATCGACGGACATAATGAAGGCCGCCGTGCCCTTCTGGTCGAACAGTCCCCTGAAAGCGGCATCGTTCTCAAACCCGGGGCCAAGCCGCAACGTTGGCACATCCCACGCGGCAAACAATTTTTCCCAATGCGGCAAGCCAAGTCCAGTCGCTATGTCGCATCCGACATAACGGCCCCCGAAATAATTGCTTTGCGTCATCCGGATGGAGGCATAGCCGTTATCGTCATAGATGAATATTTTAATATTCAATTTGTTGACCGCCGCAGTTCCTATCTCCTGAATATTCTGCGAGAAGCCGCCGTCGCCTTCGACAAGGATCGTTCGCCGCCCTTTTCCGGCAAAGGCCGCGCCGATCGCTCCGGACAAGCCGTATCCCATGGAAGCCAGCCCTTTGTTGGTGACGAGGATCTGTCCTGTCTTCTGGTCGAAGGCCTGCATCATGGTCGTCAAAGCGCTGCCGCTGCTGCATGGCACAACGATATCGTCGGCCTTGGCGAGCGCCGATAGTTTCTGGACGAAATCATACGGCGAAACATATCCAAGGCCAGTCTTGTTACTGGCTTCCGAAAGAGGCAGGAGCGTTTTGACTTCGTGGCAATAGGATACCCACGACGTATGCTCGCCGAGATTGGCGGCAGCCAGATGCGTCAGGACCTTGTTCGCGTCGCCACAAATCCCCCAATCCACGCGCGGGTGGCCTTTGTCCAACTCGGCCTGATCGCAATCGACCTGAACGGCTTTGCCGTGAGGCAAAAACTCCTGCCAGTTAAAGCCGGTTTGCTGCATGCCAAGCCTTGTGCCCAGCGCCACCAGCAGATCCGCCTGCTGCAACAGCAAGTTAGCGTAACGCTGGCCCCATGTGTTGGGACGGCCAAAATAGAAAGGCCTCTCTGAACCAATCCGGTCGGCCCCATTCCATGTCGTCATGACAGGAACGTTCATCTTGTCGAAAGGTATCCGGGCCGAGACCGCACGATCGACGCCGCCGCCCAGAAGAATGACGGGACGTTCGGCTTCGCGCACTTTCGCGACGATGCGCGCCAGGGTTTCTTCCGCTAGCGGCGAGAAAGGCGACGGCAAGGAGTTCACCGGAACATTGAGTATTGCCTCGTCAACGTTGCGTGCTTGTACGTCCAGCGGCAACTCGATAAAGACAGGCCCTTTTCGTCCGTGGCTTCCGGCCTGCGTCATCGACAGAAACTCGCCCTTGTGGACTGTGTCAATAATGAGTGTCGCTAAAACGCATACCGGACGAGCTAGGGCAACGCCGTCAATTTCCTGAATGCCGCGCTGGCGCACTTTCCCGTGGCTAAGATCCGCCGTCTTGACCTGACCGCCGATGACCAAAAGCTCGCGGCTTTCCAGCCACGCGCCGCCAAGAGCCGTTACGATGTTCGTCAGACCCGGCCCCGCCGTGACAAGCGCAAAGGCCCGCTCACCCGAAGAAACTTCATTGAAATATTCCGCCGCGATCCCCGCCGCGACTTCGTGGACAACCGCAACAGCGCGCAGCTTCCGGCTGCAAGATTCCAGAATGTGCATGGTGTTGCCGCCCGGGACAAAGAAGCAGGTCGTGTATCCCGCCTCGACAAGCCATTCAGCCAGAAGATCGCTGTATTTCATCTTTCACATCCAGAATTTCATGCTGCTACGGCTGAGCCTGCTTGAAGAGCGCACAAAATTTCATTCATCGCGTAGACGATCTGATTCTGGGCATTATCGTTTTTCGGCAAGGAAACAAGCTCTGCGCGCCCATCGTTGGCCACCGCGACAACGCGGTATGTCTCGGCCGTGTGTTTCTTGTCCGCGGCGAAACGGTCGAAAAGATCGACGGCGGCAACGCCCCGCAAGGCATCTGGCAATTCCGCAACGGCGCTGAGCAGACCCGAGACGTGGCTTCGCAACTCTTCAACCTGCGGCACGCCCTCGTAAACACTCCCCATGCGCCGCCCAAGAGCCAACGCGCAGAGCATGCCGATCCCCACGGCGATGCCGTGACTGACACGAAAGCCCGACGCTCCTTCGAGAGCGTGGCCGAACGTGTGGCCGAAATTGAGAAGCAAGCGTTCCTTGCGGTCAAACTCGTCGACTTCAATGAACCACTTTTTGGCAAAAAGGCTTGTGGCAATGACGCGGGTGAACCCCTCCCGGCTCAGGCCGAGCGAAGGCTGACAGGCCAAATACACCCTCCACGCATCCGATCCCCGGCAGAAGCAGATTTTCGCGGCTTCGATGAGCCCCGCGCCGATTTGCTCGGCTGACAACGTCGCCACGAAATCCGGATCGATCAGAACCCGGCGCGGCGGATTAAATGTGCCGACGATGTTTTTGTATTCGCCGACATTGATCGAGGACTTGCCGCCGATGCAGCTATCCGCCATGCCCAGCAAAGTCGTCGGTACGTAAACCCATTCAAGGCCGCGCATGTATATCGCCGCGCAGAAAGCCGCGACGTCCTGAACCACCCCGCCGCCAACCGCCAACAGGCATGTATCGCGAGTCACGCCCGCCTGCCGCAAGGCCGTAACAACGCCAGGAATGGACGCAAGATTCTTGGCCGATTCATCGGAACGCAGCGGGATCGACTTCACCCCGGCTTGCTGCAAATCTCCGGCAAATCGTTCGTCGCAAATGGCAACAACCTTCTTCCCTTCGCCGACGAAGCGGCGATAGCTGCCGGAAACAATCTCAACCGCATACCTACCGGCCGAAGAGGCAACGTCAAAGAATTCGGACATGACTGAAACCGAGATCAGCGGCTATGAACTGGCCGGTGATTCCTGTGTTGTGAGGTGAACAAAGGTAAAAAACAAGATTGGCGACATCGTCCAACGACGAAAGCCGGTTGAATTTCGTAGCTGTGGAAAGCAGATTGATTTGCTCGGGGCTCAGATTACGCCTTGTCATGGGCGTATCGAGCGCGCCAGGCAAGACAGCATTGATCAGGTGCCCTTCCGCCGCAAGATCCGCTGCCGCCGACAGGACAAGACCCTGCAGCGCAGACTTGGTCACACAGTAAGAGAATTTGTTCTGCCTGGCGATATTTTGCCATATGGAGCTGACGACGCATAAGCGCGAAACCTCGCCGAGAAGCTTGCGCGCAAGAAGCTTCTGCAAGGTGACAACAATAAAAAGACAGTTGGCGCGGTAGAGTTCCATGTGGCTGTCTCTATCGACATCATAGATGCTGTCGTTGAGATTGGCCCCCTGCGCCCAACAAACCGCCGCGAAAGGAGCGAAAGAATCGAGGGAGGAGCCGTCAAATTTCGGATCGGATGGGTCAAGCTCAAGCCAGTATGCTGTCCCTTTCCCGCCGCCGCAGCGAGGATGGCGGCCAGTCGCTACAACCTGCCAGCCTTCCGAGGTGAATTTTTCCTCGACCTGTTGGCCTATGTAGCCACTGGCGCCGAAAAGAAGGAGACGCCGAGCTTTTTGCAAAGCGCCCGGCATTTCCGGTGACGAGTTCGTGGCCAAGCAAGCGCGATCAAGCAGTGACGGCCAGTTTAGGCCGGCCATTCTCCGCCTCGGCCTGAAGCACGTGCCAGCGCTTTTCCAGCATATCGATGCGCTTGGCGTCTTCGCGCTGGATAGCGCCGTAATATTCGCGCTTGTTCAGCAGCCACAACAACTCGAAATGAACGGCATTAAGAAGCCCAGTATCCACATCGCCCACGTCCAGCGCGGACGCGCTGAAAATAATCTTGCGGGTTTCAAAGCGGGTCAGATGAACCTTGTTGATCTGGCGCAGGGCGGGAATGGCGTCCATGGACACACCGCCGCCTACAACCATATCCAAATTCTTCTGCTTGCAGACCTTGCCCGTTTCGATCACGCAATCAGTGACCACATCGTCGTTGATGGCATCGCGTGAAAGCCCCTTGGACAGGGAAAAGTCGACACGCCCGAACACGATACCTTTGACGCCGCCCGGCTTGCAGGCCTCAGCCGCCATGGACGGCAAATGTTGATAGGCACAATCGGTTTCAAGATTGAACAGGAAATCCGCGTCTTGCTGCTCGACGGACGAATATACCTTGTTTTTGGCATCGACGAATTTCGTCAAAGCGTAAACGGATTCAATCATCGGAGCGATGATGTAATCAACGCCGATCTGCTTACTTTCGATCAGATCGCGTATAGCCTCACATCCGCCGATCTTCAAACCGACATTGACGTCGGCCCTGCGCGCAATCTCAATCAATCGAAGCAGTTCATCAACACGTGTGCCTTCGGCTTCAAACTCAGCCTTAACGGCAAGGTAACCAAATTCATCGCGCCCGCGTTTGAGAATTTCCAACATTTGGCGTTCATGCTGATTCATTACACACCTCATTCGAAGGGGCTGAGATAACTTTTTACATTAGCGATTTGGTCAAAAATATCGGTAGCAAAACGCCAGAGGCGCTGTCAACGCAAAGAATAAGCGCGCTAACAGCGACGACGATTATGTGTTCAGCCAAATGATGGCGCAAAAAGGACGGCAGAAGTAAGGCGTTCCCATAATGGTTTGGGCAGATCGAGACGGATTCGCGGACCGAGGCCGCGCCTCATCGAGGAGGAGTTGGAATCAACCGCAGGTGAATGCGGGGAGCAATTGGTTGCCCCTGGGCATCCGCTGCCTTGCCACAACTCCGCTGTCCGGCGGCAGGGCCTGTGAGACATTTTTGGCGGGTTGAGGAAAGGAGCGACTGTCTTGTGGGTCAAGCGAGGATTGGCTGCCAGATACCCCTGCTCGTCGCGCGCGTTCAATTAAGTCGACGATGGTGCGGCGGGTCATCTGACCGGCTCGATTGTTCTTATATACCCACTGGTAGGATGAGGAAGGCGATCAGATGGCCGATCGGAGTGCCAGCCCCAGACACGACGGCGGAGACGAATGCGCTGCACGTGATCCACTGATCTGTTTTTGTTGTTTCAGATGGGGAAAAATACCGGACACGCACTATGCAGAATATGGTTGAACGGTTTTTCAACAAGATCAAACAATGTCGGCGCATCGCAGCCCGATGTGACAAACTCGAGGCCAACTACCACGCCTTCATCAAGCTCGCATCTATCCAGATTTGGTTGCGCACTTATGAGCCCGTGTGCTGGTTTGGAGTCACCGGTACTCATCTCAAGCGCGAGTGCTCTTCACAATCTCCCCATATTGCCACGCCGCGGAGTTGCTGGTTGCGCGGTTGTAATGTTCTTCGGTGACCCTGCGATCGATATGCTGCAGGACGCCGCTGGCGAGATTGGGATTTTCGCCTGCGTGGGTATAGATCGCGGTGGCGGCACACACCCGGAAGAGATGCGGGTTGACGGCGACGCCGAGCGCCAGGCGCGTGGTCTCGGTTATGGAGTGTTCGACGGCGGAATAGGTCATGCGCTGGCCTGTATTGGACGCTAGCCAGAGCGGCCCCGCGATATTGGCCAGTGGGTCGGCGCAAGACGTCGCGCTATTCGGGGGAGTCGCAACGCGATCCTGCGGGTCAAGGGGCTCGACACAGGCCTTGGTATTGGCAGCGGCCAGAACCGGGCGGTGAACCAAAAGATATGCCTCGATGGCGGCGTCCAGGTCACGCGGCACGCGGCGTTCATCCGGGCGATGGCTCTTTGTATCCTTGCGATCGAGCACGATCCACCATCTCGTCCCGACCCGTCGAAAGCTCGCTTGCAGTTCGAGCGCAGCAAAGTTCTTGAGGCGGATCGGACAGAGCACCAGAAGGGCGACCATCACTCCGTTGCGGACCTGCCTTGCCCGGCGCAGCGGCGTGAGATGGGGATTGGCCGTCGCCTCATCGATGAGAGCAAGCCCGGCCTCAAAGAGACGATCGGGATCGACAATTCGATGGTCCTTGGATTGGGGCCGCATCATCACGGCGAAGTCCTTTTCGATCTCGGCGAGCCATGTGAAGTCCCGGTTCGGATCGAGCAATTGCGCCGCTCGACGCAGCTTGTGGATCGTTTGCGCCGTGGTGACCGAGCCAACTCGGGCCCGCAATTCTTCCACGAAGGCCTCAATCCGGTCGGGCGTCACCTGCCCGGCCGGCGGTGCGTCGGGTTTAAAAAGATCGTTGCGGATGAGATGATCGATAAAATAGCCGTAGCGGCGAGCCAGATCGTCCTGCGTGACAGGGGCAAGGTGAGCGCCGGCCCCGCCTTTGCGCAGACGGGCGCCCGGCGCGATCGCGCGCTCCCACGCAGCCCGGTCGGCGATCGTCCAACTTGCGATTGGCACGGAGCGTACGGGCGTCGTCGGGAGATCTCGACGCGGATTGCCACTCGGGGACGCCTTCGCGCCAGCGCCATTGTGATTCGAATGTTTAAGCATCGTCGTCGCACTGCTCCAACCGGCCCATGCGTAAGCTCCGGACGAGATCGCCATAGACCTCACTGGCATGGGTGGATTCGAGACCAATGTAATTGCGGATCGTGACCTGCACCGTGCGATGGCCGAGCAAGAGGCGGACGAGCTCGTAATTACCTGGCTGGTGCTTGAGGATGATCGCCGCCGAGAGATGCCGGAACTGATGCACAGTCAAACGCAGACCGATTGCTTTTTCGATGAAGCTCGTAATCTGATCGCTCAGCGTCGTGAGAGACTTATGGCTCTCCCCTGCCCCCGGGAATAGCCACGGATTTTTGGCGTCCTCGACGAGCGCCGGACGATAGTTGAACAGATAATCGTCGATAAGCGCAGTCAGCTCGGCATCGAGCGGGAAGTCGAGCTTCACCCGGTTTTTCACATCATAGTTCGGAAACACAAGCCGGTAGGGCGTTTGCGGTCCGCCGGTTCGAATGAGATTTTCCCCAATGCGGATCGTGCCGAGATTACCGCGCCGGATCGGCGCGACATTGAGGATGGCAATCGCAACGGCCATTTGCGCCCGCACCGCCGCCTTAATGGGGGAGGAATAGGAGGCCTCCTTTGCCTCTCCCATCAGAACCTGCGGCAAATGATGCAGTTCCCGCCAGGCCTCGCTTTGCATGAAGGTGCGGATGGCGGCGAGGTTCTTGTCGGTCATGCCCTCCGGACGAAGATGTTCGAGTTCGGCCCGCATGTCGTCGAGATCTTCGAACCTCTCGGCCGGCAAGCAAGCGGCGCCCCGCGCGATATCGACGAAAAGAATGGCAAGGTTAATCGTAAAGATGGATGGCTCTTCGCCGTTCTTTGCCCAATAGGCGTCAAGGACGCGCCGGCTAACGGCAGGATCGAGAAAGGAGGAAAGAGAGGTCAGATCTTTCATGCCGATGCCGATTCGGGTCGCCGTCCTGAGCGCCGCTTCGAGCGTGGCCCGCCGTCCTCGGATCGTGGTCGCCCTGGCCGGCGGAAACCGCTTGCCCTTGGACGTCTTGCGGACCCGGGTGAGACTTTCGAGATAGGCCTCGATCTCGAAGCGCAAGCCAATCGGATAGGCCTCCCAGGGCGGAAACGCTTCCGTCTTGCGCGACGGCGGCTCGAATAAAAGCTGGCTCGGCCAGCCGGGAACCCTTCTCACCAGATCATTCCAATGTCGCGCCAAGGAAGGCCGGGCCGCGGCGTCCGCCGCAAGCGAGGTCGCACACCGGCGATACTCCAGAAAGGCGTCGATGACCGCCTCGTCGACATTGCTCGCCGCAATATTGCGCGCGGAGCAAAATCGCATGAGCGGCAAAAGACGCGCCCGGTGGGGCAATCTGGGGCATGTGTCCCGCAAAGCCTCCCATTCAAGCGAGAGGCGCATGCCACGGGCCGGCACACGCTTTTCCTGGCGCATCCAAGCGAGTGCGGCCCGGACATTCGACAAATGATTGGCAAGGGTCTTTTGGGTGACCCCAAGCCGGGTCGCCTTCAACCGACTCGCCGGAATGCGAACCGCTGTCCAGCGCGCGGGGACCAAAGCCATCGGCCGGTCGAGAAACGCCGCCATCCGGCGCAGCGAACAGGGCCAATGGTTTTTCACGTCGGCCGGCAGATCCGGGTCGGCCGCGATCGCGGCGATGGCCGCCTCGAAGGAAAGCTCGTGCAGCCCGATTTCAACGCCGCCGGAGGCGGCAACAGGGAGGGTCAATGGGGTGAGATCGTTCATTGGGCGGGCCTTTTGGAGCACGGGGTTTGATTTAGGTAGATTGGGTTTCATATTGGAGTAAATTAGGATTACGTCAAGCATATACTGGATACGTGTATAGTGATATTCGTTCCTAATCTTAGTTACGTGAGTAATATCTCGTTTTATATTCTTTCATCAACATTCCCATCGATGCCCGTTGTTTCAATTGGTCCGACTGCCTGATCCATGGCGGGCTCAAACACGCCGAAGTAGCTCACGCGAATGGCGACGAGACGTTTTGGTGCAAGAAAAGGAACACGAGCGCGGCCTACACCGCCGCGCCCGATTTTTGCTTTGCAGGACGGCCGGGGCCCGCACAACGCTCATACTCGGACGTGGAGCCCCGCGCGTTCGCCCGCTTGAACTCTTCGAGCGCCTGCAGGCTGTAACGGACGGAGCGACCTATTTTGATGAATCGCGGGCCATAGCCAGATATCCGCGCCTTCGCCAACCACGACGACGACACTTTAAGAAACGAAGCTGCTTCCTTCGGCGTGAGCAGATCATCAATAGCTGCGTTGCTCATGAAACAATCCTTTCGAGATGTTGCTGCAGCATCCAGAGACCAACTCGCTTGGAGCGGTTCTGTCGGCATTAAGTGGGGGACGGGATGCGCACGGCACGATTCGGTGCACAGTCACCCACCGGATTTTGATCGAGCGCAGACATCGAGACACCGAGCACCAGAAGATATCCGCGCTGACGTCCATCCAGCGGCCTCGTCTATTCAGAGAATCTGAGGAGCCACAGCGCGCGTCGATGTTGGATTGCAGAGGCGCCTTGTGATATCTCGGCGATGTTCCCGGCCGTCACGCATGAGAACGTGTGCCTTGCCAGACCCCGCCGCCAATGAAGCCGCGTTCGATGTTCTTGAGGACATGTCAACTCCCCTCCTCGGCAAGCCGATCGATCTCTGCTTCAGGCACAAGGGTGCGCCCACCGATGCGAATGAGTTTGATCTTCCCGGCGGCGGCAAGCGCGTACAAATGGCTTCGTGATATTTGCAGCGCGTCGCAAGCGTCATTGATGCGGCGTGCGCGCGGGCGATTCGGCGCAGACGATTTCTTGCTGGCCGACGCGTCGCTTAACACCGACCGGATCGGGACATGGGATGACAAGGTCATATAGACTTCCTCAAGTATGGTGCCGCTCCACCACTGGCGGCTAAATGAGGATGACCAAATCACACCCTAGAATAAAACAGGGCGGATCAGATAAATTTTTACGGCTCGTCCTGTAGAAGGTCCCGCACACGGGTGTCCCTAAGAGCTTGCTCGGCCCTTTGGGGTGTCGTCCTGGCCAAAGCCGTGGCAATGGTTTGCGGTGAGACGAGGTTTTCTGTACCCGGAAACAAGTTCAACTGCTGCTGGACAGCTTGCACGAATTGAATGAAAGGTCCGCGCGGGGTTCGATCGTCGT
>Ga0182030_10004801_pt1 | contig 28870 bp, 12 predicted proteins | sample 812S3MmetaG_FD_121299 | JGI IMG/M metagenome (GOLD analysis project Ga0182030, IMG submission 121299) | Permafrost microbial communities from Stordalen Mire, Sweden - 812S3M metaG (Illumina Assembly) | ecosystem: Environmental > Terrestrial > Soil > Wetlands > Permafrost | place: Sweden...
CAACCCGGAATGCGAATGCTTTGTCGTGCTGTTCCTGAACACGCGCAAGCGGGTAAAGGGCCATCAGTTGGTGACCATTGGCACGATGGACACACTTTTGGTGCATCCGCGCGAAGTTTTTCGCTTGGCGATTATGACCGCCGCCAGCGCCTTGATTGTCATGCACAACCACCCATCGGGGGAGAGCACGCCGAGTGAGGCCGACATCAAAGTGACCCGCGATTTAATCCGCGCCGGCCAGCTTTTGAAACTTGAATTGCTTGACCACGTCATCGTCGGCCACGGCAATTTTTCATCACTCCGAAATCTTGGTTATTTTTATGCCTAACCTGTCGGCACTGTCAGTCAATTTGTCAGTTAAAGCTGGCGCTGATAGTGACAAATTCTGACGAATTCACCCAAATAGTCTTTAATTTTCCAAGCAATCTGGTAATTTCCCGTTAATTGAATCAATGCAACAGACCGTGTCCATCCGTGGTTGAACTGCGGTTTTCAGGTTAAACTTATTCACGGCGGCAGGACGTGGCCGGGGATGGAGCACGCGGGCAGGTAGCCGATGGCGTTGAGGGTGTAAGTCCCGCCGCTGGGGCAGACGGGGAAGACGCCGTTCTTGAAATACGGCAGGAGATCCTGCGCGGTGGGCTGGGCGGCGTCGGGCTTGTTTTTTTCCAAGGCCCATTGCTGCTTGGCGGCGTCAATCTGCCGGAGGTTGTTGATGCAGGAGTTTTGTTCCACCACGGCCGCGCCGGCGGCGGCGATGCGCTGCTTGTCGGTCTGCAACTGCTGCAAGTGTTCCTGCTGCAAGCCCAGCGCGGTGCGCGCGGTGGCGAGCTGCTGCGCGGTCTGCTGGCTTTCCGTCTGCAACCGGTCCAGGCTGGCTTGCAGGGTGGCGATCTTGCCGGTGAGGATTTCGTTCTGCTTGTGGAGCCGGGCGTTTTCCCCGGCCTGCAAGCCCTGCGTGGAATTCTTCAATTCGTCCAGGTCGGACTGCGCCTGCTTGAGGTCGTGCTGCGCGGCGCACAAATCCGTCAGCGCGGCATCGCGCGCGTGGCTGGCGCGGAAGAGAAAGATTTCCGCGACGAGCATCAGTGCGAGGCAAACCCAGGCAAACCAGCGTTTGAGGTTCATGGTGACAGGAGTTTCGCGCTTTGCCGGAAATCGTCAAATAGAAATGATGCGGGAGGCTGCCATTGGCAAACCGTGGGCGGGCCGGAACGCCGCGCCGCCCGGCCGCCGCCGTCCAAAACGCGCGCCGAAAGGAGGCGCGATTCCGCGTTGTAACTATTTTACATCGGCCCCGTCTATCGGTTATCCTCAATCACCCATGAAAAAAATATTCTTATTGGCGCTGGCGGCATTTCTGGCCGTCAGCACTCCGGCGCAAACTTCCCCCGGCACCAGTTCGGCGGACAAACTCGGCTGGCAGCTCGCCGTGCATTCCTACACGTTCCGGAAATTTTCCATTGACGACGCCATCGCCAAGACCGCCGCGATGGGCGTGCATTACATGAGCATCTCCGGCTCGGTGAATCTCCACGGCACCAACAGCGTGCCCACGCCAAGCATTTCGGAAAAGGATCAGCAGGATTTGCAGGCGAAGTTGAAGGCGGCCGGCATCAGCCCCAAGTTCGTGAACATGGGCGTAGTGCAGTTGCCGGCGGACGAGGCCAAGAGCCGGAAGGTGTTTGAGTTCGCCAAGCAATTCGGCATTGACACGCTCGTCGCCGAGCCGACGCCGGACGCGCTCGACACGGTGGAAAAACTCTGCAAGGAATACAACATCAAGGTGGCCATCCACGATCATCCGCGGCCCAACCATTATTGGAACCCCGACGTCGTGCTCGCCGCCGTCAAAGGCCGCACGCCGCTCATGGGCGCGTGCGCCGACGTGGGCCACTGGAAACGCTCCGGCTTGGACCCGGTGGAGTGTTTGAAGAAACTGGAAGGCCGCATCATCTGTCTCCATTTCAAAGACCTCATGCCGGACGATCCCAAAGCCGGCCCGCCGCCCGCCAATGGCTCGCGCAAAATGCACGACGTGCCGTGGGGCACCGGCGAGAGCAACGTCAAAGCCATGATGCAGGAATTGAAACGGCAGAATTTCCACGGCGCGTTCTGCGTGGAATATGAATATCACTGGGACACCTCCCAGCCGGAAATCGCCGAGTGCGTGAAGTTCTTCAACCAGACCTGCGATGAACTGGTCGCGGCGGACGCGAAATAAACGCGGCTGCAAAAACGTCAAACCGCCAGAAGCGCAGGCTTCTGGCGGTTTTTGCGTGAGCGGTCAGAGTTTGTAATATTGCTCCCAGCCTTTGCGCGGCGGATGACCGACGAGCAACTGGTTGGCGAGCGGGTTGTTGGTGATCTGTTTGGTCTCGCGGTCGAACGTGAGCTTGGTGTTCAAGCGCTGCGCGAGCACGCCCAGCACGAGCACCTGGCTCAACGGCCCGGCGATGTCGAAGGACGAGCGGCATTTCTCCTGGCCCATGCAGGCGAGGAGAAAATTCTTGTGATGATCGGAATTGCCGCCGGGAATCGCCGGCAGCTTCGACGCCATTTCCTTGGCCTTCGCCGCCGGGATGATGTCCAAGGTGGCGCTGTGCGAACCGCCTTTGAAAATGAGGTCCTCGCCGTAAATCACCTTGCCCGGTGCCGGCGCGTGAACGGTTTCCACGTTGCCGCCGGTGGGCGGCGGCACGTCTTCACTCGCCGCCAGTTTTCCAAAGCCCGGCGGCAGCGGCGGCAGATTCTTCACGCCGTCATACCACGTCACCTCCACCGGCGGCATGGCGTCGCGCTTGGGAAACTTGAAGGACAACGTCGAGGCCTGCGGGAAAATAAAATCGCTGTGGCCGTCCAGCTTGACCGCGTTGATTTCCTCCGGCAAACCGAGATGGAGAAACTGATGCGCGGTGTCGAGGATGTGCGCGCCCCAGTCGCCGAGCGCGCCGTTGCCGAAATCATACCAGCAGCGCCAGTTGCCCTGGACATAGTTGTGGTTGAACTGGTGGAACTCGGCGGTGTTCAGCCATTCGTCCCAGTTCAACGTCGTCGGGATCGGCTCCGCCGCCGGCAGCGCGCTGATGTTCCAGCCATGCCAGCGCCGGGCGCCGTTCATGAAGGCGGTGATTTTGGTGACGTTCTTGATGATGCCGGCGTCCACCCAGGCTTTGAACTGGAAATAATTTTTCCCGGAATGGCCCTGGTTGCCCATCTGCGCGGCGACCTTGTATTTTTTCTCGGCCTGCATCATCAGCTCGACTTCCTGAAACGTGCGCGCCATCGGTTTTTCGACATAGACATTTTTGCCGAGCGACATGGCGAGCATGGCGATGGGAAAATGGGTGAAGTCCGGCACGCCAATGCTGACGGCCTCGATGTCCTTGCCCATCTTGTCAAACATCTCGCGGAAATCCTGGAAGCGGGGGATGTTCGGAAATTGTTTCAGGACTTTGAGCGTCTGCGGACCGCCCATGTCCACGTCGCACAGCGCGACGATGTTGGCGAAGCCGGTTTTGTAAAGGGCTTCCACGTCTTCGGCGCCGCGATTGCCGATGCCGATGCAGGCAAGTTTCACTTTTTCGCCCGGCGCCGCCGCGGCGCGTGAGCGCAGCGAGGTGAAAGGAAAAGCCGAAACGGCCGTGGTGGCGAGCACGCCTTTGAGAAACGCGCGCCGGGGAATGCCGCTGCCGAATTGATGGGGAGCTTTGGTGTTTTTCATAAATAAGTTTGGTGGCTTTGAATTTTTGTGGATCAGATCAGCGCCATGAATGGCCGGCGAAACTCCGCCGGGAATGCGAGCCTGTGGTTTGGTGGCGCATGGTGATGGGCAATAAAGTATTCTTCTCCGCCCGCGTCCGCAATGGGATTTTGTCTGCAACTGGCGTGATGAAGCAGAAGGATTTATTTCTGCTGGCGAAGCGGGTGCAAAATATTTTCCTTGCCGACAAGCGAACCAAAGGCATTGTGGACGAAATCATCCCATGAAATCTTCATTGATAATCTCCCTGCTGTTGGCGACGGCTGCGGCGTCATTCATCTGGCCCGCCAGCGCACAAGCGGCCGGCAACTTTCAGCCAGTAAAGATTTTTGCTGCCGCGCCCGGCACCAACACGCTCATGGCCGCTCGCGACACCGTCCAGGCTTGGCGCGCGGCGGGGCACCCAGACGAGCCGGTGAGCATCAAGCTTCAGCCCGGTGAATATCAGCTCACCGAGCCGCTCCAGCTTTCCGCGCAAGATGGAAACGTGACTTGGGAAACGCGCAATCCTGAAAAGACGATAATCAGCGGCGGTCGGCACATCAATAATTTCTCGCTCGATCAAGCTGGCCTCTGGCACGCGAAAACGGATTTTCGCTTTGAGCAGCTTTACGTCAACGGCCGCCGCGCCATCCGCGCGCGGTTGCCGGCGGAAGGATTTTTTAACATCAGCAGCGTGAAGGAGGAAAAGTTGCCGGGCGGCAAGGCGCGCATCACTGTCAGTGTTCCGGCGGCTGCCATCGCCGCTCTGCCGGCGGACACGGCCGCGTTGCAAGCAGTGCAGATTCTTGTTTTTCACAAATGGGATACGAGCCGGTTTGCGGTCGCCGCGTTCGACTCGGCAGCGGGCACCATCACGATTGAAGGCGAAAGCATGAAGGCTTGGAATCCGTGGAATGCGCAAAGCCGGTTCATCCTCGAAAATTCCCGGCTCATGCTGACGCAGCCCGGCACTTGGTTTCTCGATGGAGCAGGGGAGTTAAGCTACCTGCCGCGTCCGGGTGAACAAATTGGCAAAACGGATTTCATCGCGCCGGTCATCGAAAAATTTGCCGAGCTTCGCGGCGCGGCCAATGTGCATTTCCAAGGACTGCGTTTCGACTTTGCCGGATACCAAATGCCGGCGGAAGGTTGTCCGCCGGTGCAGGCGGCGGCGAAAATTGGCGCGGCGATTGAAATGGATGACGCGCGAAATGTGACCTTTGATGAATGTGAAATTGCGCACACCGGAAATTACGGCATTTGGTTTCGGCAAGGCTGCCACGATTGCCGCCTGGATCATTGCCTGCTCGAAGACCTCGGCGCGGGTGGCCTTCGCATCGGCGAAATGGCGATTCGCGATGAGCCGAGCCAACAAACGGACGGAATCATCGCGGACAACAACATTATTCGCGGCTGCGGCCGGGTGCATCCCAGCGCGGTCGGCATTTGGATCGGGCAGAGCGCAAACAATCGCATCACGCACAATGACATCAGCGACACGTTTTACACCGGCGTTTCCGTGGGCTGGACGTGGGGCTATGGCCGCAGCCTCGCGACGAATAATTTCATCGGCTACAATCGCATTCACAAAATCGGCCAGGGCGTGTTGAGCGACATGGGCGGCATTTACACGCTCGGCGTCAGTCCCGGCAGCGCGGAAATCGGCAATGTCATTTTTGACGTGCGCGCCCATGACTACGGCGGCTGGGGAATTTATCCCGACGAAGGCAGCACCGGCTGGAGCATCGAGAGCAATCTGGTTTGGAATTGCACCTGCGTCACACCGCGCAGCGGCGGCGCGTTTCATCAGCATTACGGCGCGACCAATCTGCTCGCGAACAATATTTTCGCCTTCAGTTCCGGCCCGCCGATGCAGGCGACGCGGGTGGAAGACCATCTTTCGTTCCGCCTCGAACGCAATTTGATTGTCAGTTCCAACGTGGTGTTTTTCACCGGGCCGTGGGACAAAATTCAATTCGAGAGCCGCAGCAATTGCTTCGTTTGCGTCGGCGCAGCCGGTCCGCTTTTTCCCAAAGGCAATTTGGCGGCATGGCAGAAGACCGGGCATGAAGCCGGATCAATTCTGACGAATCTTGATTTTCTCGGCGAGTGGCCCGACGTAACTTTGCCGCGCCGCTCGCCGGCGTTGGCGGTTGGTTTTGAAAGTTTCGATTCCAAGCTGGCCGGCGTGGATGGCGCTCGCTCGTGGGAAAATCTCGCCAAGGAAAATGAAGCCAGCCAAAAAAATGGAAATTAAATCGCGGGCGCAATCATGGCCGCCGGAAGCTGGACACCAGCGAGGTTCTGGCGGAATATTTTTGACCAATCCACGACATGAAAATTCCGAAAGTTGCACTGCTGCTTGAATCGTCGCGGGCCGCCGGCCGCGCGCTGATCAAGGGCGTGGCCGACTATTCACATCACCACGGGCGCTGGTCGTTTTATTGGGAGCCGGGCGGGCTGGAAACGGCGCTGCCCAAACTCAAATCGCTGAACCTGCAAGGCATCATTCTGCGCGACGTGGCCCAGTTGGATGAAGTGCTCGGCTTCGGAATTCCGGCCGTGGTGGTGGGCCACAGCCAGTCCGAGGTGCCCGGCATGATCAACGTCGTCACCGATTCCGCCGCCATCGGACGTTTGGGGGCCGAGCATCTTTTGGGCTGCGGTTTCAAACACTTTGCCTTTTGCGGCCGGGGAAATCTGCCGACGGAAAATGTGACCTGGTCGAAATTGCGGGAGGATAGTTTTCGCCAGCGGCTGCAGGAGGCGGGCATGGATTGTCAAAAGTATTACGCCGTCGTCAGTGGCGACCGTTTCTGGCCGCAGGAACGGCGGGCCATGATCCGGTGGCTGCGGTCGCTGTCCCGGCCGTGCGGCTTGCTGGCCTGCAACGATGACATGGCCAAGGAGGTGCTGGAAGCCTGCAAACTGGGCGGGCTGGCCGTGCCGGACGATTTTGCCGTCATCGGCGTGGACAACGATGAGTTGGTTTGCGGCCTGGCCGATCCGCCGTTGTCGAGCATCGCCCTGAATTTTGAGCGGGCCGGTTACGAGGCCGCCGGTGTCCTCAGCCGTTTGATGCGCAAGGCGCGGCGGGTGCCGTCCCGGATTTTGGTGCGCGCCAGCCATGTGGTGCCGCGCCGGTCCACGGATATTCTGGCGGTGGAGGATAATTTTCTGGCGAAAGCCCTGCGCCACATCCGCGAACACGCGCGGGAAAATGTTTCGGTCAACGACGCGTCGCGCGCCGCCGGCCTGTCCCGGCGCGCGTTGGAAAAGCGTTTTCGGCAACTGCTGAAACATTCCGTGCTGGACGAAATCCGCCAGGTCCGCGCCAGCCAGATTGCGCGGCTGCTGGTGGAAACGGATCTGTCCGTGGCACAGATCGCCCAGAAGCTCGGCTTTGAGGATATTCAGCATGTGTCCCGCTATTTCCGCGCCGTGAAAGGCCAGACTCCGCTGGCCTACCGCAAGGCGCACGGGCTCAAGCCGGCGGTGGAGTGACGTGCGCAAAATGGCGTTTCTTTTACGCAAAATGGCGTTGCCGCTGCGGCGGGCCTGTGGTAAATGTCATCATCAACCGTGCAACAAAACTTGAAGCGTTCAAACATCTTTGAATTGTAAGTTCAAAAATGTATATGTTGTTGTTAAATCAAATTAGCTCCCGTTTCTGGCTCTCCCGCCCAACCAAATCCAAGACAATCCAAGACAATCCAAGATAAATAAAAATAAACTGGCTATGAAAACCATCACCCGCCATCTCCAATCCCAATTCGCCTCAAACCTCCGCTGGCTTGCGCTTTTGTTGCCGGCCGTCATTTTCATTCCGTCCCTGGCGCAGGCGGCCAGCAGCCCGGACACCTGGGTGGGCACCACTTCCATCAATTTCGGGGACGCCAACTGGACGGGCGTGAACAACCCGCCGCTGTCCGGTGATTCCTGGGTGTTTGGCGTGGCCGGCACTTCGGGCACGAACCTGAACAACAATCTCACGGCTGCAAACAGCGTGGCGGGAATCTTGTTCACCAACGGCGCGAGCGCCTTTACGATCACCAACAATTCCATCACCCTCACGGGCAACATCACCAACAGCAGCACCAGCCTGGAGACGCTTAACTTTCCGATTGCCGCCACGGCGGTGTGCACGTTCACCACGGCGACGGGCGGCGGGAACATCACGCTCGGGGGAAATTTCACCGGCACGGGTGGCGGCATCGCTGCGGTCGGCAGCGGCACGTTGACGCTTTCTGGCGCGAACAGTTACACTGGCACCACCACTCTCACGAACAGTGCTACTTTAATGCTCCAGAATGCCAGTGCGCTTTCAACCGGCTCAGCCTTGAGCATGGCCGGTGGCACGACGTTGTCACTCGAGGCCAACGCCAACACCACCTTTGCCCCGGCCAGCATGGCGTTTGCCGGCACCGGAACCCTAACCTACAACTTTTATGTGAATAACATCAGCAGTGGCTCAGGCAACACCTTGATTCTGGGTGATTTCCCCAACACGCCGCCCAGCACCACCGATACCATCAGTCTCACGGGCGGCAATGGTTACACGCTGCAGATTGGTGCCAACGCGGCCGGCACCAGTGCGGTTCAGTCCTATAACCCCACGACTTGGAATGCCGGCAGCGGCACCACGTTGAGCATTCCGGGCGGCCTTACCATCGCCTACGGTGCAGCCTACACCATGACCTTCGGCGGGGCGGGCAATATCAACTTGGGGGCGCTTACCCCGGATGGCGCATTTGCTGTTAATGTTATCAAGAACGGGACCGGCACAATGACGCTTTCCGGTGCGGACACCGCACCGGGAACCATCACGGTGAATCAAGGGACTTTGATTACCAGCGGAGGCATAACCGCATCCACATCCCCATTTAAGGTTGCCAACGTGGCCGGGCAGTCGGCGGCAGTGTATCAAACTGCGGGGACGGTGGCCATCCCAGTCCAATTGCAGGTGGGCAGTATTGCGGGGGCTTGGGGTTACTATAATTTGTCGGGCGGCACCATCAATGTTGCCAACGGTGGCGAACTGGATCCGGGCGGCACTTCCGCCGGCGCGGGCGCTTTTGGACAATTTGATATGACTGCTGGAACCTTGAACATTGGCACGACCGCCACGACCTATTTCCTGCCGAACCGTTGCACATCTAACAATGTGTCGTCAGTGGTGAATATTTTAGGCGGCACGGTCACGATCAACAGCGGCATGACTGACGGTCAATACGGTGGTTATGAAGCGAACTGGAATGGTGGTGGTCAGACCAACACAACCACCATCGGCGGCAACGCAACCTTTACGTCGTTGAGCATGAGCGTGAAGATGAACTGGGCGAACAATCCCGGCAATGTGGCCAGCCTGAATCTGAACGGGGGAACTTTTCAAGTGTTGGGATTTGCCGCCAATCAAAACGCGGGGGCGGTGCTCAATTTTAACGGCGGCACTTTGAAGGCCGGCAATGCAGCCACGGTCGCCGGCAATTATCTCGCCAACGACGGCAATTTTCTGGCCAACATCGCCTCGGTCTTTGTTTACACCAACGGTGCCACGCTTGACGACAACGGCAAAACGATTGTCATTGCCCAGCCGCTGCAGGCTCCGTCCGGCAATGGCGTGAGTTCCATCGCGGTGAGCGCGGGCGGATCAGGCTACGCAGTCCCGCCCTTGGTAATCATCAGCGGCGGCGGCGGTTCCGGGGCCACGGCTTACGCGCAGGTCAACGGTGCTGGCGTCGTCACCAATATTGTCGTGACCTGTCCCGGCAACGGATACTCCTCCACTCCGACGGTGACGTTGGCGAACAACGGCGGCACCGGCGCAACCATCGGCACGGTCACGACCATCCCGAACGTCAGCGGTGGCCTGACCAAGAATGGTTTGGGCAACCTGGTGTTGACCGGCCCCAACACCTACACCAACACCACCGTGGTCAATGCAGGTCGTTTGGTGTTGGTCGGTTCACAGCCGGGCACCGGTTCGATAATCGTGAGCGACAGCGCCAAACTGGGCGTGGCGCTTGCCGGTTCCAGCCAGATGTCGCCGACTTCCCTTACGGCGGGCACCAACGCGGGGGCGACGCTGGAATTCACGGTCAACAGCACCAGCCATGCGCCGCTGACACCCGGGACGCTCACTTTTAACGGGGCCAACACGATTAATATCGTCGCCGGAAATTTTGTGGCCGGAAACAGCTATCCTTTGATTTCAAGCACGACCGCGTTCAGCGGCACCGGCACTTATGCCTTGGGCACGTTGCCGAACGGTGTGAGCGGCAATCTCTCCTCGACCGCCAGCACAATCACCCTGAATGTGACGGCGGTGACGAATACGGTTTGGACCGGATTGGTGAATGGCGTCTGGGACATCAACACCACCGCCAACTGGACGAACGTGGGCACCGCCGGCAACAAATATATTGACGGCAGCTTGGTGCAGTTTGATGACACCGGAATAACCAACTACGTTTCCGGCGGGACTGTTTCACCGGGTGCCATCACAGTGAACAACACCGCCAAGAATTACGCGATCAAAGCCGTGATTGCCGGCACGGGCGGCCTCACCAAGACTGGCACCGGCTCGCTGACCAACACCGCCGCGAATACTTACACCGGCCCGACCGTCATCAATCAGGGCAACTTGGTGGTAGGCGCGGCCTCCAGCCTGAACATCGGCGGACCCAATGGTGACAACTACGGTCCGCTCGGCAACAATTCCGCCGTGACGCTCGGCAACGACGCCACCGCCGTGCTGGTTCTGACCAATGCCGGTGCTAATTATTCCACGCAGATCGGTTCGCTTACCGGTGGCGGCACCACTGGCGGCAATGTGAACCTCGGCACGGCCACCCTCACGGTGGGCGGCGACAACACCAGTCCGGCCGCCTACGCCGGCACCATCAGCGGACCCGGCAGTTTGATCAAGATTGGCACGGGCACTTTGACTTTAAGCGGCGTCAACACCTATACCAATGCCACAACAGTTTCTGCGGGCACCCTGACCTACTCTGGCAGCGCGGTCGCCAGCGCGACCGGCCCATTCAAAATCGGCAACGTGGCCGGTGCCACCGGCACCATGAATGTCAACGGCACGAGCTCCGTCACCTTCGGCGCGGGCATCGGCTATGTGGGCTACTTAACCGGCAACGGTGTCCTCAACCTGAATGGCGGCACCTTTGCCAACTCCGGTGAAGTGCAGGTGGGCGGGTCGGACACCAGCGGCTTGGGCATCAATGGAACCGGCACCCTCAATCTCTCCAGCGGCGCGGCGAATTTGAGCGCCTTCACCATTGCCCGCGGAAATAACAATCAAAATACCGTCTCCGGTTCCGTGACGGTCAGTGGCGGCACTCTCACTGACACGAACGACCTCATTGTGGGTTATGCGGGTGCCGGTTTTGGCAAGCTGGCAATCACCGGCACTGGAACCGTCAATGTTGGCACCACGGCAACGAAGTGGCTGCACATGGGCGAATGGGACTTCACTTCTTCGGAATTGGATATCACCAATGGCAACTTGAACCTGAACATCAACACGGCCATCAAGTTTAATACGCAAAACAGCTCCGGCACGCATACGATCAACCAGATTGGTGGATTCGTGACGTTTTACAGCGACTTCGCCACGACCGTCGGTGGCACCGGCAACCTCGATTTCCAGAACAACTCATCCGCAGCCACAAGCCCGGTCAACACTTACAATCTGAACGGCGGAACGTTGACCGTGCCCCAAATTATATCCACGGCCGCCACCTGCACCCGAACCTTCAATTTCAATGGCGGCATACTCAGGGCTGCCGTCGCCAGCACGGCGTTTATGAATATTGGCACGGGAGGGACGCCGCGCGCCAATGTGCGCAACGGCGGCGCGATCATTGACAACAATGCCCATGCCATCACGATTGTCCAGCCGCTGCTTCACAGCAGCATTGCCGGCGACAACGCCACGGACGGTGGCGCGACTTTCAACGGCACCGCCGCAACTACTTTGACTGGCACGAATACCTATACCGGCGGAACGACCGTCAATGGCGGCACCCTCCAGATCACCAGTGACGCGCAATTGGGCGCGGTGCCGGCAACTCCCACCGTCAACGTCACCTTGAACGGCGGACAATTATACAACAACGCCTCCTTGCCGGTGTTGAGCACGAACCGGACGATTTTATTGACCGCCAGCGGCGGGTATCTTCAAGCCGGCTGGGGTCCGGATACATTCACCGTCAATGGCCTGATTACGGGCACCGGTGCTTTGGGCATCAACTGGGATGCTGGCGCAGTCATCCTGGCCTCGACTAATAATTATGTGGGCGATACCACCATCGGCGTGGCCTTTGGCACCTATTGGAACAGCACCGCTGCCAACGCGCTTTTGCGGCTGGGCATTGACAACGCACTGCCTTATGGCGCGGGCGTCGGCAATCTGAACTTCGGAACCAGCGGCCAGAACAACACGGCCACGCTCGATTTGAACGGCCATAACGTGCAGCTCAACGGCCTGAACGGCAGCGCCAACGCCATCATCAATAATACCAACGCCGGCTCTTACACGCTCACGGTTGGCAACAACAACGCCAGCGGCAATTATGCCGGTGTCATTCAGAACACGAACAGCACGGTGGCGCTGGTCAAGACGGGTTCCGGCACGTTGACGCTCTCCGGTGCGAACACTTACACCGGCAACACCACCATCACCAATGGCACACTGGCCATCAGCTCGGGTGGCTCGATTTCCAATACACCAAACATTATCGTCGGTAGCGGGGCCACGTTCGACGTCTCGGGCACCAGCTTCACGCTGGGCGTGGGGCAAAATCTCAAGGGCACCGGCGCGGTTGTGGGGCCGATGACCACTGTGAGTGGTTCCGCCATCTATCCGGCCACGAGCGGCACGGCGGGAACCTTGGTTTTCAACAGCGATCTTAATCAAGGCGCGGGTGGCGTGGATTATTTTGATCTTAACACCATTTACAACACGGGCAACGATCAGATCACCGTCGCTGGCAATCTGACTTTGAACAGCAGCGATACAATTCACTTGAACGCCTTGCACGGTTCCGCCGCTTTGGATACGAATTCTGACTATGTCCTCTTCGCGGTGGCCAACTCAACGTCCATGGCCAGCATACCGACCTTGGTCTGGGACGGCACGGCTCCGAGTAACCACCTTAATTTCACGCTGGCGTTGAGCGCCAGCAATCCCAACAACGTAGTGTTGCATTACACCTTGACCCAGCCGCCGATTGTCACGGCGGTGGCCAATCCGGCGACCCTGACGCGCAATCAATTGACGACCATCACGGCGACCGTGACTCCGGGAGCGGGCGGCGTGTCGAGCGTGACGGTGAATTTGCTGCCGCTGGGCGGGGCATCGGCGGCGACTTTGGTGCAATCCAACAACTCCACCATATACACCAACACCTTTGCCGTCGCACCCACCATCGGTGCCGGCACCAATTCGCTTGCGGTCGCTGCCACCGATAACACGATCCCGGCGCTGGTTGGAACCTATTTGATCAACCCAGTGGTGGTCGTGCAGACGAACCAGGTATGGAACGGTGCCGGCCCGGATTACTATGTTGACGACAACACTAACTGGACCAGCGGGGCAGCACCCGGCTACATCGGTGATGGCATGACTTTTGCCGGCATTATCAACACCAGTCCCGACTTGGATCAGGCTTATACCGTGAGCGGTGTGACCTTCAATGCCAACGCCGGCGGCTTCACCCTTAACTCGGCGGAGAGCCAGTCGCTGACCTTGACCGGCAACGGCCCGATTGTCAACAACTCCACCAACGCCCAGACTTTGAACGTGCCGGTCGTCATGAACGCGGTTCAGACCTTTAACATGGCCGCCGGCGACATTGATGTCAGTCAGCCCATTTCCGGCAGCGTCGGTCTGATCACCGTCGGCAGTGGCACGCTGAACTTGAGCGGCAACAACACTTACATCGGCCTGACGAGTCTTCAGGGCGGCGCCTTGGCCGTGAATGGCGGCGGCGTGGTCGGCACCACCGGCCAGAACATTGAAATCGCCCCCACCAGCGGAGAAGTCGCGTCGCTCAATGTCACAAACGGCACGGTCAACGCCCAGCGCGTGATCATCGCCGGCATCACGGCCAACAACAGTTCGCCGGGCACCGGCGTTGTCAACCAGGCCGGCGGCACCATCAATTCGTATCAGTGGTTCACCGTCGGTTCGGGCGGCACCAGCAACGGCGTGGGCGTCTTCAACCTGAGCGGCGGCATTCTCAATGTCGAAAGCCAGCAGATGGAGGTGGGCAACTTTGCCGGGGCCTCGGGAACCGTGAACATGAGCGGCACATCGGCAATCAACATCTGGAACAATAACGCCCTCACTTTGGGTGCCAATAATAACGCCACCAACAGCACGTTCAATCAGAACAGCGGCACCGTCACGTTATACAGCGATGCCGGTTACACGCCGGGCGGCACCGGTTTTCTAGCCCTTGGTCGGGCGGCCGTTTCGTCGGGCACCTTCACCTATTATCTCAATGGTGGCACATTAACAGTGCCGATGATTGAAACCGTTGCGGGAACCTCGCAATTCTACTTCAACGGCGGCACGTTGCAGGCGTCCAAGGCCAACACCAGTTTCATGACCGGCTTGAGTGCGACCTACGTCTCGACCAACGGTGCCATTATTAATGACGGCGGCAACGCTGTCACCATCAGTCAGGCGTTGGTGCATGATCCGGCTCTGGGCGGTGCCGGCGACGGCGGCTTCACCTATAACGGCAGCAGCACACTGACGCTGGCCGGTTCCAGCACTTACACCGGCAACACCACGATCAATGGCGGCACGCTCCAGCTTGGTTCTGAACCGGTCCTGCACATGACGTTCGACAATGTCAGCGGCACCACGGTGGTCAACCAGGGTTCCGGTGGCTCGGCGATGAACGGCACGCTGACCGGCACCGCGACAATCTCAGCCAATGGCGGGCGCTTCGGCAATGCGTTGAGCATCCCGTCAGGCGCATCTTCGGCTGCCTACGTCTTGGTCAGCAGCTCGGTGGTTCCGCTGAATTACAACGGCAATTGGACCGTGGGCATGTGGCTCAAAACGACCACAGCCGGTGGCACCTACCTGTATCAAGGCGCGGGTGCTTGGGCCAGCGGGAATCAGACCTTCTATTTGGATAACGGTTTCGCGACGGTTGGCAGCGGATCCCACGCGGGCGGGGTTCAAAATTCGGGTGGCTGGGTGGCTGGAACAGCGGCCATCAATGACGGCACCTGGCATTTTGTGGTGCTGACGGGCAATGGCGGAACCAGGACCAGTTATGTGGACGGCGCTTTGGATACGTTGCTGACGAATCAATGGAACAAAGCCGACACGGGCACCCAGGTGCGAATCGGCGGAAATGCCGCCGGCGAGTCGGACGGGCAGGTTGGCTTGGGCGGCCTCATTGATGAAGTTTACATTTACAATCGCGCGTTGAGCCAGGCTGAAATCCAGCAGCTTTACAACAACAACAATACGCAGACGCTGCCGACGAACACCACCGTGAACGTGGTTTCCGGAACGCTGGATGTCGGCGGCCTCTCGCAGCAGATCGGATCGCTGACTGGATCAGGCAATGTGTTGTTGGATGATGTCGCGGGCGCTACCGGCACGTTGACGGTGGGGAATGCGAACAGCACAACTTTCGGCGGGAACATTACGGATAATTCGGGCGGCGGGGCGCTGGTCAAGGCCGGCTCCGGCACGTTGTCGCTGCTGGGCACCGGTTCTTCTTATGGTGGCGGCACCACGGTGAGCAATGGGACCTTGCTGGTGAATGGCAGTCTGACCGGCAGCGGGCCGGTAACGGTGGCGGCGGGCGCGACGCTGGGCGGCCTCGGTTCAATTTCAGGACCGGTGACGGTGTATGGCTATTTGGCCGCCGGCAGTAATTCGGATCTGGGCTCCCTGACCATCAACAATAACTTGATGCTGGCTGCCGGTGCCACCTGTTCCTTCACGCTGGGCGGCACTTACAATTCGGGGAATGATCAAATCAGCATGAACGGAGTGCTGACTAACAACAATGTCAGCTCCATCATCCACATCAGCGCCCCGGGCATTTTGGATACCAATGGTGATTACGTCCTCATCAATGGATTCAGCAGTCTGGTGGGCGGATTTAATTCCACGCCGGTATGGAATGTTCCGCCGGCCAACTATACCAATTATACCGTGGTCGTAAGTGGCAGCCAGGTGTTGCTGCATTACTCGGCCACGACAGCACCGACCGCCGGCATCACACTCAGTCCTCCTACGGTATCGCGCAACCAAAACACGCTCATCACCGTGACGGCGACCAACGGGTATTACCCGGTTACCGGCGTTACTGTGGATGTCAGTGCCATCAATCCGGCATCACCATTGACGTTGAATCAAGTTGGTTCGAGCAAGGTTTGGACCAACAGCATTGCGGCCACGGCGGGCACGAGTCCCAATACTTATAGTCTGGTGGCCACCATCACGGATTCCGGAAGCCAGACGGCCACCGCCGGAGCTTTGTTGACGGTGACGCTGGCCAATGATGTATGGGTCGGCGGCGGATCGGATGCTAACTTTGACACGAATCCAAACTGGGGCAATAGTGCCGCGCCTGGCTTCTTGGGTGACAGCCTGACCTTTGCCGGGATTGTGAATACGAATTCCTACATGGACAACACCTACAGTGTGACCAGCTTGACCTTCAGCAATAACGCCGGCAGCTTCGACATCACCGGAAATGGCAGCACGCTGACTTTGACGGGCGGCAGCGTGGTTGATAACTCGACTAATGCGCAAACACTGAACGTGCCGGTGGCGTTTGCCGCAGCCGGAACCATCAGTGCCAATGCCGGCAACCTGACGCTTGCGGGAACGGTGGATAATGGCGGTAATCTCTTGACTGTCACTGGCACCACCAACACCACGATCAGCGGCATTGTTTCCGACACCGGCGGGCTGACCAAGACTGGCAACGGCACGCTGACCCTTTCGGCCAACGACAGTTACTCTGGTCCGACCACGGTGAGCGGGGGCACACTTAGCATCAATGCCGCAGGGTCGGTTCCGTCCACCAGTTTGGCCACCGTGGCGGCGGGCACGCTCAATGTGGCAGGGAGTTTGACGTCCGCCGGCATCCTGACCGTTGGCAGTGCGGCCACTAATGCCGTGTTGATCAACAGTGGCACGCTGTTGACGCAATCGAATCTGTTGGTCGGCAATTTTAGCAACGCCGTGGGCGCGGTGTATCAAACCGGCGGCACGGTGACGGTCAACGGCGGCGGCGGTGACGTGATGGATGTGGGCAATGTCCTGGGTGCCTATGGCTATTATGCCGCCATTGGTGGAACCGTAACGGCGAATGGCATGGCGGTCGGCGGCGAGAACAACATCGGCACTGGCTTCAACGCTGCCACCACCGGCGGCAATGGCATCATGGATGTCAATGGTGGCACGGTCAACGACACCAGTTGGTTTGTCATGGCGCGGGGCCAGGGTGCGACTAATGAGACTGGCGTTCTCAACGTGTTCAGCGGTCTCCTCACCTATGCTGGCGGCGGCATTGCCAACAACTGGGGTTCCGGCGGCCAGATTGCCATCATCAATGTTTTGGGTGGCGCGGTTACCAACACGCTGGCGACAGTCGGAATCAACTTGAACCGCTCCGGCAACGCGACGAACATAGGCATCTTGAATTTGAACGGTGGCGTCGCCCAGGGAAATGCCGTGTCCGGTGCCTATGGCCAGGTGAACTTCAACGGCGGCACCTTGAAGGCGAGCGTGGCCAATGGGGCGTTCATGACTGGCTTGGGCAGCGCGAATATTTATGCCAACGGTGCGACGATTGACAACAGTGGCTATGTCATCACCGTCGGCCAGCCACTCCAGGCACCGAGCGGCTATGGTGTCAGCTCAATTAGTTTGTCGAGCGGTGGCACGGGTTACATCGCGCCGCCGATAGTCACGATCAGCGGCGGCAATGGCAGCGGCGCGACGGCAATAGCTCAAATCAATCCTGCCACCGGAACGGTTACAAACATTCTGGTGACCTGTGCCGGAAATACTTATCTCAACACCGACACGCTGACCGTCACCTTAGCCGGTGGCGGCGGCGGTGCGGCGGCCATTACTCCGGTATTGACGGCGCTCACCGGCGGCGGCTTGACCGCCACCGGCACCGGCGTCTTGACGCTCACTGGTGCGAACATTTATTCCGGGGCGACGGTAGTTAATAACGGCACCGTCCAGATCAGCACCGAAGCGCAGTTGGGTGCCGTCCCCGGCTCGACCGTGACTAACATCACCTTGAACGGAGGCGGATTATACAATAACAACTCCACGCCCGTGTTGAGCGCCACCCGGACAATTCTATTGGGTGCCAGCGGCGGTTATCTCCAAGGCGGCTGGGGTCCTCAGGGCCAGAGCTTTGTGGTCAATGGTCTGATTACCGGGACTGGTGGCTTAGGCATCAACTTTGATGCGGCCCCGATTTATTTGAACGCCGTGAACAATTACCATGGTGACACCACCATCGGCACCGCCTTCGGAACTTACTGGAACAACACTTTGGCGAATCCGATTCTGGCCTTGGGCATTGACAATGCGCTGCCCTATGGCGCTGGCTTCGGCAATGTCGTGTTTGGAACTACCACCAACAACAACACGGCGACGCTGAATCTCAATGGTCATAATGCCCAGATCAACGGCCTGACCGGCAGCGCCAACGCCATCGTTGATAACACAGTTGCCGGCACCTATGTGCTGACGGTTGGCAACAACAACCAGACCAGCATCTTTGGTGGTGTCATCAAGAACACTACCGGCAAGGTGGCGCTGACTAAGACGGGTTCGGGCAGCGTGACTCTCTCTGGCGCGAATTCCTACTCCGGTAATACGACGGTCAGCGGTGGAACCCTGTCAATTACCCAAGCCACGCTGGCCACGAACTCAACGGTCACGGTGGCCGGTGGCGCCTTCTTGAACCTGGGTTTCTCCTCGGTGACAAACACGGTGGCTGGCTTAGTGACGAACGGTGTCAGTGCCGGTCCGGGCGTTTACAACAGCACCACCGGTTCACCCTTCATCACGGGCGCGGGCAGCTTGCTGGTGCCGTCAACCATGGCCAGCAACCCGACGAACATCACCGCCAGCGTCAGCGGCAACACGCTCACGCTCTCGTGGCCGGCGGATCACTTGGGCTGGATTCTCCAGTCCCAGACCAATAGCCTGACCATCGGCCTCTCCACCAACTGGGTGGATGTTGCGGGCAGCGGTTCCAGCAACACCAATGTCATCACGATCAATCCGGCGCTGCCGACGGCCTTCTACCGTCTGCGTCATCCTTGATGGATTGCGCTGACAACTGAAATTGTCCGGGCGGCAACGGTCGTGTGTTGCCGCCCGTTTTTTTTGAGAATTTAATTTGAAACCACCATTTAATAAATCAACGGCGACAGATTCGGCGACCAACCAGATTGGCTCGCCCGCTGCCGCAACCAAACCAACGAAAGATTTCCGGCTGGTTTATCCGTGATAAGTCAAAACCAACATGAAGTTCAAAAATATTTTTGATTTTATTCTTTTGCTGGCGCTTTTTTCCGCCGCGTGGGCGCGGGCGCAAACCGCCGCCACCGTGACCATTCAGGCCAACCAGCCGGGTGCGGTGGTCAGTTCCAATTTGTTCGGCATTTTTTTTGAAGAAATCAACTATGGCGGCGAAGGCGGCGTTTACGCGGAGATGGTGCGCAACCGTTCGTTCAAAAATTCGGCCAGCCCGGATTACTGGACCTTGGTGACCAACGGCATCGCCACCGGGACGATGCTGGTGGACTTCTCGCAACCGCTCAACACTAACAAGCCGTGTTCACTCAACCTTACGAGGCTGTCCGGCCCAGGCGGCATCGGCGCGGCCAATTCGGGTTTCTGGGGCCTGTCGCTGCAAACCGGCGCGACTTACAATTTTAATTTCTATGCGCTGGGTTCCAACAGCTTTGCCGGGCCGGTGATCGTGCAACTGCAGAATGCCAGCGGCAGCACGGTTTACGCGCAGGTCGCGTTCAGCGGATTGAACGGTAACTGGCAGAAATTTTCCGCCTCCCTGGTTTCCAGCGGCACGGACTCGAACGCGCGGATCGTCTTGAGCATTACCAATTCCGGCACCGTCTGGCTGGATGAAGTTTCCCTGTTCCCGCAGGCGACATTTTTCGGACGGACCAATGGCTTGCGCGCGGACTTGGCAAACATGCTGGCGGCGTTGCATCCATCATTCCTGCGTTACCCAGGCGGTAACTTCATTGAAAGCGATACTGTCACCAACGCGGTCCGGTGGAAGAATACCGTCGGCGACACCGCGCTCCGTCCGGGGCATTTGAACGACGCCTGGGGTTACTGGTCCACCGATGGTTTTGGCTTGGAGGAATACCTGCAATTTTGCGAAGACATGGGCATGGAGCCGCTCTACGGCATCAATTGCGGCCTCATGCTCGGCTACAATGGCAGCACGAACAACACCGTGCCGATCAATCAAATGGGGCCGTGGGTGCAGGACGCGCTGGATCTCATCCAATACTGCAATGGCGACACGAACACGGTTTGGGGCGCGCAGCGCGCGGCCAACGGCCATCCCGCGCCGTTCAACTTAAAATACTTGGAAATCGGCAACGAAAACGGCGGGAGTTATTACGATGCGCGCTACACGCTGTTTTATGACGCGATGAAATCAAACTATCCAAACGTAAAATTGATTTCGCCGGTGTGGGGCAGTCCATCCAGCCCGACGAGCCGGCCGGTGGAAATCCAGGATGAACATTATTATTCCAGCCCTGCCACCTTCATTGGTTACGCCACCAAGTATGACAGTTACAGCCGCAGCGGGCCGAAAGTATTTGTCGGCGAATATGCCGTTACTTCCGGCTACGGCACTTATGGCAACCTCTCCGCCGCGCTGGGCGAAGCGGCATTTATGACCGGGATAGAACGCAACTCCGACATCGTCCAACTGGCATCTTACGCGCCGCTGTTTGCCAACCTGAACGGCATCCAATGGCATCCCGACCTGGTTTACTACGACAGCTCGCGCGGAATGTTTGGCACGCCCTCTTATTACGTCCAACAAATGTTCGGGCAAAATCGCGGCGACGCGGTGCTGCCGACCACCATTGTTATCACCAACAGTTCAGCCAGTTCCACGTTGCACGGCGCGATGGGTCTCGGCTCATGGAATACTTCCGTTCAATACACCAATCTCGTGGTGACGAGCAACGGCGTGACGCTGTATCAAAGTGATTTCGTCAATCAAGGCACGAACGGCTGGCGCGTCTTTAGCGGCACTTGGAGCACTAATGCTGGAATGTATCAGCAGACCGCACTTATCACCGATTGCTACTCCACGTCCGGCAACACCAATTGGGCGAATTACACCATCACCTTGCAGGCTCGCAAAGTCAGCGGCAGCGAGGGCTTTCTCATTCTCTTCAATTTTCTCGACGACAACAACTGGGCGTGGTGGAACGTCGGCGGCTGGGGCAACACGCTCGACGGCGTTGAACAAATGGTGGGCGGCAGCAAGACGACGCTGGCGACGGTTGCGCAAACCGCCCTGGCCACCAACACTTGGTATAACCTCCGCATCGTCCTGACCAATGCCACCATGCTGTGTTATCTGAACAACACGCTGGTACAAACCGTCGCCTATCCCAGCGGACTGCTGGCTTCCTCGACTTATTCCAGAACTGGCAATCAAGTCATCATCAAGGCGGTCAATCCTTACAACACACCGCTGGCCACGACGTTCAATGTTACCGGGGTCAACGCCATCGCGCCGAACGCCACGGTCATCCAATTGACTTCGGGCAGCGCGGCGGATGAAAATTCGCTGGCGTCGCCGACTTATGTTTCTCCGGTCACTAACTTGATTGCCAGCGCCGGAACCAATTTCACGCTCACGCTGCCGGCCAACTCGCTTTCCATCCTCCGGCTCAACGCGAGCGGCATCAATACTTATACCAACCTGCTGTTGCAATTTACCTCGCCCATCAATAGCGGCCAGGTGATTGCTTCCACGGTCTGGGGCCAGCAGTCCGGCAACTGGATCAATCTTACCGCCAACGCCAACCATGCCATTGCCTGGTCCTCGGCCAACACCAACATTGCGACGGTGGACATTAACGGCAACATTGCTGGCATGGCTTCCGGCACGACGAGCATCATCGCCACTTACGCGAGTCTGGGTTTGACCGCCACGCAAACGGTGCAGGTTACCAACGCGGTCGCGACGCTGGCGCATCGTTACAGCTTCAGCGAAACCTCCGGCACCAACGTCGCCGACTCCGTCGGCGGTCCGGCGTGGACCGGCACGCTGCCGCGCGGCGGCACGCTCGGCGGCGGACAACTGACCTTGTCTTCCAACAGCCAGCAATACGTCCAGTTGCCGGCGGGCATTGTGAGCAATTACTCGGCGGTGACGGTGGAGGCATGGGTGACGTTCCCGGATGAAATTGCCGTGAACTGTTTTTTCTTCGGCTTTGGCAACAGCAGTGGCGGCTCCGGCGTGAATTATATTTTTTGCGCCCCGCGCGCCGGGCGCATCGCCATCACCAGCGGCACTTGGTCGGGCGAGCAGAATGCCTATGGCAATTTTGATTTCAGCTATCACACGAATTTTCATGTGACGGCGGTTTTTAATCCGCCGGCTGGCTCTGTTGCGCTCTACACCAATGGAGTTCTGGCGGGGATCAACAATGCCGTCACCGTGCCGATGAGTTCGGTGAATGATGCTTACAGCTTCATTGGCAAATCACTTTACAGCGGCGACCCGTATCCTGACTTCACGCTGGACGAATTTCGTATTTACAATGGTGCCTTGAGCGCCAATGAAATCGCCGCCACACAGGTGCTCGGAGCCGGGCAGTTGTTGAGCGCCGCGAATCCTGTCGTCAGCCCGGTGGCCGCTGGTGGCAGCCTGACCTTGTCATGGCCGCTGGCTTCGGCGGGCTACACGGTTTTAACCACGACCAATCTGGCCGCCGGTAGCTGGACTGCGGCCGTGGTGTCTCCGCAAATTGTCGGCGGACAATGGCAGTTGATTTTGCCCGTCACCGGTGCTGCCCAGTATTTTCGCCTGCAAAAATAAAATGTTCCGCCCGCTGGCAGGCTTTAACTCATCTTCCACGGCGCGCGGTAGCTGCGGCTCAAAAGCTTGGTGGCTTCGGGGTCGCCGAGGATGGTTTCGGTCGCGACATCCCAGCGGATTTTCCGGCCGGTGAGCATGGAGATGAGACCGAGATGGCCGGGCGTGGCGGAATGATGCGCGGTTTCCACGGGCGTGATGGTGGGCTGGCGCGATTTGACGCTGTCGAGAAAGTTGCGCCAGTGGCCGGGCGACTCATACAATTTCACCTTGCGCAGTTCTTCGGGCAGCGACTTGCCTTTTTTCCATTCGGGATTCGAGGCGTCAAATCCGCCGCGGTCCACCCAGACCCAGCCGTCGGTGCCGATCCATTTCGCGCCGCTCTTGATGTCGCGGTGACCGCCGGCGATGGTCATGGTGATGTCCTGCGGATATTTCAATTCAATGCGATATTTGGTGCAGGTGTTCCACAAGGCGTCGGTGGCGGGAAATTCTCCGTGGCCTTCAATCTCGGATGGGCCGTCGTTGTCGAAGCCCAGTCCCCAGTGCGCGATGTCGCAGTGGTGGCCGATCCAGTCGAGCAACTGGCCGCCGCCGGTGTTGTAATTCCAGCGCCAGTTCATGTGGACGCGCTGCTTGATGTAAGGCTCCATTTTGGACGCGCCGATCCAGGTGGCGAAATCGAGTTCGGCCGGCGCTTCCGACACGGCCAGATTCCAAGCGGGCGAACCGGGCGTCACTTTGGAAAGGTCGGTCACTTTATCCGGCAGCGTGGCGAGCTTCGTGAGCAGTTCCGGAACCGAGCCGGCGAAATCGTGATGGCCTTCCGGCAGGCCCACTTCGACGTGCGTGACTTTGCCGATGAGGCCGCTGCGGACGATTTCCGCCGCTTTGCGGAACTGGGCCTGCGACCGCTGCCACGAACCGGTCTGCCAGATGATTTTATTTTTCTGGACGGCGCGGACGATGGACTGCTGTTCGGCAATCGTTTTGGCCAGCGGTTTTTCGCCGTAAATATCCTTCTTGTGGCGGGCGGCCTCGGTGGCGACGAGTTCGTGCCAGTGGTCCGGCACGGCGATCATCACAGCGTCAATGTCCGGTCGCGCCAGCATTTCGCGGTAGTCGTGATAGGCCTTGCAGTCCTGGTTTTGGTAATGGTCGTTGACGGTGTTGACCGCGCTCTGCAAATGATTTTTGTCGAGGTCGCACGCGGCGACCACCTGGCAGTCCTTTTCCGCCAGAAACGACCGGGTGTTGCCCGGTCCCTGCATGCCCCAGCCGATGACGCCGAGCGCAATGCGGTTGGACGGGCGGTTCTGCCCGAAAATGGAGCTGGGCATGATGGCCGGCAGGGCAATGGCCGCTGCCGTGGTGGTGAGAAAATGACGACGACTGATGTTCGCGCGTGAGAGTTTTTTCATAATTGGTAGATGGGACGAATGATTTATAGTCCAAAGCCAGAGGGGAGGGGAATAAAAAAAGTTACATTTTTTGCGGACCATGCCCGCCGTGCCCGGAGGTTATTTTGCAGTCCGCATCAGTTTGCCGTTGACAGATTCGCCGCCATCAAGAGCATGAGGACTTTCCATGAACAACCGACACGACAAAATTCTCTTCTGGGGCTGCTTCATCGCGCTCATCACCACCAGCTACGCGTTTATCAGCCGCATGATTTTATGCGGCGGACAATTCAAGACCGACTTCGGATTGGACAATGTCGTTGTCGGCGAACTCCAGGGCGCGGGCATCTGGTCGTTCGGCGTGAGCATCATCATCTTCAGTTTGTTCATTGACCGCATCGGCTACAAGGTGGCGATGATTTATTCCTTCCTGAGTTATCTCGCTTACACCGCGATGGCGATTGCGGCTTACGGTTGCATCCACGGTGTGACTGATCCGGTGGCACTTGCTGCGGCACAGAAACACGGCTACCAACTGCTTTATTGGGGCAGCATCATCCTCGGCCTCGGCAATGGAACGGTCGAAGCCTACGCCAATCCCATCGTCTCCACGATGTTCAACACGGACAAAGTAAAATGGCTCAACCGCCTGCACGCCGGCTGGCCGGCGGGCCTCGTGATGGGCGGCCTTTGCACCATCGCGCTGGCGAAAAATACCGACTGGCGCCTCAATCTCGGACTGATTTTGATTCCCGCCATCACATTTTTTCTCATCCTCATCGGCAAACAATTTCCGAAAAGCGAGCGCGAGCAGGCCGGCGTCAGCTATCTAGCCATGCTCAAGGAACTCGGTGCATTCGGCGCACTCGTCGGCTTTGGCCTCGTGTTCGCGCAGCTCGGCCAGGTTTTTGGCTGGTCGCAAAATGTCAGTTGGATTCTCACTGGCGTGGTCGTGCTGGCGTTCGCCGTCATCACCAAATCCTTTGGCCGGCTGCTGCTCGCGTTTCTCATCCTCATCATGATGCCGCAGGCCACCACCGAGCTTGGCACCAACGGCTGGATCACCGCGCTCATGGAAGACCCGATGAAAGCCGCCGGTTACAACTCCGCCTGGGTTTTGGTTTACACCTCGGCAATCATGCTAATTCTGCGTTTCTGCGCCGGACCGCTCGCGCACAAATTTTCTACTCCCGGCCTGCTGCTGACGTGTTCCGCGCTCGCCGGACTGGGCATCCTCGCGATGTCCCACACCGCCCATGCCGGCCTCGGAACCATTTTTGCCGCCGCCACGCTCTTCGGCGTCGGCATCACTTTTTTCTGGCCGACGATTCTTGGCCTGACCTCCGAGCAATGCCCGAAAGGCGGCGCGCTCACGCTGAACGCGATGGGCGGCATCGGGATGCTCGCCGTGGGAATTCTTGGCGCGCCGTTTCTCGGCTACATGCAGGAATCTTCCACCACCCAGCAGTTGCAATCCACGAACCCCGCGCTCTACCAACAGGTGACGATGAAGCAAAATTATCTGCTCGGCGCGTATGAAGCGATTGACCCGGCGAAAAGCGCCGTCGTCACCGATGCCAAATCGCAGGCCGACCTCCAGGCCGCCACGACCGCCGGCAAATTCAGCGCGCTCGGCAAAATGGCGATGTTCCCAGCGTTCACCTTCGTGTGCTATCTGGCGCTGATTTTCTACTTCAAATCCAAGGGCGGCTACAAACCGGTGCATCTGGAAGCGAAGTGAATTGAACCATTAAAAAAGCCCGGAACCAAATCGGTTCCGGGTTTTTTGTTGTCTGAATTATTTTTACGACAGTTTCCAGCCCGCGCGGTTTTCGCGCTTGATGAATTGCGCGGCTTCCGGGCAGTTGGTGGCCTTCATGTTCGGCCCGTCCCAATCGAGTTTCTTGCCGGCGCGCAGCGAGACGCAGCCGAGCAGCATGATTTCGACGAGCTGCGCACCGACGGCAAAACGCGAGTAGCAATCTTCCGGCTTGCCCGCCTTGATGGCCGCGAGCCATTCCTGGTGATGCCGGCGGTCGTTGTCGCCCTTGAACGTGTTGCGCGGCAGGGTCTGCGGAATGGTGGCCGCCGCCGGATGCTTTTTGTAATGGACGAATTTTGCGTCGCTGCTCTGCTTGATGAAAAACTGTTCGCCGTAGTCGTCCGGTGAAAAAATCTTGCCCTTGTCGCCGATAAGCAGGCAGCCGCTGCCGGGCATTTCGCCGAGCATGTCAATGATGTCGCCGGTGATTTCGCGCGGCGGCTTGTTGCTGCCGTCGTGCCGGGTCGGATTGTCGGCGAGCGGCTTGCCGCCGTCATACCACCAGAACGTGACCGGCCCGAACGCCAGCGTGTCGTGCTTGTGAAAAAAACCCGGGTGCGCCGCCGGGATGGAAATTTTCCGCGCCGGAAATTCAAACCGGATTTTCGAGCCGATGGGATATGTCTCGTTGTTCATCACGCCGATGAAAGGCGTGGCTTCAATTTCCGTCGGGTAGCCGAGTTGCAGGCTGCGGAACGGCATGTTGACGGTGTGGCAGGCCATGTCGCCGAGCGCGCCGGTGCCGAAATCCAGCCAGCCGCGCCAGTTGAACGGCTCATAGACTTTATTGTAAGGCCGCATCGCCGCCGGGCCGATCCAGATGTCCCAGTCGAGCGTGGCCGGCACCGGCTCGGTGCCGTCGGGCCGGCCCATGCCTTGCGGCCAGATCGGGCGGTTGGTCCAGACGTGAACCTCGCGCACCTGGCCGATGATGCCGGCCTGGACGCATTCGACCGCGCGGCGCAAACCATCCGCCGCGCTGCCTTGGTTGCCCATCTGCGTGACCACGCCGGTTTCGTGCGCCAGGTCGCGCAGATAGCGCGCCTCGTAAATCGTCTGCACCAGCGGCTTCTGGCAATAAACGTGTTTGCCCAGCCGCATCGCCGCCGAGGCCGCTATGGCGTGAAAATGATCCGGCGTGGACACCGTCACGGCGTCAATGCCCTTGCCCATTTCGTCCAGCAGCTTCCGGTAATCCTGGTAAAATTTCGCGCCGGGATATTTTTGAAGCTGCTCGGCACAGCGCTTGGAATCCACGTCGCACAGCGCCACGATGTTTTCGGTGTCACAGCAGTCCGTGTCGCTCCGGCCTTTGCCCATCGCGCCGATGGCGGCGACGTTCAATTTGCTGTTGAGGTTCTGGCCGCGCAGCAGCGTGGGGACGCCGAACACGACTGCGCCGGTGGCCAGCGAGGTGGCCGTGAGGAAATCGCGCCGGCTCCAACGGGGCGTGCGCGTTTGCTTGGTAGGTTTCATGGTTGATAAAAATTAGCAGGCGGTGTTAAAAATCAAATCAATTTCGTCAGTTATTTCGGATTTTTTTTGGCGGCTCCGGCCATTGCCCGGCCCCGGCAAAAACCTGGACTTCAAAAACTATCGTCGTCTTCCAGACGTGACCATACCCCAAAGAGGTTACTTGCAAAATTTTTCCGATGTGAAAAACTGGCGGCTCACACCACACCAAAAATGAAAATACAAATCCTCCACTTCGCCGCCGCGTTTTGTTTCGCGGGCCTCACCGTCTCCGCCACGCCCATTCCGGAAAGCTGCCTGATCAATGGCATTGCCCTTGGCTGTCAGGCGTATTCTTTCAAGGAATTTTCCGTCATGGAGGCCATTGACAAAACCGCCGCCGCCGGCGGCAAGATCATTGAATTTTATCCCGGCCAGAAATTCAGCCCGGAAAAACCCGACCTGAAATTCGACCACAACGCCACCGGCGAAATGATCGCCGCCGTCAAGGCACGGCTCGCCGAGCGCGGCATCCGCGCCGTCAATTACGGCGTCGTCGGCATTCCCAAGGACGAGGCCGGCGCGCGGAAAATTTTTGAGTTCGCCAAACAGTTCGAACTTTACGGCATCACCACCGAGTCCGTGGACGCGATTGACACCATTGAAAAGCTCGTCAAGGAATACGACATCCGCGTCGGCTTTCACGATCATCCCAAGCAGGCCAACAATCCGAAATACCAGATGTGGGATCCCCATTACGTCTTGAGCGTCGTCAAGGATCGCGACGCGCGCATTGGTTCCTGCGCCGATGTCGGCCACTGGTTCCATTCTGGCCTTGATCCCGTGGCGTGCCTGAAAATTCTTCAGGGCCGCGTCATCAGCACCCACTTGAAAGACGAGGATTCAACCTTCAATGTGGTTCCATTCGGTGCCGGCAAGATCAATATGCCCGCCGTGCTTGAAGAATTGAAGCGCCAGCACTTCGTGGGCAACGCCTCCATTGAATACGAAGCAAACTGGAAAAACAACGTCGGCGACATCACCCAGTGCATCACCTACGTGCGCGGCCTCGGCGCAAAATAACCCGCCAGCGGCACAGTTTTGAGCAAGTCAGGGACGGCCAATGGCCGTCCCTTTTAATGCCAGCCAACGGGATTCCACCGCCGGCGCCTCGCCTTTCACGTGACGGCTTCCAACCATTGAACCTAAACTCCGCAATTGAATTTGAAAAACCACGGATGGACACCGATGGACACGGATGAAACGGGATTTCAGTCCTTTCGACCACCGGGTGAAGCCAAGCAAATCTATGAAC
>Ga0182030_10004802_pt1 | contig 28864 bp, 29 predicted proteins | sample 812S3MmetaG_FD_121299 | JGI IMG/M metagenome (GOLD analysis project Ga0182030, IMG submission 121299) | Permafrost microbial communities from Stordalen Mire, Sweden - 812S3M metaG (Illumina Assembly) | ecosystem: Environmental > Terrestrial > Soil > Wetlands > Permafrost | place: Sweden...
GACAACACGCTGATCTTCATCTCCATCGGCGATAACGGCGCCAGCAAAGAAGGCACGCAGGAAGGAAGCATCGACCGCTCTTATCGCGGCAAGCAGGTGAGCGATGAGGACAGAGTCACCTATAACCTGGCCAATATCGACAAGATCGGCACGCCGGATTCGAGGCAGGGCAACTATCCGCTGGGCTGGGCGCAGGCCGCAGATACTCCCTTCAAGTACTGGAAATCGGATGCCAACAGCGAAGGTGGAACGCACAATCCTCTCATCGTCTATTGGCCAAAGGGTATCAAGGACAAGGGCGGCATTCGTACTCAGTACAGCCACGTCATCGATCTTCTTCCGACGACTCTCGACCTGGTTGGCATCAAGGCGCCCGAAGAGATTCGCGGTATCAAGCAGCAGCCGATTGAAGGAACGTCTTTGGCCTACTCGATTGACGACGCCAAAGCGCCAACACGTCACACGCTGCAGTACTACTACATCTTTGGCTCGCGGTCGATCTACGACAACGGATGGAAGGCCGAACTGGCGTATCCCAACGACGTCGAGACCAAACACGTTCTCAGTAATCCGCCACTCGACGAAAACGCGTGGGAACTCTACAACCTGAACGACGATCCGACCGAACGCATCGATCTGGCTCAGAAGAATCCGGAGAAACTGGCGCAGTTAAAGGCTGAATACGAAGAGCAGGCCCAGTCGCACCATCTCTATCCCTACATCACCTTCGACGACATGTATGGCCAACGCATCCACCACACCTACCTGCCCCAGTGGTATCTTGACCGGCAAAAACAGGCGGCACAGAGCAGCAACAGCAAGTAGCCTTCTCGGCTTGTTTCGGTTGCGGGCAGTCCGCGGGTAGCCGCGAACTGTCTGCCAAATTCGTTAGGCAGCGGGTCGCCGAGTCATTACTGAATGATTGAAACCAACAGGAGCTCTATGAAAGAGAAGAACGTACTGAAGGCATTGACATCGACGTTAATCCTTGCGACGAGTGCGCGACTTTCGCTGCACGCTCAGGAGGCACAACCGTATCAGGGAGTCGTTGGCAGAACCCTTGCCGAGTCAAAAGAATGGTGGCCGGAACCTGCGAAAGCTCCGGCCGGGGCCCCAAATGTGGTGTGGGTACTATTGGACGATGTGGGCTTTGGCGCTGCCGGCACATTCGGTGGGCCCATCCTGACTCCCACGTTCGACAGCCTGGCCAGGAATGGTTTGCGTTATACGAACTTCCACACATGCGCGATCTGCGCCCCAACCCGCGCAGCGCTGCTGACTGGCCGCAACAGCGCATCCGTGCACGAATCTGGATTTTCACACACGGTGATGTCCGCCGGATTCCCCGGCTGGGATGGCAGGGTTCCTTCCACGGCGGGAACCATCGCAGAGATCCTTCGTCAGGATGGGTACAACACATTCGCGGTTGGGAAATACGGTGTGACTCCTGACGAAGACGCGACCGATGCAGGCCCATTCGATCGCTGGCCAACCGGAAAGGGTTTTGACCACTTCTTCGGATTCCTGGGTTCGCAAACCGACCAATACAAGCCGGACCTGGTGGAAGATCAGGTTCACGTCCGTCCTGATGGCCGCCACCTGAGCGATCAGATCACCGATAAGGCAATCTCTTATGTTGATCGCCAGAAGAAGGCGGCTCCAGACAAGCCTTTCTTTCTTTATTACGCACCAGGCGCTACTCATGCTCCACACCAGGTAGATAGATACTGGAGCGATCAATACAAGGGCAAATTCGACGCGGGCTGGGACGTTTACCGTGAGGAAGTTTTTGAGCGTCAGAAGAAACTCGGCGTCATCCCCGCCGATGCGAAGCTTCCTGATCGCAACCCGGATATCAAGGCCTGGGATCAGTTGTCCCCGGAAGAGAAGAAGCTTTATGCGCGCTTCATGGAAGTCTATGCGGGCTATCTGACCTATACGGATTTTGAAGTTGGCCGCTTGATCAATCACTTGAAAGAAATTCGCCAGCTAGATAACACGCTCGTCTACGTGATGATCGGCGACAACGGAGCGAGCAAAGAAGGCACTTTGAACGGAACTGTCGATCAGGGCTTTGTGCGTAAGCCTGCAACCTATGAAGAAAACATCAACTACAACCTGAATAAGATTGGAGAGATCGGCACGGGCGCTGCCACCAACGGGAATTATCCGCTCGGCTGGGCACAGGCCGCAAACACTCCTTTCAAGTACTGGAAGCAGGATGCGAACAGTGAAGGCGGCACGCACAATCCGCTCATCGTCTCCTGGCTGAAAGGCATCAAGGACAAAGGCGGAATTCGTACCCAGTACAGCCATGTCATCGACATTCTTCCCACGACTCTCGATCTTGTGGGCGTCAAAGTGCCCGAGGAGATCAAGGGAATTAAGCAGCAGCCTATCGAGGGAACCTCATTGGCATACTCCATCGACGATGCCAAAGCGCCCGCCCGCCACACGGTGCAGTATTACTACATCTTCGGCTCGCGATCGATCTATGACCACGGGTGGAAAGCTGAATTAGCGTACCCCAACAGCCTTATCACCGGAAACGCGGCCAGCCAAAAGCCTTTCGATGAAAACGCCTGGGAGCTCTATAACCTGAACGACGACTATACGGAGCGAATCGACTTAGCCAAACAGCACCCCGAGAAGCTGGCGGAACTGAAAGCTGAGTTCGAGGAACAGGCCAAAGCGCACAATCTCTACCCCTACATTACCTGGGACGATGTGTTCAATGGGCGAATTCACCGCACCCCAGGCTCGAAGTCATTTCTCGATGCTGTGAAGGATGTAACCAAGAGCAGCGATAACCAGTAGCTTTGGTGGCTTTCACGATCTTGCATTAGGGTCGGATAGTTGGCTGCAAGATCGAACTTCTAAAGTACCCCTTTGTTCACGTGCCTGTCCGGCAAGGGTCATCGCCGGATGGGCGCGATTCTTTGTCGGCTACGCTGGTCCAATAAGACCGATTGCATCCCAGGCAGGTAAGGTCGCCTAATGCCAAAGACTCCCCGGTAACCGGGTTGGATTTCTTCCTGTAGACAATGACCCATGACGCGGCGTAGATTCTTGGGGAAGTAAGCGCTCAAGAGTTTTGAACGTTTAGCCGATGGGAAGTAAACCATGCGAACGGCCCGCCTCCTGCTTGCTCGATGTTGTCGCCTGGATCGATGTCGTGGCCTTGGACGATGTCTTCTTCTCATGCTTCCGCTTGCTCTTCCCGCCGCATTGCCAGCGCAAGTGCCGCAATCAAACGCCAAAGTCAAGTTCAGGCTTCTCGACGGGTACCTGATTCTCGTTCAAACCAGAATCAATGGCGTCGGCCCCTTAGATTTTTTGCTGGACACAGGGACGACACGCACCGTGATCGACCCCGAGCTTGCGCGGCAGTTGCAGGTCCCGGCCATTGGCGAGGTTTCGCTCACCGGTGTCTTGCATGTGCGGCAGGACCACCTGGTCCGTTTGCAGAATGTGCAATTAGGCGAGGCTTCGCTATCCAGCGTGGGGGCAGCCGTGGATACGCTGACACGGCAGAAAATGTTAGCCCCAGGAATTCGTGGTGTCCTGGGCGAAGATTTTCTCTCCAAATTCGACATCCTCATCGACTACAAGCAGCATTGGTTGCGCTTCGGAGGCGCGCCTCCCGCCGGGGAGCGATGTCGATTCGAGACGCTCGGCCAATATCGCGGTTCGCCCACGATCAACCGCCTGCTGATCCCCGTCGAGTTTGTGGGAGTAAGTGGAGCGAAGATGCAGCTCCAGTTGGATACGGGCGCCAGAATGCCCGAGTTGTTCCCAACCAACCATAATTCTCTTTCACCTCAGCCCTGGGGCGGGTCCATGGCGACCAGCAGCGGCTCGAAAGATACTACCGTCTATTCCAGCGTCACAATCAAGATTGGCACAACGATGGTCCGGCGAATGGACGTGGTTCAGTCTCGGCGTGCAATTGCGTTCGATGCTGCCGGCTTACTTCCCGCAGCAGTCTTCCGGAGAATCTATATCAGCCACTCGGGCGGATTCGTGGTGCTGAATCCTCCTGATTGAAGAGCTGCCTTCGGGTAAGTGATTGATTAAAATTACTATTTTTGGCTTTCCGCACGGGAGTCTGATTACCTTCTGTCGTTGGTAGTGGCGCGCTTCTCTGCGCCTCATGGTATTCTCGATATATGAAGTTTGGCTCCCAGTTGACGGCGTGTTGTCCTGCATGTATGTGCGGCAGACATGTGTCTTCTGGCATGAGAAGATTGCAGAGCCAATAGGCTGACTCCAATCGAATCTTTCTCAACGACCCACCGCCAGAGGATGAACTGGCAGGTGGGTTTTGCGTTTTGTGCCAAATAAGGAGAAAAGACAAAGTGAGCGTCCCAGAAATCCAGGCAGAAGAGCTGAAGAGCCGTCTCGATCAAGGTGAAAATCTGTTCCTGCTCGACGTACGCGATGAATACGAATACGAGATTTCCAACATCGGGGGACACCTTATCCCGCTGCCGGAGTTGTCCAAGCGCTTGAACGAGCTCAGCCCCAGACAGGAGATTGTGACTCTCTGCAAGATGGGGCCACGAGGTGTGAAGGCAGTTGAGCTCCTACAGAAGCAGGGATTCAAGCAAGTGAGCAATCTTCGCGGCGGGATCCACGCCTGGTCGGATCGCGTGGACCACAGCGTGCGCAAATACTGAACCCACTCTCCGATCGGTCCTGAATTGCCTCCCGCAGGCAGGGCCGCTTCTCGCGTGTCAAGTTGGCAGGTTTTTCCTCCATACACTCATTTAGAATCACTGGGACTACACCACTGCTTTTGCAAAGGAGTTTCTCTGTGGCTGAAACAACGACGCGCGTCTCGCTGGGCGAACAGGCGGCTTCTCAACTTGCCAACGTCACGAAAACCGCTCCGATCTATGGCGCTATCACACCGCGCTGGGTTGTCCGTCTGCTCGACTGGAAACCGCTCGAAGCCGGCATCTTCCGACGCAATCGCGTGGTCGAGGACAAGGCGATTGAGGTCGTATGCAGCCACACCCAAGAATCCGCCATCCCCGGCACCTACGCCGAATACGAAGAGACTCCTCGCGAATACCGGTTAAGCAGCATCAACTCCGTGCTGAACGTCGACACCCGGGTCGCCGATCTGTTCAGCAATCCGTACGACCAGGTGCGCGAGCAACTGCGCGTCACGATTGAGAGCGTGAAAGAACGGCAGGAGAATGAGCTGCTCAATAACGCAGACTACGGTCTGCTGAACAATGTTGCCGACACGCAGAGAGTCTCGACGCGTAAAGGCGCGCCGACTCCCGACGACCTCGATGAGCTGCTGACCAAGGTTTGGAAGGAGCCGTCATTTTTCCTCGCCAATCCTCGTGCGATTGCAGCGTTCGGCCGTGAATGCACGCGCCGCGGTGTACCGCCCCCGACAGTGACGCTTTTCGGCAATCCGTTTCTCACTTGGCGCGGGATACCGCTCATTCCGACCGACAAGATTCGCGTCACAGGGAAGTCACCCAAAACTAAGATCCTGTTGGTGCGCGTCGGAGAACGCAAGCAAGGGGTGATCGGACTGTTCCAGCCCGGACTGACGGGCGAGCAGAGTCCCGGTCTCTCGGTACGTTTTATGGGCATCAGCGATCGCAGCTTGGCTTCCTATCTGATTTCGCTCTATTGCTCGGCTTCGGTTTTGGCGGATGACGCGATTGCCGCGCTCGATGACGTCGAGGTCGGACAATACCATGAGTACAAGTGACGCAGGACGACCGACGCTCACATCGGAGCCCGCAGTTCCGCGGGCTCCGGAGCTACCGGCTATCGCTCCGCTTGATCCATCGACACTGGCGCGCATGGCGAATGAATTCTTCTCTGCCGCGCCCCAGATCGATGCATGGCTGAATCAGGCTGGCTCGGCCGCTCCGAGCGATACTGCCGCTCTCAGCTCGCCGCCCTCGACGATACCCGCGTCTCGACCTGAAGTGTCTTTACCCGGCGATCCGCATCTTCCCGGATTGCCCGCAAGCGCCGGACCCGCGTCCGTCGCGCCGGTGACGTTTCCCATCCAAGCAGCTCCAGCCGTCCCTGGCGCAATTGCCTCGGCTGTTGCATCCGAATCGCCCACGAGCACTGCGCCTTTTGCTTTTCTCCAGGATGCGCGGCCTCTCTTTGGAGATCCTGAGGCTTCCCTGTCCGAGCCTTCCCCCCGAGCAAAACCCATCACAAGCTTTGCGCAGACAAAGCCTGTTTCAGCTAGTGACCCGCCCTCGGTCGACTTGACGTCACTTGAGCCCGCCGCTGAGTTCGCACAGCCTCCATCGCCGACTCTTCCCAGCGGATTTGGATTCGCCGACACCTCCGCCTTTCCTGCTTTCTCGTTTCTCGAAGAGGCACGTCCGCTGTTCTCCACGTCGCCCACAATTCCCGGGCCTGTGCCCGCGTTGCCGAGTACGGACTTGTCGCGGAAAGGAGCGACCGATCCGATCCGAACTGCAGATGATCTCACGGAATTCGAGGCGCTGCAGCCGTTCGCTTTCCTCCACGATTCGCGGTCGGTTACGCCATCCGGACCTGTGGTGGCTCGCGAGTCGGACAGTATCGAGCCCGATGTACCAAGGGAAATGAATCTCTCGTCCTACTCGTTCGACGCCGAGGCGCTGAAACGCGATTTTCCCATTCTTCGCGAACGCGTGAATGGCCGGCCCTTGGTTTGGCTCGATAACGCGGCCACGACACAGAAGCCGCAAAGCGTGATCGACCGGCTCAAGTACTTCTACGAGCACGAAAACTCCAACGTCCATCGCGCGGCGCACGAGCTGGCAGCGCGCGCCACCGATGCCTACGAGTCTGCGCGTGAGAAAATTCGCCGATTCCTGAATGCTTCCAGTGCCCGCGAAATTGTCTTCGTCCGCGGCGCGACGGAAGGCATCAATCTCATCGCACAGAGCTGGGGCCGGCAGAATATCCAGAAAGACGACGAGGTCGTAATCACCTGGCTCGAGCATCATGCCAACATCGTTCCCTGGCAGATGCTTTGTTCGGAGAAGGGCGCGCGCCTGCGTGTGGCGCCGGTCGATTCCACTGGCCAGGTCCTGCTCGATGAATATGAAAAACTGTTGGGCCCAAAGACGCGCCTGGTTGCTTTCTCACAGGTCTCGAATGCGCTCGGTGTGGTTACTCCTGCCCAGGAGATCATTGAGGCTGCGCATCGCCACGGCGCCAAGGTCCTGCTCGATGGCGCGCAGTCGGTCTCGCACATGCGCGTCGATGTGCAGGCCCTCGACTGCGATTTCTTCGTCTTCTCAGGTCACAAAGTTTTCGCCCCCACCGGCATCGGCGTGGTCTACGGAAAATCCGAAATACTCGAGCACATGCAGCCGTGGCAAGGCGGCGGCAACATGATTCAGGATGTCACTTTCGAGAAGACGGTCTATCAGCCGCCGCCACAACGATTCGAGGCCGGAACGGGCAACATTGCGGACGCCGTCGGCCTGGGCGCGGCCATTGACTATCTCGACCGCGTCGGCATGGCGAACATCACCCGCCATGAGCATGGCCTTCTTTTCTATGCCACCGAGGAGTTGCTACGCATTCCCGGCCTGCACATCATCGGCACGGCCAGGGAGAAGGCCGGCGTGGTCTCCTTCGTCATGGATGGCTTCCGCACCGAGGAGATCGGCGACTACCTCAACCGCAATGGCATCGCGGTCCGCTCTGGCCATCACTGCGCGCAACCGATCTTGCGCCGCTTCGGGCTCGAGAGCACCGTGCGTGCCTCCCTCGCACTCTACAACACCTTCGAAGACGTCGATACCCTGGCTCGATCCTTGTGGAATCTGAGGCTGGGCAAGAACTCAATTGCATAGGGAAAATGCTGTAGCAGATGCGCAAAAACCACGACGCAGACTTTCAAACGTATCGAGCATGCCGCCCAGTCTGAATGACCGGAGAGAGTTCATACCACTGAGATCCGTTCTGTCCACGACCAGGTTTCCAGAAACGGGTTTGGATCAGTCTGCTATCGCAGAATGACCGAGTTTCCCAGATTGTAAAACTTCGCCGAATTCTTCGCCGAATTGTGTGCCCCAGAGGCTCCGATCGTTCCTCTTCGCTCCTCTCTACTCCGTTGATTACATTGATACTCCATGCTTCACGACTCGGCTGTTAACCGAAGGGTTGTAGGTTCGAGTCCTACCTGAGGAGCCAATTAGATTCTTAGACTTACACCGCCTACTAACTCCCCGATGACCTTCAGAAATTGCCGATTGTGGGGACTTTTGTGGGTAGTCTGCATCAAAAAGCTGCGTATCTGTGAGTGTTTCTGAGCAAAGCTTTTCCGCATTGTCAGCCGCCGAAATCTTTTCGCTCTTTACCGCTGTCCGATCTTCGCGTGCCTGTTTTCTCTCGTTCTGCAACCCACGTGACGACTTTGCACCCTGCTCTCCGGGATCAGGGTCGACATCAACTTGCCGCCTATCGACGATCGCCTCCAAAGCAGTGCGCTTTGCCTCCATACGGATGTGGCTATAGTGCTTGAGCATCTGCTTTGAGACGTGTCCGGCAATGTCCATGATCGTCTGATCCCCGGCGCCACTTTCGGCGAGTTCGGTAATCAGCGTGTGCCGGTTGTCGTGCCAACGTCCCTTTACCTTGGCATTTCTCCGCACGTTGTTCCATGCCGTCTTAAGCGTGGTGACAGGCCGCGTAGGGTCGCACGGGGTCGGCTTTCCGAAGGGGAAGACGTACCACTCCGCGCGGGCCTTTCCGAATCTCTCGCGATACCACTCGCCATACTCAGCAAAGACCTCCACGAGGGTTGAGTTCAGCGGAATCGTCCTTCCTTCACCGGCGTCGGTCTTACTACGACCAACAGCCAGATATTTTTTCGCGAAGTCGATTTGTCCCCAGGTCAGATTCTTGATCTCGGCGTCACGCATTCCGGCGTTGAGCGCAAGCGCTAGCGCAGGATAGATGTGCGGAGATCGAGCTTTACGGGCCTCCAAAAGCATCCTGTCCTTTTCCGCCTGTGTATAAGCCCTTCCTACTGTCTGGCGAACCTTGAGCTTGAGCATTTTCCTTTTACGAAGCCGAATGCGGATAAGGTCGCCATGATCACCCAGAATGCGCAAGAGAAAACTCATCTCTTCATTGATACTTTTGGGAGCGGCACTTTCACCAAGGCGTGCATTCTGGTATTGAATGACCGCAGCCTCATTGAAATCAACGAGCATCTTGCTGCCGAGATGTCGCTTCAGATGATCAATCGCATACTCGGCGAAGCACGTCGAGTGAGGCAAGCGCAACTTGTAGGCGTCGAAATACTCGTCTGCCATCTCAGCGAAGCTGCGAATCCGCTCTTGACGTTGATCGGCAAAGTTGTTGAATCCTTCTTCAAGTTCGCGCCGACGGTTCTTTTCCGCGGTCCTTGCCACGGTCTTCGACTCGGACTTGCTGGATTCGCGAATGCGCCGACCAGCAAACCAGAATTCGTACCACCAAATGTCATTTCGTTGGAACAGACTCATGTTTCACTCCTGCACAGATCCGCTCTTTAACGCGGCTCGGATTGTTCTCACGTCCAGAAACATCTTCCGCGGTCCGTCCCTTGCTGTGCCCTCGATGGGGATGAAGCCATACTTTGCATACCAGCCGACCCGATCGCGGTAAGCGTCCGTGACAATGCAGCGGCAGCCTACTTCGTCAGCGACTCGGAGCGTTATCTTGAAAGCCTCCGTAATGAGTGCGTCGCCAAGGCCCCTGCCGGCAAAACGCCTGTCAACAGCCAGGCGCGCCAGCAAGATCAGTGGAAGATCGTATGGAGGCAAGCCACGAACATACTTTTTTGGCAGGCTATCACGGGGCACGCTCGAAGTTGCCAACGTAAAGTAGCCCAACACAGCGCGAGGGGCAGATTCATCAAGTGCCACGTATGTGACGCCGATCGAACTCTTTTGCTGATTCGTCAAGGCGTGCCGTTTGAGGTAATTGTTGAGCGCTTCGTCTCCACAATCGAAGCTCTCTACTTCGTCGAATTCTTCGAGATGACGAATCGTTACGGCCAATTGTCAGTGCCTCATCGCCCGAACGAGGGCTCTGGTCGGTTGAGCAGGTTGCCCCGATGCGAGTTTAGCAAGGCTCTCAAGCTCCTTATCGTTCCACTGAATATCGACGTGAGGCAACGCAACTTGCGGCGCAACACGCTCCAAACGGGGCAAGACCAGTATCTTTCGTTCACCCGTTGAACTCTCACTGACGATGATGTGACCACGCCTCCGCTCCGAAACCGCCCAACGAAACAAGGCCAGCGCGTCCGATAGAAAATCCGTGTTGCTGGTCATCTGGAGCTCCGCTTTAAGGACGCGCACCATGCTGTCCTCCGATGGCGCAAGATCAGCTTGAAACTTCGATTTGCGCACCTTCGGGGATGGAGCCGTGTTCTTCGATTTCTCTTTGACCGTTGCAGGCATAGGAGCTCTCCTCAGTACAGGATACTCCGATTGCACCGCAAATTCGAGTGTTTTAGGACTCATTTTTCACCATCCTGAGATCCATCACCCGCAAGGTGGCTTTCAGAACTACCAGGTTTCGCTCACCCCGACTTGCGCAGGAGCATATTGCTCCGCACGGATTTCGGTTTCATTCGCACAGCTGCACCCTCCCCGCCAATCGGCTGGGCCTCTTCCCAAAGGATCAACTCCTCTTCGCCGTATCGGACGAGTGATCCGAATTTGTGGTATTTCGGGCCTCGATTCTCCAAGCGCCATCGGCGCAACGTTGCGAGGCTGATGTGAGTTCGTTCCGATACTTCACATTCGGTCAGAAATCGGGTGCTCATCGCGTTACTCACCTCCGTTTCGTTTGTTCCGATTGCCTCTCTGAATATTCTTGCGCAATCCCAAAGAGCCTGCGTTGGTGTTTGCTCTTTCAGAAGATTCGAGAACCCGGAACCTTCGACGTGCGCGGTTCCAGTGTTTTCCCCAGCCTCTGGTGATTGCGGTGTCTTGTCCAATACTTTTTATTTATCACCCGATATATGGCATTTATCACCCTGCGTTCCGAGCAAGCAGAGCGCGGCGATCGCTGTCGATCTGCAGTGTGCGTAAATTTGGCCACAACACGGAATTTCATTGCATATGAGTGCCACTCTTGCCAAGATTTCCACACCAAGGGCAGAAATGAGCGCTTCGTCCCCCCAACTCCGCATGTCCTACCAAAGCACACCTTCTTCACTGAGCGATGGGCTATGTATGACTGGGCAGAGTTTCGTCACTTCCGCTATTTGCTCACCATCCTCGAAGAACAGGGGTTTCGCGCAGCTGCGGAGATACTTCATACGGCCCAGCCCAACCTAAGTATTCAGGCCCGCCAGTGATTGTTGACCTTATCTTTCATGCCCTCTTCGCCGATCTGGTCAAGGCCGTGGAACTGGTCAAGGTCCACGGAGTACCCGTCCGGCATAATTAGCCGGTGAAAGACTAGGGCCACACGGCGCTGCTGTCCAAAACCGGCCGCGCCGATCTTCTTGGCTTCGCCAAGCGCGATCGTTCCCTCCGGGGTTCACGTTCTTTCATGAATGCGGCCACATCCTACTGCACGGGAAGAAGGAAGGATTTCTTGATGGTTATGACCAAGTCACCCACGAACAAGAAGACGAGGCAAATTCATTCGCGTCCAACCTGCTGATCCCCAACCATGCACTCGTGGCACTCATGCGCGAACGCCCATTGCCACAGACCAGAATTTGGGCCTTCTCTGAGGAATGGCAAATTTCTCCAGGAATCGTCGTTGCTCAACTCCAGAAACATAGGCGACTTCCGATGGTGACGCAGTTCAACAAACTCAAGCGCTTTTCGTTCGATCTCACGGCCATCTAATTGAATTCCTGAGGTCGCTTCCTTGCAAAATCACAGCTCTCGTCTCACCTTAAGTTCGCGCTCGATGCTCCCACTCGTCCAAGTCATGATTAGTATCGTTATCGAAACGGTGCCGCTTAGCTTGATGATGCCTTCAATGTTTTATGTGCGGCAACATGAGCGATGGCGGATTTGAGTTCACCGGTTTTCGCTGCACTTTCATGTCGATGAATAGGTGCCTTTTCAACCTGCGCTTTGATGGACTGGTCGAGAAGGACTTTGAGCACGCCATTCTTGAACTCCGTGCGCAGACTCTTCGGAATCACCGTTGACGGAAGGATGAAAGCTCGTTTGAAAACACCGGGACGAACCTCAATACGACGAGCTCTTCCCAGATTCAGTGGCTTCTTTCGCCTTCCGCTGATAATTAGGCGGTTGTCTACAATGTGTACGTCCAGATCCTCCTTCACTACGCCCGGAATCTCGGCTTGGACAAGAAGGTTCTGACCATGTTCTCCATACTCGTAGACGTTAACCGGAGGAGCATACATCAGAGGTAGTGTTGGAGCCCAAGCTCCAGCAACCATTGTGGCCGCCACTGGAATTAGATCAACTTCGTGTGCCGCGAAGACTGGTTGACCTTCGGGCTCAACATCTACAGACGTTTCAGGCCCGAATTGGAAGGCCATTTGCGCAACACGCTTTGTCGCATAAGCCAAGCCCTCTTCGGTCAGTGTGTACCTCTTCTTCGGTCTGCCACGTCCCTCGGTTGGCAGGTTCGTCGACTCGAGACAAGCGCCATCTCCTTGCTCCAAGCCACTTATGAAGGAATAGACAGTATTTTCATTTGCTCCGGTGAGGCTTTGAAGCTCCGAAACGGTGAAGTCTTCCATTTGGAGAGCCGCCCGCATGAGACGGTAATTTTGGCCGTAATTTGGATGGGAGATGTTCATTCGTCTACTCCTACATACATATGATGCCATTTTCCTTGTTATATAGCAAGGAAAAATAACTGTTTTACAATGTATTACTTGATAGCCATGGCGATCCGAAGGAACTCGGGCAGATCTTTCCATTGCGCCCGGAGCGCCTCTTTGAGCCTGGTGTCATCAAGGCCCGCTAGAGTCTCTAGGAGACTGTCCACTATGGCCGCATCATCTTCCGAGTCAGCAATTTCGAGGATGGCTTGTGTAAGACTCCAAAACGCGTCTGGATCGTGAAAAAAAGAGTTCTTCGCGGTACCATCGATTTCCTGTCGGCCATAAACCTCCCGTTCACCGCCGAGAAAATGGAAGTGCTTGGCCAAATCTGCTCGAAACTTTAGCCACAAGAACCTCTTGACGGCCTTGAGGTTGGGATCGATTGGCGAGTTCCTGTGTACCCGAAAAAGCGCCTCGGTCAGCCAGATCTCTCGCACACCCTTCGACAGCGAGTGGTTGTTCGGAAGCATGTGCGAAATGTACTCGTGCTCAATCAGCATGTCAGGGATCAAGGCACCGAAGAACGCGTACTCCTTAATCTGAAGTTTCCAGCCAATCTCCCCGACAAGAACATTTGACGATGCGCAGTATTCGACTGCTTCGGGATCGTAGTAGACACGAACCGGAACTTGTTGCGCCTTCGCAAGTCTTGAGATTTGCACTTGGCCGCCCAGGGCCTTTATCCATGCAATCGCTTCGTCATTGGCGCGTCCGATATATTTCAGGCTGTGATTTCTCGTACGCCCAAGAGCTCTCAACCGGACACCCACTCGTTGGAGGATGGCCTTTGGCTTAGCCTGAAGCTGCTTGCTAATCTGTGCAACGTTCATGAACTGGTTCCAGATCTTTCCAACATCCGACACGGCATCCATATGTGGGAGTTGGTCCACGACCGTTTTTGCCAATATTTCTATGATCTTGTTCCACCCGTCGCGATCCGCGAGGAAAAGATCGACTAGGGAGGGATTTAAGGCGTCAGCGAGCAGTAGAAAAATCTCGAGGTGCGCGCGAGCGATTGAGCTCTCAAAATCATCATCGAGAAGCACCATCTGACTTTGAGCCAAGGATCGACCTCACTTGGTGGCTTTCTTCGTCGGTGTCTTTTTTGGGGTAGCGGCCTTCGTGGCCGCCGATTTCTTGGCGGCAGTCTTCTTGGGCAACGTTCCTTTCGGGCCGCGCTCGTCTGAGGCACCGATCTGCTTGAACTTCGACGGCAACAGATTCAACTTTCTCAATTGCTTCTTGAGGAAGCCGTCGTAGAAATCCTTGCCCGCCTCGGTGGCCACACCTCCGGCAGCCAAGGCAGCTCCCGCCTTCACGGCGTGAACGATCGCCAAAATGACAGCTGTTTCTCCGACGCCGAGAAAAGCGCCTTCAAGTTCCGTAGAAGCCTTAGCCGGGCTCTGTTTGGCAGCGCTGGCCTCTTGGAGCGCCTTCTCGGTCGCCATCCGGAGGCGTATACGAATGTCTGTTTCGGTCGCTTTGGGATCGAGGTTACGTATAACAAACCGGAACTTCGCTTTGTCAGGCTTGCTTAACTTGGCCACCCGCGCTTGCAGTCGAGTACGCCGAGGATGGTAACGAGAAGCCTCTGCCCGCCGTGGTTGCCAAGGGGATTCGGGAGACCGATCCGCTCAGTATCACGCTGGCTACCTGCGTTCTTGCGCTTCTGATGTTATGGCACGGCCTTGCCTGCGTGCATGCCCGGCTTGATCGTGGATTCGCGTGGAGCTATGCGATCTCAAACGAGGATCATGTGGTTCGCAAGCTCGTATTGCAGAGCGCAATCTCTCTGACAGCAATCCCCGCGCTGGTTCTATTGAAGGTACCTATCGAATCAGGCGTTGCAATTCGCACTTGGCATTACACCTGCATGAACTGGGCACTGCAGATTGTTGCAGCTCTCTTTGCTACTTGGCCCCTGCTTCTGCTGTTCGGAGTACGACCCTGGCCGCCATTGGATGAGACTCTCGTACCGAAGGTCGGGGCATGGTTGAAGAATCTCATGGATCTTGGATTCCTAAAAGGGGCTAAACGTCTGCCATGGTGGGCCGGCCTCAAGACTCTATTATGGCTTCTTGTTGCCGCGGCATTCTTACTGATCATCAACAAATGGCTATGGGAAGTGTTCGCGCCACGGGCGAGCCAGTGGCCCACCGAACGGGCATTTTTCTTTTACAGAAGCGGCCATCTGTTCTGCGGAAGTTCGCCATCGCTTTCTCTGCTGCTGCTGGGCGGCGCGCTGGTGCTTTATCTGGTCTTCACTTTCGATCGCATGGTGTTCTACAGGCACCATATTCCGATTCCACCCTCGACCCAAGATCCTGCCCTGCGCTGCCCAAGCCCGAAGACCTTGAAGAAACTCAACAACGTCCTCTCAAAGCCGTGGGATTGGTTGCGGCTTATATTGCTGTCCACAGTAGGAATCTTCCTGGTGCTCTTGAAATTTGGAATCGGCGATGTGATACCACGATCGCTCACTCATGGAAAGTTCGACAAGGACATCTTCGTCCTGTCGGGAGGCGTAACATTTCTCCTGTTTTATGACTTGGCGATGGCAGTTACGACTTGGTTTTTGCTGCACTCGGACTGCCTCATACCTTTGAGTAAATCTCCGCTGCGCTGGGGATTTACGTGGATCAAAGGATGGTCGTGGAGGCGGATATGGACCCCCGGCGCGATATCGCCTGACCGCGCTTACGATTACCTCGCCCGGATATCGGAGGCCAACCGACGTGCGATGAGGGATGGCTCTCTTTTAACCGCGTTTAATGATTTGCGCAATAAGTATGATCAGGAACCCAGGGGCAACGCCTGGGCCCACCAGGTTACCGAGAGACTGGGAACGCTCCATCAGGAACTCGCGCACTCGGCCGAGGGGAAGCTTGCTGAATTGCAGAAGCTGTGGGAGCAGGACATTGGGCCGATCACCGGTTCGGAAATGCCTGAGCGGGGGGTGAGCAGAGAGGTTCCGATGAATAGAGAGTTCTTTGATAAGCCGGAAGACGAAGACAAGTGGACTTTGTCGCAAGATCGGATGGCCAAGGAGGAGTTCGTCGCCCTGCTGTATCTGGGATATATCCGCATGGTGTTATTGCAGATCCGCAATCGAATCCTGACCGCATCCACGCTGTACGTGCTGCTGCTATGCGCGCTCACCAGCTATCCGTTCCTGAACCACCACTATATTCTGATTTTCTTGAGCTGCGTCATGGGGATGCTGGCCATGGCGATCGTCTGGATCTATGCAATGATGCATCGCGACGACATCATGAGCCGGACAACAGAGACTCAGTCAGGAAAACTGGACGCAGATTTCTTCACAAAGGTCTTATCGATGGCGGGGCTGCCCTTGCTGACGCATATCGCCTCCCAGTTCCCAGAGGTGAGCAATCTAGTCTTCTCGTGGCTTGAGCCTGGATTGTCTTCCGCTAGGTGATTGGATCACTTAATAACTAGAAGCTAACCGATTTCGTGGAACCACGCCCTCTCGTCGATGGTTGACGGGGCATTTGTGATTTTGCGTCTTTGCGGCTACCGGAATTTCAGGAAGTCGTCGACTACAAGCCGTTCAATGAGCCAGAAACAAGCAGCGCTGTATGCGGGGCTCGAACAAAGTCGAGGCTTTTTGGGGGGATAACGCTAAGGACTGACCCCAAGCCATCTGCGGAACCGCACGAACAGAGCGAGCAGTCCCGCCAGAATGCTTAGAACGGCCGTTCCACTAATTGCCAACCACATGAGCACTACATACCCTTTTTTCGAACTGTCCTTGCCGAGTTCAAGTATGTCCGGCATGTAGAACCATGGCACCGCAACCATCAGTCCGATAGGGTACATGAATACAGACTCGGGGTCTTCCGCGACTGGAGAGAGCTTATCTGCAAACGCAATTGCCACGCCTCCCAAAGCGGCAGCAAGTATCGCGGTGCCACCTTTCGCGAAATCATTCTGGGCCTGTTTGAAGCCGAGCACTGCGACACATCCGACAAAGACCCCGAGACAAAGAAATCCCGCAAATGCCATGGGACAACCTCCTGGTTACGGGGGGAGTGATGATGCATCGTATGACGAGTTCGAATCCACTGCAAGTGGAATCTTTCGTGGCTTCACTGACCATTTAGATTCGTGACCGCTTCACGCAGCTCTCGGAATTACTTATTCTGGAAAATCTTGATTGTTAATTTACAAAGTAATAACTATCCGGTAGCCGATTTAACGATACCAATCTATGCTGCCTATGCTGCTGAGCGCATAGGTAATTAGGGGAGCTAAGGCTTGGGTTGATACGGCAGGAGCCAGTTGGTAGTGTCCTAATTTGGCTTTTCGCATTTGTCAAAGGGGCCTGCATACAGGTAATCGGCTGCGGATTTCTCGTCTGGTGGGGTATCGTTGCTGGGCAAGACCTTCTTCCTCAAAACATTACTTGCCAAGGTATCTTGGCAAAAATAAATATCTTGGAACGGCTTTCCTTCCAGCGTGGCATAACGAATAACACCCCAAAAATAGAGGCGACTATCAGGGGAATCAAGATCGGGATGTCCTTGGAGGAGAAGGAACTGTCTGATATTGCTATCGGCGGGGCCTCCTCCTTTCTGTGCGATCTCGAATGCCGTCATCGACCGCTGTTCTTTAAGTGTGGGTTTTCTCGTCTCCAAATCTGCGGCAATCTTTATAAGAGCTTCGGTTCCTTGGGTTTTGACTACCACATCAACAAAGACGGAGCGGCTATCGCGACCCAGGTGAGCCCAGTCGAATCTCACGATTGGATACCCTGCACTTATGATCGATTGATCACGGTTTGCTTGGGCGATAGGAGCAGCTTGTCCGGCCAAGTTCTCAATGCCTTTGGCTTGCTTCTGGAGATTCTTCACAGCGTCGGCAATTCCGCCATTTATGAACCCTGCGGTGTCGGCAAATTTCTGCGAGGCATCGGCACTTCGATTAGCGGCACCCACCTGTTTTTGCGCAGCATCGGCAATTGCTTTGGTGTCCGCACCGCCTGTGTGCATCTCATACCACTGAAAGCATATGGCTCCCGCACTGACCAGCGTCCCGATGGCGATGACGACAGTGGCGGCAATCATTATGCGGTCAGATTTGCTTATTTTCTCGGTGGGAGCGTCTTCGGGATTTGCGGCGGTGGGTGCTGTCTGTTGGGGCGGTGGTGGATTGATGGGAGGTGCAACGGGTGGCTGTGCCTCGGAGGGTGTTTGCTGCTCTTCGGCTGCTACCTGATTCTCATCGCCCATATTGCACCTGTCCTTATGAATACTGAAATTGTACCCCAAAAATACATTGACACTCTCTAATTATTGGGGTACATTAAATACAGCAGGAGAGAACATGGCAAACGTCCTCAATACCGATAAACAAATCGCAATCATCTCGGCGTTGTCTGAGGGTTCCAGCATTCGCTCAATCGAGCGCATGACCGGCGTTCACCGCGATACGATCATGCGTCTTAGGGTAAAGGTTGGACAGGGATGCGCGGCCATGATGGATGAGAAGATGCGCGATCTTTCCTGCGCTCGTTTGGAGATGGATGAGATTTGGGGATTCGTAGGGAAGAAAGAGCGCCATGTGAAGGAAGGCGACTCTGGCGTGGGAAGTGTGTGGACGTTCTGCGCGATTGATGCCGAGACGAAGCTGGTTCCAGCGTTCAAGGTTGGGGATCGTGATGCGAAGACTACGAATGCCTTTATGAAGGACATCGCTTCCCGCATGAAAACGCGGGTGCAAATCTCTACCGATGGCCTTCGCGCCTATGTCGAAGCGATTGAGAACTCCTTCGGCACCGAAGCGGATTACGCACAGATCATCAAGACCTACGGCCATGAAGAAACGACCAACAATCGGCGCTACAGCGCCCCTGAGTTCGTCTCTTCTGAGAAGATCATCATTCAGGGCAACCCGAATCTTGATCTGATTTCGACGAGCTATGTAGAGCGCCTAAATGCCACAACCCGCCTCCACATGCGCCGTCTTACCCGACTGACGCTGGCATTCTCAAAGAAGCGTGAGAATTTCGAGGCTGCGGTCGGTCTTCACTTCGCCTATTACAACTTCGTCAAGCGGCACAATACGCTGCGCTGCACCCCGGCTATGGCCGCTGGCGTTGCCGGATCGTTCTGGAGCGTGGGAGATTTAGTGGAAGCGGCGGCATGAGCAACATTGATGAATTGAAAGATATTATTCGCAAACTGCACGGTGCGGAAGCTACGCACCGTGAAAGCGTGCCAGTGAAAGAAATTTTCAAGGGAGAGACTGTCTGGGAAGGCATCGTCGAAGTCTTCGATCTAGCGGGGCACCCGAAAGCCTCGCGAGTCTATGCGTGGAAGAATGAGCCGGATCACCACGTCACGGTGCTACACCTGGGACCGATCAAATCCGCAGGCGACGCTGTGAGAGCGGCCATCGTACAGGAGTTCAGAAGCCTTGAGACAACAGAAGAAGCCTAAAGCTGGACGGCCACGGCTCCCCAAGGGTAGCGCCAAGGGAGAGATGCTGCGCATCCGTGTCACCGCAGATGAACTACGCACGATTGAGGCAGCGGCGAAGTCTGCCAGCCAAACTAGATCGGAATTCATTCGCAGCAGATTACTTGCCATAGTAGGAGCGTGAGACTGTGGATTTCAAATTAGGACACTACCAGAAAGTCCACGATCGGGGTCGTCGCCGACGGGGAAAAAGAGTTTGGTCGCGATGAGGTAGCGGTCACGCGAATAGTTCCGCAAAGCTTCTCCGACGATATGTTCGGCTTCTCCGGCGCCGTATTGGTTGGCAGTATCGAAGAAGTTGATGCCATTTTCAAAAGCTGTCTGAATGCAGCGAATAGCCTGCTGCCGTTCGATGCCGCCGGCAACGGTGAGCCAGGTGCCGAAGCTCAATTCCGAAATTTCGAGTGTACTGTTGCCCAGCCTCCGCTTAAGCATCTTTGTTCCGGTCACTTCTTTCTGCTGGATTCGAAACGATAAGCCAAAGGTCAGGCCCGATGGTAATCGATTCTCTTCCCTCTCAAAACCGGTCCAATCAACTACAAAGACCGGTCTCAATCAGTTGCCATCCGTGTCAAGACACGGATGGAGGTGTTCCTCATGATTGATCGACAGATTCCGTTACCGGCTTTGAGAACGCCGAAATGAAGAATGGCGTGCCAAATGGGGTTGCGAACTACGCGGCGTTCTCCGAAATAGTGGAGTCCCGTCATTGCGTACAGGGCCGTCGCTACTCGGGTCGCGCTGGCTTGAGGGTATTGCTTTCGGTCTACATCGTTTAGGAAAACGTTTATAGCGAGCTTGGGTCGAGAAGGGCGAGCCGCACGTGCCACTGCGTGCTCTGTCCCGGTTTCAACGTCACCATTCCGGTATCCGTGGCGCCCCATTCCTTGCCGAACGGATCGCCGAAGTTGAACTGAGGCTCAACGGCTACAATCGGCATGGCGGGCAGCGCGAACATCTGGATGGTCTTGATCGCGGGCGAAAGCGCGGAGATGCCGATGCCGTAGTGCGCAGCCGGATCGATCACCTGCACGGTGACCTGGCCGTTCTTCCACTCCAGCTTGCTCCAGTTGTCGTCGTAGGAGTTCTTGCCGAGCGCGACGCCGCCGGGCGCGCGCAGGTCATATTGCGTTCCGGCAACGGGCTTGATCTTGCCCGTAGGGAAGACGTTGTCGTAGTTATCCACTTCTGCCACATCGGAGCCTGGGAGATGCACGCGCGCCTGGGTGCGATCCCCGGAAGGCAGAGTGAAGCCGGGGTGCCAGCCGATGGCGATAGGTTCCGCTTCGCCACCTACGTTGCGGGCCTCCACGATCAAGTCGGCAGCGTCCCCAGTTAAGGTGAAGGCGAAGAACAGGTCGGTCTTTGAAAGCCAATGTCCGCCAAAGTCTCCGGCATGAATGACGCCGGTCACCTGCTGTCCGTCGGGAATGGATTTGACCTGCACATCGTCGGTCCTGGCTTTGAAGATGAGCCCGTGGACCGCACAGCGCTCGGCACCGGGCTGCCTACTGCCGCCGATTGCCGGCAGGGCGAGCGTGTGGCCTTCCCATTCGGTGGTAACGGTCTGGCCATCGGCGGAGAGCTTGCCGCGAATGCGATTTGGATAGGGGATCAGGAAGGGCCCGCCAATCCGGAAGCTCATGAAACCGTTCGGGTCGTTGCCCTGCTCCATCATCTTGGCCGAGGCGGCCGGATCGGGCGAGGCCAGCACATTCACGCTCCCTTTTCCGGGGAGATTCGCGGTAATCGCCAGGACCTCCATGCCTCGCCCGGGAGCGACCGTGACGCTTGTGAATTCAGGCACGGACTTGTTTGTCACGGGCCGGTGCAGCGTGACGATGTTCTGGCCACCAATCTCGGCGACCGCCTGGGCTCCTGCATGCAGCAGAAACATGCACGCCATGATGGGCGCCAATGCAAGTGTGCGAAGGAAGAGTTTCATCCCGAGCCATCCCTTGACGTGCAGCGAACTCTCTGGGCGCGCTCAACTACCGGAGGTTGGACGAGCGAGATAAACCAGAATTTCCGTTTTGGTTCCCTGACACGCCGCGATTATACCCGCTTGCGGCCTGTTCGCTGGAGCCGTCGCCGCAACTCTCGCAGAATCGAGCAATTCAGCGGGCGGCACTGGCAGAAGAGTCTCTGAGTTTTGCGAGTCCCAGGCGGTTTACCGCCCGCACGTACTTGTCGTTAGCAAGTGAAAATGTCCGCTTTGGGTAGCAAGTGAAGTGTCCGGTTTGGTTAATAGTCAGTCGTAGTAGAGGCGGTGGGAAAGTGCGAATCCCGCGTAGTGTGCGGGATTTGCAAGTTTAGAGGAAAAGTTTGTTTTTGTACTTTTCCTCTAAACGTCTTTTCCACCGCCTTGACCTGCTTTTTAGTCAACGGCGTCAACAACTTTCCTTGCGCACTGTAGTTTCCGACCCGATGTCCTGCGATCGTGAGGGTCAGCGTTTGGTCCAGGTGCTGATGGATGATCACCTTGCATCCGGCCATGGTGCCGCGCCAGCACGGCAGCGTCGTCGGGAGTCCAGCCGGCAGCCTGTTCAAGCTCCAATAGCTCGCTCTCTGATACCGACGATATGGCAGCGCTGGAAGTGCCATAGTCGTAGCCGGGGATCGGCAGTTGTGGCGTCTCTTTCGGTGGGTTCATCATGCTTTCCCTTCCGGCTCGACCTTCTGGATGATGGCGCGATAGATGGAGTGGATGGCACCGGACGCCTCGATCTTGCGGGCATTTTCCCGATGCTTGGGGTGAGCAGCAAGCTTCGCGCGATACACCTCATACTCGGCCATCGTGCCGACGTCGATGGTGCCGAAGGCCTCACTGGTAGCACCGGCGAACTCCGTTGGAGCATAGTATCCCGTGATACGACCGCCGCTCTCCGTGATAGGTTCAAACTCTGCCTGGGCATACGTGAGCCAGTCGGAAAGCTTATTGGGGTCGATGGTGTAACGCAGAAACAATGTGTACATAACAATCTCCTTCAGGCCATTGGATGCCTTAAGGGGGCGGAAATAGTTCGGCGCAGGCCGAAGTATCGAAGAGAAAAACTCCGCATACTGTTTCTATGAGTGACGCACTCGCCAACACCGCCAGGCTGCTCGCCGAACCTGCCGGAGCCGCCATGCCGCTCAGGTTGATCGGCGGTCGCGCAGTACCTGCAGGAGAACTCGCTGTTGCCGCCCACGTAAGCCCGCAAACAGCAAGCGAACATCTCGCGAGGCTCATCGAAGCGGGCTTCGTCACAGCCCGACGGCAAGGGCGGCACCGATACTATGAACTTACGAATACAGATGTCGCACACGTAGTAGAGTCTCTTCTGGTACTATCGGATGCACCCGGCGCAGGGCCCGATGCCAAGCCTGTCAGGCCCGTTATCGGGAGCCTCGAACATGCACGCACGTGCTATGCACATCTGGCAGGGTGGCTAGGGGTCGCAATTGCAGATAGCCTGCGGCGTGAGGGGTATTTGATACCAGCAGCGGGAAGAGCCTTCACCGTGACAGACCGCGGCAGGGAGTGGTTCGAGCAGCGAGGTATCGCAGTGCCAATCTCTTCAGGCACTGCAGACTCCAAGCTGGCGCGCCAATGCCCTGACTGGACGGAAAGCCGGCCACATCTTGCAGGCACATTGGGCGTCACCCTGTACAAGCGGTTCCTCGAACTCGGTTGGATCGCACCATCTGTGAAATCACGCGCGGTGCGAGTGACCTTGGAAGGAAGACAAGCCCTTTCAAAATATCTGCATATTGTGGTTGGCTGAAAGAACCAGTGATCAGGACTCAGAATGAGTCATGAGAAACGCAGATGTGTCCGTGAGGGTTTGTAGCAATATGCAAGATTCCCAAAACGGTGCTTTAAGGGCGATCGGCGTGGAAACGCGCGTTGGCCTGTTTGCATCAATCGATGAGTTTTCCGTCAAAGGCGTGACTTCGTCGTGAGCACCGAACAGGAGCAGCATGGAAAACCAAGATGCTGGCACAAACGAGGGGATGGCGGCCGAACTCAACGGCGACGTGTCGAAACCGGCACCACAACCTTCAGTCGACGAAAGACTCCAGAAGATCCTTGATAAAGCTCTGTATGCGGATGGACGGCCCGAGGCACAGAAGCTCAGGAATTTCCTGAACGGTACCTGGCTGGGCGAGCCATTACACGCCGCACTGACAGACCTGCCCGTCGGGGCATGGACCGCCGCGATGGTATTCGACCTCCTGGATTTGATCCTCGACCGGAGGCAGTTCGCCTCAGCCGCGGATGCTTCCATCGGCGTCGGACTGGCGGGAGCAGCAGGCGCCGCGGTAACCGGCATCACGGACTGGTCCGATGTGGATCCTCCAGCCCGCCGTCTCGGATTGGTTCATGGGCTATTGAACCTTGGCGGTACTGCGTTATTCGCTACGTCTCTGGTGTTGCGAAGCAAGAAGTGCCGTAGAAGCGGCCGCATTGTCAGTGCGCTCGGCTACGCAGTGATGAGTTATGCGGCACATCTCGGCGGCAAACTGGTCTACGAACACCGAGTAGGGGTTGATCGCACCGATGGCCAGGTTCTTCCGGACAACTTCGTCGCCGTCTTGCCGGAATCTCAGCTAGTCGAGGACAAACCAACCCGGGCGATGGTTCAGGGCGTACCCATTCTTCTGGTCCGTCGCGCAGGCCGTCTCTTTGCCATGGCCGACACGTGCTCTCACTTTGGCGGCCCGCTTTCGGAGGGTACGCTCGTGAGTAATTGCATTGTGTGTCCCTATCACGCTTCCCAGTTTGACCTTGAAGATGGCCATGTCGTTAACGGACCAGCCGTGCACCCACAGCCATGCCTCGAAGTCCGCACTCGCGGTGGACAGATCGAAATACGTAAGGCCTCCATCCCTAATCCATGACCTGTAGCCCGCGCCCCCGAGGCTGGAGATTGACAGCAGAAGCCACCACTCCTTCTTCTCGGCGGATGCGAAATCGCCGAGGCACGTTTCCAGCGCGGCAGAAAGCCGGTAGTCAGGATCGGTAATGGCAAACGCCCTAGGCACCAGGCATCTGCTAGCCTAGTTTGATTCAACGACCGGCCTCTCGTGATTCGGTAGGCTGATCCGGCATCAGCCAACAGGAGCCGCATTGTTGCAAGATTCACCAAGTCGTGGGTAGGCAGGTGTGCAGAAGGTGTGCCGAGAAAATGAAGGACACTCCGGCGGCAACGGTCAGGAAGTTCGTCGTGCCGCTCCTGCGATTGTCCGAGAGAATTCGTGCGCTATTCCCTCAATTCCGACGGATATCGCCATCGCATGGAGGCTGAATTCGCCTCAATAGCTATGCAAGGTTCAGTAGAAACTAGCAGGCGGAACCGCCTGGGATGCCGTGTCGATGCGGCAGTCATAGATCTGGACCGTGGCTACCGAGCGATGGCCAAGGATCCGCTGAACGACGAGGATGTCTACACCGGTTTCGAGCAGATGGGTTGCAAGAGCTCTCCGGAGATCGTGTGGACGCAGCTCCCCGATCCCCGCGGCATGTGGCCGCCGAGCGACGATGCGAGCCACTGCCTCAGCCGAGAGTCGCTGAGGTCGCAAAGTTCCTGAGCGATGGATGGGAAGAAACAAAGCTCCCGGTAGTGTGCCGCGAGCTGCCAGCCAGCTATCAAGTGCGACTGCTGCGCCCTGTCCCAGATGGGCTGTTCTCCATCGCCGGCCTTTGCCGAACACCTTCAACCGATTTTCCTCGATGTGCGCGAGGTCGAGATGCGTCAGCTCGGAGCGACGCAGCCCCGCGCCATAAAGGACGGAAAGAATCGCCAAATCTCGCCGGCCGCGAAGCGTCTCATCTCTCCGGGTGAAGGCAAGAAGCTTCTCGATACGACGAGTGTCGACCGACTTCGGCGGACGTGACCGGTCGCCGCGAATCCGCGCGAAATCGCTGGCTCGCTGGGAATTTTCAAACGACATTTCGTTGAGGCGCCACGCCTCGCGCAACACACCTCGCAATGCGGCGAGGGCGAGGTTCGCGGTCGCGGGTGCATACCGGGAGACAAGGATCCGGCGCAGTTGAATGGTCGCGGCGTAATCGAGGCGCGCCCAGGGAAATGCTTCTGCGGCGGCTGAAGAGCCAAGCAGCGTGACGATTTTCTGAAGTAGTTTCGCCATGGTGAGGCGGGAAGAGGGCGCCAGGCGGGAGAGATAGGCATCCATCGGAGAAGGCGGTGGGGGCGGAGCAGGGAAGGGAATAAGGTGGGTTAATGCATCTTTACCCACTTCACGATGTCTGCCCAAGCTTTCCATACATACGGTATACGGGGCAGTTGGTGAAAACAGCCACCTTTTCAGAAAAAACCTAACCACTCTCTTGAGAGACAATGGTAGTGTCCAAATTTCGATCTCCAGTGCGATGAACGGCCTCTTGATTGGCAATAGACCGAAATAGTATGATTTTGTGCGATTTCAGTAGTTCAGTCTGATGATCACCAGCATCCACACCCTGATTTATTCCGACGATGCCCCCGCAACGCGCACATTCCTTCGCGACGTCCTCGGCTGGCCCTACGTCGAGGATGCGCTGGGCGGAGGCGAGGGTTGGCTGATCTTCAAGACCGGGCGGAGTGAGATGGGCGTGCACCCGACCCACAGCGTCTACGATGGCAAGACGTACGAATCGCCGCGGCACCATCTGATCTCCCTGATGTGCGACGACATCTCACGCACGGTCGCTGAACTGAAGGGCAAAGGAGCGGAGTTCCGCGGCGAAGTTCAGGATCACGGGTACGGACTCGTGGTCATGATGGCCGTACCTGGCGCGGACGACATCATGCTTTACGAGCCCAAGCATCCGCTGGCGTATAGCCTTTGACCGATTGAAAGGGCAACTAACTCACTCCCACCTTTCACCCTTCGCAAGCCATCGTTCAAATTAGGACACTACCGAGACAAGCTCAAAGTGTCTAAATCACCAAGGTCGCCGGTATACTAGAGGATGACAGTCAATCGTCCGGTCTCCTCTGTAACCGCCGTGTCCGCGAGACTCTTCTTAGGTAGCGCTGCCGACGCGGAACGGCTGGCTAACAACCCCCATCAGATTCGAACCGTGAATTACCCTGTGCGAGGAGCGCGTAAAGCGACGCGTCGCGGGTATCCATTCTCTTCAGTTTCCGCTTCGCGATGCGCAACCGATTCCCATTGCTTTACTGAATGCCATTCTGGAGGCGACTTATCAGGCGATTGCTGAAGGCGCAACGCTCGTTCATTGCCACGCCGGAATCTCGAGGGAACCCACATTAGTGGCTGCGTTTCTTGACCAGACCGGTTCGGTGAAATTCGAGGATGCGATTCGCAATCTCCGGAAGCTGCGGCCGGAGATTGTGCCCTCTCCGAATCTGATTCAGAGCGTAACGAGCGAGATTGTGTAGGAAGACTAACTTCGACTGGAGGGAAGAAAAATGATCGTTCGCGATAACCAAGGGAAAATCGTGGGGCAGCTCGAACACTTTCGGGATGCCAATGGCAATACTGTCGACACTAACACCATGTATTCGAACGAAAGGCCTGTGGTGCAGCAGATCACCGTTCGCGACAACCAGGGACATACCGAGTGTAAGACCATCCTCAACGGCAAACTACTGCCCTGATGGAGTGAAGCGGCACCCTAAAGCAACCATCGCCTTCGCTGACTAAGTCCCATCAGCTCCGCAACCAGCAGCGGCGTCTCGTCTACGGGGTGTGAGCGCCCGGGAGCAGGCGTAATCATCTTAAGGCACGACCGTTGCCGCACAACGGATACCGCGGTGTTCTGAATGTGAGCCCGCCATCACATCGAAAACTCGCGAAGCTGCTTACACTCGACAATCGCAATCGTTGGGACGAAAACAACGCCGGAAAGGAACTCCTTCATGGTCGAACCCGTCATCGCCTGTCCGCATTGCCACAAAGAGATCAAGCTGACCGAGTCGCTCGCCGCGCCGCTGGTCGAAGCCACACGCCGGGAGTACGAAGCGAAGCTGGCGGAAAAAGACAGTGAGGTCACGCGCCGCGAGTCCGCACTTCGCGACCAGGAGCGGGAGCTCACAGATGCCAAGGAAAGAATTGACGAGCAGATTCAAGAGGGAGTCCGGCGGGAGCGGCAGACCATCGCGGCAGAAGAGGCTAAAAAGGCACGCTTGCTTGTCTGGGATGAACTTGCAGGCAAATCTCAGGAGGTTTCGGAACTTGAGGAGATCCTGAAATTGAAGGACAACAAACTTCTCACCGCGAAATTTCCCATCGACATCATCGAGCCTGTGCCCAAAGGGGAGTTCGGCGGAGATTTAATACAACGAGTGCTCGGCTCCTCCGGTCAGCAATGCGGCACGATCCTCTGGGAATCAAAGCGCACCAGAAACTGGAGTGATGCCTGGATCAGCAAGCTGCGGAATGACCAGAGGGCTGCCAGAGCCGACTTCGGAGTCTTCGTTACACGTACGCTCCCCAAAGGAGTGGATTCCTTCGAACTGATTGACGGGATCTGGGTCGTCCAGTATCGCTTCGCAATTCCGATCGCCACCGCCCTCCGTCAGTCACTGATCGAAATTGCGGGTGTCCGGCAAGCGAACGAGGGGCAGTACACCAAGATGGGGATGGTCTATCAGTACCTGACCGGACCAAGGTTCCGTGACCATGTCCAGTCGATCGTCGAAAAATTCACCGAGATGGAGGAAGATCTCTCTCGGGAACGCAAGACCATGACACGGCTCTGGGCGAAGCGCGAGGAGCAGATTCGAAGGGTAATATCGTCCACAGCCGGCATGTACGGCGATCTTCAGGGAATCGCCGGCAAAGGATTGAATGAGATCGAGGGACTGGAGATTGCAATGCTGCCGGCTGAGGTCACGCAGGATTGATTGCCATCATCCGAAATGACTGCGGATAATCGAAAGTTGGGCAGTGAACGTATGAGATGTTCCCATGGCAAGACAAGATCGGCAAACGGCTGACGATGTGGCAAAACATGCAAAGAAGGGAAGTCTGGGAGAGGCAGGTTCATCGCGAACATCCGAACACGCCCCGCGATTCTCACTGAACCTGGATAGAGAAACTCTTCGCGACCGAGGTATGTTCTTCCAGAACTGGCCCCTGAAGGAATGCTGGACCCGAGGCTGTCCTCCGTTCCCACATGAACATAGAATGCCCCTGGTTGGCTCCAGTCTTCACCCTCCAACGCCCTGATCGGAAGATCTTCTTGCCATTCGGGCACCAGATCTCGTAAGAGAGCATCACGGGCGAATGCGTCATGCGGCGCTAAGCGCTGTGGCAGGTCGATCAGGAGGTCACGTTCGAATGGGTATGACTCAATGATGTGAGTTCGCCCACTGTTCAATTGAAGGTCCAATTCCCGAAGTCGGTCGAGACTATAGCCGAACAGCCGATGTGCTGCGCCTAGCGTCAGATAACAGGAGTCTGCAACATCCAAAACTGACCTTGCCCTCAGAATGCGTATCTCTTAGCTTGCCGGTTTCGAGGGAGATATTCATCCTCGTAGTAGTCGTCGTGGCGGTGAAAATGTGGGAATCGGTTTTGTCGATTTCCATATTTTCAC
>Ga0182030_10004803_pt1 | contig 28864 bp, 28 predicted proteins | sample 812S3MmetaG_FD_121299 | JGI IMG/M metagenome (GOLD analysis project Ga0182030, IMG submission 121299) | Permafrost microbial communities from Stordalen Mire, Sweden - 812S3M metaG (Illumina Assembly) | ecosystem: Environmental > Terrestrial > Soil > Wetlands > Permafrost | place: Sweden...
ATTCCATATAAAAAGAGAGAAAAAAAATAAATTGAACCTCTTTAATTTCCTTTCGTAAAAGGGCGTAGGTTAAAGGAAACCGGGATTGAACTTTTTTTTTTTTTTTTTGTTTTTGTGGATTATCTCCAAATCTTATTTGCCTATCTTTGACGAGTTGACAGCTGGGTTGCTTTTCGGACTTCGATTTTTGGTATTGCCCCTTTCGGAGAGGTCCTCGCTTGTTTAGCGAGCTTTCTACTAGCGCATTATTTGATTTTATGCAACAATCTCTCAGGCGATGCTAATGGTGATCCAGATTGAAAAGATCGTAATAGAAATGAGATTGGGAGCTTAATATTTGGAATGTTTACAATTGGATGTTGTAGATGCTTTCCAGATATTATTTTGACTGCGCATGAAGTTTCGGCCGCCTTCAGTTGCAGCTGAAGGGAGCCCTGAATCCGTCTTACTCTCGCATGCGTTGGATAAATCAATGGTCAGGGCAGTGATCCTTAATTTTCGCCCCTTCTCATCCTTTATTTGATTTCTTTATGGCATCTCCGGAGGGAATGGGTCGTGGTCGACCTTGGGGACTTTTGCAAGGATAGATGTTTATGTAGCCATAAATCCTTCGATCTGTTGAGACAATACTAGAAGCATATCAAGAATTAGAGACCATAAATTACTTCACACTCGAGTTTGGACTAAGATACTGTTCCAATCTCACTTGATTGTACCAAAAGTGAGAAAACAAGTAGCTGGCAGTATTAAGCCTATCGCAAGAAACTCATGTCAGGGCCAGTTGCAGGAGTGAAGCTACAGCGCCGCTGACTTGCAGCCTTATGGGTGACGACTCTGAGGCTTTATGAGCTAATACCTTACCCAATAGAACAAGATTATTTCACCCAATTTCCGGAGAAACAAATGATCGGAGATCACCCATCTTCTTAGAAGCATTCTATATTTGAACAAAATGACTATGGAGGTTTCGATGAATGAAGTCTCATGGGATGAGAGCTACATTTCAAAGGATTAGAGCTTTAGTCTGAGCGAAGAGGGTTCCGTCCGAAGTTATTACGATGACATCCGTCAACAAGAGCAGAGCTTCAATAGGGGGGAAGGAGCGTTTCCACCGAGATGGATTTAATATCTTTATAAATTTTAGGTCAGATTCCCCAAATAATTATTTCACAGCCTTATAGCCTCATCAAAAATAGGTTTCAATTCTTACTGACGTACTCTAAATTTGTCCGATCTGATGTGATTAGGTGGCCTCGAGAGATCTAAACTTCGAGTGAAGCCTGGTATTGGGGAGTGGGAATTGAGGGCTTGCTACTAAATCGCCTTTTCGATGTAATGTACGATGCCATTATCCAAATCTCTCACATTGAAAATACTTTCCGGAGCGAGATCATCGGGATGTTAGAGCACAATGTGAAAATCCCATGCACTAATCTCTTAATGTGTGCGCGAATCACAGATCCCGCACTCAACAATCAATCGTTAGCTTAAATTCTCAATCTTTTTAGATCTACCATCCTCTTCCTGGACCTGAAACTTATGTCTTATGTCGGCTGCCATGCATGTAGATTCGATTGTCATTTAAATCCAATCGCCGAAGAGTTGAAAGTTCCAATTTTTGGCGGCGGCCAGGATGTTTGCAGCCGGCGGCGGCATGCTTGTCTAGATTCCTTTCTGAATAAGGATGTGCGGGTATTTCAGCCGTCTCTGCTGAGGATTGCTTCCCGAATGCGATTACCCAGATTCACATTTTATCTGAGTTGTTGACATTCACTGGTAGTTGAGTATAAACATAAAAATCTGGAGGCAATGGAGTTTTATTAATTTCCCAGAAAATGCTAGATTAGGGTGTGTTCACTTCGATATTTTGTTCCGAATCCACGTAGCTTCCATTATCCACTAGTACTTGGTTAGGAGATATTCAAAGGTGAGCGCAGTTCGCATAATCTCTTGTCAATAACCCAATAACACAACACATCCTGTCACAAACAACCCGTTTCGCAAAATGAGTTCTTCGCAAAGATCATCGCAAATTTCCGAATCTGTGTTGTAAGTTCATCATTTGCTATGCTTTTATTTTATTTCCAGGTGCACATTACTGATCGAATTTCAGACTTCGAGATCTTCGCGATCTCCGGGCTACTGAGGGAAGATTTCTCAAAGCATTGAAGGATGTTCAGGCTCTGCCCAAAGCAACTCACTTGCAAGACAAGCTCCGTAGAATTAGGGACGAGACAGTGGAAAGCTTTGAGCCAGAAATCGAGCATCTCATCCGCGTTGTCGAGTCACGGGAGGGACAAGGATTATTCACCACGTTTCAATGGAATAAATTGTCAGCCCTCAGAGATAGAATAAAGTCTCGTGATGAACTATATGAAGATGTTATACGCGAAATGAGCAAGCCACCAAATGGTCCAGCATCTTCCTCTAATGCCGCTCCGCATCGCAATGTCATTCATTCGGATCATTACACACCTATCTATCATGGCCCTCGATCATCCTTTAGCCCACCTCTCCCAGCTCGCAATAGGTAAAGTTTCCCTTGAATATGCATAATGATTTTACTAACCCCATACCGCAGTGCGTACCTCAAACGCCAGCCAAGCAATGTTGAGGAATCCCTTCGAAACATGGACTTGACGCTTCCTTCGCGTTTTCAAAGCGATTTCCAGACCCATCAGACCTTGGTACGAGCCAGAATCAATGAGCTTGAAAAGCAAGTCAAAACCCTGGCCTCCACCGTTCAAGCAACAACCGCACAATTCCCTCGCCATCCCGGATCCTTGGCCCCTAATGCTCAACCGTCTCTTACACATTCAGATTGCGAGTCGCAGTTGAAGCAGGAGAATAATAAGCTAAAGAACGAGAACAACGAATTAAATAAGGAGAGGGAGAATCAGCTTCGCGCTCTTCAGGTGTTGGATGATGAAACAAAATCCAAGAGCAGCGAAATCACTCGACTCCGGGATAAAATTACGATGGTGGAGGAGAAAGTGCAGTACATGGAGGATAAAGTCGCCAAGGCCAATAGTCTTGAGACGGAATTGCAGGATACCAAGAATCGTATCGAACATATTCGAGACAGTTGGAAACAGACGGGTATCCTTATTGGCTATGATGGAGAGTCTGGGTTCGAAAGCAGAAAGCGAAAGAAAGACGATGATGAAGGAGATGATGAAGACGATGAAGATGGCGATAGTGGGGATGGGGATGACGAAGATAGTGATGATGGGGATGAGGGAGATAATAGGAGGGGCAAGAATCCGAACCTGAAGCCGAAAGATCCGAGGAGACAGATACCAGGCAAAGTTCTTGTCGGAGAATTCTATAGAAATCTACCAAAAAAGAGGTCCAAGAAGTCGAAGAAGGGTGATAAGTGATGGGAGATGGGCTGGATGGGTTGGGAATGGGATAATTATGACGGACATGAGTTGTAGTGATAGTTGTTTTGATTTTACAATGCAAAGAATGCAGCGATTTGACTGTCTGGGAGTCTGTAGCATATCTTCCCTTTACTCCTTACACCGTTTGATCAGTGATTCATGCATTGGTAGAAATCTCGGGATCCTGCAGTTTTTGAAACTCCGTTGTACTGAGATGCTAATTCTACCCCAACAATTTCCACTACCTCACCATACAAGCTTCTCCTAGGTTCTCACTCAATTAAAATGATCCCATTTTCCCCTCCACGCTCAGTTTCATGGCCCGAAATGAGCTACGCTATCTCTACTGCAGAAGTGAACTCGCAATATACTACAGGAGGAAACGAATACCAACCGCTATCCGAGGCTTGTCCCAAGTCTATTACACCCCAGATGACACCTTATATTGAGCTTGATAGCAAAATTGAACCGACTAGAGATCCTATCAGCATAATTCGCGATCTGTTGGATTCGAACCCGAATCTTGCGAACGAGCTAGAGCTTCTTACCAAACTCCTGGAAGCTCAAGAGGCTCGCTCAAAGGACCTCCTTCACGAAAAAGAGTCTACAGTTACGAGAGCGCAAGCCGATCTCGTGCGTCAGGAAATACGATGGTCGAGACGGGAAGGGTCCTTGACAGAAACTGTCGACGACTTGAAGGCCGAGAAGGAGATGATGTCGCAGGAGATGGATGCTCAACATAAAAAAGCCGCTGAGGATAAGAATAAGTATTTGAACCAGGTCAAGGAATGGGAGGATAAGATCAAGCAGCTGCAAGATGAGAAATCGAATTTGGAAGAAAGCTTAAACTCGTCGAACGGTATACAATCGCAATTGAAGGATAAACTCAAGGCTAAGGATACCCAGATCCAAAATTCGAAGTCAGAATTAAAACGAAGCGAGGAATTGCTGAAGAAAGAAAGACTATATAGGGTCAAAGCAGACAAATCTTCGTCCGACGAAATAAAAGCAGTCAAGAATACGAGCCGGAAGATGATGGAGGACCATGACCTAGAGCTCAACAAAAAAGACAAAGAAATCCAAACCCTTCAAGAAGAAGCGGAGAAGCTGAGGAGCGAGACTAGAGCCGCAAATACCAAAGCGACAGAGTTCGAACACGAAAACAAGGGGCTACTTGAGGAAACATCACAACTGGAAGCCGAGAAGCTGTTGCTACACAAAGAATTCAAATTACAGAACGCGAAGGAGCGGCTTCTGCAACATAACCTCAAATCAATCGGTGAGGACTGGGGCCTCAATGTTTCCTTCAAGCGGAAGGGAGACGACAATGGAAGAATTTTGTCTGATGGAGAAGAGGGACAATATGGAAGTGATGGAGGAGATGGCTGTTTTGTGAAAGGGGTAATTATCTAGAATTGGCCCTTTACCTTGATATCTCTCTAATAGGCTCAGTATATGAAGAAGTCCAAAAAGAAGCATTCGAAATCATTCTTCTCACCAATGAACGAGCATCCCCCAGTACAAAACGTACAGAGATCCTCGCTACGCCTATATCAGCATTCTACTGATGCCGAGTCCTACAATTTTGAAGTCACCCTCGAGGGCTGGCCCGCTGTCTCCGCCGATGCATTCCCCCAGCTGCTGGACGAGATGTCAAATCATACAGCCACCATACAGGACCAGAGTTCGTCTCCTCGACCCCACAATACCCAACCTCTTAAATGGTTTCGCGGCTCCGTCCACTTTGATTACTACAATATAGTCTACGAAGCCCTGTGCACAGCCAGAGAACTTTCCAGGGATGGGAGGACAAAATCTGATATAAAGTGCTTGGAGGCAAATTGTTCGATTCAAGGCGGACCGGGGGATACTTCAGATCATGTTGCTAGTCATATCAGGACTTTATAAGTAGAGTGTCGAGGTTTTACATCGAGTTTTATACGCTGGTAGGACTCTTGGTTCCCTTATGATGTATTTAGCTTACATTCCTACGAAGAAAAGCAATCTGATTGGAAGGCCCGACTGTTGATGGGGGCGCTAGGACATCGATATCCAAGATTGGGATTAGAAATGGGGGGCGAAGGTTGCATATAACAATAAGGGCCCCGAGAGGTTGACGCCAGATAATGTAATAGAGTGGAGTTCTGCAAAGAACCTCGATTCATCTTCATATTTTTAGTCGTTGGGGTATAACCAATTCTTAGAGACAAAAAATTGCATACAACTTTCCATTTATTTCGATTTCGTTAGATTTGAAGCATTAAAACGGTGTTGCAACACTAGGATGGGGAATTTATTTGTGATCAAGTATATAGCTTCATGAGTAGTAAGAACTGCCTTGGCTAGCGGTACATAATCCCTTAGAGAGTAGTCTCCAGATCAGGTATGGGGATAAAGTATCTGCCTCATCCGTGAAAAACTAATAGCAAATTGAACTAACTAGATTTGTTTCATTATCTTGCGCCAGTAGTATTAAAACCCCCTAATAAGGAAGCGAGTTAAGCTTGTTTACATGCTGTCTGACCAATTCGCATCTCCACAAACTCTCTTCGAACGTATCTAAGCCAACTCCAACAACTCAACAGCGCCCTTTCAAAGAATATCACCCGATCAAAATGAGCTCAGTAGAAGGAGCCAACCGAGTCAGCAAAGACCAGAATGAATCGATCTCGGTGGTAAAAGCCATCGAGCAGGTTATCGAGAGAAACCATTCACTCCATCTCGACCTCATGACTCTACAGATCGTTGCACAGAATAGAGAGAGTGAGAGTAAGGAGGCAAGAGAATTCAGTGAGTTTAAGATTGAAAGACTCGAGACTCTCCTTCAAAAGGAATGCACTGCTTCCTCAAGAGCAAAACATGATCTACAGAGGCTCAACGAGAAGATGGGACATCTCAACATCCAGGTCGGAGAGTTGGAAGTGCAGCTGACTCAGGTATGTGCACTATTTGATATGTTTCGATTGATGCTAACATATCTCGAATCAAAAGCGCAAAGTCGATGCAGACAATCAGCACGCGAAGTGGCGCGAAGAGAATGCTGCCCTGCTTCAGAGTCACAATGCTCAACTTGATCTCATGCAACGTCGCGTAGAGGATGAGCAAGCAGAGAAAGCCACCTTGCTTCAGAATCACAATGCTCAACTCATTGATATACAGCATCAGCTCGAGGACAAGCAAGAGTCAAACAAACTCCTTAGGGAGGATATGATCAAATTACAGTTCAAGCTGAATGAGACTTTGGAAGACTCAAAGCTAGTGAGTTACAGATTTAAATTCGAGCTGTAGTTTCTCATGAAATATTACTAATATGCGGACGATATAGACTCAAGGGAAATGCAAAGAATGGGCTGGTATCGCCGGAGACTGGGAAGATAAGGCTTCACTTTTCAGCTCAGAAGTTGTTAGTGCTCGCAAGGAGCACGCGTCGCAGTCAGAGAAGTTCAAGAGCCTCCAAGAAGCCTTTGAAACTCAAAAATATCGACTCCTCACAGAGCTGCACAATACCATTAAACTGGAACTTCGAGTCGAGGATAAGGACAGACAAATCAAAAAGCTCGGCAAGAAGAAAGAGGATTTGGAAGAAAATATCAATAGCATGTTGCAGGAGAAGAAGGACCTCCTCTCCCAGAATGCGCGGCTAGCTGAAGAAATTGCGACGCTTAATGATGACAAGACACTACTTCGGGGACAAGCAAGAGGTTTGAGGAGCGACAACCGAACACTGAGGAGCGAGAAAGGCGCACTTGAAAAGCTAGTCGATAAGACACGTGGTCAGCGCAATTGCCTTAAGAAGCAGCTTAAACAGGCATTGGGCTTCTTGACACTTGACAAAACGAGCTGGTCACAGATTCGAAGTGTAGAAAAAATGTTCCGCGCAGCTCGGGAGGGCCAGAAAGGAGATCAACCCGAAGATAGAGCTCGTCAAAGTCCAGCTGTTAAACGCAACCCAGCGGTCCCGAGTGCTCGCCGTGTCTGTGAAACTGACCATAAACATACACAAGAGTGCAATCCTGGTCCCGAGCAAGATCTTTATGCAGGTGCTCAGGTTGGAGGAGTCGATGAGATGGCCCAAAAGTTAGCGGAAGACTTGAAAAGCTATCAACTGGGGCCAGATTCAGATGGTTTCAAGCGTCACTGGGTAAAAGGAGTAAGTTATACGCTTTTTTGTTAAGACCTTGGCTAATCCCATTGCACAGCATTATGCTTTGAATGCTGGAGAGAAGAAGCGCATGGAAGAACAAATCAATGGCAGAGTTTGAGGATAACTGTGAGATTTTCTGAATGTCCCTGGAACATTTTCAGGTGGTTGCTTGCTGGGACTTGCATTGGAGAGGATCTTTGTTAAATTAGGCTTGTCCAGATATATGCTCGGAAGTATAATGTTGTGAAGCTTGTTAGATTTACAAATGGCATGGGAGATGGAATTAGTTTGCGTACTTTACAGCAGCAAGGTATGGCCTTTGCACTACGGTCAGGGTTATGAAAGATTAGAGCAATAATGTATAGCTATTAGCAAGATCCTTCATCCTCGCCCGTGAATTAAGAATATGCAGTTTTAGTCTAAGAATTCTGATTCTCACAAACATCCTTGATCCCTTTAAGTGATCCATGTGAAAGGATAGCATGACCAAATTCTGTAATATTATATTGGTTTTGCCGGTAGTGGGGTGGAGTTTTCTTTGTCTTCTGTCCGGCCACCTAGCAGCGTGGGAATCGTCCTTTCTGACATGACTCTTGTGCCCTGCCAGCTTCATGCAACCCTTTTCCACTTCCTTCCCGCCAGCCCAAGTTCCATAAAAGATGTAATGATAACTTTCCCGTCTTCAAAAAAGGCTTTGAGGGTAATGTCTGTAATATTGCCCATGTCGGCTTAGCGTTTTAAACTAATGAGACATTCTTCTTGTAGAATTCCAACGTGCCTTTGTTGTCCAACTCCTTCAGTTCAGGTCACGAGCAGTCTCCCCATTTCTCTTCCAATGCACCTTCAGTGCAGTAATCTTCAACGTCTGTAAAAAGAATTGTGGTTTGATATCTTGTTTGAATATGCTCGTAGCTAACAAACGCCATTCCGACGAGGCCGCGCTGAAGAGTTGGATTGCCATATAATTCCGGACCTGCCGCTCCTGGACCTTTAACAATAATGGATTTTTGTCGTAAAGTCTGCTATCCATCTGCTCTCCCACAATTTTTCATATTTCCTGTGATAAACCAGCCCAGCAGGCTTCCTCTACCATCGTCGTTACTCGTCTTCCAATCCTGGCGGTCTGCTATCTGCGACCATCAACTTCCACCCCAACGAAACTCGTCGGACTGACCTGCATATACACTCTTTTACAGAACTTCCAGAGCTGATGCTCGTCCAGAGCTGATGCTCGTCATGCGGTAAGAAAATCGAGCTAAATCATGTCCACTGTTCCCCAATGTTCTGAACTGAAAATTGAAGTAGATTCAGCGTCAATATCACTATCCCATACCATCAAATCACAGAATATAGAGTACTATTAAAAGGGAGCGCTGGAAACGAGGTACTGCAGATGATGATCATGCTAAGGGAGCCCATTATCTCAATACCTGTCCTCTCGACCCCGCGAAGAAACCAATTTGCTCCCCCATCGAGAGTAATATTACCATCTCCACCACAATTTCATTCCTTCTGCGTTATTATCTTGCCATCTCCCACCTCGTAATTCTCCCTAAACCTCCGTGCTCATCGGTGCTTGTCGAACCAGCTCTTCGAACCCTCATCAAAGCAAAATCACGCCTCCCCCCTTGATTTGTTCTCCTTGGCCGTCGTATCTTCATCTCACCATCTTGTAAGCGTTTGTACTACAGCATGCTCGTCCCCAAGCAGTCCCGGAGCATGAGGAGACCGTGCCGGGGCCTGTCGAACGTTCAACAAACTCGCCCATTACAGTATAGCCCCACCCCCCTCAGCGATGTAATAACACAGGAGGCTAACCGGCCAATAGAAATTCTCGATTTCCCTCGAGACTAGAGCCTAGCTCGACTGGCTGCTGTATTTAAATCTCAGCACTTTCTTTCCGATCTCTCCTTTTCTCTTTCACCATACAAACCACAACCTCAACAACCACCGCACGTCTTCCACTCCAACCAAGATGGAGGTAAGCTATCCCTGACGCCCCTGATTCTCTTCCATTGTTATTCTTTATCATGCACTTGCAATGGATGGTCATCGTTGCAGACTGGGGGAATTGACTGCCCTTACAGACAAACTTGGTCTTGACGCACAGTCACTTCACCCTTTCTTGCACAACGCCCCAACGCCCTCTGCAAGCTCTTTTTACATGACACCCATGAGTACAGTGGCTTCCGCCATTCTCTGCGCAGGAGTCCCAGCCCCTTTGTTTTGGAATTGTCACTTGACATTCGCAAGCACAATGTCTTCACCCATCTCTGCACCATACCTTTAACAACTGCTACATCGTACCACATAGGGCCACATAGCTGCTACTTCACAACCCCAAGCACCATAACTTCATTCATTTCATCTTCAATTTCCTTATTACTTTTGTTAGACACTTGTCACTTGACAACCCTAAGCAAAGTGGCCTTTCCCCTTCTCTTTCCAACCTCCTTCGATACCTTCAGCACACGGTTGTTAATCAAAACCCAGAGGCATAGGGGCTCCGTCAATCTTGTATCCTGATGTTCTCGAGAATATGTTATGCTCTTTCACAGCGTCCTGGCACCCCACATGGATTCCAGGATGGCGTTTTTTCTTGTTGGGAATTTTGACATACCCTCTCCACTCATAACTAGTCCCAAACCCATCCCTGCAGTCACCACTTCTTATTTGGCAGAATAATTCCTTAGCTGCCTCTTTTAAAACCAATCCTTGGATTTGTTTGGTTTGCTGACCCTTTTCTACTAGTCTTCAAGCGAGAAACCCAACATTCGGCCATCGGCGCTACCTCGCCGAGCAGCGAGTGTGAGCGTAGCTCATACTAAGATTCACCCTGTTCAACCTGTAGCTTATCTTCCGACGGGATTTCCTACTAATTTGAATCGCCGACATTCAACTTGCGTACCTAGCCACATTCCGAAACTTGTTAGTCTCGAAACTCGCCACTCTCTTCTCTCCCAGCGAATTTCTCCTGGGCCTCTCCACGCTATTCCGCACAACGAAATGGCAACCCCAAAGTCATCTCCCACGCACGGGACCCCTACTGATTACGAAGATTTCTTGAGCGGTAGCACGAAAAACGGCATGCAAGATCCAGATACCTTGCGCAAGTTGGAGGGCGATAACGAGAAGAGCGTCAAATCCAAAAAGTCTGGTATTGTCGCAACCATATTCGGGAAGAGCGATAAGAATGCCTCTGAAGGCCGCTCGTCCGGTCGTGGCTCCTCTAACAAGAGCGTCGCGTCTAGAGATCGATCAGCTTCTTTGCGTGACAAGTACGCTGTTGACCTCGGTGAAAAGGAGCGCAATACTGAGATGTTCAACACTAATTTCTGGTACAACGGTAATTCTGAGGGTAGCGGATCTGCCAAGTCTCTAGAAGTCCGCAAGCTGATCGAAGAGTCTTCTGAAGCTTCTGGGCCTTGGGCTGGTACGACGGACTTTGCATCTGTAGGTGCTTCCTTCAGATCTGTCGATCGGTCCTCTGATTTCAACGTTCCACAGGCCGGCAGTAATGGAGTTCATACCAAGAATAAGAAAGAAAACCAGGACGATCGACGTGTATCCTTTGGCTCCGTAAACTCCGTTGCAAGCTTCAGCTTCAGCGCCATTTCAGAGTTCTTGGCGGTTTCAAACCTCACTCCTCGCAGCGCCATTAATCGAATCAACAACATGATCGCGGTCCATCCTAACAAGAGAGAGGCACTTCTAGGTCTTAGGAGAATGATCGAAGAACATGCCATTAAGCTCAACAAGGAGGCGGAACCACTCATGGGCACGTTCGCTGCTGAGATTCAAGAGCTGATGGACAGCGTCTTTACCAAGACTACAGAGATCGCCAACTTGGAGGCAAAGCTTGCTGATAAGGATAAATTGATTGGAGAGTATGATGCTCGGCTTGATGAGGACGACGATATGATTGAGGCGCGCGATACGACGATTTTGGAGTTGAACAAGTTGGTTGCTCAATTGCAAGTCCAGGTCAAGGATCTGTGAGTTCTCCACCTTCCATATAGCAGAGAGATATGCTAATCTCTTTGTTGATAGACAAGCCGAGCACAGCCAGGGCCGCCACTCTGATGTTGCCCGCCTTGAACGCGAGAAGGCTGCCGTTATTGAAGAACTACATAAGCTTGAGGAACAAATGGCTGCTGCTGCTGAACGCTCCGACCTTGCGGTTCGCTCCAACGATAGTATCAAGAAGCAGTATGATTTCTACCGCAACTTCTTCCAAATGCATCAGGGTCTCTACCAAAATTACTTCTCTGGTATGAAGGTCCCGGAAGAGATTGCCACTACTCCCGTTGGTAGTCCCGCTGGTAGTCCCGTTGGTGTTGGAATTGGTCTCCCTGCTCCCGGAAGCAGTCCTGGTGCTCTAATTGATTTTGGAAGCCCCAAGGCTACATCTTCTCCTATATCTACTGCCAAGGAAGGGGTATGTGCACTACACCTGCAATTTTCATTAATCATAGGAGAATGAGCAATGCTAACTTCAGGTTTTAGGGTCGTCGCCGTGAGGAGCTCGCTCATGAGGAAGGTGCTGCCAAGGAGGATGGTATCAAAAAGGGTGCTACAAAGGAAGTCGCACCGAGGGGCATGGTTAAGGAAGGTCTTGCTGGTATCAAGTTGGCTGATCCTAAGGAAACTACGTCCATCACGGCTACTCCCGGCACTCCTACCGCTCCCAACGGTGCCATGAGTAAGTTCAAGCGCGACCTCAGCTTCCTTGAGCGCCGCAACTGATTTCTTTCCTTCCCAACAGAGGCCGCAACCGATCATCTCCGTCTCCGATATCAGAACATGATCGCCGATGGCTCAGAGCCTCTCCGCGGTTTTGAATTCCTGGCATGGTTGGAAAACGGATTCAACGAGGGTATGCTGGAGGTTCTCAATACGAGTCAATCCTAGTACTGATCTTCACTGATTGGGAAGGATCGACCGTGGTTTATTCATTGCTTGTTCCCTGTAAATACATTCATAGTACTGCCTTTTGCTAGGTGAGAACTGGTGTTTGGGATGTCTTTTCGGCGTTTAGGAAGCATCATTGCGGTCTTGTAAATAGGCCTTGCGTACAAAATCAGATTTGTCATAAATTATTATAGAAGGCCTTTATGAAATATGTGACTATTAAAAAATAACTAAGGGACGGTAAGTATATCCCAGGATGTGGGAGACTCATGATGTTCGAATTGTTGCATCATATCAAGCCTAACCTATATCCTCAAACTTAACAGAAAGGGGTGACACCGACGCCAAGGCCCCCAGAAATAGACTCTTCAAACAGACATAGCAGATTCAACCAATAAGTAGTATCTAGCAATACCAGCCGCGATGCCATGTAATGTACTTAGGGCATGAAGCCCACCCAAAATTCCAAGCCTGTATCACGTGACTAACCGCACCCAAACATCATGATGTCTGGCAGCGGGAGGGCCTCCTCAAAAGGGGATAGAGCCCACCATGATCTCGCACATTTCGAATTTTGAACTCTTTCCTCCTTCACCCCAGAACATCATCGTTCAGAAAATCAAACACTCGACGTCGGCAACGAAAAGTGGAATAATAACTCACTTGGCAACGGAAAAGGAGATTTCCAAGCATCAAAAAAGGTATTTAAACCCATAGATCCTAAGATCTCGCAGATCTGACGCCGGTAGGAAGCGACTGAATGGTTACCCTGATCTGCCGATAGCCGTGCGGAGAGGGCAACACGACCATTCCTAGGTAGATCTTTGAGATCTTTCACGTGCTGAAGATTCCTTCATCGACGTAGCGAGTCAAGAAAAACGAATTCATCGCCAGACAAACAGAATTGAAGCCGAAGGTCGAAGTCACAGTCAATTGCGTTACCGCCTGTTGCAATCTCAGTCTGTGTGGGCTGACATTGAGTCGCGACTGCGAACATCCTATATAAGGGTGAAGCGAGCACGCGACAAGGGAACATTGTGAATTGACTGCGCACATATTTGCACTTGACACACATCGCGACTTTCCACACACTTCTTACAACTTCATCCCCCTTACAGAACCCACGAAATCACAAACATTTTTCAATATCATCAAATTTTTGCAACTTTGCATTTCCACCATCCACGAGGATCAATCCAAGATGGATCTGTCATCAGAAACACGACATCCAGACGTCAGCTTTCTAGAAAACAGCCCTGACAATTGTCTTTATTGCGCGGATGTGTGTCACTGTTCCGACGAAGTCGTATCTCACAGAGAGAATACGATCAATAACTCATCGACGCCTCCACCAGCTAGGGCCCCAATCATGGATTCATTCAGTACTCGAGTAGCTGTACCTAGAAACGACGACACTACTGTCGCCGCCGTCATCGCGGAAGTCGATCGCCTCATCGGTGACTATGGATATCTTAAATCCCCACTTGACGAACTCCGCAACACTGTCCTCAAACTTAACCAATCCTTCACATCCGAAGTTGCCCAGTGGAAGGAAGCATATGGAGAGGCATTCGAACGGGGTATAGAGAAGAGCAAAGAATGCCGTAATATGCGACGTTCCGTTGCGTTATTAGAAGAGATGATTCGCGACCTCAACAAATACATACAGGATCATGGCGCTGAAGACTCGTCGGAGAGGATTCTCAGCCTCAAAGAATGTATTCGCGAACAGGACCAGCACATCGATAGGCTCAACATGCAAATTCAGCAGCATCGATCCGCCCCATCGCACACAGATGCAGAGTATGCTGCTAAGATCAAGGAGAAGGAGGATGTCATCGCCAGTCAAGAGGTTGAGGGCAGGCATTGGCACCAGCTCGCAGTAGGCGCCGAGGCACAGGTCCAGGAACTCAAGATGTCTCTTAAGGAGCATAAAGATGCCATCCTTGTCGCATACGAGGACAACGACAAATTAGAGATAGAGTTGAAGAAGCAGGAAGAGGCGATTCGTGCCCATGCTCAAGCCACTGAAAATATGGCTAAGCAAATCCACGATCTTAAGGACGCGATGGTCGATCGAAAAAAACTCATCGATAATATGGAGGCCCGCCATAAAAAGGCCAAGGAAGATGTGGCGGAAATCATTCATAATGTTAAAAACGAGAATGGCCAACTGAAGGATACCATCGATGGTCTGAGTGAGAAAAATCAAGACCACATCAAACGCCAAGAGAATTTGATCGAAGACTACGTACGTAAGGAAGAAGATTGGAAGACTATCAATAGAGACAACGAGCAGACTATCATCGCTTACAAGCAACAACTTGAGCTAGTAAATGCCACTGCCGTAGCTCATGAAAAGAAAGTCCAGGATAACGAGAGGACGATCCAACAGCAAGTTCACATGGTTGAGTCTCAGAAGCAGGTCATCGTCAATTACGAGACATACCTCACCCAAAAGAATACCCAGATCGATGAACAGGAGCTAAGGATCGAGGAGCAGTTGAACGAAGTCGAAAGAATGGCTGAAACCATCTGGAGTCTTCGACATAGTATCAGCAACAAGAACGATGAGATACAGAAGGTGGCGGACGAACACGATGACGAGAACGAGCATCATATTGAACGAGAAAGAGGACTTCAGAATGAGATCGAGCGCCTCAAGGACGAAGTCGATCATCTCCGATCCTCTGAAAATCGTGCGCCGTTTCGCGGGGTGGGGTTGTTGCAATCAATGCTCACTACACCAGAGTCGAATGTTCGCCCTAGTCGTGGTTATTTTACAGATCGTTCGACTTCTTCGAAGTCAAATACTCGTCCTAGAGGTAGTTTTACAGCACGTCGTTCCCGACATCACACGCGCAAGGTCGCGACACGTAAATCCACGGAGCCAGGTGTATATGGCATCAAAGGTCATGCGTCGAAGGAGCCAAGTAGCCCAGCCCCAAAGCAAAATGATCCGAGGGGAAGTACCCCAACGCCAATAAGTTGGAACGACTTAACCAGGCCAGTGGACCAGTTCTCATCCATGCTGAACAAGACTAGGCTCCCAGGAGTTGAATTTGCTGCTGGTATCTCATCTCCCGTCGATCCTTTCCATCGCTCTGACACCGACGCTACAGTTTATCCGCAAGCCGTTCATGCCCAAGACGCTCCACCTGCGAGCAATAATGAATTACCAGTTGACAGATTCGGCACCAACCTCCCCAGCATATCATCCATGTCCCCTAACCCCAACCTTCCCACCCCCGGGTACATTGATACTGGAAAGTCTTTCACCAACGCCGCTGATTACTTCAAATTGGAGCGTGAACCGCGCACTACTAATACCGGTACTGAATCTTCTGGAAGCAAGCACGCAAGAGCAGAGTATGTCAATGAGGATTATATTCCGGGTGAGCCTCCAGCCAAGCAGGCACGTTCATCTTACGAAGAAAATGATTCCATTGATAAGAACCATCATCCAAATGGGCCCGCCCCTACACCCAGTCCAAACCACTCCGCGCAGATGGTCGAAGATTCTCAAGCTGAAGATGACAGCGAAGACTCTGGGGATGTTACAAGTGCACGCGGGGGCCCCACCGAAGGTTCCGAAGACTATGATCATGTATCGTTATACAGCGAGAGTTCTGGTCCTGAGAGTCTTGCGGGGCATCAATTAAGCTATGATTTTTGGGAGCGTGCTTGTTATAGCGTTTCCGAGAATGCTGAATCTCAAGTCGAGGATCTACCAGGGCATAAGTCTGATTCTAAGACCAGTGAGAGTGCTAATATGGATGATATCGCGGCTGGCTTCTTGCCTGATCCTGAGCAGATGGAGGATATCGGAGTCGAGGATCTTTTTGGCTATGAAGCCGAGTCTGAATCCAAGTGGAATGCTATGGAGAGTGCGATTGAAGACGGTATTGAGGGTGGCACTTGGGCTAGTACTCTCTTCACGGAGAAGCGCTCAGGTGGTGGAATTGATGAAACTTCAGACTCTCAACCCAACGATCCTCCCGCCCCGGAATCCGAAGCCGAGGTCAGCCGGAGTAATGATCACGGGGAGGAGACGTTCCACCGAATGAATGTCGTAGCGGCTTATCGTGCTACCCAAGCTGAGCTTGAAGATCTTCCAGACAACAAGTCCGAGATTGCGGACTCTGAGGCCGGAAGCGTAAGTTTGCTGTTTGGCAACAGACCATAAAATCATAAGCTAACATTTCCAGGAAATGATGGATGTCCGTGATTTCGAGAGTCCTGATCGCGAGCTCAAGGTAAGATCTAATGTATATATCAATGGTGGAACATTCGATAATCTCCTTCAGCGCGAGCAGAAAGATTCCCAAGGGTTGCCGGAGTATGAGCCTGAAGTTGCCGATTACGCTCAGAATGAAGTTGGGGGCTCGACCGATGATGAAGAACTAGTCATCGCAGATAGCTATGCCACCGAATATGGTGGATATGTAAGTTAATGAAGGATGCTCAGTGAAGTTTTTGAGTCACTGACTATTCCCCAAGGGCGATGACGAGTTCGAAGACTCGTCCAACGTCGATTATGCAAGTCCCTATAGCCCTCACTACTCCTCCCCACAGCCAGAAGTTGCTTCCCTCGGCTCCGTCTACAGCCCTCACTATTCCTCTCGGGAAATTTCCCCTGAGCCCTCTTCTGTCACTATCGATAGTAGAGACACCTCTGAACGGTCGCAGACACCGGTTACAAATGTTCTACCAAGGGAAAGGCGGATGGAGCCAGAAACTGAAGGCTCTGTAAGTTCCGATTGCTCTGATATCTGAGGGGCAACAGATTGACTGGATAATTACAGAGCGATCGCGAATACGACCCAAAGGGCGAATATGATAGTGAGGCGTTTCATGTTTGGGACTCGCTCGTAGGAATGTAACGGGTCTCTGTCGCATCGTAGAACTATCATCTCGTATAATACAAGGGCGATTTTGGAATAGGCAATGAATTAATTGGCAATCGCGGGTTGGCAACTGGAGTGGTATGGACTAGATGGCAAAGCATTTATTTCATTTCTTTGGAGCCAACTAAGCAATTGGATATGTCAAGGAGAATATGTCTCATCGGCAAAGCCTTATGTTTGGCTGGAGCAGGTCTAGCAGTTGGGTGGGTTGGGTAGGCACTTGCCCAATTTATACGAATCAGTGTTAGGTTGGTATTTTAGAGTTAGGCAGGTAACAATAAACACAGGGAAACGAACCTTAAAGGCTTTCATAGCTAATACCACTCATGAAGTAAAGCAGTAGTATACACGGCCTCGGCCCATCTCCATTCCCCAATGCTATTGAGACAGTCAAGGAAATCCCTCTTCCCACCCAAATCTATCCTGTATGCTATCCATCTTACACAAGCTCGCTCGTAACGTTCGAAAATTCGCCCTTCTCCAGCTTCGTCTTCCAGAATATTGGGTTTGTGTCGCTGAATCCATGCTTCACCCATCCATCCTCCTTCACATGGTACAAGTTAATGAAACCTCCCGAATAGGCATCTCTGTGAGTGGCCGCCAAGATACTTCGTCTTCCCAATTCCAACGCTTCTTCCTCGTTCAAGTCGTACTTGTATTCCGCATCCAACACACCATACGCGAATGTCTGACCTGATCCAACGCAGAAGAGATTTCCGGCGAGTCTGGTGCCATCGGAGTCGATGTAGTAGAGGGCGGGGCCTTCTTCTTTAGTAACACCAGCGCACATGGTTCCCATCGAGAGACCCATGCCTTTGTACGAGTAGACGAGATTCGCAAGGATTTTGGAGGCGGCGGCGACGGAGATTCGGCGTTTGTGGCGGAGTTCGTGGAGTCGGCATTGCATTCCTAGGTAGGCGAGCCAGTATTGGCAGTCCTGTTTGCTTCTCATCAGCTTTCATTCTCAGACATCGTTGCATAGCTCAAAGTTCTGGAACGGCGTAAAAAGATGCAGAGATATGTGAAAAGACGTACGGCAGCTCCACCAGCCATGGTGCCCAATAAACAGTTGTTAATTTCAATGACCTTCTTGACCGTCTGACTCGCTATCCAGTTCCCAGCCGTAGCTCTCGAATCTGTTGCAACGATGATACCGCCTTGAAATCGGAATGCCAGTGTTGTTGTACCGTGTGCAATCTTGATGGGGCAGTTGGGGTTGGCGTGATCGTCTGTTGCTGCGCGGAGCCAGGCTGAAGGCTGAGGTTGAAAATCTTGTCAGCAAGAGTTCGGTCTATCATCGCATGGCTTGCAGAGCTTTAGGTTGGTGAGATGCTCAGTATGAGATACGTACTTGTGCTACAGGAGGCATGGCAAATCGGAGGGACAAGCTCGGGGCAGATTGGTAAAGCTCCACCTGGTCATCTTGCGAGTAGTTCTCCTTCTCAAACATCGGCCGGCTGTATTGCGCTACGAGGGTATCCATCTTGAATTATGGTGAAGGAATGTGTTGAAAGAAAAGAAGATGGTTGGGATGAGATTGAAAGAGTGAGCTGTCGTGGTTGATGGAGCTTCAGGCAGCTTGTTGTTCGCGTCAGCCGTTTCTGCAAGTCGCAGGGGTTTGGCGCTAGTCACCTTGTCACGTGAATGTCCCCCAACGCCATGCCATCTTGCTACTATTTTGAGTCTCTTGTTCTCGACCTCCTACTATCACTGATGCCGACTAATGCTCAGCAATAATATGGCTAGAACTCTATTACTTTTCAAGCGAACCTCAGAATCTTGGCGTAGTCTGCTTGAGATGCTCCGCTTTGTTTTCATTACTATAGCAAGCCTGATCATAGCCAGAAGTACGGGCTCTTAATTTTCCAATTGTCACGGCGGCCTTATCATTTGCCGGCAGAATATCCCTCTCACTCTTTCGTACACCTTCAATGGATATGAAAAACAGTATGAGAGCTGTAAGAGTCGTTGAGTCGCTAGGATACGGCTATCTGGCAATGGAACGGCAGAACTCGCCGCTTAAGAATTACACTCCATAACTGCCAAATACCGACCTAGCGCCATCAGTGTAAGGAGTAGCTCAATACTGTCTCAGTTCGAGTTGAAGCTTTCTGATGATTACAGACGTCGCATCTCTAGCCGAGTGTCCTGATTCGTGGTGTGGCGGTATAACACCTCAAAGCGATCTCTGCTCTGGGGTGGCTTTATGTTTTCTTTCTATGAAGCCATTCGATAAGTTTTTACTAAATGTTCTTGATTTTATCTAGATACCCCTCTTGCCTACAGCTCATCCTCTGAATCCATCACCAATGCAAAGACAGGGCTCACGCTCGCCTTTCACATCTATCCTTCACTAATTACGTTCCTTATCGCAATGAAGGGCACAATGATCGCATCTGTCCTACTTTCCCTCTTCATTCTCACAATCTATCACCCAATTTCAGACATTCTGCACCCCTCTCAAATGCTTGCTTGCCAAAGCACTTCTAGTGGCCCTGGTTTTACCTCAAACAGCACCTCCAATAGCAATGGCATCGTTAGAGACCTCTTATTCCGAGCTACGCTATCGCCGCCGATATCTGAAACAGTACCATTGCTACAAGAGCTTCTGAATACAGCAGGTGACATACTCTTAACCTATACATGGAGGATAGAGCTTGCTTAAGCATAGGGGTTTTGGGAAAGTCTTCCTCTTAGGCAGTGGATTAAGTAGCTCGTCGAGTAGTGGGATCATTTCATTATTAAAGTGGTAGGCGAGCGTTGTGGGAGCACAATATTGGATAGCTTTAGAAGACCCAGTCTGATGTTTACGTCGTGATAGCATACTATCCTGCCGATGCATGACGGCGTCGCAGAAGTTTCTGTTACACGTCCGAGATGCTCGCTTAGCGCGAGGGTTCCTCCCCCTTGTGGCCATGATTCTAATTTCTTTGTTTTCGTTGCACATCGAAGGCCCTCGCTTAGCAGGCTCGTTCTCAATTTCTCAGTTCGCAAAGGCCGATTGCGTTCAGCTAGCCATTAGAGCTCAAGAGTTCCCAGCCATCGTTCTCAAGATGTTAATTACAGCGTCTAAGTATATGTCACACAGTGGGCTCCCTCTCTGCCCACGCAATCCACTCCCTCCATCCCTCTCCCCAACTATCCAACCCCTCCCCAACCCGCTCCAATAACCCCACTCCCAACCCCTCAAAATACCAATAACTATTTATCCTCTTCAAAAGCACACAAAAATATGCCAATAACACTAAAGCCTCTGGTCTCCTCTCAAACAACAAGTCCACGAACTCCTGCGACACAGCGCCCGGCCATATAAACACCGCACCCCTAACATCCAACCACGTCTTATTGGGTGCGTATGGAAGCCGAAATACTCTTCTCAGGATAGCAAGCGCCTGTGCACAGACTTCGAGCTCTGATGGAGAGGTAGTAGTGACAGGCGTATTTGCCGAAGGTTCAAAAAGCGCCTCCAGCTTCTCCAGTTCATAATCATCTGGATTATCACAGTTCTCTTTGGTGATATGCTGCGTCACTAAAAGCGGCCCAAACGGACCCTCCTTCAAAACCTCCCAATTCTCCGCAACAAGGGGCATCAGTCCCCGTATCGCCAAAAACCAATGCGCCTCCTTATCCCCTCTACTCAACAATCTCGCTTGTCCGCTACTACTCGTCAAAATATACGGAACTACGATCCCGGAGAAGGCGAATACGGCATGGATATTTTGGCGGGAGGACGAGGAGACGAGGGCGCGGAAAGAGGGGAGGGCAGCTTGCTCGTGGGTACGGGCGAGGGCGATGAGGGAGGCGGTACGGGAGGGTTGGAGGTGAGAGAGGTGGAGCGCGGATATGGCGAGCGTGCCGTACATGAGGAAGGGGTGGGAGAGGCCCATGCGTGGGATGTCGGTGTGCCAGATGACTTGTTTGGCCGTCGCGCTGGTGGCGATTGTTAGGAAGACGGTTGTGCGGTAGTGGTGGAGGAGTTCGAGGCTTTGGGGGTCCAGTCTTTGGGTTTGAGAATCTAGGTACAGATGTGGGGATAGTGATCGTGGGGGTAGGACGTCCAGATAAAGTTCGGGTGCGGATGTGGCTGGAGATGGGCTCTCGGAAACCTGATGACCCTGGCTAGCAGGTAACCTTCCAGCTATCATTGGTTTATTTGGGATTAGGAATATAGAACTGCATTTTAGCCCATTCCTTTCACAGTTCTTGCAGCCTGGTTTCCCTTCGTCACACTAAAACCACGGGATTAGACACGTTGAGCGGGGTAATGTGAAGATTGGCCAACCTTGACTCTTCTTCTCCTGCAATTGGTACATCCCGTTCTCGTTTTCTTGTGAGATTTTCGCATCTTCGGCACCGCAGGAGGCTCCGTGATTTGTTTAAAAGCCTGATACTTGAGGCTTAACGCTGAGTGTCCTTGTGAGAGCGGATTGGTTGATCTCGCAGCGGCCCCGTTGCACGTCCTAACAAATAAATATTGTATGCAGTGGTACTTTGAAATTATTATGAAAGAAGTCCAAGGAGCATGAGGCTCGTTCTTCAGTTGTCGTCGTTGGAGCATGATACCCCTGAGTCTCCCTGTCGTTGATCCACCTCGTTCCTGTGATGTTCTGATTGGCTGTCTATTTTCGGCCCATGCTGACCCATATTGCTTCGCCCTCGCGGCTTTGAACATCACCTCCTTGAATACCCGCAATTACTATTAGTGGTAGGACTTTGACTGGACAATCGTAAAGTCAATTGTGATCAATTGCTGACAGGCTACATGCGGCTCTGAATGTGCCATACGAGGGATTCTTCCGAAATGATGTAGTGGGGTCGGCTTGCTGCGTAGGGTGCTTGCCGTAAGTGTTTACTCAGTAAACCTATGAATATTTCCTTCCTGTTCGAACCGCCTCACTCTGCAATGCATATTTCTCGCCGTGCTGTTCTGGTGGTAGTGGAGGCGACGGGAGCGGCTGGTATTGAGGGTTATAAGGTATGATTGAAGGCTGAAAGCCATGATCGCCCTGTGAGGAAATGAGCTTGAAGCTTATCGCACACCCAGTACCGAATTTGATCGTCAAATATCTCGTTAATTCCCAACCTGCGGCCAGTTGCTGTAGTGACATTCGATGGAAATGTGTCGAGCCTGAAGCCACTGACGCCGAAGACGCGATACCTTCCCAATGTATCAATGATGCCTCAGGACGAAGATAATACTAGAAGCACTGATAACGCAGGGCTAAAAGGTATAAATTCTGTTGTCTCAACTTTTGCGACGCATCTCGCTCCGTTCCTTTTGGATTCAGACGTTGGGATCACCGTGGGCGGCATTACCACTTCGCCAATGTAACTTATACACTCAACAAGATTGATGCAACAACCTTGGAAGAGCTGTCAAGTTGAGGCCCTTGTGGTTTAGGCAACCAGATACAACTTTTTCTACGAATGTCCTTTCGGTTTCTAAAATTCTCGTTTAAGCACTGTACGCATATCGGGTTAATATATGCCCTCTAAATTGCGATAGGGTCGGGGTCATGATAGCTACCAAGCTGTTCAACCCTTAGTTACTTGCGGCATCATCACGGGCTATAGATTATCATTTCTTGGGTGGTGGGGGCTTGGGCTTCCCTTGCCTATTTATCGAGGAATTCTCGTTTCTTTCGGAAGCGGGCCACGTGCTGCAAGGTCTGGCCAGCGAACCGCAGTGATGTTGACAAGGGATATAAGCCCGTTTAGGAACAGTCTGGAGGATCTAACTCGCCTGGGGCCTGGCAACTTTGCTTAAACCAAATGAGTTATAATAGAGGGTGGGTTTCTTTTCTCCGTCTAGATCAGAGTATATTCTGGCAAAGTAGATACAGAGCGGTGAGGGGAGTGAAAAAAGAAAGGGTCTTCGAAGCAAGACGTGCCGTTTTGATGAAAACGAGAGTTGGTACAGAATAAAGGGGAACTGGGTCATCGGCGCAAATCATTTTCTAAGTAATCACTTCGGAGCTATAAAAGCTTTCATAGCTATCACATCTTTAACAACCCATCGCTAAAAGATTTTGGCACCGATGGTGATAGCTTAAATTTTTGTCCAGCGACGATGACCGTCCCATTGCTTGTTTATCTGAGATTTATTGGAACGTTTGGAAGCGCAACACTGGCTGCATTTTTTTTATCATCAATAGGAAGTCACCCCAATGGGTGTGGATGACAGAGGTTTGGGAAATGGAAAATAGGATCCGCAGAGACTCACTTGAGTTGTGGCTCGAAAATGTTTCGGAGCGCTCCCAATTCTAGAGAACACATTGCAAAAAATCAAGGAGCTGCTTCGTAGAAGACCATGGAACATCATAGTAAATGCTTTTATGAAGGAGAGGGATTGGATGTGAGCGTGGAAGCCTTCCTATCAAGGTGTCACTTTAAAGATAAGTACAAATAGGTCCACATTGAATCTGTTTGTGAGATAGTGTTAATGACGATCGACATGAAAGATGGAGGAATTCCCCCGTGGACGGAATAAAGAGGAATCACATGACCTATGTTGTTTTAACTTCACTCTGCTCTGACGTCCCTTTAACTCTCATTGTAGTGTTGCACGAAAAAGAAAACAACACAATTCTCGAATTCTCCAAACTATCATCTGACTTGGGTGAATAGCATGGTTACGATTCGTATGAATCGTCCAAGGATTAAAATTGGGGCCCTTCGACAACTCGCATTCACTCATACACACAAATAACCGACCCTCGAGTCCTTGACTCCGCTCGATCTTTATCTTCAAGTCTCCAAGGAGCCATCAACTTCATTAAAGGATATCAACAGATCACTCACGACTTTTTGTGAGGTTGATCTGAAGATTCTTTCCATTCGCACAGCGCATTCGATAATTGAGGCCTTAGGCCTCAGCCGACCAGCTCTGTGTCACCATGGATTCAGGCATGGAAGTCTACGTTTCGAATGTCGCTGAGCAAGCATCAGAGACAGCATTGAGCAAGTTCCTGAAGCCATTTCTGGTCAAGCTATCTATTCAGAGTGTACATTGCCAAAAGTCACGAGGAAAGCGTTTCGCGTTTCTGACCTTTCTCCACGTTACGGAAGGCCAAAAATTCATGGCACAATATGGTGTGTGCCACTCATTTACCCCCTTCGCCACTTTTTTCATTGAAAGCGTTCTTTTATCGGAGAAAAAGATAGCGATTAAAGGGCTAACTTGAGATTGCAGGTCAGACCAAGGACAGCGCCGGTCGATTTCAGCCACTGAACCGCACTACCTTCAAGATGATGTTCCAAAACCAGCCACTCTACTTCACCAAAGCAAAGGAAGACGCAAATCCTCACCACCTTCGTGTTCTGGCCAAAGAGGAGAAGGATCGAAATAAGCTTGCCCAGCTTGCCATTAGCCGCTACGACAACCCCAGAAATGCAGAAATCCTTCCTGTCATTTTTGAAGTCTCGTCAATAGACTGCGGTGTATGGTCATATGTAAATTCGTACCTTGTGTTTTCTCCTCAAGTAAAATTAGCAGGTCCCGGCACAGCAAGATTTGGAGAGATGTCCATGATCCTTAAGCTGGATTCAGGCAAGCGTAGGAGTATCCAATAATGAATGCTACTTTCGCGCTGCTTACATTGTTTCCAGGTGTTGACTTCCGATATCCCAGTACTTTAGTCATTACAACTCAAGCTGAGCCTAATCCATCCCTTGTGATCTCAATGCAAGAATCGCCTCTTTTCTTCGAAACCATTCCAGATGATACGATTGCTAGACTTATGTCCCAACTTGGAATCCAGCCTCTAACTTCCATTAGAACCCGAAAGAATGGTCCAAATCGGCACAGGCTTCCTCAACTCGGTGGAGCGCATGAGAATATAGCTGGCAATTGTCTTGTTTGGCGGATTAACCTTAGAAACGACACTCCAGCTTCCCTCGTGGGAAAAAAAGTTGGTGACATCATGAGTAATCTCCATAAGGCTCATGGTCTCCCAAATATGCTCTGGCGGCAAGTGGAGGTCTCCCAGTGGGGAGAGTCCTATGCGGCTGGCGCTGCCCGATTACATGAGGCACTTTCGAGTATGAACATCAATCTTCCATATAAGCTGATATTCCAAATTCAAAGATTGTCATGGAATAATTACTTGTCACCAGCTACAGTATTAAGCATGTTGCCTGAGATCGCTCGCATGGCTGAACGTTCGCCAATGTCAGTATCGGTTGGAGCAATCAGAGCGCTGTCGAAAGCAATTGACTGGCCAGGACCATATGCTGAAGCAGAGTATTTTCAGCTCTCTGCTTTGATCGATCATCTCCGAATTTGCGAGGAACGTCTCAAGAGAGGAATCATCCTCCAGGAAGAATCTTTGTCCGGCAACGTTGCGATGATCCACAGAGCCAAAGTCACCCCAACTGGAATCACCTTGAGCGGACCAGAGCAAGAAAGTAACAATCGGGTTCTCCGAAAGTACTCAGGCAGTCACGAATATTTTATTCGCGTCCAATTCTTTGATGAGGATGGTCGTTCGGTGATGTTCAGCCCTAAAATCTCCAACGAGAGGATCTTTAATGGTCGATTCAAAAAGATACTCGACGAAGGCATCAACATCGCTGGCCGGGAATACACGTTTCTGGGATTTTCTCATTCTTCCTTGCGGGCTCAGACATGCTGGTTCGTCGCGCCCTTCATCCATGATGGCAGTCTTATTTATGATCAAGTGGTTATTGACGGTCTCGGCGATTTCTCTCTCATAACATCTCCAGCCAAACGTGCCGCAAGGATAGGCCAAGCATTCTCAGACACTTCGATCTCGGTAACTATTGATCCCATAATCGTAGAGGTAGTTGCAGACGTGGAAAGGAACGGTCGATGTTTCAGTGACGGTGCGGGTACAATGTCTCAGTCTGTCATGTGCAAAATTTGGGATAAGCTTCCAAAGGAGGCTCCGCGGGCCAAGCCTACCTGTTTTCAAATACGATATTCTGGTATGTTACTACTTTGAGCTCGAGATTCTTTCTTATCTAGGTCCATTGGAAACTTTCTGACAGTCTTGCATCAGGTGCGAAAGGAATGATTAGTTTAGATAGTCGCCTTCAAGGAGATGTTCTTAGGCTTCGTCCATCAATGGTCAAATTCAACGGTACCAATACGACCGATCTCGAGATTTGTGAGGGCGCTTGGAAACCACTTCCATGCTTCCTCAACCGTCAATTGATAAAGATAATGGAGGATTTGGGCGTTGATGAAAGTTGGTTCTTAGATCTCCAAGCGAAAGAAATCAAACGTCTGCGCGATATCACCAACAGCCCGTATAATGCATCAACCTTCCTCAAAAGGCAATCGATTGGCGAAGCGGTACATCTGTCGTGGCTTCTCAACAAGCTTTCTGTCCTCAACTTAGACTTCCGAGAGGACCACTTTTTGCGCCACGTCATTGAGATGGCTCTCCTATTTGAGCTACGCCAACTCAAACACAAGACAAGAATTCCTGTACAGAAAGGATGGCACTTACATGGAATTATGGATGAGACAGGTGTACTTGAGGAAGGCCAGATATTCTGCAATGTATGTGTTGAAGGAGGACATTCACAAGTCTTGATTGGTAAAGACATCATTATATCCAGGGCGCCTTGCCTACATCCGGGTGATGTTAGACAAGTGGATGCTGTCTATGTACCTCCGGGGTCCCCTCTACGTATGCTGCACAATTGCATTGTCTTTAGCCAAAAGGGCCAACGGGACCTACCCAGTCAATTGAGCGGGGGCGATCTGGATGGCGATCGCTACTATATCATTTGGGACGAGAAGGCGCACCTAAAACGTATCTATCCACCTGCTGAATACGCCCGCCAACCTCCTGTTGATTTAGGCCGGCCAGTTACTCGAACCGATCTGTCTGACTTCTTCATTGAATTTATGAAGAGTGACCAGCTGGGACGCATTGCTGTGCTTCATCGAGTCTTGGCTGATTTGAAAGATGATGGTACTCTGGATGATGACTGCATCACCCTAGCAGAAATGCATTCTACGGCCGTCGACTTTTCTAAGACAGGCATACCAGTAAGTCGGCTCCTACTTCAAATTTTGTGATGTGTAGTACTGACTCGCACAATTAGGTTGATATGTCTATGATGCCAAAGTACCCAAAGTATCGACCGGATTTCGAGGCTCCGGGACCCCACGTTCACATTGAGAAAAAGGGTAACATTGTGTTTGAAGATGAATCAACCCCCGACGAGGTAGATGATGATGACGATGAATTCAAAAAGTATCGATACTATGAGAGTGATAAAGTCCTGGGGAAGCTTTATCGAGCAATTGATGAGCGCAAGATCTTTCAAGAGATCCAGGAGAGATCCAAAGTCGACGGTCCTACGGATACTTCCGCAATCATTCAAGATGTATGGGAACACGTTCAAAACAAATGTGAATTGATCCAGTGGGATCATCTGAAGGAAACAGCCAGAGATATTCGAGATGCGTAAGTTGCTTCTTCTTGAAATTCGATTATTGGAGATTGGATGGGGCTATCTAACACACTTGCTATTATAGGTACGAAGAAGGCCTCCAAGGAATCATGACCGAATACAGTGATCACCCTCAACGCCCCATCACCGAACTGGAGGCATTCATCGGCAACATCTTCGGCTCAACAGGCGCGCAGACTAAACGTCAACGTGACTTGTCTACAACTATGAAAGAGCGGTTTGATGAAAATGCGGCTAATATAGTGAACATGATCACGCGAGATGAGGTCGAACATTCAGAAGAGGCCTTGGAGCGGAGCATGGCTTGTCTGGCGATCTCATTGGAGGATAGGTCTCGCTTCGGAAAGAAGGATCAGCTTTTGAGCTTCAAGTACGTTGCTGCAGCGGTGTGCTTGAGAGAGGTCGACAGGGCAGGATTGTAAACTGTGGCGTTAGTTTGTGCTGGGTATTTCCAGGATCCATTCGCGGATCTTGCTTATGGTGTTTCTTCTACGGAGTTGATTGCTTTACATACTTCTACACCAGGAGTTCCCAGGGCATAAAATGAAAGACCCTTGCTGTGCTGCTCTTTGGTTGTCTTATTTCTGGATCTACATTACAAACCTGTGACTTCTAACAGCTTATCCAACTCCTTGTTTCATTAACCCAAAGCTTGCCTAAGCTCTCCTAAGTTCATCCAGCCCAACCCATTGTCAGCAACCTGAGGTTTCAAGGTCACATGATCTCGCTTAGCTAACCCCCCCACCATATACTTAAGGACTTTCCTATCCTTGACCAATAAATATTCTTACTCTTTTCTTGAATTTTATATATATCTACATTTTCTAATTCCTTAGATACAAGTTATTTATTATAAATCTTTATTAACTTATATATTATTACTAGATTCTCTATTTGTCTTTAAGCTTATATATTATAAAAAAGAATATTATTATAAGTTTACAAATATATATTATATTAAAGAATTGTCTTACTCTGCCTTATCAAAATTTATTTTAAAAAGATATTCACTTTTCAAGATCTATTAATAGTACTGATTTTTATCTTAAAGAATTCTATTCTCTGATTTC
>Ga0182030_10004804_pt1 | contig 28861 bp, 27 predicted proteins | sample 812S3MmetaG_FD_121299 | JGI IMG/M metagenome (GOLD analysis project Ga0182030, IMG submission 121299) | Permafrost microbial communities from Stordalen Mire, Sweden - 812S3M metaG (Illumina Assembly) | ecosystem: Environmental > Terrestrial > Soil > Wetlands > Permafrost | place: Sweden...
ATGACCATCGAAACGCTCCTGAGGGCGGCGACAGTTCATGCGGAATCCGTGAAAGTCTCGCGCACGGGAATCAATCCGTTGCTGTGGCTCGTCGGGCTGGTGACGCCGTTGGCTTTGGCGCTCGCGGCGTGGACGACCGACTCGATGCTTCGAATCGCGTTGCTCGCCTTTGCCGGCCTGCCGCCCGCCGTGGCGACGGTTGGCTGGTTCGTGCTATTGTTTCGTCGACCTGAAATGCTCGAATCTGAAGAATATCGGCTCCGCCAAAGCGCGATTCGATTGCTGATCGACAAAGGCGGCAACGAGAAAGTCGTGGATGCCGCGACGCAGATCGCGAGGATCGAAAATCTCTTCGGCGGAGTTGACGAAGGAGATCAGAAATGAAGCGATATCTGATCGTTTTCGAGGAGGAGGGCTCGCGCGAGCGCAGTCTCACGAACGATCTCAAAGCCTTTGTCGATTCGCTCGACGACGGCGCGCAGATGTACGCCTTCGACGGTCGCGTAGGGTTTCTGAAGACGCGCCTGAACGCCCAAGAGGTGACGAATCGTCTGCTGAAGTTCGCCGGCTCCGACTTGTTTTTCGTGGCCGACATCACGTCATCGGACTGTTCGGGTCGCATGTACGGATTTTTTTGGGATTTCTTGAAGAAATCCGCCCTCGCGAACGCCGCCGAATAATGCTGAAGGCGCGCGTTATCCCCTGCCTCGACGTCAAGGACGGTCGCGTCGTCAAGGGCGTCCAGTTCGTCGACCTGCGCGACGCCGGCGACCCGGTCGAATGCGCCGTCGCCTACGACAAGGCCGGCGCCGACGAATTGTGCTTCCTCGACATCACCGCGAGCCACGAAAACCGCGGCACGCTGATCGACGTCGTCCGCCGCACCGCCGCAGTCTGCTTCATGCCGCTGACGGTCGGCGGCGGCGTGCGCAAGCTCGACGACATCCGCAACTTGCTGCTCGCCGGCGCCGACAAGACGTCGATCAATTCCGCCGCCGTCGCCGACCGGCGCTTCGTCCAGGCCGCAGCGGAGAAGTTCGGCAGCCAGTGCGTCGTCGTCGCCATCGACGCCAAGCAGGCGAAAACGCCGCCGGGCGCGCCGCCGCGCTGGGAAATCTTCACCCATGGCGGGCGCCGGCCGACAGGCATCGACGCGATCGACTACGCGCGCGAAGTCGCCGAACTCGGCGCCGGCGAAATCCTGCTGACCTCGATGGATCGCGACGGCTCCAAGCTCGGCTTCGACATCGCGCTGACCCGCGCCGTCGCCGACGCGGTGACCATTCCGGTCATCGCCTCCGGCGGCGTCGGCGACCTCGACGATCTCGTCGCCGGCGTCAAGGAAGGCCACGCCAGCGCCGTGCTGGCGGCGTCGATCTTCCATTTCGGCGAATTCACCATCCGCCAAGCCAAGGAACGCATGGCCGCGGCCGGCGTTCCGATGCGGATGGACTGAAGCGGCGCACTCACGAACGTCATGGCCGGGCTTGACCCGGCCATCCACCCCGAGATGCAGCCGCTCTCCGTCGGACGCACGCCGCAATTTCAGACCTCTTGGCGGCCTCCTACGGCTTCCGCGCCTGGATGGCCGGGTCAAGCCCGGCCATGACGCTGGTGATGGCGTTAACGCTAAGCCTAGAGATACGCCGACAGCTCCTTCGCCGTGTCCTCCGCCGGCCGCTGCAGGTCGAGCGATTCGACGAACAGGCCGCTCTTGTCCATCAGATAGACGACCGACGAGTGGTCCATGCTGTAGCCGCCGTCGCTCTGCGGCGGCCCTTTGCGCGCGTAGACGCGATAGGCCTTCTCCGCCGCTCCGATCTGTTCGGGCGAACCTGACAGGCCGACGAAGCGCTTGTCGAAACTGCTGACGTAATCGGCCATCGTCGCCGGGCTGTCGCGCTCGGGATCGACGGTGACGAACAGCACGGGGATCGGGGCGTCGGGGATCTCGCGTAGCGCGTCGGCGATGTCGGCGAGCGTCGAGGGGCAGACGTCGGGGCAGTGGGTGTAGCCGAAATAGACCAGGAACGGATGGCCCTTGAAATCGGCGTCGGTCACCGTCTTGCCGCCCGCGGTCTGCAACGCGAACGCGCCTCCGATCAGCGCCGTCGGGTTGCGCGCCGGCCTGGCGGCGAGATAGACGCCGGCGGCGACCAGCGCCACGATCGCGACGACGATCGCGATCACGCGCGGCGATCGTCCGTGTTTGCCGGGTCCGCCGCCCGCCTTGTCAGCGCTCAATCGCTCTCTCCTGTCGAGGGTCCCTGACGAACCCGACGCCGCGCGGCGGGCAAACCGCCTCCGACGACTCTTGCGGCGGCAATGGGGAAATCGTGTGGCGAGGATTCAGCCCGAGGCGACCGGCGTCCGCCCCGCCGTCTCGCGCTCGCGATAGGCGCGCACCAGATCGCGGGTGGCGATCAATAACGTCTCGAACTCGGCGATTTTCTCCGACGGCAGCCGACCGAGCGTCGCGGCGATCAGCGCGTGCTGGACGGCGATCGCCTGCCCCGCCGCCGCGCGCCCCTCCGGGGTGAGATAGATCGCGTATTGGCGGCGGTCGGCGGCGGTCGAGCGGCGTTCGACCAGACCCGCCCGTTCGAGTCGGTCGAGCAGCCCGGAAATGTTGCCCTTGGTGACGTAGAGTCGCTGCGCGAGCTCCTGCTGGCTGATCCCCTCCGCTTCGGTCAGCGTCGTCAACACGTCGCATTGCGGCACCGACAAGCCGATCGCGCGCAAGCGTTCGGCGACCGCCGACTGGATACGGCTTTCCAGCCTGAGGAAGCGAAACCAGACGCGGATCGCGCGGTCTTTCGATTCGTCGTCGGCCATGCGGCTCCATCTCCGGCGGCGTTTCGCCGGCTCTCGCGGCGGCAGACTACAGAGGCGCGCCTCGGCCGGCAATTTGGCGGGCGACCTCGACTTAAGTCGCGCCGGCGCGACTGGCGCGCCTCCAGCGGCCATGGTAATAGCATGGAAATTAAGGACAACCGCGCGCCGCCGGCTGCGAACGCGCGCCGAAAAGGGAGGACTGCGATGCTCGGGCTGATGCAAGATTGGCCGTTGCTGATTCACAAAATCATCGATTTCGCCGCCCTGCAGCACCCGCGTCGCGAGGTCGTCAGCCGCCTCGTCGAAGGCCCGATCCACCGCACCAACTACCGCGAGCTGCGTGGGCGCGCGCTCAAAGTCGCGCAGCGGCTCGAGCGCGACGGGATCAAGCTCGGCGACCGCGTCGCGACGCTCGCCTGGAACAACCACCGCCATCTTGAAGCCTGGTATGGGATCGCCGGACTCGGCGCGATCTACCACACCGTTAATCCGCGCCTGTTCCCCGACCAGATCGCCTGGATCATGAACCACGCCGAGGATCGGCTGGCGTTCGTCGATCTCACCTTCGTGCCGCTGATGGAAGCGCTGGCCCCGAGGCTGCCGACGATCGAGCGCTACGTCGTCTTCACCGACGCGGCGCACATGCCGGCGACCAAGCTCAAGAACGCCGTCGCCTACGAGGACTGGATCGGCGAAGTCGACGGCGACTTCCGCTGGGCCGAGTTCGACGAGAACACCGCCGCCGGCCTCTGCTACACCTCCGGCACCACCGGCAATCCCAAGGGCGTGCTCTATTCGCACCGCTCGAACCTGCTGCACTCGCTGATCAGCGCCGGCCTCGACTGCCTGCCGGTCGGGGCGAATTCGACGGTGATGCCGGTCGTGCCGATGTTCCACGCCAATTCCTGGGGCCTCGCCTTCACCGCGCCGATGCGCGGCGCGAAGCTGGTGATGCCGGGGGCGCGGCTCGACGGCGCCTCGGTCTACGAGCTCCTGGAGACCGAACAGGTCGACTTCACCGCCGCCGTGCCGACGGTGTGGCTGATGCTGCTCGCTTACCTGCAGAAGGAAGGCAAGAAACTCTCTTCGCTCAAGTCGGTGGTGATCGGCGGCGCGGCCTGCCCGCCGTCGATGATCCGCGCCTTCGAAGAGGACTACGGCGTCGAAGTGCGCCACGCCTGGGGCATGACCGAGATGAGCCCGCTCGGCTCGGTCGGATCGATCAAGCCGATGCCCGCCGGCGCGACTCCCGACGAGGTCTTCGCTTGCAAGGTCAAGCAGGGCTGGGCGCCGTTCGGCGTCGAGATGAAAATCGTCGACGGCGAGAACAACGAACTGCCGTGGGACGGCAAGCGCTTCGGCCGGCTCAAGGTCGCCGGCCCGGCGATCGCCAAGGCCTATTTCAAGGAGGAGCGCAGCATCCTCGACGACAGCGGCTTCTTCGACACCGGCGACGTCGCCACCATCGATCCCAACGGCTACATGCAGATCACCGACCGCGCCAAGGACGTGATCAAGTCGGGCGGCGAATGGATCTCGTCGATCGACATCGAGAACCTCGCCGTCGGCCACCCCGATGTCGCCGAAGCGGCGGTGATCGGCGTCGCCCATCCGAAATGGGACGAACGGCCGCTGCTGATCGTCGTGCCCAAGGAAGGCAAGCATCCCAATACCGCCGAAGTGCTCGGCTTTCTCGAAGGCCGCATCGCCAAATGGTGGATGCCCGACGACATGCAGACGGTCACGGAAATCCCCCACACCGCCACTGGCAAGATCAACAAGCTCAGGCTACGCGAGGCGTTCAAGGACTACAAGCTGCCGACGGGGTGAGCCGACGGCGGTCGCATTTGCAAGCGCAGGCCTTGTAGGCGCGGTCGGTGACCGCGCCCGGACGCGGCCAGCGGCCGCGTCTACAATCGACGACCGTTTCAGCGGCCGCGGCGCAGGACGATCGAGGCCGAAGCGAATCCGCCGCCGGCGGTGGTGATCGCCAGCGACTGGCGCGCGCCGCGGGTGACGACGGAGGCCTCAGCCGAGAAACCCTGGCCGCGCGCCGCGAGCTCGAATCGGCCAGGGCCGCCGGCGCCGGTGACCCCGCCCTGGACTTGGCGCGTGAGTTCCCGCCAGGCGCCGAGGATCGCGCCGTTGGTCTGGTCGAGTTCGATGCGGAAGGCGAACGCCTGCCGCGGGCTGGAGCAGTCGAGCGCCTGGTCGAGGTGGTCGCCGCCGCCGCTGACGGCGTAACTTGCGTGGCAGCGCAGCGGCGTGGACGAGCCGTCGCTGAACTTCGCCGCGCCTTCGCCGCTCCAGGCGCCTTCGAGCCCGGCGAAGATTTCGCCGGCTTGGGCGAACCTCGCGCCCGCCGCCGTCGCCAGCAGGAACGCGACGACCGGAAGGACCGCCGCGCCTGACATCCGTTTCTTGTTGCATTCGCGCATGTCTTCGCCTATATGAAGCAGGCAAGAATTCTCATAGCTCCTGATCAGTGATGATGAGGAGAGATTTTGAGAGTGGGCCCCGGCCGGGACCCGCTCTTTTTTGTTGCCGCAAGGACCCATGGACCGAATCTCCGCGTCGAATGCGCCCGCGCCCGAGGAAGCGCTCGACGAGCCGCGGCTGATCGCCGAGAGCGGCCTCGCCCTCCGGATCGGCCGCCGCGCCGAGCCGACGCTGCGCACGCTGGGCCTGCGCCTGGTGCGGGTCAAAGTGTCGGCCGCCGAGAACGCGACGGTGCAGATCATGGCCGAACGACCGGACGGAACGATGACCATCGACGATTGCGAGCGCGCCAGCGACGCCCTGTCGCCGCTGTTCGACGTCGAGGAGCCGGTCGCCGGCGCCTATCGGCTGGAGATTTCCTCGCCGGGCATCGACCGGCCGCTGGTGCGCGTCTCGGATTTTCGCCGCGCCCTCGGGCACGAGGCGAAGATCGAAATGGCCGTCCCGGTCGACGGCCGCAAGCGCTTCCGCGGCGCTCTCGAGGCGGTCGAGACGCGCGAAGCGGGGCCGGTCGCGCGGCTCACCCTGCCGCCCGGCGAAAACGGCGAGGCGGCGAGCGTCGATCTCGCAATCGCCGACATCGGCGAAGCGCGGCTGACGCTCACCGAAGACCTGATCCGCGCCACGCTGCGGCGGGAGAAGGCGGCGAAGAAACAAGCCAAGGCGGCGCGTTCGGGCGCGGCGGCGAAAGCCGCGCCGAGAAGCGCGGCCAAAACCCCGCGCCCGAGCGGCGCGCCAACGAAACTGAAGGAATGCCGCGACCCGGCGGCCGATAGCGCCGCGGGCCGGACCGAAGGAGAAGACGATGGCCGTTAGCGCCAACAGACTCGAGCTCTTGCAGATCGTCGACGCCGTCGCGCGCGAGAAGTCGATCGACCGATCGATCGTGCTCGCCTCGATGGAAGACGCGATGCAGAAGGCGGCGCGCTCGCGCTACGGTCAGGAGACCGAGGTGCGCACCGAGATCAACCCCAAGACCGGCGAGATCCGTTTCTCGCGCCTGCTGCTGGTCGTCGATCAGGTCGAGAACGACTCGACCCAGATCACCCTTTCGGAAGCGCAAAAGAAGAACCCCTCGGCGCAGATCGGCGACTGGATCGCCGAATCGCTGCCGCCGTTCGACTTCGGCCGCATCCCCGCCCAGGCCTCCAAGCAGGTGCTGGTGCAGAAGATCCGCGAGGCCGAGCGCGACAAGCAGTACGAAGTGTTCAAGGACCGCATCGGCGAGATCATCAACGGTCAGGTCAAGCGGGTCGAATACGGCAATGTCGTCGTCGACCTCGGCGGGGCCGGCGGCGAAGCGGTGGTCCGGCGCGACGAATTGATCCCGCGCGAGATGTTCCGTCCCGGCGACCGGCTGCGCGCCTTCGTCTACGACGTGCGCCGCGAGGCGCGCGGGCCGCAGATCTTCCTGTCGCGCACCCACCCGCAGTTCACCGCCAAGCTGTTCGCGCAGGAAGTGCCGGAAATCTACGACGGCATCGTCGAGGTGAGGGCGGTGGCGCGCGACCCCGGCTCGCGCGCCAAGATCGCCGTCGTCTCCAACGATTCCTCGATCGATCCGGTCGGCGCTTGCGTCGGCATGCGCGGCTCGCGCGTGCAGGCGGTCGTCAACGAGCTGCAGGGCGAAAAGATCGACATCATCCCGTGGTCGCCCGACGCGGCGACCTTCATCGTCAACGCGCTGCAGCCGGCCGAGGTGATGAAGGTGGTGCTCGACGAGGATTCGACCCGTATCGAGGTCGTCGTGCCCGACGACCAGCTGTCGCTGGCGATCGGCCGCCGCGGCCAGAACGTCCGGCTCGCTTCGCAGCTCACCGGCTGGGATATCGACATCCTGACCGAGGCCGAGGAATCCGAGCGTCGGCAGAGGGAATTCAACGAGCGCACCAGCGCCTTCATGGCGGCGCTCGACGTCGACGAGACGGTGGCGCAGCTGCTCGCCTCCGAAGGCTTCCGCACCGTCGAGGAAATCGCCTATGTCGACGCGCGCGAGCTCGCCGGCATCGAGGGCTTCGACGCCGAGACTGCCGAAGAAATCCAGGCGCGCGCGCAGGGCTATCTGGCGCGCATCGAGGCCGAGCACGACGAGGCGCGCAAGGCGCTCGGCGTCGCCGACGACCTCAAGGAAATCGACGGCCTGACGACGCCGATGCTGGTCAAGCTCGGCCAGAACGGCGTCAAATCGATCGAGGACTTCGCCGGCTGCGCCAGCGACGACCTGATCGGCTGGAGCGAACGCACCGACGCCGGCGAGAAGAAGTTCGTCGGCTATTTGAGCGAATTCGGCCTGTCGCGCGAGCAGGCCGACGCGATGATCATGGCGGCGCGCGTCAGCGCCGGCTGGGTCGACGAAGCCGCCGTCGCTACGCCCGAAGCGCCCAAAGCGGGCGAGGCGGGCGACGAAGCGCCGGCGAACTGAGCTTAAGGCGAGGCGGCGATTGAGCAATCCCGACGCGATCGAAGACAGCGGACCGGAGCGCACCTGCGCGGCGACCGGCTGGAAAGGCCCGCCCGAGGCGATGCTGCGCTTCGCGCTGTCCGCCGACGGCGTCGTGACGCCCGACATCCGTCGGCGCTTGCCCGGCCGCGGCGTGTGGATCCGACTCGACGCGACGACGGTTCGCCAAGCGGCGGCCAGACAGGTGTTCGCCCGCGCTTTCCGCGCCAAGGCCGAGGCGGCGCCGGGGCTCGCCGACGACGTCGACCGCCTGCTCGAAGCCGACGCGTTGCAGTTTCTGTCGCTGGTCAACAAGGCGGGCCAGATCGTCGCCGGCGCGTTCAAGGTCGAGGCGGCGATCGCCTCGGGCAAGGTCGTCGGCCTTATTCACGCCAGCGACGGCTCGGTCGACGGGGCCCTGAAGCTCGATCGCCAGCTGCGGAGCCTCGAAGGCGAGGCGGCGGCGGCCCCGCGGATCAATATCTTTGCCTCGCGCCAATTGGATTTGGCGCTGGGGAGGACAAATGTGATACATGCAGCGCTCATTGCGGGCGAGGCCAGCATCGCCTTTCTCGCGAAGGCGGAGCGTTTGACGCAATTTCGGACGGGCGTCGCGACGCCTTCGGCGCCGGCGGCCGCTTCCGTCGACGCCGGCGCGGCCGCCGCCCCGTCCGCTTGACCAGACCGACGACGAGCCGGGATTTCGGGAACACGCATGAGTGAAACGAACAACAGCGGCGACAAGACTTTGAGCGCCAACGCGCCGCCGAAACCGACGCTTCACCTGAAGCGGCCGGTCGAGCAGGGGACGGTGCGCCAGAGCTTTTCCCACGGCCGCAGCAAGGCGGTGGTGGTCGAGAAGGTGAAGCGCCGTGTCGTCGGACCGGGCGAAGCCCCAGCGCAGACCGCGCCGGCCGCCGCCAAGCCTGTAGCGGCGACCGCCGCGCCGGCGGCGGCGACGCCGGTCGTCGCGCCGCGCGGGCCGACCACCGCTGCGACGGTTGCGCCGCCCAAGACCGGCGTCGTCCTGCGCACCCTCACCGAGGAACAGGTCGAGGCGCGGGCGCGGGCGCTGCTCGACGCGCGGGCGCGCGAAGAGGAAGACCGTCGCCGCCAGGAGGGCGAGGCCGAAATCCGCCGCGAGCGCGAGACGCGCGAGCGCGCCGAGCGCGAGGCGGCCGAAGCGCGCCGCCGCGAGGAAGAAACACGCCGCGCCCAGGACGCCGCATTCAAGCGCCAGTCCGAGGAAGAGGCGCGTCGTCGCCTCGGCGGCGGCGAGCCCGCCGCCACCCCCGCGACGGCGTTGCCGCGCAAAGTCGGCGTCGCCGCGCCAGCCGCTGCGCCCGTTGCAGCCGTCACGCCCGCCGCGCGCCCAGCCGTCGAGGAAGAGGAGACCCGCCGCGTCGTCGTCCGCCGTCCCGGCGTTCTGACCCCCGCCGCCAAGATCATGCTGCCGACCCCGCGGCCGAGCCGCGGCGGCGAACAGCGCAACCGCGGCCGTCTCACCGTCGCCAGCGCCACCTCGGGCGAGGAAGAGCGCATGCGTTCGGTCGCGGCGTTCCGTCGCCGCACCCAGCGCCTCAAAGGCCACGGCCAGCAGGAAGCGAAGGACAAGATCTCGCGTGAAATCGTGCTGCCCGAGACGATCACCGTTCAGGAGCTCGCCAACCGCATGTCCGAGCGCGCCGTCGACGTCATCAAGATGCTGATGCGTCAGGGCCGCATGGTGACCTTGACCGACACGCTCGACGCCGACAGCGCCGAGATCATCGCCGAGGATCTGGGCCACACGGTCAAGCGCGTCGCCGAGTCCGACGTCGAGGATGGTCTGTTCGACCGGCCCGACGACGACGGCGCCGCCGTGCCGCGGCCGCCGATCGTCACCATCATGGGCCACGTCGACCACGGCAAGACGTCGCTGCTCGACGCCATCCGCCACGCCAATGTCGTGGCCGGCGAAGCGGGCGGCATCACTCAGCACATCGGCGCCTACCAGGTGACTGCGCCCAACGGCGCAAAGATCACCTTCATCGACACGCCAGGCCACGCCGCCTTCACCGCGATGCGCGCCCGCGGCGCCAAGGTCACCGACATCGTCGTGCTGGTCGTCGCCGCCGACGACGGCGTGATGCCGCAGACGATCGAGGCGATCCGCCACGCCAAGGCCGCCAACGCGCCGATCATCGTCGCGATCAACAAGATCGACAAGCCGGAAGCCAATCCCGCGCGCGTGACGCAGGAGCTGCTGCAATACGACGTCCAGGTCGAGGCGTTCGGCGGCGAGACGCTCAGCGTCGAAGTGTCGGCGACCAAAGGCACGAACCTCGACAAGCTGCTCGAGGCGATCGCCCTGCAGGCGGAACTGCTCAACCTCGTCGCCGACCCCGACCGCAGCGCCGAGGGCACGGTGATCGAAGCGCGACTCGATCGCGGCCGTGGCCCGGTGGCGACCGTGCTGGTGCAGCGCGGCACGCTCAAGGTCGGCGCGCTCGTCGTCGCCGGCTCGCAATGGGGCCGTGTCCGGGCGCTGATGGACGACAAGGGCGAACCGGTCGAGGAGGCGGGGCCGTCGATGCCGGTCGAGGTGCTCGGCTTCTCGGGCGCGCCGGAAGCGGGCGACCGCGTCGCGGTGGTCGATTCGGAAGCGCGCGCCAGAGAGATCGCCGAATATCGCGAGCGTCAACGGCGCGAGAAGCTCGCCGCGCGCGGCCAGTCGGTGCGCACCTCGCTCAGCGACATGATGACCAACCTCAAGGCGCAGGGCCACAAAGAGGTGGCGCTGGTCGTCAAGGGCGACGTGCAGGGATCAGTCGAGGCGATCACCGCCGCGCTGGAGAAGCTCGGCACCGAAGAGGTCGTCGCGCGCGTCATCCACGCCGGCGTCGGCGGCGTGACCGAATCCGACGTCACCCTCGCCGCTGCGTCGCAGGCGGTCATCCTCGGCTTCAACGTCCGCGCCCACAAGGAGGCGCGCGAGCTCGCCGAGGCGCAGGGCATCGAAATCCGCTACTACAACATCATCTACAACCTGGTCGACGACGTGAAGGCGGCGATGTCAGGCCTGCTCGCGCCGACCCTGCGCGAGACGATGCTCGGCAATGCGCAGATTCTCGAGGTGTTCAACATCTCGAAGGTCGGCAACGTCGCCGGCTGCCGCGTCACCGACGGCGTCGTCCAGCGCGGCGCGCATGTCCGGCTGATCCGCGACAACGTCGTCGTCCACGAAGGCAAGCTGTCGACGCTCAAACGGTTCAAGGACGAAGTCGCTGTCGTCCAGGCCGGTCAGGAATGCGGCGTGGCGTTCGAGAACTACCAGGACATGCGGGTCGGCGACGTCGTCGAATGCTACAACGTCGAGGAGATCCGCCGCACGCTGTGATCGCCGCGCCGCGCCCTGGCGACGGGGCGCGCGCCGGACGCGCGAAGGCGATTCTCGCCTCTTTCGCGCCAGCCTGTCGCGGATGAGCGACAGGCGGGCGCCGCGATCCTGCATTTCAGGCCGCCCATGTCCCGCTCCGAACTCAAACACGCCGGTCCCTCGCACCGCCTCGAGCGAGTCGCCGAGGCGGTCCGTCACGCCGTCGCCGATATTCTGCAACGCGGCGAGATCGCCGATCCGGCGCTCGACCGCCAGGGGATCACCGTTCCCGCCGTGCGCATGTCGAACGATCTCAAGCACGCGACCGTCACGGTGATGCCGCTCGGCGGCAAGAACGCCGAGGCGACGATCGCCGCGCTCCGGGCCAACGCCAAGATGCTGCGCGCGATGGTCGCCCATCGCGTCAATCTCAAGTTCGCGCCCGAGCTGCGCTTCGAGCTCGACCGCACTTTCGCCGCCCATGATGCGATCGACGCGCTGTTGAGGTCGCCGCGCGTCGCGCGCGATCTGCGCCAAGACGACGAGGGCGATCGGTGAGCGAGGACGCCGAGGACGATTCGCCGGCGGTCGCGCCGCGTCCGCAACAATTCCGCCGCCCACCGCGGGTCGATGTCAACGGCTGGATCAATCTCGACAAGCCGGTCGGCGTCACCTCGACCCAGGCGGTGGCGCGGCTGAAGCGCCTGTTCAACGCCAAGAAGGTCGGTCACGCCGGCACGCTCGACCCGCTCGCTTCCGGCGTGCTGCCGGTCGCGTTCGGCGAGGCGACCAAGACGGTGCCCGTCGTCCAGGATGGCGCCAAGGCTTACGCGTTCGTGGTGCGCTGGGGCGTCGAGACCGACACCGACGACGCCGAGGGCCGAGCCGTCGCGGCGTCCGATGCGCGGCCGACGCCGGGCGAGATCGAAGCGGCGCTGCCGGGCTTCGTCGGCGTCATCTCTCAGACGCCGCCGACCTTCTCGGCGATCCGCATCGCCGGAGAGCGCGCTTACGATCTCGCGCGCGGCGGCGAAGCGTTCGAGATCGCGCCGCGGCCGGTCGTCATCCACCGCTTCGCGCTGGTCGCCGCCGAGCGCGACGAAGCGCGCTTCGAGGCCGAATGCGGCAAGGGCGCCTATGTGCGGGCGTTGGCGCGCGACCTCGGGCGGACGCTCGGCTGCCATGGCCATGTCGTCTTTCTGCGCCGCCTGCGCGTCGGGCCGTTCCACGTCGGGGCGGCGACCGGCCTCGAAGCGGCGGAGGCTTCGCCGGAGGCGCGCGCGGCGGCGTTGCAGCCGGTCGAAGCGGGGCTGGCCGAATTGCCGCGCCTCGCCGTCGACCGCAACGGCGCGGCGATCCTGCGGCGCGGGCAAAAGCTGCTGCTGCGCGGCGCGGCGCTGCCGTCGTCGGGCCCGGCTTACGCCTGCTGTTTCGGCGCGCCGATCGCATTCGGCGCAATCGAAGACGGCTATTTCGTCTCGACGCGCGTCTTCAACCTGCCGGCGTGAGCGCTCTCACTTCCACGCCGCCAGCGCGTCGTTGACGATGCGCTCGCCGTCGACGCCCTTCTCGAAGGTCAGCTTGGCGATGCGATCGTCGTTGAGCAGCATCGGGAAGTCGAACCAGCCGCGGTTGGCGATCAGATCGACGTTGTGCGCCAGCTCGGCGTCGCCGCGGTTGAGCCCGACCAGGAAGTAGCTGTCGGAGATCTTCACCCGCACGCCCGACAGCGCATCCTGCGACGGGGGATCGTCGCGGCGCATCATCGGCACCCGCATATCCTTGATTCCTTTGATCTCCGCGCCGTCGGCGAAGGTGACGCGCAGATCGATGGTGTGTGAGGCGGGCAGGCTCGGGTCGGTGTTCTTCCTGAGCGTCATCACCGCATGCATCTTCAGGTCGGGGACGTCCGCCTCGGCCTTGACCGCGACCGTCGCCGGCTGACCGGGCGCAGCCGGGATCGCGCTCCACACCACCGAGCCGAGGCTGACGGCCGGCTTCTGCGGATCGGAGGCGACCGCGACCAGCATCGCGGCGCGCGCGGCGACGGCGACGCCGGGGTTCGCCGCCGGGGGCGCCGCCGACGCGGCGGGAGTCGGCGCGGGCGTCACGGCGGGACTCGCGGCGGCCGAAGGCGTCGCGGCGGGCGTCGCCGCGGCGGCCGGGGTTTCGGTCGCGGGCGGCGATTCGCCCGCAGTCGGGGACGCCGCCGGCGTCGCGCCGCCGCCGCCGACCCGTTCGACGATCTTGGCGGGACTGGCGGTCGCTTCCGCCGTTGGCGTCGCGACGGGCTCCTTGATCGCCAAGTCTTGCGGATTCTGCCGCCACACGAAGGCGAAGACGGCGATCGCCAGCACGACGCAGACCACCAGCGCGGCGACGATCCACGCCGCCGCGCCGCGCCGGGGCCGGTCGAGGCGTCTGGGCGCGCTCGGCCGCAACCCCGCGTCGGCGACGCCGACCGCCTCCGCTCGCTCGAAGTCGCTTGCTTCGACCGGCGGCGCGTAGCCGTCGTCGACGAACTCGTCACCGGCGGGGGGGCCGAGCGGCGATTCGTCGGCTTCGTAGCGGGGCTCGGAGCGGCGGGCGGCGAGCGGCGGCGAATAACGCGCCGCCGGCGCCGGTCTCAGACCCGTCGGCGCCGCCGGCAACGAACGGGCGGCGGCGGGCGAGGGCGCATAGGACGGCCGCTGCGGCGCGCCGGAGGCGGACAGGCGCTCGGACGACGGCGGCGGGAAGGCCGGACGGGGCGGCGGAATGGGGCGCGCGAGCGGCGTGTCGGGCATCGGAATGCGCACGCCTGGCGGCGGCGCGCCGGCCGACGGCGCCGGACGCGGCGGCGGCATGTAGCTTGACGGTCGCGGCGCGGCCGGGACCGGCGGCGGCGGGCGCGCGCCGGCCGAGGAAGGAGGCGTCGGCGCCGCCGGCGAGAACTGGCCTTCGAGCTTGCCGATCGCCGTCTCGAGCGCCGCCTCTTCGCGCGCGATGTCGGCCTCCGAAAGGGCCGGCCCGAGCGACCGCAACTGGCGCACCAAGGCCTTGCGGGCGCGATCGTAGATCGCCTTGCGCGCCGGCTCGGGCCCCGCCTTCGGCAGATTGGATACGGCCTTCGCCAACAGGGAATAGTAGTCAGCCATCCTTGGGTCCGGTCTTCGATCGCCCGCAACGAATCGAGAAGGGTTAGTCTTGGAATGGATTGTGCACGAGAATCGTATCTTCCCGCTTAGGACTCGTCGAGAGCAAGGCGACCGGCGCGCCGATCAGTTCTTCGATTCGCCGCACGTATTTGACCGCCTGCGCCGGCAAGTCGGCCCATGACCGCGCCCCGCTGGTGACAGCCGACCAGCCTTCGATCGTCTCGTAGATCGGCTCGACCCGCGCCTGAGCGCCTTGCGACGCCGGCAGGTAGTCGATTTCTTCGCCGTCGAGACGGTAGCGCGAGCAGACCTTGAGCGTCTCGAAGCCGTCGAGGATATCGAGTTTGGTCAGCGCGACGCCGTCGATGCCCGACGTCTTAACCGTCTGGCGCGTCAGCACCGCATCGAACCAGCCGCAGCGCCGCGGCCGGCCGGTGTTGGTGCCGAACTCGGCCCCGCGCTTGCCGATCAGGCGGCCGACATCGTCGTCGAGTTCGGTCGGGAACGGCCCGCCGCCGACCCGGGTCGTATAGGCCTTGGCGATGCCGAGCACGTAGCCGATGGCGCGCGGACCGAGGCCGGCGCCGGTCGCCGCAGCAGCGGCGACGGTGTTCGACGAGGTTACGTAGGGATAGGTTCCGTGGTCGACGTCGAGCAACGCGCCTTGCGCGCCTTCGAACAGGATGCGCTTGCCGGCGCGACGCAGCTTGTCCAACAGCTCGTAGGTCGGCGCCATGTAGGGCAGCACCTTCGGCGCCGCCGTCATCAATTCGTCCTTGATCGCCGCCGCCGTCGGGGCCGGAAGTCCCATGCCGCGCCGCAACGGCTCGTGGTGGGCGAGCAGGCGCGCGATCTTGCCGTCGAGCGATTCGGGCTCGGCGAGATCCATCAACCGAATGGCGCGCCGGCCGACCTTGTCTTCATAGGCCGGGCCGATGCCGCGCTTGGTGGTGCCGATCTTCACGCCGCCGAAGTCCGCCGATTCGCGAAACGCGTCGAGCTCCCGATGCAGCGCGAGAATGAGCGGAACGTTTTCGGCGATCTTGAGGTTATTTGGCGTCACTTCCACGCCAAGAGCGCGAATTTTGTCGATTTCGTCGATCAAATGGTACGGATCGAGCACGACGCCGTTGCCGATCACCGACAGCTTGCCGGGCCGCACGATGCCCGAGGGCAGAAGCGCAAGCTTGTAGGTTTGGCCGTCGACGACCAGGGTGTGGCCGGCGTTGTGGCCGCCCTGGAAACGCACCACCACGTCGGCGGCCACCGACAGCCAGTCGACGATCTTGCCCTTACCCTCGTCGCCCCATTGGGCGCCGACAACCACCACGTTCGCCATCGCCGAACGATTCCTCAAGTGCGCCGAAACGGAAAACCCCGGCCAGCGACAATGGGCTGGACCGGGGCTCATTGCGCGCATGGACTACGCGATTGCAACCGCTGAGTAAAGCGGCGCGACGCAATCGTCCTCCGCTTCGCCGCCACTTGGAACCCCTCGCGGCGACCCCATATCGTCGCCGCGGGCCGACAGGCTCGACACGGAGAAGTCGATGACCCCCCAAGAACGCCAAGTGCTCGCGGACCTGTTCGAGCGCATCCGCTCAGCCGCGGCCGCTCCGCGCGACGCGGAGGCGGAGTCTTTCATCGCCGAGGCGGTGCGCGCGCAAACCTACGCGCCCTACCTCCTGGCGCAGACGGCGCTGGTGCAGCAGCATACGCTCGACGCCGCCGCCCAGCGCATCCAGGAGCTCGAGGCGAAGGCGGCGCAACCGGCGCAAGACTCCGGTTTCCTCGGCAATCTCGGCCGCTCCCTGTTCGGCGGCGGCCAGCCGGCCCCGCGGCCCGGCTATGACGCGAGCGCCGATCAGCGCGCCGCGCCGCCGCCTCCGGCCGCGCCCGCCTATGCGCCCCCGGCTGGCCCCTGGGGCGCGCCGCCGCCCGCAGCGCGCGGCGGCGGCTTCCTCGCCGGCGCGATGACTGCGGCGACCGGCGTCGCCGGCGGCCTGCTGGCGGCCAATGCGATCGAGAGCCTGCTCGGCGGCGGCCGCGGCGGCCTGTTCGGCGGCGGTTTCGGCGGCGCGGGGTTCGGCGGCGGCGAGACCGTGGTCAATAACTTCTACGACGCCCTACCGGACGCGGGCGCGGTCGGCGCTTCGCTGCCCGACGCCGGCCTCGATTCGGGCGGCTTCCAGGATGCGTCGGATACCGACGCCGGCCAGGACAGCGGCGGCTTCGACGACGGCGGCTCGGGCGGCGGCTTCGACGTCTAGCGCGCCCCGAGCCGGCGCCTTCAGATGACGATGACCGTCGTGCCGACCCGCACGCGGTTGTAGAGGTCAATCACATCCTCGTTCATCATCCGGATGCAGCCGGAAGAGACGTCGTGGCCGATTGTCTCCGGCTCGTTGGTGCCGTGAATGCGGTAGAGCGACGAGCCGAGATAGAGCGCGCGCGCGCCGAGCGGGTTGTCGGGCCCGCCGTCCATATGGGCGGGCAGGTCGGGCCGGCGCAGCATCATCTGCGACGGCGGCGTCCAGCCCGGCCATTCGGCCTTGCGGGTGATCGTCTTGACCCCCGACCACTCGAAGCCGGGCCGACCGACGCCGACGCCGTAGCGGATCGCGCGTCCGCCCGGCTCGACCAGGAACAGGAACTTCTGCGGCGTGTCGATGACGATCGTGCCGGGCGCCTCGCGGCCGGAATAATCGACCTCCTGGCGACGGTACTCTGCGGCCGGCTCCGACTCTGGCTCGCTCGGCGTCAGCGCCGCGACCTGCGGCGCAGGCTCAGGCGCCGCCGTTTGCTCCGGCGCCAGGACCGGTTCGATCGGCGAGGACATGGCCGGGCGCGCGGCGAACTGGGTCGGTCCGGCCGAACCGGTCAGCAGGAGTTCGATGAAACCGCCGCCAAGCTCGCCATTGGCCGCGGCGGCGGCGCCGGCCGAGAGCGCGAGGGCGGAAACGGCGAGGCAAGCGGCGACAGGCAAAGCAATAACGCGACGCATGACGAACTCCCCGCGCGGCGACGAACGGCGAACAAGGTTAATGTACGCGCGATTCGCGTCGGGCGCCGCGCCGGGCTCGCGCCATGGTTAGAGGAAAGCAACCAAACTTGCTTAACGGGGATTGACCAAGGACGCCGCTTGCGCGCCGTTCAGCGGGTTGGTCTCGTCCCAGCCGTAGGTCAGCGTCTCGAAGCGCATCGAGCGCGTGTCGATCATCAGCAGCCGCCCGACCAGGCCGCGATCGTCGTCGCCGAAGCCGCCGACAATTTCGCGGATCGCCTCCAGCGCCATCAGCGAGCCAAGCGCGCCGGCAAGCGCGCCGAGTACGCCAACCTGGGAGCACGTCGGCACCGTGCCCGGCGGCGGCGCTTCGGGAAAGAGGCAGCGATAGGTCGGATTGGGCTTGCCGTCGGGACCGTTTTGATAAGGCTTGAGCGTCGTCAGCGAACCGTCGTATTCACCGATCGCGGCGGTGACCAGCGGCTTGGCTTCGAAGAAGCAGGCGTCAGAAACCGCGTAGCGCGCAGCGAAATTGTCGCTGCCGTCGAGCACGACGTCCCAGTCGGCGACGAGCGCGCGCGCGTTGGCTTCGTCGAGCCGCCGCTCGATCTTGACCACGTCGACATGCGGATTGAGGCGGGCGATCGCCTCCGCGGCGCTGTCGACCTTCTTGCGGCCGACGTTGGCGGTCGCGTGCAGCACCTGGCGATGCAGATTGGACAGCGAGACGACGTCGTCGTCGACGATGCCCAAAGTCCCGACGCCGGCGCCGGCGAGATATTGCAGCGCCGGCGAGCCGAGCCCGCCGGCGCCGATCGCCAAAACGCGCGCCGCCTTGAGTCTGTTTTGCCCCGGCCCGCCGACGCCGCGCAGCACGATCTGCCGCGAATAGCGCTCGATTTCGTCCTTGCTGAGCCTCATCGCGCGAGTTTACCCGCTGGTGGGGCGGCCGGGCAAATGAGGGGGCCTCACGCCGCGCCGAGCCTCTTGCTCATGTGCGCGACCCGCCCGCCGAGATAAGGCGCCTCGCGCGTGATCGCGTAGCCGAGCCGCCGGTAGAACGCGACATTCTCGACGAAGCGGGCGTTCGTATAGAGCCGGATTTCGCCGTAGCCCATCGCCGCCGCGAGCCGCTCGGCGTGCGCCATCAGCCGCCGCCCGAGACCGCGCCCCTGCCAGGCCGGCGACACCGCGACGTTCTCGATCAGCAACGCCTCGGGCTCGGCGACGGTTTCGATCAGCGCGACGACGCGCTCGCCGTCGCAGAGAAGGTCGACGCGATGGTCGCGGATCGCGGCGTCGAAGTCGGCGATCATCGGCTTCGGCTCGCGGCCGATGACGGGAACCCATTTCGCATAGGCTTCGCGCGTCAAAGCGCGCGCCGCCGTCGCGTCGGCGGCGGTTGCGCGCCGCAATTCAAAGGCTTCGCTCACGTCCGTTCCTTCGTCCGAGTCCATCCGATTGATAGCGGACCGGCGGCGCGCTTGATAACGTGCCGCGGCTATCTAAGCGAAGAGGGCGGCATGGGCCTCGACGAGCACGTTCTGCTGATCGCGCCCGGCCACGGCAATTCCGGCCCCGGGCACTGGCAGAGCTTACTCGAGCGCGCCCACCCGAACGCCGTGCGCGTCGACCAGTGGAGCTGGAACGCGCCGACCCGCCGCTTGTGGACCGCGGCGCTCGACCGCACGGTCCGACGCGTCGCGGCGCCGACGATTCTCGTCGGCCACAGCGCCGGCGTTGCGACCATCGTTCAATGGGCGGCGCGCTACCCCTCGCCGCCCCACGTCGTCGGCGCGCTGCTGGTTGCGCCGCCGGACATGGAAATTTCTTTGCCCGGCTATCCGCCGGCCTGGGTGCTGCGGCTCGCCGGCTGGGCGCCGGTCCCCCGCCAGAAGCTGCCGTGGAAGACGCTGGTCGTCGCCAGCCACAATGATCCCTTTTGCGCGATCGACCGCGCGCGCGATTTCGCACTCGCCTGGGGCGCGGAATTCCGCGACATCGGGCCGGCCGGCCACATCAATGCGGCGGCGGGCTACGGACCCTGGCCCGAACTTTCGACGCTGCTCAATTCGCTGATTTCTGGGTGACGCGCGGGCCTTGATCCCGCCGCGCGGCGCGGGCAAGCTCCATTGCACTCCAGGCGAGGACGATGAAGATGGCCGCTTCCGACCCGATCGTCGTCGTTGGCGCAGCGCGCACGCCGATCGGCGGCTTTCTCGGCGAATTGAAGGACGCTGCCGCTCCGGCGCTCGGCGCGGCGGCGATCCGCTCCGCGCTGGCGCGCGCCGGTCTCGACGGCGAGGCGATCGACGAGACGCTGATGGGCTGCGTGCTGGCGGCCGGCCTCGGCCAGGCGCCGGCGCGGCAGGCGGCGCTCGCCGCGGGCCTTCCGGTTAGCGTCGGCGCAACCACCGTCAACAAGATGTGCGGCTCCGGCATGAAGGCGGCGATGCTCGCCTGCGACCTTATCGCCGCCAGCTCGGCGAATATCGTCGTCGCCGGCGGCATGGAGAGCATGAGCAACGCGCCCTATCTGCTCGAACGCGCGCGCTCAGGCTACCGCATGGGCCACGGCCGCGTCGTCGATTCCATGTTTCTCGACGGGCTCGAGGACGCCTACGACAAGGGCCGGCTGATGGGGACCTTCGCCGAGGATTGCGCTGAGGCGTATCAATTCACCCGCGAGGCGCAGGATTCCTACGCGCTGCGCTCGCTCGAGCGCGCGCAGGCCGCGATGCGCGCGGGCGTCTTCGCCGCCGAGATCGCGCCGGTCACGGTCAAGGCGGGCAAGAGCGAGACGATCGTCGCCGCCGACGAGCAGCCGCCGAAGGCCCGGCCGGAAAAGATCCTGACGCTGAGGCCGGCGTTCCGCGACGGCGGCACGGTGACCGCCGCCAATTCGAGCTCGATCTCCGACGGCGCGGCGGCGCTTGTGATGACGCGCGCCAGCGAAGCCGAGCGGCGCGGGATCACGCCGCTTGCCCGCATCGTCGCCCACGCGACCTACGCCGCCCAGCCGAAGGGCTTCCCCACCGCGCCGATCGGCGCGATCCGCCGGCTGTTCGACAAGACCGGCTGGAGCGCCGGCGCTGTCGACCTCTACGAGATCAACGAGGCCTTCGCGGTGGTGGCGATGGCGGCGATGCGCGATCTCGGCCTGCCTGCCGACAAGGTCAACGTCAACGGCGGCGCCTGCGCGCTCGGCCATCCGATCGGCGCCTCCGGCGCGCGCATCCTGGTCACGCTCATCGCCGCGCTGAAGGCGCGCGGCCTCAAGCGCGGCGTCGCCGCTTTGTGCATCGGCGGCGGCGAGGGCACGGCGATGGCGGTCGAGCTCGCGCAATGAAAATTTCCGTCGCGCCTGTCGAAACGCGGCGGGGCCGGTCGTCTTTGTCGTGAGCGCGGCGCCAGGGCCGCGCCGAACAGGAGCCATGCCGATGCAATACCTGCTGATGATCCACGGCGAAGAAGGCCGCTTGGCCACCATGCCGAAAGCGGACGTGGAAAAGATGATGGGCGCCTACGGCGCCTACACGAAGGCGCTGAAGGACGCCGGCGTGCTGCGCGCCGGCGAGCGTCTGCAGGCGTCGACGACCGCGACGGTGGTGCGGACAAAGAACGGCAAGACCTCGGTCCTCAACGGCCCCTACGCCGAGGTCAAGGAGCAGCTCGGCGGCTATTACGTCATCGAGGCGGCGGATCTCGACGCGGCGATCGGCTGGGCCGCGCGTTGCCCCGGCGCCGCGGACGGCGCGATCGAAGTGCGGCCGATTTGGCCGATGTAACGCCCGAGGCCGGAGACGCCGCCCGCGCGGCGGCGACGCGCGTCGCGCGCGAGAGCTACGGCAAGCTCGTCGCCTTTCTCGCCGCGCGCGACCGCGACATCGCCGCGGCCGAGGATGCGCTCTCCGACGCGCTCGCCGCGGCGCTGGCCGACTGGCCGCGCCGCGGCGTGCCCGCCAATCCTGAAGGCTGGCTGATTGTGACGGCGCGACGGCGAAGAATCGACGCGGCGCGGCGCGGCCGCGTCGCCGACGAAGCGAGCGAGACGCTCCGCCTCGCGGCGGAGGAGCTGCAGGCGGCGGAAGACGTCGGGCCGATCCCCGATCGCCGCCTCGCGCTGATGTTCGTCTGCGCTCATCCGGCGATCGACGAAGCCGTGCGCGCGCCGCTGATGCTGCAGACGATCCTCGGTCTCGACGCGGCGGCGATCGCCTCGGCCTTCCTCGTCTCGCCGGCGGCGATGGGCCAGCGCCTGTCGCGCGCCAAGGCGAAGATCCGCCTCGCCGGCGCGCCGTTCCGCATCCCCGAGCGCGACGAGCTGCCTGAGCGGCTCGGCGCGGTGCTGGAGGCGATCTACGCCGCCTTCGCCCACGGTTGGGAGCAGGCCTTCGCCGACGATCCGCGCGGGCGCAATCTGGCCGAAGAAGCAATCTGGCTCGGCCGGTTGGTCGCGTCGCTGGCGCTCGACGAGCCGGAGGCGTTCGGCCTGCTGGCGCTGATGCTCTACGCCGATTCGCGACGCGCGGCGCGCCGCGACGCCGCCGGCCGCTACGTTCCGCTCGCCGAGCAGGACGTGAGCCGATGGAACGCGGCGGCGATCGAGGAAGCCGAGCGGCTGCTGACCGTCGCCGGGGCCAGGCGCGCGCCTGGCCGCTTCCAGCTCGAGGCGGCGATCCAGTCGGCCCACGCCGCGCGCATTCATGGCGGCGCGACCGACTGGCCGGCGATCGCTGCGCTTTACGACGCGCTCTACGCCCTGACCGAATCGAAGGTCGTCGCCGTCAACCGCGCGGTGGCGGCGGCCGAGGCGCACGGCGCAACGGCGGGGCTGGCGCTGCTCGCGGCGGCGGCGGCCGACGGCGGCCTCGACGGCTACCAGTCCTATTGGGCGGCGCGCGCCGCGCTTTCCGCCCGCGCCGGGGGCAAAGACGAGGCGCGCGAGGCCTACCGCCGCGCGATCGGCCTCGAATTCGATCCGGCGACGCGCGCTTTCCTGATCGAGCGGCTGACGGCCTTGGGGTGACCGGCCGACGCGCGGCTGTCATGATCGCCGGCGAGGATTCGCGACCCCGCCGCCGCTGACAGGAGCCGCCCGCGCCCATGCTCTCGATCGCCCCGTTCTCGACCCCCGGACGTTTCTGGCGCGGCAACCTGCACACCCATTCGAACCTCTCCGACGGCGGGCTCGCGCCGGAAGCGGCAGTCGCCGCCTACAAACGCAACGGCTACGACTTCCTCCAGCTTTCCGAGCATTTCCTCGACCGTTACGGCTGGCCGATCGCCGACACCCGCGCCCTCCGCTCCAACGCCTTCACCACGTTGATCGGGGCCGAGCTGCACGCGATGGCGACGAGCGTCGGCGAGCTGTGGCACATCCTCGCCGTCGGCCTGCCGCTCGACTTTCCGGCGCCGAACAAGGCCGAGACCGGGCCCGAACTCGCGCGCCGCGCCCGTAAGGCCGGCGCCTTCGTCGCGATCGCCCATCCCGCGTGGTCGCAGCTCACCGAAGATGACGGACACGCCCTCGACGCCGCGCACGCAGTCGAGATCTACAATCACGGCTGCGCGGTCGAGACCGACCGCGGCGACGGCTTCTACCTGCTCGACCGACTCTGCAATCTCGGGCGGCGGCTGACGGCGATCGCCACCGACGACGCGCATTTCAACCACGGCGAGCGCGACGCCTTCGGCGGTTTCGTCGAAGTCAAGGCGGAAAGCCTCGATCCCGAGGCGCTGCTCGCCGCGCTGAAGGCGGGCCATTTCTATGCCAGCCAGGGGCCGCGCCTGCACGACGTCCGCGTCGGCCGCGACGAGATCGTCGTCGAGACCTCGCCAGTCGACGCGGTGGCGCTGTTGACCGGCACGTCGCGCGCGCTGCACGTCCCCGGCAGCCATATGACCCGCGCGGTCTTCGATCTCGCCGGCGGGGGGAAAAAGACCTGGACCGAAACGGGTCCCGACGCGTGGTTTCGCGTCGTCGCGATCGACGCCGCCGGCCGCCGCGCCTGGACCAATCCGATCTGGCTCGACGCGCTCGGCTGACGCCTCCTCCTTGCGCCGGCGGCCTCAGGCTCATAAATCGGGGCCCTGACCGCCGACGGCGCGAGTAAAGAAGGCCATTTATGAGCGACCCGAACCCGACGCGCCTGCCCGGCTGGCATGCGACGACCATCCTGATGGTGCGTAAGGGCGGCAAAGTCGTCATCGGCGGCGACGGCCAGGTCAGCGTCGGCGAGACGATCATGAAGGGCAACGCGCGCAAGGTGCGCCGTCTCGCCAAAGGCGAGGTCGTCGCCGGCTTCGCCGGCTCCACCGCCGACGCTCTGACCCTGTTCGAGCGGCTGGAAAAGAAGATCGAGCAGTTTCCCGGCCAATTGCCGCGCGCCTGCGTCGAGCTCGGCAAGGACTGGCGCACCGACCGCTATCTGCGCCGCCTCGAGGCGATGCTGCTCGTCGCCGACAAGTCATCCGGCTTCGTGCTGACCGGCTCGGGCGACGTGCTCGAACCGGAAGCCGACGAGCATGGCTCGGCGACCGCGATCGGCTCAGGCGGCAATTATGCGCTCGCCGCGGCGCGGGCGCTGCTGCCGACCGAATTCGACGCCGAGGCGATCGTGCGCCGCGCGATGGCGATCGCCGCTACGATCTGCGTCTACACCAATTCCAATCTCGTTCTGGAAAGCCTGTGACCACATGACCGAGTTCTCGCCGCGCGAGATCGTCTCCGAGCTCGATCGCTTCATCGTCGGCCAGCACGCGGCCAAGCGCGCGGTCGCCATCGCTTTGCGCAACCGCTGGCGCCGGCTGCGGCTCACCTCGCCGATGCGCGAGGAGGTGATGCCGAAGAACATCCTGATGATCGGCCCGACCGGCTGCGGCAAGACCGAGATCGCGCGCCGCCTGGCGCGGCTCGCGGGCGCGCCCTTCCTCAAGGTCGAGGCGACCAAATTCACCGAGGTCGGCTATGTCGGCCGCGATGTCGAGCAGATCGTGCGCGACCTGGTCGAAACGGCGATCACGCAGGTCAAGCAGAAGAAGCGCAAGGACATCGAGGCCAAGGCGGAGCTCGCCGCCGAGGAGCGCATGCTCGACGCTTTGGTCGGCGTCAGCGCTTCGGCCGGGACGCGCGACGCGTTCCGCCGCAAGCTGCGCGCCGGCGAACTCGACGACAAGGAAGTCGACATCGAGCTGCCGCAGAGCGGCGGCGGCATGCCGATGTTCGAGCTGCCCAACATGCCCGGCGCTTCGGTCGGCGCGATCAACCTCGGCGACATTTTCGGCAAGGGTTTCGGTCAGCGCACCAAGCCGAAGCGCATGACGGTCGTCGACGCGCACGAGCCGTTGGTGTCCGCCGAAGCGGAGAAGATGCTTGACCAGGACCAGGTGGTGCGCGAGGCGATCGGCGAAGTCGAGAGCAACGGCATCGTCTTCCTCGACGAGATCGACAAGATCTGCGCCCGCGACGGGCGCGGCGGCGCCGACGTGTCGCGCGAGGGGGTGCAGCGCGACCTGTTGCCGCTGATCGAAGGCACGACGGTGGCGACCAAGCACGGCTCGGTCAAGACCGACCACATCCTGTTCATTGCTTCGGGCGCCTTCCACATCTCGCGGCCGAGCGATCTGCTGCCTGAGCTTCAGGGCCGCCTGCCGATCCGGGTCGAGCTCGCTTCGCTGACCGAAGATGATTTCAAGCGCATCCTCACCGAGACCGAGGCGAGCCTGATCAAGCAATATGTGGCGCTGATGGCGGCCGAGGGGGTGAGCTTGAGCTTCTCCGACGACGCGATCGCGGCGATCGCCCGCATCGCCGCGCAGGTCAACGCCAGCGTCGAGAACATCGGCGCGCGGCGGCTGCAGACGGTGATGGAGCGCGTGCTCGACGACGTCAGCTTCACCGCGCCCGACCGCTCCGGCGAGCATATCGCCATCGACGGCGCCTTCGTCGAAGCGCATGTCGGCGACCTCGCCGACAACGCCGACCTGAGCCGGTTCATACTCTAGGCGCGCGCGGGAGGACACGAGATGACGACGCCGCTGGTGCTCACGTTCGTCGGCCGCGACCGGCCGGGGCTGGTCAACGCGATCGCGGAGCGCGTCGCCAGCGCGGGCGGGACCTGGCTCGAGAGCCGCCTCGCCCGTCTCGCCGGCGAATTCGCCGGAATCGTGCTGGTCGCCGCGCCCGAGGAGAAGTTCGAGGCGCTCGCTGCAACGCTCGCCGGGCTCGAGACCGCCGGCCTCAGGGTGACGATTTCGCCGAGCGTCCCGGCCGCCGCGGCGCCGAGCGAGCGGCTGATTGCGCTCTCGCTCGTCGGCCATGAACGGCCGGGCATCGTGCGCGACGTCACCCAGGCGCTGACCCGCCTCGGCGTCAACATCGAGGAATTCGTGAGCGGCGTCGAGGGAGAACCGTTCACCGGGGCAGAGGTGTTCCGCGCCAACTTGCGCATTCGCCTGCCCGACGGCCTCGCCGTCGACGAACTGCGCAAGACGCTCGAGCGGCTCGCCGCCGAGATCATGGTCGACCTCAGCGTCGGCGGGGGCGAGGCGGTCGGCTGACCCGCCCGCCGGCGCCATATCGCCTTACGATCCGCCTTCCTGTATAGACGCGCCCGCGGGCGCCGGTTTTCGGCCGGTCCGCAAGCGAGAATGGATCCGTCGAGGCGTTTCCCCATGGCCCAGAGCCGCTGGACACCCGATAGCTGGAGAGCGAAGCTGGTCGAGCAGTCGCCGGCCTACGCCGACGCCGCCGCGCTCGCCGAGGTCGAGCGCCAACTCGCCGGATATCCGCCGCTGGTCTTCGCCGGCGAAGCGCGCAAGCTGAAGAGCCTGCTCGGCAAGGCGCAGGCGGGCGAAGCCTTCCTGCTGCAGGGCGGCGACTGCGCCGAGAGCTTCGGCGAGCATTCGGCCGACAACATCCGCGACTTCTTCCGCGTCTTCCTGCAGATGGCGGTGGTGCTGACCTTCGCCGCCGCCTCGCCGGTGGTCAAGGTCGGGCGCATCGCCGGCCAGTTCGCCAAGCCGCGCTCGTCCGACGTCGAGACCAAGGACGGGGTGACGCTGCCCGCCTATCGCGGCGATATCGTCAACGACATCGAGTTCACGGCGGAAGCGCGCGAGCCCGACCCGCGCCGACAGCTCGAGGCCTTTCGCCAGTCGGCGGCGACGCTCAACCTGCTGCGCGCCTTCGCCACCGGCGGCTACGCCAATCTCGAGAACGTCCATCGCTGGATGCTCGGCTTCGTCAAGGACAGCCCGTTCTCCGAGCGCTACCAGGAGCTCGCCGATCGCATCACCGAGACGCTCGCCTTCATGCGGGCGATCGGCCTCAATCCGGAGGCCAGTCCCGAGCTGCGCGCGACCGAGTTCTACACCTCGCACGAGGCGCTGCTGCTCGGCTACGAGCAGGCGATGACCCGGCTCGACTCGACTTCGGGCGATTATTACGCGACCTCGGGCCACATGGTGTGGATCGGCGACCGCACCCGCGCGCTCGGCGGCGCCCATGTCGAATATTGCCGCGGGGTGAAGAACCCGATCGGCCTCAAATGCGGCCCGTCGATCCAGCCCGACGACCTCATCCGCCTGATCGACGCGCTCGATCCCGACGCGGAGCCGGGGCGGCTGTCGCTGATCTGCCGCTTCGGCGCCGACAAGGTCGAGGCATCGCTGCCGCCTCTGGTTCGCGCCGTCCAGCGCGAGGGCCGGCGCGTCCTGTGGGTCTGCGACCCGATGCACGGCAACACGATCAAGACCGCGAGCGGCTACAAGACGCGGCCGACCGAGCGCATCGCCGCCGAGATCCGCTCGTTCTTCGCTATCTGCCGGGGCGAATCGGTTTATTCGGGCGGCGTCCATCTCGAGATGACGGGCAAGAACGTCACCGAATGCACCGGCGGCGCGCGCGCGATCTCCGAAGGCGATCTGCGCAACCGCTACCACACCTATTGCGACCCGCGGCTCAACGCCGAGCAGGCGATCGAGATCGCTTTCCTGGTCGCCGAACTGCTCAAGACCGAGCGCCTCGCCGCGCCGGCGCGGCCGGTCGAGGCGGCGGAGTGACCCCTCTCCCGGAGGGGCAGAGGCAGGGGTGAGGGGACAACACTTCAGCGCGAAGCAGATGCGTCGCGCCTTGCGGCGCGACCCCTCATCCGGCGTTGCTTCGCAACGCCACCTTCCCCCGAACGGGGGAAGGGGTTTGCGCCGCGCGCCGTGGCGCCGCAAAATACGCCCATGTCCGCTCCCACCAATCGCCTCGTCATCGCGCTCGCGCAGATTCCCTCGATCGTCGGCGACATCGACGGCAATCTGAAGCGGCTGCGGGAAGCGCGCGCCGAAGCCGCCGCCTTCGGCGCCGATCTCGTCATGGCGCCGGAGCTCTATCTCTCCGGCTATCCGCCGGAAGACCTCGTGCTCAAGCCGGCGTTCCAGGAGGCATGTCGGCGCGCCTGCGAACGAATGGCGCGCGAGACCGCCGACGGCGGCCCGGCGGTGCTGGTCGGCCTGCCGTGGGTGGAGAGCGGCGCGCTCTACAATTCCGCAGCGCTGCTCGCCGGCGGACGGATCGAATCGGTGCGGTTCAAGGTCGACCTGCCCAACTACGGCGTGTTCGACGAGAAGCGGGTGTTCCGTCCGGGGCCCGACCCCGGCCCGCTGGTCTTCTCCGGCGTGCGCATCGGCGTGCCGATCTGCGAGGACATCTGGACGCCGGATCCGATCGAATGCATCGTCGAGACTGGCGGCGAGATCGTGCTTGCGCCCAACGCCTCGCCCTACGAGCGCGACAAGCTCGGAATCCGGCTGGGGATCGCCAAGGCGCGCGTCGCCGAAAGCGGGCTGCCGCTCGTCTATCTCAACCAGGTCGGCGGCCAGGATGAGCTCGTCTTCGAGGGCGCCTCGTTCGTCGTCAATTCCGACGGTTCGCTCGCCGCCCAGCTTCCCGCCTTCCGACCCGTGGTCGCGCGCACAGTGTGGGAGCGCGGCGAACACGGCTGGCGCTGCGTCGAGGGGCCGCGCGAACCGGTCGAACAGGGCGATGAGGGCGACTACGCGGCCTGCGTCCTGGGCTTACGCGACTATGTCAACGACAATCGCTTCCCCGGAATCGTGCTCGGACTTTCCGGCGGCATCGACTCGGCTTTGTGCGCGGCGATGGCGGTCGACGCAATCGGGCCGGAGCGCGTGCATGCGGTGATGCTGCCCTATCGCTTCACCGCCGAGCAGTCGCTGCGCGACGCCGCCGCCTGCGCCAAGGCGCTGGGGATCCGTTACGACGTCGTGCCGATCGCCGAACCGGTCGAGGGCGTCGAACATGCCCTCGCGCCGATGTTCGCCGGCCGGCCGCGCGGCGTCGCCGAAGAGAACATCCAGAGCCGCGCTCGCGGCCTGATTCTGATGTCGATCTCCAACAAGTTCGGCGCGATGGTCGTCACCACCGGCAACAAGTCGGAAATGTCGGTCGGCTACGCGACGCTCTACGGCGACATGAACGGCGGCTTCAATCCGATCAAGGACGTCTACAAGACCGAAGTCTTTCGCCTCGCCGAATTGCGCAACCGCTGGAAGCCGGTCGGCGCCAAGGGGCC
>Ga0182030_10004805_pt1 | contig 28857 bp, 22 predicted proteins | sample 812S3MmetaG_FD_121299 | JGI IMG/M metagenome (GOLD analysis project Ga0182030, IMG submission 121299) | Permafrost microbial communities from Stordalen Mire, Sweden - 812S3M metaG (Illumina Assembly) | ecosystem: Environmental > Terrestrial > Soil > Wetlands > Permafrost | place: Sweden...
CGACCGGATGCAGCGAGCTGTCGAAGCGTGTCTCCAAACGGGCCATGCGCCGGGTTCATGTCGGTGTCGATCGAGCCCGGCTGTACCAGGTTGACGGTGACCTCCTTCGGACCGAGTTCGCGAGCCAATCCCTTCGTGAAGGCAACCAGCGCCGACTTCGACGCCGCGTACACGCTGAGGACAGACGAAGGAACGCGCTCGGCGAAGAAGCTTCCGATCGTGATAATGCGACCGCCCTTGCCGAGGTGCGGCAGGGCGCTCTTGCTTGCGATGATCGGTCCCCGCACGTTGACGTCCAGGATCGCGTCAATGTCCTCGAGGGAGATGTTCTTCAGTTCCGCGACCCGAAGAATCCCGGCATTGTTGACCAAGATATCGAGCCCGCCCAGCTCGGCGACGGTCTCATCGACCGAGCTCTGGATAGCGCTCGGGTCCGCGCTGTCGGCCTGGATGGCCACTGCCCGGCGCCCCTGCGCCCTGATGGCTCGCACCACTTCCGCAGCACGGTCTGTAGATTTCTCATAGGTAATCGCCACGTCCGCGCCCTCAGCGGCCAGCACCCGGGCGATGGATGCACCAATCCCCCGGCTCGCACCCGTCACCAGGGCTCGCTTTTTCGTCAGCATCATGGTCGAATCCCTTCTATAATGATCGATACAGAAGTCTCCATCGGATTCGTGAAGGTGTCAAGCGATTTGTGTGTCGTCCGTTACAGAAGGACATTCTATGGCGATTATCGGTCGACCGCGGGAGTTTGATCGCGAGGCTGCGCTCGAGGCCGCGATGCTCCTGTTTTGGCGCAAGGGCTTTGCGATGACCTCGATGAACGACCTGTGCAGGGCTATGGGCATCCGCTCGCCGAGCGTGTACGCGGCCTTCGGCAGTAAAGAGGCGCTTTATCTTGAAGCTGTTGATCATTACGTCCGCACTGTGGGGCCTCCAGTCTGGGATCGGCTGGCGCAAGGGGCGACGGCTCGCGCCGGAGTGGAAGGCTTGCTGCTCGCGGCGACCGAGAGCCTGCCAAAGTCGCGGGCGACACCGGCAGGCTGCATGGCGGCTCTCGGTGCTGTCGGCGACGAATGGCCGCCCGCGATTGTCAATGTCGTGAGAAAGGTGCGGCTCAAGATGCTCGGCAATTTGCGTGCGCGGTTGGAGGCGGCAGTAGCAGAAGGGGAGTTGCCCGCTTCGACGGACATCGATCACCTGAGCCGGTTCTATCTCGGCGTCTTTGAGGGGATGGCCATTCAGGCGCGGGACGGCGCGAGCCGGGCGGAACTGCGAGGGGTGGCCGCGGTGGCGATGGCTGCGTGGCCGGCCCGAAACCACGATGAACCCGAGAAATAAGCGAACGCGGCATCGCGGTATGTTGCCGCTGGAGGTAGCGCTCTGATTCCTATTTCTAGATACGCTGCAGCAAGACCGTTGCAAAATAGTTAGCAGTCGGCGACGCAGAAAGATTTGGTGGCCATGTACCAGAACATGATCCCATTCATCGCTCCGGTTAATCCACGCGCTCCAAGCGCAGATTTTTCCAGGTCGCTTGCCCGCCTCGGAAATCGACCGCCTCCCCATCGCAAGTGAAGAAAAGGCCCGGCTCCGGTTCGATCACCAGTCTGATGTTGTCGAGATAGAGCCATCCGTTCCTTCGCTCGATCGATACGGTCTGCACCCGGACGCCCCATTGCCGGAGGTGATAGCGGCCGACGAACCGAGTCCAGGCCGCATTGCCCGGCCCCGTCGAGTCATGCGGCCCATCATCGTAGTCGAGGCTAATCTCCCCCTCCGAGCACTCCAGATGAGCGGGTTCGCTGCCGCGTGCGGCGAAATATCGATAGATACGGATCTCCCCATCGGCGCCGACGCGTAGCACCTCGTCTGGACAGCCGAACTGGACGGACGTTAAGGCCCGATCTTCGCCGAACTGCAGGACTCCGTTCTGGATCTGCATTGCGACCGTTGCGTTTCGGCTGATCCAGTTCCCGACGAACCGCTCGAGCTGGGAGGGCGTTGGCTGTATGGGCGCGAGATCCTCGAGGGTGAGCCTTGGTCTGCGCGCTCCGTGGCGCCGGATCAGCGCCGCGTCGATCAAGTTCCTGCCGAAGCCGTACGCGGCGTCCGCCGGTCGATTGAACAACGCGGCCCAGGCGAGACCCGACTCCGGGCAGTAACAGAACACGCTACCGAAGCCGAACCCGCCGCCCTTGTGGCCGAGGAGGCGCAACGGCGTCTCGCCATATCTGAGCTCAGTGCGGATGACCCCCAGCCCATAGTCGCCGCCGAGCGCGAAGCCGTGCATCTGCTCCCAAAGGTCCGCCCGAAGGACGACGCGTCCCCCCGATTTGCCTCGGTTTAGATGGAAGAGAGCGTAGGCAGCCATGTCCCGCGCGCTGGTGTAAACGCCGCCAGAGGCGATGAGCGGTGTCCTCAATGGAACCGCGGGATGCCCGACGTCGTGGCCCACAGCGCGGTTTTGGCGGCTTTCATAGATCTCCGGCGCGACTGTGCTGTCGGCCATGCCGAGCGGCTCGAAGAGCTTCGTCCTCAGGAACTCGGCAAAAGGCATGCCGCTTCGCACCTGCAGGATATAACCTGCGAGGTCATAGCCGAGATTGGAATAGCGATACCGCTCTCCAACAGGATAGCGCAGCCATGTCTCGCGGATGCTGATTACATGGTTTTCGAAGTTGGGGAAGGCGGGGTCGTAGTTGTTTCCGACGGGTGCTTCATGGGTGAAGCCCGCGCGATGGCTCAAGAGCAAGCGCAGTGTGATTCTTTTCTGGGGCGCCGATTCGAAACGGCTCCGCACCACGAAGTCCGGGACGTAGCTCGTGATGGGCTCGTCGAGATCCACTATCCCAGCTTGGACGGCGATGAGCATCGCTGCGGCGGTAAGGTTCTTCGACGTGGACTGGATGCTGAAAATGGTGTCTACCTGGACCGGGCGGCCTGACGGCCGGTCCGTGACCCCGAAGCCCTCCACCCAGACCGGCGCGCCGTCGTGGATGAAGCAGACCGCGGCCCCTTCGACGCGCGCCTTCGCCAGGGCTTCGATGATCGCCTTGCGCTCCCCCGCGACGAGCGCATCGATCTCCGCCGATCGGTCGCGCTGTGGCTCACCCGAAACTCCGGGCGGGGATAAAGACGGCCGGAACCGCCGATACGGCGCCCAGAGAGGTGATAAGGAATGATCGCCGGTTGATGCGGCTCATTCGGAGCCCTCATGGATTGCCGCCGCCGTCGCTTTCGCCCGCAAAAGCGACCTGCGGCTGATCGCTGCTAGGCATCTTCCATGGCTGGCGGGCCGCAAGAAGTGATAACCAGTGTGGTACGCGGCAACTGGCCTGTTGTTACTTTGGGAGGTCATAAAGCCGTCACACAGAGTATTTCGGAGAACCATCACGAATATCGCACTTTTTACCGCCGCCGCTTGTTTGGCAATACCGACGATCGCCTCGGCTTCTCTTGGCGGCAATATTGCGTCCCTGGACTCCGATCAGGTTCAGATGAAGACCACATCGCGGGTTGCACGCAGCGAAAGCAACTACACGGTGCGGGAAATGCAATTGAGTTCCGGCACCACGGTCAGAGAATACCTTTCGAGCACGGGAACGATATTCGCCGTGGCCTGGAATGGGCCGGTCATTCCCAACCTGCGCCAGATCCTGGGCCACTATTTCAGCGCGCTGAGCGATTCAACCGCCGTCAGACGCGGCACCCATGCACAGATGCATGTTGCGCAAGCCGATCTGGTCATCGACTCGAGCGGACATATGCGAGCTTTCGCGGGCCGCGCCTATTTGAAGAGCCTGCTGCCGCAGGAAGTAGTGGCCGCTGATGTTCATTGAGCGGCAAAAAAGCTGGACGGTTGAACTTGCCTTGATCGCTTGTTGCGGGCTCGCCCTTGGTGGATGCGGAGGGGATAACGACGGCGTGCCCAGCTCATCGAACTCCTCAGGCGCACCCGGCAGTTCCCGCGGGACTTCGAACACCGTTGCGGTCATCGTCGATTCGGGCCCCCTTGAAGCAGGTGGTGCCGTCAATGAACCGTTTGTCAGCGTCACACTGTGTGCGCCCGCCAATCCCAGCAACTGTCAGACCATTGACCACGTACTGGTCGATACGGGTTCCTACGGTTTGCGTGTCATATTCTCGGTGCTCGCACCTTCATTGAGCGAGAGCCTGCCGCAGCGAACCGATTCCAATAACAACGCCCTCGTCGAATGCACCGGGTTTGCCGACGGATACAGCTGGGGGCCGATCAAGATTGTGACTCTGCAGATCGGGGGCGAATCGGTCGCCGCTCTGCCCATGCAGGTAATCGGGGATCCCGCGTATAACAACCTGGTTCCGGAAAACTGCTCGGGAAGTGGTATCGCTGAGAATACCGTAGCAACCTTTGGCGCCAACGGCGTGCTCGGCGTCGGGCCTTTTGCCCAGGATTGCGGCGGTGCGTGCGTTGGCAATCCGGCTTCTGGTGTCTATTACACCTGCAATTCGGCATGCCAACCGGCCGGAGTCAGCCTTGCACAACAAGTGCCGAACCCCATCACCTTGTTCGCCGCCGACAATAACGGCCTCGTGCTTACCTTCCCCCAGGTTCCCGCGAGCGGCGCCGAGGATTTGAGTGGCACGCTCACGTTCGGCGTGGGCACGCAACCCAATAACGCTTTGGGCAGCGCAATGGCTTATACGCTCAATCCCATTTCAGGCTACTTCACCACGATATTCAACGGCGCCTCGTATCCCGATAGCCTTCTAGACAGCGGGTCGAACGGGTTCTTTTTCGACGACAGTTCAATCCGGCAGTGCAGTGATGGCAGTGGTTTTTATTGCCCTAGCTCCACGCTCAATCTGAGCGCAGTCAATGTCGGGCGGAATGGAACCACCGGCAGTGTAAGCTTCGCTGTGCCCAATGCCGAGACTATGATCGCCAAGAATCCCGATATCACCGCCTTCAGCCTGGGCGGAACCAACGGCGACGCAACGAGTTTCGACTGGGGGCTGCCATTCTTTTTTGGGCGTAGCGTGTATACGGTAATCGAAGGCTACAGTACCAACGGTGGCACCGGCCCCTACTTTGCATACTGAGTCAATAGAGACGGTATCCGGCAAATGCCGGTATCCAGTCGGCAAGCAGGCGCTCGAGCTTAGCGCGTATGCCGAGGCAGCGCCTTCCTAGAGTCCACCGCCTCTTCTGCCACGATATCCATACACGAGATAGGCAACCACGAGAGCGACAAGGATCAATCCGATCGGACCGATTCCCCAGCCCGCACCCATACCCCAATACAGCCCTCCGCCGCCGCCAAATAGCAACAACAGAACTATCACAACGATCAGCAGATCCATGAGCCTCTCCTGCTAGCAATGAACTCCAGTCGGTTCGGATTGAAGCATGATGAGACTCATACGGTCTGTGCGCTATCGAACCCTCGCGAGTGCGCGCGGGAAGCCCTCGGCGTTACCGCACCGCCGCGCGGGGCGCCTTGAATTCGGGAACTACGAACCGATCGACCGGCGCGCCTAATAGGCCCTTGAGCTCGTCTCCCGAGATCACGTCTCGCTCCAGTAAGCGTTGAGCCAAACCATCGAGTTGCGCGCGGTTCGCCTTGAGCAGCCGCTGGCAGGTCGCTTGGGCTTGCTCGAGCAATAGGCGAGCTTCCTGCAGAACGGCCGATTGGATATCCGGACCGAGCAGCTCTTTGGGTATGCCCGCGACGCTCAACAGGCCGAACGTATCGGAAAACCCGAGCGAGCCAACCATGTTGATGGCGAGCTCGGATGCGCGTTTGAGGTCGTCGGAAGCGCCCGTGGAGACGGTGTCGAACACCAACAACTCGGCTTCGCGCCCCGCCAGCATCATCGCCAACCGGCTCGTGAGTTCGGTTTGCTTGTACAGTGGGTCCTCGGTGTCGCGGGTGATGTAGGTCACGCCCAGCGCGCGACCGCGCGGCTCGATCGTGACCCGCTCGACGATGCCGGCCTTGAGCCAATGTCCTACCAATGCATGGCCCGACTCATGGTACGCAAGGCGGTCTCTCAATTCCTGCGTAAACAGGTCCTTGATCGAAGAGACTTCACCGCCTAGCTGATGGGTCTCGATCGCACCCAAGAAATGTTCGCTGGTCACTCGCGCTGCGTGAGCCTCCGCTGCCGTGGACGCGGCTTTGTTCACCGTATTGGCAATATCCGCTGCCGACATGCCGGCTGTCATGCGCGCCAAGGCCGAGGTGTCGGCGCGTCCGTCATGCTCGAGCCTGCTGATGTACAGGTCGAACAGTTTCTGACGCTCCGGCAAAGTAGGCAGCGTGAGACGCACCAGCATGTCGAAACGGCCGGGCCGACGCATGGCTTCGTCGATATTGTCCTCGTGATTCGTGGCAGCCACCACCACCACGTTGTCGAGCGGGTCGAACCCATCCATCTCCACCAACACGCGGTTGATGATGCGGTTGAGCTCCGACTCGGCCCCGGCCATATCGCCGCCGCGGCTGCGTTTGCCGATACCATCCACCTCATCTATGAACAGCACGCACGGTGCGCTGCTGCGCGCGAGTTTGAAGAGCGCCTTGACCTTATTGACTCCAGCGCCATAGAAGGTCGCAGTAAAATATGAGCCATCGACCGAGATGAAATTGGCTTTGCTTTCCCCCGCAAGCGCCTTGGCGAGAAGCGTTTTGCCGGTGCCCGGCGGGCCGACCAGCAGCACGCCTCGTGGTGCCACGGCGCCGAGACTCGCGTAATGCATGGGATCTTGCATGAACGCTTTGACGCGGTTCAGAGCAGCCTTCGCCTCTTCTTGGCCGATAGCATCGGCAAATTGGGTTTTAGGACGGATAGCAAGCCGGGAAGCGGCGCCACCCATGCCGCGTTGCAGCCGAATGCCCACGATGCAAGCGCCCACCAACGCCGCCATCAGCAGCACGGGCGAGAGAAGGCTGGTGAGTATGTCCAGGAGACGGCGGCTGGCGGTTCGCGGGTCGACCTCGACACGCACCAGGGCGAAGCCGGCTTGAGCGCTCTTGTCGCCGAGCAAATCCAGCGCCGTCCCAGCGCAGCCAATGAGCGTGCATCCCGGCACGAGGGTGCTGCCTTTCTCGCCGTTCTTCAGAGTATAGAGCACGAGGCCGGGTTCGGCGCTGTCCAGACCGACCGCAGACAGATTGCCGGCCATCAATGCGTTGCGAAATTCCCCGACGCTTTTTTGGTGCGTCAGCCACCCATCCGGTGCTTTCTCGAACTGCAATGCGTCGGGGCTCTTGCGGGCATCACTTTCCCGTGAGGCCTTTTGAGCGAGCGCAATGACGCCCAGCAGCATAGACACGGCTACCAGGGCCGCAAGTGACAGCGCAGAGTGAGCGCGCGCGCCGTATAGAAGTTTTTTGAGCATCGTTCCTTTTATACGGCAAGAACGAAAGGGACCTCCGGCGGCATTTCACATATTCAGATGCGGTTGCCTGAGGACTCGGCAAACCTCACCCGCTGGGCGAGTGAAGCACTCGGATGCAAAGCATTGAATATAATAGAAAAATCTGGCGACCTCGGATTCGACGACCTCACGAAGAGGCGCCCGTAGGCGCTGCCGAGGCCCTGGGCAAAAGTGGTATGGCGCCGTTTGTGTGGCCGAGAAAATCTCTTTGTTTGCTACCGTACAGACACCCCCGTCGGAAACAGCTAGCTTTAGCAAACTTCAACACGGCATAACCTGGCGAGCGCCATCGGCACTTGAAATCCGTGGATAGACCAAGACGTCTGAGGCAGGGGGCAGTGACTCTTTAGTGCTGCTTCATCAGGTCCAAACTGATTCGTATTGCGTGGTGACCGCGGCCTCGGGCGCCCGACGGTCAGGTCAAGCGGCGATCAATCACGGAGCCGGCTGGGTACTCTTCGAACAGCCGTCCAACCGACCAGCGTGCACCTTACTGTCCATTCTTTCGCCGCGTCGGCCGGCGCGCAATGTTGCTGCATACCTCGAACAACTCTATGTCGATCGCTTTTGCTCTGTCCCCGCACAACTCTTCTATAAGAAATCCCGAAAATACGCCGCATGGCCGATCAAGATTGATCGGTACGGCCTCGGGATGCGTTGCGGACATGATCCGTGTTTCTTCGGGATCTTTGCGCGAAAAATCCTTTTGATGGGGAACATCCTCGAATACGAATTTAAAATTGTCGAGGTTGCAGACAATCCTCGGCACATTGTATTTAAGGTCAAGCGTCAATCTCTCACCGTCAACGCCTAACCTTCGATCGCGGTCGGCGAGTCGTCGAGGCTTTACCGCGGAGCTCGATGACAACATCGCCGACGCGGCTTCGCTGATGGTGACCAATGCTGTCCAATCCCGCTGTAACGTGACTCACAGATAGCAACATTCAAGTTTCGTGGTGGGGAGCCGACTTCTGACGAAGGACCCTCGATATGAACGCGAAAGGCGGTCAATCCGGGGACGCATCGCCCGAGTTCTCGAATTTTGGTTGTTGAGATAGACGCATCGCGAGCACCTGGTTCCAGGGGAGGTTTGTGACGCAACTTGTCCACCGTATCTACGCAAGCACGGCCGCCTCGACCTTCAAGGAATCGGAAATCCCGGGTTTGCTAGAGCAGGCGCGCACCGCCAACGCAGACCGAGCCCTTACGGGGATGCTGCTGTACATCGAAGGCGGGTTCTTTCAGGTGCTCGAAGGGCATGGCGCTGTGGTCGATGATGTGTACGCCCGCATAGAACGCGATCCTCGTCATTGCAAAATTACGTCCATTATCCGAGAGCCGATTGCAGCCAGAGCCTTCGCCGAATGGACCATGGGATTTTGTACGGTTGACCGGCCGGCGGCCGGTCAACTCATCGGCGAAAACGATTTCTTCGACTCGGCATCCTACCTTACACGGCTGAACAGCGGGCGGGCGAAAAAGCTTCTGGAGGCATTTGGTAAGGGCCGTTGGCGGCACCAACGCACTGGAACATATCGCGCGCTCAGCACCGGGCGATGAAGAGCCTGTGAAAGCCAAAGAGCTTCACGTACGAGGCGGTGGTTCGCGGCCGATCGAATGAACCTGCAGTCGATACCGGGCCGTCACGACCTCAGTCGCCCGCCCGCTCACCCACGTTGGCTACTTCACTCATGAATTCAATGGCGGTGCGGTAGTCCATCCCGTAGGGATCGAACTCGTTTTGACCCGAGTAGCTGAAGAGTATGCTTTGCATATCTCCGCGATCGGCAAGATAGCCCATCGACCATCTGGAGAACCGCCGCTTGCCGACCTTCTCATACCCGACGAGTTCGACCTTCGAATGGCGCCGATCGTTCGCAATGCGCGCGTATTGGGCCGAAACCGCGGACGAGGCACCTTCCAGCACCTGAAGGAACATATCGTTGCGAAAACATAGAAAACCAGTCAGTTGCGACTGCTTATTTCTAACGCGCGAGGTTTTAAGGATTTCTTCTACGCTGGGTCGAGGATCGGTGGACGTTGTGCTCGCGTAAATCAGCTGGGCGATCGTCATGGTGAAGTGCTCACGAAAAGCCGTTGCAGGTAATGGGGTGTCGGCGGGTCGTCGGCGAACTTGAACGCGCCTGTTGCGTCGCGTACCTACATGCGGGTTGCGGGCCTGCGTCCGGCCAGACGTCGTTCGGGGAACTCGGGAGTTGGCCCACGCAGTTCTGCAGCGCCGTTGCTTTGCTCGCTCCTCAACAAAATCTCCAGTTCATCCTTGGCGAGCGGTTTGCTGAAGAGATAGCCTTGCATCTGATCGCATCTCAAGAGCCGCAGAAGTTTTTGCTGTTCCGCGGTCTCGACCCCCTCGGCTACGACATTCAGATCGAGCCCGTGCGCGAGGGCGATGATGCTGGACACTATCGCCATATCGTCCGCGTTCTCCGTCATGGAAATGACGAACGATCGATCGATCTTCAGCGTATCAATTGGCAAACGCGCGAGGTAGCGCAACGAGGAGTATCCGGTCCCGAAGTCATCGATCGCCACACTCACGCCCATTTGCCGAATCTTGCTCAGCGTCTGGATGACCTCGTGGCTCTTATCCATCAAGACGCCTTCAGTGATCTCGATTTCGAGCGGGACACGGCGTTCGTCGTCGGCACCGACGGCCCGTTCCAGCACCGAGATAAAGTCGGAACGTCTTATCTGCAAAGGCGAGACGTTGACGGCAATTCGTGGTGGCGCCAGTCCCTTTTGTAGCCAGTCTCGATAATCGGCCGCCGACTGATGCAGCACCCAGGCACCGACCTCGATAATCAAGTTGGACTCCTCCAACAGGGGGACAAAAGTCGCGGGGGTAATTTGTGCGTGGCCCGGCCGGTTCCAGCGGATGAGTGCTTCGACCCCGACAATCGATCCGCTGCGCATGTCCACTTTCGGCTGATAGCGAAGAGAAAATTCGCCTGCGTCGATGGCGTGGCGAAGCGCCGCGATGCCCTCTCGGTGTGACGCGTCGCCACGCGTAAATTCGGCGAGACGCCGGCGCAGCTCGAGCTGCGCCATGACATGACGGCTCAAAATCTGCAACGCGTTATTCTGCTGCAAGGTGAGCTCGCGGGGAACATAGTCGATGACGCAAAGCGTCCCGAGCGCGTGACCCTCGGGCGTGATCAACGGCGCGCCGGCGTAAAACCGGATCTTGGGCTCATCGGTCACAAGAGGATTGTTGACAAAGCGTTCATCGTTCAACGCGTCCGGAATCACAAGAACATCGGGGCTTCCGATGGCATGCGCGCAAAACGCCACGTCGCGCGGAGTTTCCGTGGCCGTAAGGCCCACTTTGGCCTTGAACCACTGGCGATTGCGATCAACCAGGCTTACCAGCGCCACTGGCGTCCCGATGATGGATGCCGCTAGGCGCGCGAATTCGTCGAAGACGTCTTCTTCGGGGGTATCGAGAATGTCATATGAGTTCAGCGCGACGAGGCGAGCGCGCTCATTCTGCGATAACGTCACGTCATTCGTGATTGCTTTGATCATTGGCGCCGGTCCTATTCGCGAAGCTCCACCGTAGATTCGCATTCGCGCCTGCGCGCCCAACGCGATCACGACAATTCACTTCCATGTGGCCACCCGTCCACAGATCTGCGTTGGTGCGGAGCCGCATGAGGTTACGAATCATTGTCCCGTCTGGTGGGCGCCCCGGGCGCGAAGTTCCGTCACGCTCATTTGCGATACCGTGGAGCTCGCGTAGATGGGGTGACTCAGGGATTTCATTCAAATCTCTTGCATGTCAAATGCGTACGATGCAAGGGCGTATTACAAGACGTATCGGCATCGATAATGCGATCTTTAGCTGTAGTGAGGCTGATCATCCGCTTGCATAACACCTACTTGACAGCGGCGCGCTGATATACCAACCGTCCCTGAAAGAAAGTCATCTGAACTCGGGCGGCCGCAATTTGCCTAGTCGGTACCTCGAACAAGTTGCGATCCAAGACAATGAAATCCGCAGACTTGCCGACAACGATAGAGCCCGTCTGTGCCTCGCGCCGCAAGGCCGCCGCTCCGCCGAGCGTGTAGATGCGCAACGCATCCGCGAGTCCAATAGCCTCCTCCGGCCATAAGGTTTGAGTCGACTTGTGATACGGGTCGCTGCGGGTCACCATCGCTTGAATACCGCCCCAGGGATCCATCGAAGGCACCACCGATGGCCAATCCGATCCGGCGGCAAGTGGCGCGCCGGTCGCCAACAATGTGCGCATCGGCCAATAGTGTTTAGCACGCTCTCCGACCGCCTCGATCACCGCGTCGATGATCGGTGATGGATACCAGATCACCGGCGAAAATTCCGCCACCGCATTCAGCCGAGCGAAGCGCCCGATATCCTCCGGCGCGACGTAACCTGCGTGTGCCAACTCATGGCGCAGTTGGCCTCCCGGATTAGCCTGGCGGGCGGCCGCGATCGCATCGAGACCCTCTCGAATTGCTCGATCACCCGCCGCGTGCATCTTGACGGTGTAACCACGCCGGTCGAGCTCGACAACGTCTTTCGCGAGCACGTCTGCATCGACGTGTAGCTCGCCCGACACTCGCGTGCCGTCGGCGTTCGGCAAATAAGGCTCCAACATCGCAGCAGTCCGTGCGGCGGTCGGCACTCCGTCCAAGTAGATCTTCACGAAATCGGTCGCGACTAGATTGGAATGATGGGCCGCGCGCACCTTATCGATTTCGTCGAAATTCAGTGGAGTGTCGGGTCGGAGTTGCATCGCCAGCGTCGAAATGCACGTCGCAACATAGAGAGTGAGTCGACCCTGCTCATCCGCGGCTTGATATGCGGCAATAGTGGGCGTGCTCGCGTCCGCTTCCTTTAACCCGATAATGCCGAAGCGGTGCGCGATCTTTTGGGCATACAAAGCGCTCTCTAGATACTGCTTCGTTGTGCGCTCCGACACGGCCGCCTGGATTTTCTCCGCTGCCGATTCGAGTGCGATACCGTCCGGGCTGTGGGTCTTTTCATCGCGCTCGAAGCGGCCGCCGGTGGGATCGGCAATATCGGCGGCCACGCCGGCGAGTCGCAGCGCCGCGGAATTGGCCCACAGGTTGTGCCCGGTATCATCCCGCAAAATGATCGGCCGGTCGCCGCCGATCTCATCGAGCCACTTGCGCGGCGAGGCGATCGGATGATGTTTGAAGAAGTCACTGGCCCAATAGCCGCCGCTGATCCAGGTTCCTTTTGGAGTCTTTTTCACGCACGCGGTCAGAATGGTGCGAATCCGTGATGGCGTCGCAGTCGAGGCGAATAAGCAATTGTAGAGTTCGTCCATCGCCCCATCGACGGCATGTACGTGGTCATCGATTAGACCGGACATGACCATCCGTCCCCTGAGATCGACGATGCGGGTCGTCGGCCCGGCGAGTTCGCGCATTGCCGCCGTGCTGCCGACGGCAAAATACTTCCCATCTCTGATGGCAAACCCTTCGGCCCACGGCTGTGCCGAATCTTGCGTATAGACCGCGCCCGCGACAAATATTTGATCGGCGGCGCGGCTCGGCGCACCCACGGCCCGCGTAACGCACAGGAGAGCAGCCGCCGCGAGACAGATAACTGAATGCTCGCGGATATCGCAGAGTCGATTAGATGGTGTAGCCATGTCCATACCGACGATACTCACTGAAAGATCAGCCAGTCCGCTCCGCCTGATCGCCTGTGTATTCTGTCGGAGCGCACAATCCGGCAGACGCCGGCACGCAGCGGGTGGACGGGTCAATCGACGGTGAATTTCCGCGTTCGCAGACGTGCCCCAGGCTCAAGACCGGTGCATGGCGGCGCGGGACTGCGTGCGGCTCTAAACCGCCGTTGGAGAATTTGCAGGCTTTTGCCATTCGCGCATCGTCTCGCGTGCAAAATCCTCATAAGTTCTGGGGTTATGGCCCAAGAGGTCCTTCAAGGTGGCGGCATCTCCGTCCTCGGCGACAAAGCCCCGCTCGAGATACCCTTGAAACATCATGCGAATATCGAAGGCCGCCCAAGAGGGGCCGTGCTTACGCATCTGTCCCTCGAAGGCATCCAAGTTGTCTCCTGCATATTTGATTTCCTTGCCGAGCACTTCGCTCCAGATCGACGCGGCTTTCGGTCCGCTTAGAATCGCAGGGCCATTCACGTTATAAGTCTTCCCAAAATGTTCGCTCGACATCAGGGTGATTGCGGTTGCTTCGGCGATGTCGCGAATGTCGACCGCAGATATACCAACGAGTCCCAGCGGATTGGGATACACGGACATCTTATTGAGGATGTCTTTAAAGGACGCGTCGTTCTGGAAAAAATAATTGGGCCGGATGATTGTAAACGGCACATCAAATTCTCGGATCGCGCTCTCGATAGCGAGCTTCGAGGCGAAGTGCGGAACATCCTTGAAATGCTCGACGCGAAATACCGAGTGGTAGACGACGTGAGATAGCTTGCGCTTCCTGGCGAGATCATAGGCAATTAACCCTTGTGTCAACTCATCGGGAGTAACGGCATTGAGAAGATATAATTTATCGACTCCCTGTAGCGCTTTTTCGATCGAGACGGGATCGAGCAAATCGCCGACGACCATCTCGACGCCAGGCAGCGATTCCTCGTTGGGTTTGCGTACCAGGACCCGAAGGTCGGCGTCGCGCTTTTTCAACTCTTTTACCACTTCTGACCCGACATGGCCGGTGCCGCCGATGACCAGTATCTTCAGTTGAATTCTCCCTATTGATTGATGTGCATCGGGTCTGAGGCTAATGGTATCTCCGCGGCGGTTCTGTGCTCAAGCGTACATAGCGGCCACATTTCGCCTTGCGAGTTTTGGCGTCAATGCGCCGTCCAGATCGATCCATTGCAAAACACCGGTATCGTGGTCGAGCCGCCGCGCCTCAACGGAGCGTTGTAGGTAGGAGAGAGGGCGTCGGACACCGAGTACAAGAGGCCTCTCTGCGCGGGTCCGCACGGAGGCAACGACGCGACCGTGGTAGTGGGTAGGGACAAGGTACCGTACTGGACCTGCGACGGTTGTACATAGCTCAAAACGTGCCACGTGAAGCCGCTGCCGAGGGGTTCCGCCGAGAGAGCCACAGTCCCGCCTACCGGGACTGTCATGGATGTGACGCCGGATATACCCGAGAATGTCTGACCGCTCTGGGTCTCAATCGTACAAGGTCCAGTGCCGACATTCGTGAACCAGTAGGGGAGCCCGACCAACGAGGTCCCGAACGAGGCATTGCTGATCGCCGGCAGCGTACAAGTACCACCCGTGCCCGCGTATGCAAATATGCCGCTCTCGCCCGCGTTCAGTGTCGGGTCTGCATTGCCGTTGATGTTATACGGCTGTCCGATACCGAAGTCGGAATACAGGTAATCGCCGCCGGTGCCGCGCACGGATAGGCCGGGCGATGCGTCCCCCGCAGCCGTCGGCGCGAGAGCGGTTCGGTAATAGTCCTGGTGGACATCCTTGCCTTGCCCCAGGAACCCGTAAGGCTGCACATCCGGACCCCAATACGATCCGTACCAGTAGTTATCCTGGCCGCCGTAGCCGTCGTTATCGCGAGTAGGAATACAGGCGCCGGCATTGGTGATGGTGAATGCATTGACGCCGCGCAGCGCGATGCCGGCAATGACGTCGGCGTTCGGAGGGCAGTCTCCCAACATGATCTCGCCGCCGGCGACCCCCTGCAAAAAAATCGCATTACCTGCGGCTTCCTCGCTGTCAGTCTGCATGACGTGAACGTTGGATACCACACCGGCATTCGGTAGATATTCGGCACCGAGCCCGCGAATCGCGATGTTCTCGCCGCCGACCGATTTGATGGTTATGGCAGTTTTGCCCGTCGCCTTGACGGCCGGGCCGCCGTAGGTATTCGACACCTCGACGCTGCGGCTCGAACTGCTGACGACAAAGTAGGTTTGACCTGAAACAAAACCGTTGGCGCTGCTGGTGAAGCCTACCGGCATCCCCGGAGGCAAGTAGCTGTTGTTCGAAACGCCGATAGTTGGCGAGCCCGCGGACATCGTGACCGCCTGAGTTCGAGGAGTGACCCCGGGCCGCTCGACGAACCAGTATCCCCCGAGTATTTCATTGAGTTGAGAACCGCCGGTGCCGATGGCGGTCGCCTCGAGAACGATTCCCTCCGCCGCGAAACTCTTCAGGGTGAAATTCAGCGTGCCGATGTATGAATTCGTGGTGGAGCCATAGACGGCATTGTCCAGGACGTCCGCCATGCGAAAGCCGGAGCCGCCGAAATACCCGACCAGATTGTCGATCCACAGTGAGGTGCTATTGATGAAGTCATAAGCCCTCACTCCGATGTTGGTGCCGTACAGATTGGAGAACTCGGAGAAGGAAACCCCCTGCAGGCTCGTGCCGCCGAAGAGAAACTCGCGGTCCCAGCTGTCGAAACCGAGATTCTCGAAGCTGACGTTGGCGAGAAAGCCATGCGCCCACGTGGCGGGCGCGCCCCCCGCTCCTACGAAGGTGAAGGCAGGTCCGGAACCAGCGCCGCTTCCTTTGAGGATGGTGCCGCCCGTGAGCGTATAGCCGAGCGCAGGCTGATTCGTATCGAAGGTCTGGATAGGTAGCGCGCCGATCGTGTGCACTCCACTGAACGCCTGGGTGAGTCTGACCGTGGCGAACGGCAGGATGCCGGGCGGCAAGCACACGTTGCCTAGCGTCGCTTTCAGGGCGGTGCCCACGGCAGCGGTGTACGCAGCGACGTTCTCCGCCGCTGTTTTGGTGGCACTCATAAGCGCCGGAGTACAAGTCCCTGTGATGGCGCTAGGCTCCATGGCGGAGGCGGTCGCGCCGCCGAGGATGTCGCCCGGCGATATATTCTCCAGGCCGGACAACGTCGCTGGCGGGGAGGAGGCCGGCGCGTCTGACGGGGAGGCGGGCGCCACAGCCGGACGACTGGTCGGACCGGCGATGGCGGATTTGAGTGCGGTGCTCGACGGCAGGTCGGCGGTCGCCGTATTTGAAGGAGCCGTGGCCGTTCCAGAGCTGCAAGCGCTGCCGGCGCCAACCGCAACGAGGAGCAGGGCGCGCAGCGCCGGCTGCGCGAATCGGCCAGCTTGAGCATCGTTGCTATTCAATGACTTCTCCCCTGGTCGGCGTATCCAAAACTTCATGTTGCCAGGGTATTGTGGCGTTTCGTCGACGCCTGGCCTGTCGACCCGTTGCCGCGGTCTCGACTCAACTCCAACCGGGAACACCCCACGCGTGTGAGCGCAGCCTGGGCGTCGTAGGCCGCAGGGGCGAGCAATGCGGATCGCTAAGTGCTGTGCTCTGGGTCGCGCAGCGAAGGCCAGGGGTGCTCGGACTTGCCGCTGAAGATCGCCCCCATTTCGGCGCGCTTCGAGGTCCAATCGCGCCGTTCGATTTCCCCCTCCAGCTGACCCGGCGCCCAGCCGGCGTGGCCGAGAAAGATCCGCAGACTTTCCATGGGCTTGTCGCGCGTCAGCAGCTTGAGCAGCAGCTGTCGGTCCGCGCTCAAATAGACACCATCACAGGCTTCGATCGCGTGCTCGGGCCGTGTGGCGTCGTGAAATAGAAACCACACGGATCCAAAGTCGACGGGGCCACCGAAGTACACCTTGTCGCGCACCTGCGCGAGGCGCTTGAGATCGGGAAAGAGATGCGAGACGGGAACCGCCATCGGTCGGTTGATGATGACGCCGACCGGACCCGGGCCGAGGTTGTTCATGACGAGCACGATCGAGTCCGCGAAATTGGAATCGGGCAGATCGTTTCGCCCAATGAGCAGGATTGCGGTTAGAGGCTTCGCGTCGCTGCCGGGCGCGGGCCAAGATGACCCGGAGAAGAGCAGAAGAGCGCAAAGTGCTGCTGCCACGGGGTGCGGCTGGCAGAAATCGATTCTCACTGGCGACATTCGCCTCCGTGTCATGGCACGTCGTACGCCGCTCTCGAGATAATTTTACGGCAGTTCGTGCAGCTTGGTATTGAATAAAAAGCGGCTGCTGAACTCTGTCGCATCCCCCGGCTTCTTCCCGGCCACCGGCTGCAACCGCGCAGACAGGGGCTTGTTCCACTTCCACGCAAGCGACGCGACATCGCCAAAAATGCGCACCAATTGATCGACGCTGATATCGCCAGGATAGGGGATGGTATCGAGGCCCGTGCCGCAAACCGCAGAGTAGGCCAGCAATGAATCCGTGGTGATGCTTCCCTCGGCCCAACGTCGTGCCAAGAGCTTGTCCTCCATGACCGGAACCATCAGGCCGGAATATCCAACCTGTTTGACCGGAACCGCTTTGACCGCGGTCGTGATGATGAGCGCAGCCGTCATCGTCCCGCTCGATCCGAATTTCGCGCCGGTGTAAGCTTCGATTGCCGCGCCGATGGATACATCCCCGAGCGGGGCCGGTGTCGGGTCGACGCCCATGAAGGTCCATCCGGTCGATGCAGCGACCTCGGTCCCGACCGATTCGGCTATTCTCGCGTGAATCGTCAATTGCTTGGTGAGCTCCGCTACCGAACCATCGAAGTCCCCACGCGTGCGCGCGAAGACTTCTTGAACGACGTTCGCACCTTCGAACCCAACCGAGAACCGCTTGCCGGCGCCGGTGTGGTACGTGCCAGGGTAGAACGGTCCGTAGGGCTTCAGCATCGCGGTCGCGGTGAAGTTGAAATTGCCTTGACTCTGCCGACTATGGTCCGTCAAGTAACGCACCAACACTGCGCTTTCACGGATGACTTTCCAATGAATACCGTCTTCAGCGGCAATGATGCTGTTCGCCTGAATATTGGGCAGTGTAGAGAGAGCTTTCTCGAGAAGGCGCATGACGTGCGGGTCGTCCGAATCGCGCATCATTGCCGGCCCGACACTCGGAATGAAACTCTCTTTCGCCGAAAGGTCATCGATGGCTTTCAGCAGGCGCAGCGCATCCTCATCGGATTGCCCGCGGACGAGTTCTCCGAGCGGCTGAGTCACGATGCGAAGCGTCTCGGTCCGGTATCCTCGCCGAGCGAAATCGCCTTCGACGGCGCGCAAGACGCTGAGCGCATCGGCGATCTGCCTGTCGAAGGTTGGCGGGTCGAGACGCACGAACGCCGTGATTGCCCGGACCATGGGCTTCGTATAGGTTTGCGCGCGACCGGTCGTCGCGAACAAGATCAGCACGAGGACCCCTAAAAGACGCACACTACGTTGGTTCATGACCGCGCCGCCTGTCTTCCGAAATGAATTTGGCGAGAATGGCGTCAATTACCACATGCCGCCGAGCGCCACGGTGATTGCCTCGCCGTTCACGCCGCCCGCCGCGTCGCTGCACAGGAACGCGATCACTTCCGCGACCTCGCGCGGTTCCAACACCCGATTCTGTGGGTAGAGCGCCGCGCGTTCGCGCCACACCTCCTCGGCGCTGATGCCGCGCCGTTCGGCTTCCGCCTTTGCCGATCGCTCGGCCATTGCCGTCCTTACCCAGCCGGGCAGTACCGCGTTCGACGTCACTCCGAACGGCCCGGCGTCCTGGGCGACCGCGCGGGCGAGTCCGATGACGCCATGTTTGGAAGCCGTGTACGCGCTGCCCGCGCGTTCCGCTTTCTCGCCGGCCGTCGAGCTGGTGAACACGAGCCGCCCGAAGCCGCGCTTGCACATGCCGCCCGTTGTGAGCCGCGCGAGTTCGAACGGGCCATCGAGGTTGACACGCAGCGTCTCGCGCCAGACCTCCGGATCCTGCTCCCACACGACACGTTCGTGGGCGGAGCCGATGCCGTGGTTCACGACCAAGAGGTCAATCGGCCCCAGTCGCCGCTCCGTTTCGGCAACGGCCAGGGCGCAACCCTCGGCGGTGCCAAGATCGGCCGCGACGTATGGGAGGCCCACGGCGGCCAGTTCCGTCGCGCTGCGCGCCACGATCATCACACGCGCTCCCGCTGCGGAGAGCAATAACGCCGCCTCACGCCCGATTCCTCGGCCGCCACCCGTGACCAGAGCCACACGTTCTTTCATCCTTCAGCTCCCGTATTCGTATTGGCGGTCCGCCCGCCGACCGGTCGTCTCATTTCGCTCGCTCGTCCAAGGCTCCGTCTAATATGGAGGGTATGGCGCCACGATTGGACAAAAAGCCCTCTCTCATTGCAATGCCTCGCGGTGTCGAACCCATTTTACCCCGGTATTTCGATGACCTGGCTGCGTTTCGTCCGGTCGATACCGGCAAGACGCACAAGGGCTGCCGGGCGAGGTCGGGGCGCCGGTGAAGAATGCGGTCCGCAACGTCGTGTTCGACTTCGGTGGTGTGTTGGTGCGCTGGCGGCCGCTCGAGATCATCGAGAGCTTCTACCCGGATGGGCCGTTGCGCGAGCGGGTCAGGGGCATGGTCTTCGAGCATCCCGACTGGGTGGAGATGGATCGAGGCGCCTTGAGCGATGCCGCGGCCGTAGAGCGCTTCGCCGCCCGGCTTGAGCGGCCGGAAGCGGAAATTCATTTACTGTTGCAGCATGTGAGGGACTCGCTTACGCCGTTGCCCGAAACGGTCGCCATCCTGCGCGGCCTCAAAGACAGGGGGGTTCCGCTCTACGGTCTCTCGAACATGGCGGCCTCGACCTTCGCGCACCTGCGCGAGCGCTATTCGTTCTGGGACAGTTTCTTGGGCATCGTCATCTCGGCGGACATCAAGCTGGTAAAACCCGACCCGCGGATTTTCGATCACTTGTGCGAGCGATACGGTCTAGCGCCGGCCGAGACGCTGTTCATCGACGATCATCGGCCGAATATCGAATCCGCGCGCCGCTGCGGCTTTCACACCATTCATTTCTCCGATGCCGAGCGCTGCCGCGAGCAGATCGAGAGCCATCTCAGCGCCCGCGATCATGCAGGACGGGACGGCGCCTGATGGCCGCGACCCATCCGGGCTCTGGCTATAATGCCCGTCCTGGAAACGAGGGGGCGAAGATGACCAAAACGGGACAGCTGCTCGCCATCGCGGCGGCGGCGATGACGATGCTACTGGGTGCTTCATCGCTGGCGGCCGTTCCGCCGCAGAGGACTCAGGCGCCGGGGTACTACCGCATGATGCTCGGCGACTTCGAGGTCACCGTGCTCTCTGACGGCACTTTCCCGCTCAAAGCGGCCGAGATCCTCGCGAACGTGACGCCGAAGGAGCTCGAAACGAGTCTCTCTCGAGCGTTTCTCAAGGACCCCATCGAAGAGTCGGTCAACGGGTTTCTGATCAATACCGGATCGAAGCTCGTGCTCGTCGACTCGGGCGCCGGGTCGTTTTTCGGACCAACGGTCGGGAAGCTCCTGAAGAGCCTCGAGGCGTCGGGATATCGGCCCGAACAAGTGGATGAGATCTACATCACCCACATGCATCTCGATCACATCGGCGGACTCCTCGCCGACGGCAAGATCGCGTTCCCCAACGCGACGGTGCGCACCGCCCAGCAAGAAGCGGATCACTGGCTGAGCAAAGAGAAGATGGACGCGGCCCCCAAGGAGAGCAAGGACGCGTTCGAAGGCGCGATCAAGGTTTTCGCTCCCTACACCGCGGCCGGAAAGCTCAAGCCGTTCAACGGCGACACCGAGCTCGTGCCCGGCGTGCGCGCCGTGGCCGCCGCCGGCCACACACCCGGTCACACCGTCTATGTGATCGAGAGCAAGGGTGAGAAGCTCGTGCTGTGGGGCGACCTCATGCACGTTGCCGCCGTTCAGTTTCCGGATCCGGCCGTGACCATCCGTTTCGATACCGACCCGAACGCCGCGGCCGCGGTACGCAAGAAAATCTTCGCCGACGCGGCGGAGCAACGCGAATGGGTCGGCGGAGCCCACCTCTCGTTTCCCGGGGTCGGGCATCTACGCGCGGCGGGGTCGGGCTATAGCTTCGTGCCGATCAATTACAGCTCGCTTCTGCTGCACTGAAGTCCGTCCGGCTGCCTCGCGGTCGGACTCAGCGAAGGCTTCGGTTCGGCGAGTCGTGCGGCTGGCGCCGAGCGGCCCCGGGCACGGCGCCGGGCATGGCGCCGGAGAGCGTTGCGCCGGCGAGCTGCGCGATCGCAGCGAGCGTCGTCTGTGCGGCGTTCAATCCCAACCTGAAATCCTGATCGTTGAAGGTCGCGTACACGTCGGTAGGCTGATGCCAGTGCGGGTCCCAGCCGGCTCCGATCTCGCTGCCGCGCTGGTTCTCGCGCAAGCTGATCGCCGGGACGAGATCCATGAACGGCGTGCTGTCGGTGTTGGTCATATGCGGCCCGACCGCTGCCGGATAATCGGTCGCGTAGCTCTCGTTGGCGGCGTAGAGCGCCCAGGCGAGCTTCTGCGCTCCCTCGGCTTGCTTTGCCCTGGATTGAAACTCGATGTTCACGTCCGCCTCGGGTCGCTGGTCCTTCGCGACCGTGCCGTCGGCGCGCGGCATCCCGTGGTCGAACAGCATCATGTCGTGCTGGATCATGCCGAGCCAGCGCGGCTCCGGGTACTGACCGGATCCCGGCGGCGATTCCAGGCCCTGGAGCGCGGCGCGTTGCGCCACGTAGGCGTACGAGCCGTTGAGGCCGGTCTCCTCGTTGTTCCAGAGCGCGAACCGGATGGAGCGTTCGGTGCGCACGTCGGGCGAGGAGAGCACCCGCGCGAGTTCCATCACCAGCGCGGTGCCGGAGCCGTCGTCGTTCGCGGCTTCGCCCCAGCCGTGGCCGTCCATGTGCGCGCCGACGATGTACATCTCGTCCGGATGCGCCGCGCCGACCCGGGTGCAGTAAACCTCCTCGCGCGGGCCGGGCGCGCTCGGCTGCGCATTGAGCGCGCGCAGCTTCAGATCCGTCTGCCGCTCCGGATCGGTGTTGACGCCGGTCGGGGCGCTGATGCCCCGGTAGCGTCCGCCCCCCACCGCGGCACCGGGGCTGCGCGCGACGGGAGGCCCGCTCGGCTGAGGCTTCTCTTCGGGTGAGTAGATGTATTTCAGCCGCTGGGTGCTGCAGCCGTAGCTCTTGAGCTTCGCCTCGATCCAATCGATTGCGGCACGGTTGCGGTCAGTGCCTTGGCGGCGGTCGCCGAATTGCGTAAGGCCTTTGATGGTCGATTTATAGCGCTCGAGATCGAGCCGTGCCACCAGCGCCTTGACGGGATCATCCGCCGCGGCGGAGCTCGCGGCGAGGGTCGCCCCGGGTTGCGGGCGGGCGGGCACTGCGCAAACCGCGAGGAGCAACGCGATCGGTAATCTCATGACCGATCTTAAGGCTCTGTCGCGATACGCGTCAAAAGCGCGCGGCACCGCGAAGCCTCATGAAGCGAGCGGCGCGTAGCGCCGACCGGGTCTAAATAATTTAAGTGGGAGTTCTTGCGCGCAGAATGTCGGCAAGATTCACGGTCGCCTGAACCTGGCGAATCACCGTGTGCCACCGATCGGCGCCGTCGCGGAGCCAACCGATCGCTTCGGTCCCGGCCTTCCGACCGTGATGGAGCAAGTCCTCGACGCTGCCGACGACCAGCGCTTCGCCGAATGTCATGTGTTGAAGCGCATCGTCGAGCCAGTGGTTCATGAGTCGGAGTCTAAGGCGACTTGACAATAGTCTTCAATTGTCGGCATATCGAGACATCTTAAAGGGCGCTAGCAGGATCTCGTGCCTCGAGACCTTTGTTGACGTCGACGACCACGCGACCGCGGATTCGTCCTTGAAGAATCTGCGCCGCGAGGGGCGGCACCTCATCGAGAGCAACTTCGCTCGTCATCGCCTCGAGTTGGTCGAGCGGCAGACTTGCCTGCAGGCGATTCCAGGCTTCGAGCCGCTTGGGCCTCGGGCACATGACCGAATCGATGCCGAGGAGGTTCACGCCGCGCAAGAGAAAGGGAATCACGGTGTGCTCGAGTTTGTTTCCGCCGGCGAGTCCGACCGCGGCCACCGAGCCTGCGTAGCGGGTTTGCGCGAGCACCCGCGCGAGCGTGTTGCCGCCGACCGAGTCGATGCAGGCCGCCCAGCGCTCGCCTTCGAGCGGCCGCTTGGCAAACTCCGCGAACGGCGATCGGTCGATGACCGTCGCCGCTCCGAGGCTGCTGAGATACTCATGCGCGTCGGCGCGGCCGCTCGATGCGACGACTTGGTATCCGAGCCGCGCGAGAATCGCGACGGCCACCGATCCGACACCGCCGGCCGCGCCAGTGACGAGCACTTCGCCCGCGCTCGGCGTGAGTCCGTGCGCCTCGAGCGCCAGGACAGCGAGCATGGCGGCCAAACCGGCCGTGCCGACCGCCATCGCCTGCCGCGGAGTGAGCCCCGCCGGCAGCGGCACAAGCCAGCCGCCGTCGACGGAGGCCTTTTGCGCGTAGCCGCCCCACTGCACCTCGCCGACGCGCCAACCGGTGAGCACGACTTTGTCACCCGGGCGATAGGCGGGGTATGCACTTTCTAGCACCGTGCCCGCGAAGTCGACGCCGGGCACGTGCGGATAGCGCTTCACCAGGCCGCCCGCGCCGGTGACGACGAGGCCGTCCTTGTAGTTGACGCTCGAGTACTCCACTCCCACGAGGACGTTGCCGGCCGGGAGGCTTGCCTCGCTGACGATCTGCATGGACGCGGTCACCGTTCCGCCGTTATTGTCCACCACCAATGCCTGGAACATCCCAGAACCTCCCTCAACGTTCGATGTTGGGTAGACAACACAGATGGCGGAGAGTGCGCCGATGATCACATTCAAGCTCGAAGGTAGGCGCGCGCTCGTGACCGGCAGCGCCTCGGGGATCGGTTTCGCCACGGCGGCTCTGCTCGCACGCAGCGGCGCGCGCGTGGTGCTGAACGATTTGCCGGGCGAAGCGCTCGAGACCGCCGTGCAGCGCCTGAAGGTCGAGGGGCTCGCGGTCGAGTCAGCGCCCGGCGATCTCGGCAATCCGGCTTCGGCCCGAGAGGCAGCCATGCGCGGACTCGAGATGCTTGGCGGGCTCGACTACCTCGTGAACAACGCGGGCGCGCCCTTCACGCGCGCACCGATTCCGCCGTCGGATCTCGAGGCGCTCACCGACGATTTCTGGGATCGGATTCTGCGCGTCAACCTGCTCAGCGCATTTTGGATGACCAAGGCACTCGCGGGCGCTCTGAAAGAGACCCGCGGGGCGGTGGTGAACACGGTGTCGGTGTCCGCCTTCGGCGGGGGCGGGAGTAGCACGGCGTACGCCACCGCCAAGGCTGCGCTCGCCGGCCTCACGCGGGAGCTCGCGCGCGGCCTTGCGCCGGCGGTGCGGGTGAACGGCATCGCGCCGGGCTTCGTGAACTCGAACTGGCAATGCTCGTTCGGCGACCTCCAGGCGCTCGCCCGATCGAGCGTGCCGCTCGCGCGGGTGGGGCAGCCCGAAGATTACGCCGAGCTCATCGTATACCTGTGCGAAGGCGCCTCGTACATCACGGGCGAGGTGATCCCGATCAGCGGCGGTCTGCAGATTTGAGCTGCGCGTGAGTCCCGGCCCCAGGCGGGAGCGATGAGAGCGGCAGAAGCACTCGAGCACGCCCGCTCGCTCGCCCGGCGCGGCGACGATGAGGGTGCGAAACTCGCCTACGTCGACGTGCTGCGCGAGGATCCGACGCATTTTGACGCGCTCAACGAGCTCGGTACGCTCGCCCTGGCGGGGGGCTACCGATCCGCGGCGCGCACCGCCTACAGCCAAGCGGTGCAGCACCACCCCGGCAACCCCGTTGGGCACGTGAATCTCGCGAACGTCATGCGCGAGGACAACGACATCGAGGGCGCCCGGCGTCACTATGAGGCGGCGCTCGCCGCCGATCCGGATCTACCCGAAGCGCATCAAGGCATGGCGACGGTGTTGAGCGAGCTCGGTCTCGACGGCGCGGAAGAGCATCGGCGGCGCGGGTTTTCCGCGCGCCCCCTGGTGACGCGGCCCTATCGCGGCACCGCGGCCGCGGTGCCGCTGCTGCTGCTCGTGTCGACCCGCGGCGGCAACATCCCGACCCAGCTATGGATCGACGATCGGCGCTTCACCATCCACGCGCTCTATCCCGAATATTTCGACCCGAACACGCCCTTGCCGCCGCATGCGTTGGTGGTGAACGCGGTGGGCGATGCCGATCTTTGTGCGCTCGCCCTCACGCGCGCCGAAGCGCTTCTCGCGGGGAGCCGCGCGCCGGTGATCAATGCACCTGCCCGGGTACGGCCGACCGGACGCGCCGAGAACGCGCAGCGCCTGGCCGCGATCCCCGGCGTCATCGCGCCGCGCATCGAAGTGCTGCCCAAGGCGGCGCTGGCGGCGGCAGCCGCGTGGCTTGAGTTCCCGCTCCTGCTCCGAAGCTTGGGCTTTCACACCGGCCGGCATTTCGTCTTCGTCGCGGACCGGCACGATCTTGAGCGCGCGGCGGCGCCGCTCGCGGGCGAGGAGCTCCTGGCGATCGAATATCTCGATGCCCGGGGCCAGGACGGGAAGGCGCGCAAGTACCGCGTCATGTTCATCGATGGTGTCGCCTATCCGCTGCACCTTGCAATTTCCTCCGATTGGAAGGTTCACTACTTCAGCGCGGACATGGCGCGCGAGGCGAGATTTCGCGAGGAGGAGCGACGTTTCTTGAGCGACATGCCGGCGGTGCTCGGTGCGTCCGCCATGCGGGCGCTCGAGGGGATAGCGCGGGCTTTGGGGCTCGAATATGCGGGCGTCGATTTCGCGCTGGCCGCCGACGGGTCGGTGCTTCTGTTCGAGGCGAACGCCACGATGGTGGTCTTTCCGCCCGCGCCCGACCCGATGTGGGATTACCGGCGCCCCGCGATCGAAGCCGTGCTGCGGGCCGCCGGGCAAATGCTTGATAAATATGCCGCAAGTCACATTTCTGGCGATTGAGCGGGGCGGCTTTACATTCCTTTACTCTGCTCCCATTAAACTTCGCCGAGCGTGTAGAGTCCGACGGGAAGGCTGGCGGGGCAGAATCGCAGAATCAACCTTGGGGAGAATTCATGGCATTACGTTATTTGGCAATCGGGTCCTTGGCCCTTACGGCGGCCGTGGCCGCGTCATCCTCCCGTCCCGACCTGCTCCACCCTCGCGGGCTGCCCCCCGCCCCCGGCGCCGCACACCTCTATGCGGTCGGCAGCCGGAGCGCCCAGCAGCGCGAGAGTACGGTCAGCGGCAAGACGGATTCAGTGCTTGCAGACCTGGCGCGCCACGCCACCCTGGCGCGGCCTGAACATCTGATAGCGGACCTTCATGCGCTGAGTCCGGGCGCGCGCTTTGCCCGCACTACGGACGGGACCGCGATGGTGGCGATCGATGCCGCGACGCGCGGCGACCCGCAGGCGCTCAAGACGGCGCTACAGAGTCTCGGACTCGAGCACGCGGCAGTCTATAAGAACGACGTCGGTGGCTTTCTGCCCGTGAGCAAGATCGAGGCGACCGCGAAGCTCGGCGAGGTGGCCTCCATGCGTGCCGCGATGTCCCATACCCGCGCGAGCACCGGTCCGGTGGCGACCCAGGGCGACTACGCGCAGCGCAGCGATGTCGTGCGCACCGACTATCCCTCGCTCACCGGTAAGGGTGTGACCGTGGCCACTCTGAGCGACAGCTTCAATTGCTATGCCGTATATGCGGCGCCCGGAAGCGGGGTTCCTGCCTCAGGCGCCGAGGGCTATGCCCCCAACGGCTTCACTGCAGACTATGCGAGCGACGTATCCACCGGTGCGCTGCCCTCGGACGTTCAGATCGTGGAGGAGCCGACCTACCCGCCCTACACGGCCTGCCAGGGATTTCAAAGCCCGGATTCCAACAATCAGCCCACCGGGCTGCCCTTCACGGACGAGGGCCGCGCGATGACGCAGGTCGTCTATTCGATCGCGCCGGGAGCGGGTCTCATTTTCCGGACCGGTTCCATCAGCGAGGCCGATTTCGCGAGTGCCATCGAGGCGCTCGCGCTCCCCCCATACAGCGCGAAAGTTATCGAGGATGACCTCGGCTACTTCGATGAGCCCTTCTTCCAGGACGGTATCCTCGCGCAAGCGATCGATACGGTGGAGGCACAGGGTGTCGCCTACTTCTCGGCGGCCGGCAATGACCAGGAAACGCCCTCCTACCAGAACACCACTCCGTCCTTTGGCACGCTCTCGAATGCCGCGCCGAATGCGGGCGAGTATCTCCTCAACTTCGATGCGACCGGCGCCACCACGGTGACCTCGCTCCCGGTCACGATCCCCCCGCTCTCGCCAGGTGATTTCGTCGCGGTACTGGTCGAATGGGATCAGTCCTACGTTACCGGCTGTATCGGCAGCGCCGCCACATGTACGGGGGCGACGAGCCAGATCGACATCTGCCTCACGGGCTCGACCGGGACGGATGTGCTCCTCAACTACGACAACACGGTCACGAATTGCTCGGGCCCGAATGATCTAGGAACGGATCCTTACCAGGTGATGCTGATCGCCAACCCCGCAGTGGGATCGGCCAACACCAAGCAACAGACCATCAACATCCAGATCGGTCTCGTAAACGGCACGCCGGCGCCCGGCCGCATCCTCGTCGCCGTGGAGGATGACGGACAGGGCAGTACCATCAATGCCTTCTCGCCCAACGGTCCGACGCTGCAGGGACATCCGGGCGCCACCGGGGCGGCCGCCGTGGGAGCTGCGTTCTATTTCGACACGCCGAGGTGCGGCACCACGCCTGCGACGCTCGAGCCCTATTCCTCGGCGGGTGGTGCACCGATCTTGTTCGACAACACGGGCACGCGGCTCGCGACTCCGCAGGTGCGTCAGAAGCCGGATTTCGTGGGGCCGGACGGCATGAATGACACCTTCCTCGGCTTCACCCTGGCATCGGACTCGCCGCCGTACCCCTCGACCGGGCTGCTCGCGACCACCATCACGGAGTGCCAGAACAAGCCCAGCTATCCGAACTTCTTCGGTACTTCGGCTGCGACTCCGCACGCGGCGGCGATCGCCGCGCTGATATTGCAGGCGAACCCTGCCGCCACGCCGACTCAGATTTACGGCGCTCTGCAGAAAAGTGCCTTGGCCATGGGGTCACCCACACCGAATTACGACTCCGGCTACGGATTCATTCAGGCTGACGCCGCGCTGGCGCTAATCCCGCCAGGCGCCCCGACGCTCAGCTTGTCTGCGTCCTCCGTCGCGGCCGGGAATCCCGTGACCATCACCTGGTCATCCATCGCGACCACCGGCTGTACCGCATCGGGCGCCTGGAGCGGCTCGCTGAAGGCGAGCGGCTCGCAGACGCTCACACCGACCTCAGCCGGTACCGACACCTATTCGCTGACCTGCACCAACGCCGGCGGCACGTCGAAGCCGGCGACGGCGACCCTGACCGTGACCGCAGCTGCGCCTCCCGCGGCTCCTAGCCTCACCTTGGCCCCCACGTCGATTGTTGTGGGTAAATCGACGACGATCACCTGGTCGTCCACCAACGCCACAAGCTGCACGGCGTCGGAAAGCGCCGCAGCCGCTGGGAG
>Ga0182030_10004806_pt1 | contig 28857 bp, 24 predicted proteins | sample 812S3MmetaG_FD_121299 | JGI IMG/M metagenome (GOLD analysis project Ga0182030, IMG submission 121299) | Permafrost microbial communities from Stordalen Mire, Sweden - 812S3M metaG (Illumina Assembly) | ecosystem: Environmental > Terrestrial > Soil > Wetlands > Permafrost | place: Sweden...
CTTGCACCATTTCCGACAGACGATGCGGACCTTATAGAGCAAGCCCGTCTGATCAATGATGATCCGCAAGACCAGCGCAACGAGAGCAGAGATGACGTTGAAAGCAGCGCTAGATTATTCTGCCCTGGCTGTAAAAAACAAATTAGTGAAAATTGGTTGCCCCAATGTCCAGACTGCGGAGCGAATTTAGTAGCGCCCGAATCGCTGGCACAACCACCGTCCCAAACTGAAAATGACAGCTTATCAGCCTCGACAAAACACGAGCTGGCAATCGCATTTAAAGACTGGTTTCAAAAAGCAAAAGACGCATTCCATAATGGCAATCTTGAAGAAGCTCAAGCAAATTTGCGACAAGCCATATTGAGAGCGCCAAAATCCGAATCATCGAATTTAGACGAACAAGAAATCGAGGCTCGTGAGCTCCTAGCCATGATCTTAGAAAAGCTTGGCAAAGCCGACGAAGCAAAACAGGAATATACGCATCTTTCTGAGAAGGTAAATTCTGTTGATGAAAAAAACAAATTTGTCCTCTTAGCAAGAAATACTGGCGGCGAAATTCATCCTAAAGAAGTCTTAAAAAGAGCAGTAAAAAATACTGAAGGCTCAATGCAGTATTTGTTTTGTGGCTCATGTAGGCGACCGCTGTTGGAAGCAGAAGTTTACGCTTATAAAAGATCCCAAACCTCCTTCCGGTGCATCTGTGGATTCGAGGGCAGTCCACTTACTTATGCTTCAAACGAAAGCTCGAAGCAGTGGAAAATCGCTGCTGCCAAACATCGTGCGCTATTGATAGCTGCAGCTTCGCCCAAGGTCCAGGGAGGGCGCAAACAATCGACAGCGGTGCTTCTTGCGTGCACACTTGGAGGAATTGGAGCGCACAAATTTTATCTCGATGAATATCTGATCGGATCGTTGTATTTGATCCTCTGCTGGACATTGATACCGGCTGCGATATCCATTTTGGAAGCAATCAATCTCGCCCATATGTCGCGAGTAAATTTCAATCTTACATACAATTTAGAATCAATTCTGGAACGACTTCCTGAAGACTTGAATTTCTCAGGGCAAACTCACAGTGATTTGCTATCAATGCAAAGAGGTGAAGACGAAGCTTCGGAGAGCGATGCCTTCAAGCTGGCTCCATAACTCCATAAAGTAATCCATTAAAGTTATCCATGGGCTGGTGTGATCATTGGAAAATTCTGAGAAATGGAAACTTTAGAAGGTCGGTTTACGACTAAGTCTAAAGCGACTCTGAAACGGTTCTCAATGAACTATGGAAATGGAAAGCACTTCTATTGTTTCATTTGATGCTTCCGATGATGCTTCCGAAATAGTTGGGAACAGATTTGACCACATTCAGTCATAAAAAACATCGGCTCGAGAGCATCTTGGGTGCAAAAGGAATTAGAGGAGATAATCTAATGGGACAAGAGGACAAGGCAGCTTCCACTGGAACACGCCGAGGATTTGCAGCTCTGAATTCAGAGCAGAGACGACGCATCGCCAGCATGGGCGGTAAGGCTGCACACGAGAAAGGCACGGCTCACGAATTCACCAGTGAAGAAGCCGCCGCTGCCGGTCGCAGAAGAGGTCAAGGAGCTAAGCGCAGAGAAGCTCAGCCCGAAACTCTCAACACCGACAGCAACAATATCGCCGAATTGGTTGCTCCCCAGAGACCAATGCAATCCGTATCGAATATGTAATTGCTTTCTTTCGAAGGCAATTCAAAATAAAAGACCTGAATTTGATTCGCCGAACTCAGCCCTTTACAATAGGGATGGGTTCGGCGGATTAATTTACGCCAACGAGCTTTTTCACTTAGACCATTGATTTCCAGAGAATTACATCAGAGTCGGAGATTTTAGATATGAGCTTAGCCAGTAAGAAATGCATTCCCTGCACTGGGGCCATTAAGCCGCTGACGCGGACAGAGTTTCAGCCTTTTTTAGGTGAGCTGAAAAACTGGACAGTCGAGGATGACAAAAAGTTGGTGCGCTCTTTCAAATACGACAATTTTGTCAAACCAATGCGACTGGCTAAACGAATCGCCGATTTGGCCGAAGAACAACAGCATCATCCAGATTTGCTGGTGCGCTGGGGAGAGTTGAAAATTGACATCTGGACACACAAAATCGATGGACTGACAGAAAGCGATTTCGTCCTTGCCGCGAAAATCGATGAATGCGCGATGCAAAACGGGCTCAACGATCAAAACTAATCAGACTCAATCAGTGCGACTGCGTAAAGTAGACGCCCACTACCACTATCAACAGTATCAATACAATTGACGGTAATATCCATGTCGGCAAACCGGTGGGCGAGCCATCGAGCTGACTTACTTTCGAGCGCATATTCTTTGATTCGCGTACAGTCGAAGCCGCCTTCTCGCTTGGCGCTGGCATCACTGGAGGCGGTCCAGAGCGCACGGCGGAAGCAACCGGGCGAGCATTAGCCTCTTTAGAGAGGATTCGCTTGACGGCTTCGTTTAAAAGCTTGGCGCCACTTTGAGCATCTAAATATTCAATTGCACCAATTTGCAGGGCTGATTTAACAAGATCACTTTGCAAAGTGTCATAGCTGACTAAAAAGTTCATGCCTGGATGAGCTAGCTTCAACTCGCCAAGCAACTGCAAACCTTTTTGAGGATCTGGCGCCAGTTCGATCCACGCCACTTTGACGCTATCTGGCAAATTATCTTTAGCAGCGTCGCGATCAATTGTCCCCAGCAGAACCAAGTCTGGTTGACCGTTAATCATCGTGTCAATCTGTTCACATTTGCCAGTTTCACCATCGCAAACAACAATCGTCGGTAAATTCACAGATGAAAAATCCTCTTACGTGGTTGCAGATTACATGCCCACTGAAATATACAATTAAAGCATTATGCTTTAAGTTTAACCAGGTTGCTTAAACGGTAACCAGCGGCGATTCGACTTGAAAGCCAGCCAGGCGACCATTTGTATCGAGAATTCGGGTGCGAGCTTCGTCAGCGGTGAGACGACCCAATTCAACGTCACGATACATGCATAGCAATTGCAGCGTCGTCATTAAACAAAGACTCTTTTTCTGAGCGAATTGAGCGAGCCCTTCGGTATAATCTTGCTCCTGACGCTCAGACAGACTACGTTCTGCCCATGTGCAGGCTAGCATCAGACCTTTAGCTTCGATTTCGTGTTCGCCCCAGAAGCCGCAAACTGATTCACCCAGTTCGGCTACGTCTGTGCGCTTGGCTTGCGCTGTGCTACGCACGATGCGAGCAAGAGCTTGAGGCTTATCGGAAGCAAGAAGATATAGTTCTTGCTCTGATTTTTCCGAAGGTTGAGCGTCCCATCCAAGTTTCGTGAGAATGCGCTGACAGGCTGCCACTAATTCATCGCCCTCGCCTTTCAGAAGCGAATTCTTTAAATGTTCAATCTGGGTAATTTTGTTTTCAACGTTTGCAATTTCTACTTGAGCCTGCTTGATTGAATCGAGCAGACTGACACGTTTTTTGCGTAATTCTTCCGACTGCGGAAGGACGATGTCGAAAGTGACATCGGAATTCGTATTTTTTGAAATCTCTTCCATTTTCTTAATCAGGTCCTTAGCCTCAGGTTGTTTTGCATCTACTCCAAACAATGCCAGATCAGAGTTAGAACTCAAAGAATTGGCTAAGTGAACCTCCTCCGCTTTGTAATTTTCGTAAGTATCTTGCCCGTGATTAACGTTGGAATTACCATTGCCGTTGCCATTTGTTTTGCCATTGCTGGCAGTGGCACTTTCAGGCATTGGCATGACTTCAATCGGCAACGATGCAAGCGGTGAAACCGCTGGCAATGTGTCTTCAACGACTGGAGCATCAGCAGTTTGTGATAAGGCATCTACAGCAGGCACTTCCGCCTCGATATTCGGTTCTTCAAAAATAGCTTGTGGTGCTGCTTCGACCGGCGCCGAAAGGGCGACATCACTAATTTCAATAGCATCTAAATCGAGTGAATGTTGAAGATTCAACGCAAAAAGAGGTGCTTTCAATTCTTGAGTTTCATCGATTGCAGGCAAAAGAGCCTCAGCGACCGGCAATGGCAGAGGTGGCTCAACGATGACAGGCGCAATTTCAACAGCAGGTACTTCCTCAAAAACAGGCGCAGCTCCGGCAACCTCCCTTGCAGCAACCAATGCCTGGATGAGGGGAGCTGGTGCCACGTGTGCTGCAGGAGCAGATGTTGATTCAACTGGCACTGCTACGCTAGCAGTCTGAGTAACAGTCGACTGTCCAATAAAAGCTGGAGAGCCAATATCCAGGCGGTCATCATCATCTTCATCGCCAAATAGCCCGCGCGCTATTATGGCTCCAGGCACAGCCTCATGGACCGAAGCTACAGGAATGAACGATGAACTGTTGCCAGTTGCAGGATTGGCTTGAGTGAGCAATTCCATTTCGCGAACAAGCTCCTGGCTCGCTGCCGATTCACCCAAAGCGACTGCAGCAGCTGGAATTTCTACAGCAACCGATTCAAATAAAGTTGAAGGTGGCGGGGTGATAATCGGACTCCAAGTAGGAGCAATGCTTTCGGGTGCTTGAGTTTCGACAACACTAGCTGGTATTGGTGCTACGACAGCTTCAGGAGCCGGCGCAGGCGGAGGAGTTATGATTACGGCCGCCTCAGCTGGTGGTGCAGGCGTGATGATTGGACTCGTCTGAGCCTGAACTTCAACTTCTGGAGCTGGTGTTGGAACAACCGCTGCTGGAGCCAGGACAGCTACAACAGGAGCCGATTCGGTCACTACTGGTGTGGGCTCAGCCACTGCCAACACCGGGGCTGGAACGGCAACGGCAACTGGAGCTACCACAGCTTCAACAGTATGGGTTTTGACATTCCAATCTTGAATACATTCAACCAACTTCTTATCAAAATCGGGGCTGTAAGGAGCCGGCAAGAAGAGAATGCGACCACCTTGATCCCCAGCCAGCAATTGAGCGGCAATACACTTTCTTGGACCGGCAGTAGCCAGTGGCTTATAACCGTCAGTGAGAAAGTCCTGACGAATAATCGTGTTCCATTCCAAACCGGTTTGACTGAGATATGGTGCAAATTCGGAAAGTTCGCCGTCTGGGGTTGCTTCTACAACGCGACCATGAGAAACAGCACTCATGTGACGAATGTTGTCATCCGGAGATGAATCCGGTGCGAGACTTTCGAGCCAGGCGTAGTTATCGATAGCGATATTATCGCCTTGAACGAGAAACGGTCGGCACAGATAATAAATGAGCAGTCCGCCTTTCTCTAAAAAACTGACCAGCTCGAGAATGCGTCTGGTCTTCAGTTCTTCTTGAATCGACTGCAAAAGCGAGTCAGAAGCCACTGTTCTAGAAGTTAAGCCATCGGCTAAGTCGTTATCGATTTCCTTCTGCAATTTCAAATCATTATCAAACAAGTGAAAAATGCTCACCGGGTTGACAATAATGACCTTATAGGCATCCAGAGACTTGGCTTTGCCAACACTGAAGTAGTTTTCTTCGCCAAAGCCAGGGCAGTTCACGCGAAGAATCTGCTCCTTTTGAATACTGTTCATGTAGCTACCTTCTAGAAACGAGAGACAACAATACAGACCGACACTAAAAAAGCGGAATTGAGGGGCTTTGACATTCTTATACCCACCTCATATCGGGTCCACGCCCAATTTGATCGGCTTTAGTGTCAAGAGGATTGATAAAATTGCTTAGCCTATCTAAGAACCGACCAACATATACTCAATACATATCAAAGCCGACATTGAGGAGAAGTCACAAAGTGCGCTCAACATTGATCGCCAATTGGCTCAAACAGGCATAATTAAAGACAAAACAAAGGATATTCGAGTGGCTCAAGTTCAGGGACATTACCATCGCAAAGGCTTTGGTCTTAAAGAAGAAGTCGGTGTTGAACTCAAAAGCGCTTACGAATCAGCGCTTATCACCGAATTGCGCGCTCACGACAACACCATGACACAAGGCAATATCACGATTCGCCTGGCTGAGGCGTTTGGATTTTGCTGGGGTGTTGACCGGGCTGTCTCAATGGCTTACGAGACAAGACGTCATTTTCCGGAAAAGCGCATCTGGATTACCAACGAAATTATCCACAACCCTGTCGTCAATAATAATTTGCGGGCCATGAACATAGATTTTGTGCCGGTAGCAATCGACGGCATAAAAGACTTCAGCGGCATAAAAGAAGGTGAGGTTGTAATTCTTCCGGCCTTTGGTGCCAGCGTACAAGAAATGCAGCTGCTTGAAGAAAAGCAATGTGAAATTGTCGATACGACCTGTCCGTGGGTTTCTCGCGTTTGGGTGAGAGTGGGCAAATTCGAAGAAATGGATTTCACCGCGATCATCCACGGCAAATACAATCATGAAGAAACAATCGCCACTTCATCTCGTTCAAAGCATTATTTGATTGTACAAAATCTTGAAGAAGCCCATTTTGTTTGCAACTATCTTCTGCTGGGCGGCAGCACAGACCTATTCCTGGAAAAATTCAAATCGGCTTGCTCGAACGGTTTCGATCCAGAAATACATTTAAACAAGGTCGGCGTTGCCAATCAAACTACTATGTTGAAAGGCGAAACGGAGCAAATCGGTAAATTATTCGAACAAACCATGCTGAAAAAATTCGGCCCAGACTCTATCGATATGCACTTCCTCAGTCCAGGCGACACTATTTGCGATGCCACGCAAGAACGGCAGGACGCCATGCTCAAACTCGTGGATCATCATTTGGATTTAATTCTGGTGATTGGTGGATTCAATTCTTCAAATACAGGTCATTTACAAGAAATAGCAAATAGTCGCAACCTTGTGTCCTACCATATCGATGGTCCGGATTGCATTGGTCCGGGAAACAGCATCTTGCACAAGCAACCAAACGACAAAAACTATCAAACTACAGCAGACTGGCTCAAACAGGGCAAGTTGACCATTGGCATCACAGCTGGTGCCTCGACTCCCGATCAAGTGATTGCAGAAGTTCTCAAAAAGACCTTTGACCTTGCAGAATCTCTCTAAACACCTCTAAACACTCATAAATACTTACACTGAGTAACGAGCAAAACAAGAATTAGTTTCCCAGAGAATCACTTCCACTACGGGAAACTGCAAATTTTTGACGAAATCAAAAATCAGACGAGCCAGATTCTCAGCTGTTGGATGCACTTCTAAAATTCGAAATGTTTCGCCACTGGCCGTTAAAGCAGCAACAATTGGATCATCCTTATGAAGTAGCATTTGATGATCGAATTGTTCATCGATCCAGTTCGAGACATCTCTCTTTAGATCAGAAAAATCCATGACCATCCCATCAAAGTCGAGATTTTCCGCCTCAACAGTAATCAGCACTTTAGCGTTGTGCCCATGCAATCGCTTACATTTGCCGTTATGGTTCATCAGCCTGTGACCATAACAAAAATGCAATTCTTTGGCGATCTGGTACATAAAATCTGGCTCCTGAAAGCTGGTTAGATGAGATTATAGCTTTAAGTCCGAGGCGGCCTTTCATTCAATGAGATAGGCAGGCATGCTAGCATTTGCCAAAGCAACTTGAGCAAGTGAGAAGCGGTCGTGGAAACCAGTCAAAATACAGAACCTATGACCGTAAATAAGTCGCATCATCCCTGGGCTGCAGCTCATAAATCAGCCTTCATGAAGGCCTGTCGGCGAGAAAAAACAGATTATACGCCAATCTGGCTGATGCGCCAGGCGGGCCGTTATCAAGCCTCCTACCGGGCCATCCGCGAAAAGGTGAGCTTCCTAGAATTGTGCAAAAACCCTCAGCTTGCAGCCCAGGTAACAGTTCAAGCTGTTGAGGATCTTCAATGCGACGCCGCTATCATCTTTGCTGATATTTTATTGTTGCTTGAGCCTCTAGGCGCTGGTCTGGAATTCGCCAAAGGCGACGGGCCAATCATTCACAATCCTGTCAGAGATACTGACGACGTTAAGAAATTACGGTCATACAGCACCGCTTCTGAAATCGGCTACGTAATGGATGCCATCAAACTGACGCGCAATCAATTGCCAGAGCACATACCATTGATTGGCTTTTCTGGCGCTCCTTTCACTCTGGCTTCCTATTTGCTGGAAGGCGGAGCATCAAAAAACTTTGAAAAGACCAAAGTCTTTATGTACAAAAATCAAGATGCATTTTTCAGTTTGATGACTTTACTCTCAGACTTGATCATCGAATATTTGCTCGCTCAGGCCGCTTCTGGAGCGCAAGCCGTGCAACTGTTTGATAGCTGGGTGGGATGTCTTAGTCAGGCAGATTATGAGCAGTTTGTGCAGCCTCATATGGTGGCTATCGTAAGCGCCGTTCAAAATGGCTACAAAAAGAACAACCATACCGGCGCACACTTGCCGGTCATTCACTTCGGTACATCAACCGCTCATCTTTTACCAAATCTCGCTTTGGTTAAAAGTGATGTTATAGGACTTGATTGGCGGCTACCTTTAAACAAAGGCTGGGACATCATAGGTGCTGATTTTGCTGTGCAGGGCAATCTCGACCCTGCGGTTTTGTTTGCTCCTCAAGCCGAAATCAAAAAGCGAGCACAACTCATTTTAGATCAAGCGAAACATCGCAACGGTCATATCTTCAATCTCGGGCACGGCATATTACCTGGAACTCCTGTAGAAAATGTCAAATACCTCATCGAAATCGTGCATGAATACAGTCAAAATTGACACTACTAGCAATACCACAAGTACGGTCGTCAAAGTAGCTATCGTTGGCGCGGGCATAACAGGACTGGCAGCGGCTCATCGGCTGACCCGAGCATCGACTGATTCCTGCCGTTTTGAAGTTTCACTTTTTGAATCTGACTCTCGCGTTGGCGGAATCATCAGCACGCGCTACGAAAAAAATTGCACGATGGAAGACGGCCCTGATTCTTTTGTCACCTTCAAACCAGCAGCTGTAGACCTTTGCCACGAACTCGGTCTAAAAGACCAAATTATATCTACAAATGTACGATTTAGAAGAGCGTTTGTTGCCTGGAAAGGACAGTTGGAGCCAATTCCAGAAGGCTTCATTATGATTGCCCCAACGCGCTTCGACAAACTGTTCTCATCGAAACTTTTTTCACGCATTGGAAAATTGCGAATGGCCTTCGAACAATTCATTCCTCGCGGTGCCAAAGAAAAAGACGAGAGCGTCGCCTCTTTTGTACGCAGACGATTTGGTCAAGAAGCCCTTACGCGCATCGGGCAGCCCCTTATTGGTGGTATTTACACGGCCGATCCAGAAACATTGTCGCTCAAGGCGACCATGCCTAAATATCTCGACTATGAACAAAAATACGGCAGTGTCACTAAAGGTCTTTTAGCAGAAAAAGCCAGTGCTCAAAAAGCTGATGCTTCAGTGACTGGATTTTCTGATTACGGCCAAAGCGAACAGGATTTTAAATCAAACTCCGGCGCCAGGTACAGCGCTTTTATTAGTTTTGATAAAGGGTTACGTGTATTGCTGGACAAATTAGTGGAATCGATTGGTAAATCCAATATTTATACAAATACGAAAGTCAACGCTCTGAAATTTTTGAAAGAAACCAGTCAGTGGAATTTGGCTCTGGATTCAGGAGAGTCCCGAAATTTCGACCATATCATTTTGACAACGCCATCTTTCGTCACCGCTAATTTGCTTAAAGAAGTGGATGCAACGCTCTCAGCTGATTTTAGCAAAATAGAATATGCATCATCTGCGGTTCTTAACCTTTTATTCGAACGTGATCAAATAGAACATCCCTTGGATGGATTTGGTTTTGTCGTGCCAGCAGCAGAAAATCGAAAGATCATCGCTGGCAGTTTCAATAGTGTCAAATTCACCAATCGTTGCCCAGAAAATCTAGTCATCCTGCGGGTCTTCCTCGGTGGAGCAATGCAAGCTGAGATTTTGCAAAATGACGATCAAACTCTGGTCAAAATAGCGCTTGATGAATTAAACCAATATGTCAAATTTACGGGACTACCGTTTTCGACTTCCGTAAAGCGTTACGAGCACTCGATGCCGCAGTATAAACTCAATCATTGCATTCTCAGCGATAAGCTGTTGACTTCAATTAAAAAATATCCCGGTCTTCATATTAGTGGTGCTTATCTCAATGGAGTCGGCATTCCAGACTGCATTGCAAGCGCCAACGAAGCTTGTGCGGCGCTCGTTGAAAGTCTCAGTTTGAAGAATCAGGAATAGGCATTCGCGGCTTTATGGGCGACAAAAGACACACGCGATTTAAAACCGCACGAACCAGCTCCTGGGTCAAAGTGCAGGGTGGACCGATACTTGCCTGCATTGATATGGGTACGAATTCGTTTCATATGATTGTCTGTCAGGCATCACCTGAACGCGATCATTTTGAAGTAATTACACGTGTCAAAGATGCCGTACCATTTTTTCGCGGAGCTTTGACAGCGCACTACATTGATGACGAAGCCATGAAGCAAGCGCTCAAAATTCTCGCTGAGATGATGCGTCGAGCCCAGGAGAAAAAAGCTTTTACGATACTTGCAGTGGCGACATCAGCTGTGCGTGAGTCTAAAAATGGCGAAGAAGCGCTCGCTCACATCCGTGAAACTTTAAAACTGGATGCGCGAATGATTTCAGGCAAAGAAGAAGCACGCCTAATTTATCTCGGCGTGTTGTGGAGCATGCCGGAACTGACAGGAAATTTTGCAATCGTGGATATTGGTGGTGGATCAACTGAAGTGATTCTAGCCAATCAAGACAAAATTCACTTTGCCGAGTCGTACAAGCTGGGAGCAGCGCGTCTGACGCAAAGGTTTTTCCGCAAGGGCGAACCGTCATTTCAGACAGTGCGTGAGTTGCATAACGAAGTGTTGGGAGTGTTACGTCCAGCTGCTGCCCGAATCGCTGAATCAGCAAAAGTTGAAATGCTCATTGGCACATCAGGCACGATTCAAACACTGGCAAAAATCGACAGAGTGAGAAGCGGCCGTCCACATGCCGATCTGCACGGTTATATATTGACTTTAAATAGCGTGCAAGAAATCGTCAATTACATTGAAGAAGGTTCTCTGCGCAAAAGCAAAATTAAAGGCGTCAGTTCTGATCGCAATCAAACTATTCTGGCTGGGTCAATTGTTTTACTCGAAACAATGCGCTCACTACAGGCTTCAGAATTGATTGTTTGCACCGCCGCGTTGCGCGAGGGTGTTGTCGTAGATAGATTTTTGCAAACTGGATGGCTCGACGCCGGGCTGGAAAAGCATCGAGACCCACGCTCTACTTCAGTGCACAAACTAATTGAAAAATACCAGGCGAGCGACGAACACGCCGAGCAAGTAGCAAGGCTGGCCTCTGAAATATTTTTGCAGACGCGCGGTCTTTTACACGATTATTCGGAAGATTCAGGACATTTGCTCTGGTCTGCTGCCATGCTTCACGATGTTGGCATGTTCATCGGGCGCAACGGTCACCACAAGCACTCATACTATTTGATCAAAAATGGTGGCTTATTAGGTCACTCTGAAGAAGAAGTGAGTATTATCGCCGCCATAGCGAGATATCACCGCGGCAGCGCCCCCAAAGAAACGCATGAGGCCTATTACAGCCTAACCGACGACGCCAAGAAAATGGTGGCAGAACTAGCTTCTATTTTGCGACTGGCTGAGGCCCTAGATAGAGGACACCGACAGGTTGTGAAGACTCTTCTTGTGAAATTAGAAAAACCGCCGCGAGATCCGCTGCAAAAGCAGGAACTGACTATCAATGTCACCGTTAAATCCGGGGAAAATTTCGAATCCGAAGACTGGGCACTAAACGAAAAAAAGTGGCTGTTCGAGGATCTTTTTCAGGTAAAGGTGAATCTGTGTGTAGACATCGCCGCCCACGCGCAGCCAGCGAATTCCCAGCAATAAAGCAGCTTAAAGCGCCTAGCGGGTAGCGTGTTCGCTGTGAACTGATGCTAACGGTTTGATGTTTTCGGATAGCTCTTTGATATGCGCCAAGCGCTTTTCAAGTTTTCTGGTGGAGATGTTGTTCATCATGAATTTGGGCACTGGCAATCCGAGATCCAGATGCGAAGACAATTCAAGCACTGTCGAGCGACCATTGTCGGCCGAGGCGAATGTCCAGCTGCCTTCCATTTCTTTAAAGTGATCGGATTTTACAAGCTTATAGTCGATACGTTCAAACGGCACTTCCTTTTGCTCGGTGACGCAGACGGATGTGCCAAGCACGGGAATAAATTTGAATTCCTGTTCGAGCTTGCATTCATGCTCGCTTTGTTCAAGCACTTTGGTGTAAGCAATGTCAGGGTCATGTTGTCGCTCTTCGTGTACCATGCGCCAGACAACTTCAGGCGATGCCTTGATAGTTATCCGTACCTTGCACCATGCCGAAGTATCTTTAATGGCAGACTCAGATGTTTGGGTTTTTGCAGCTACCCTTTCAGCAAGAGCAGCCACAGCCGCTGAATTAAAGAGCAGGCCCACAAAACCAATGGTTGCAGCAACTTTTAGCGACCGCATCATGTTGCGCAAAGTGGTCTTTTGTTGAAGTTGCAAAATAAGCTCCAGGTAGCTGAGTTTATCGACGACAGCTAAAACCAGGTGTTCCTGGCTTGCTCTTGAAAACAAGAATAACACGACATGCGCGCAGAGCAAATGAAGAAAGTTGAACAGAAACCAGCAGGACTTACACTCCAATGGGAAAAAAGCGCGGCACCAGACGTCTCCAGCCCACTTGCTCAGCGTAATCTTTGTAATTTTGACCGAAAGTCTCAATCAGTATTTTCTCCTCATATTTGGCTCTATTCAGCCACAAAGGCGCAACTACAAAGGAAACAAAGAGAACACCCAGGATAGAAGTTGCAGCAAGCGATGCGCCGAATAATGATTGGATTATGCCGGAATAAATCGGATGCATAACAAAAGCGAGAAGACCATTATTGCGAACCTTTTGACCTTCTAGAATTTCGGCATCGGTCGAGAGTGCTTCGCCAAGGGAATACCAGCCACCAATCATAAAAATGAAACCAGAAAACATAATGAGAAAGCCAATCCAGCTCACAATAAGCAAAGCACCTTCAGGGTAAGCGCTGGTGACGGCAAAAGCTGGCTGCCAGATTGGTCCCTGCAAAGAACCGTTGTAGGCGAGGAAAGACAGAACAACGATGGCTATGTTGAGCAAAGCCGTGTACTGCGGGGCTCTTTGAATGACGAAATTGGATTCGTATTTAACTCCCTTTCCTCGTCGGGCAAATCCCTTCGCCAGAACCGGCGCAGAAACTACGATACCGACACAGGTAAGACCGATTACGGCCAGTGATGGAGCATTGAAATACACTTACTTATTTCCCCTTCATAGTGAAAAATGTTTCAGATAGACCCTGATTTCCCTTGAAATCAGTCCAGTTGCTGTGAGCATAGATTTTGCCATCAACATAGTCAAACCATTCAACTGGCAGCATTGTTTTTGGATCGACTAGAGCACGTTTATACATTTGACCATTTGCTTTGGTCATCTCCAAGACTAAAACATTTATAGACTGACCGGGCATTGCCACAGGCTCAGCTGAAACCTTTGATGGACAGCCTTCTCTGGCATATTTTTGCATTGCTTTCCAGATCGATGAAAAGTCGGATTCAACCATGGGCCAACCGTTAGCAGACTTGAGTCGCGAATCATCCGGTTTGAGAGCGACGGTAAAAATTTTGAGAATGCCGCCTGGATGAGCATGTACGACACCATTGTTGAAAATTGCAACAGCCCCTGAATTGGGTCCTGATTTGACATCACACTTGAGCATAGCTGGTTTTTTCACCCAGACCGTGCCTTTCTCAACCACTCCAGAACCTTTGCTGACGTGCTGAACATAGTTGAAAGTGTAATCGGCATAAGAATCGGAAGCCTTCAGACATTTGTCGATGAAAGGCTTTCCATCAGTAGTTTCAGTAGCCTTAACGTCCGTACTCTTGGACTGATTGCCACCAGCATTGGTTCTGACCTCGCTAACGAGCCGCCTGGAAGGGTCTGCAGCAATGGTCATGCACGGTTGCGTGAGACCAGTAAAGGCAGCAACCAAAAAACAAAGCGCCAAGCACTTAGCTTTTCTATTTGAAATTGAATTAAGTTTTTTTCGCACAACTATCTCCACAACTGCTTCTAGTACTTCAAAACAGCGTCCTTGACCCTCTTGCTTCTTTCAATTTGCGGCACTTCTAAAATTTCGAAGACCGCAGATATTATCATTTCCAGGGGTTCCCCGGTGGGATTGTGCTCCGTCTCTTTTTCTATTTCTTCAAGCATTCTGCGCATCCAGATGGCTTGACGCAGGTGCGGTTTTGCATGATGCCTCAACCAGGCTAACCCTTCGTCGATCATTGATTCATTAATTGATGCACCCATCGATGAATCAAGCCGATTAGAGTTGCTGCGAAAATATTCTTCAAACCAGGGCAAGGCGCAGCGTGCAAAAGCGGTTGCAGCCAGCTCGGCGGCAACGATAGCGTAAACGCCATCTGCATATGTTGAATCTTGACAAAATGCATTCATCAAGGAGGCAAGGCGAATTGCCCTTGAACTGGCCGCTGTGTTCAGCACTGCACTTTCGCTAAGGCCAGCAAGAACACACTGCTTGAGGTAAAGCCTCTGATAAAGATGTTCTTCGTCAGCAAGCACACTCAAAAGCTTATTGGCCCCGTCGAGATTTGAAGACGCCCGCGGCATCTTCTCTCTGACTGCCTGAATGTTTAATGGTAATTCGCGGATAAACGGCCATAACTCAAGGCATAGCTGCTTTCCGGCCGGCAGTCTCTGATCGAGATCGACAGTGGCAAAGACAAAACTTTCAGCACATGCCTCCTTTAGGCGGCGAATTAGTTCCGGCATCCAACCGACCGTATGGCTCATCGTGAAAATTCCTTAATCGGTCCGCGCCAGAAAGACTCTCGTCGAGATCCTGACAAGCTCATAGTAATGTACAACCAGAGCCCCTCATGCTTGTCACCGATTCCACCTTAATCAAAAAACTCTTACATTATTTCGCTCGATGTTTTCCAAGTCAGATCTTTTTCACTGATCAAGGCTTGAAAGGACTGCGGAAACAAAGAGGTGCTAAACTCAGCTCAGTGTCCAACGGAGCCTTTCCGGGGACGATAAAATTTCGCAGTGGACGAAAATAATTGAAAGAATTAACCACCATCAGCTTACCAATAGTTCCGCCTGCTAAGGCATTTTATAAGTCTCCAGAAGTCCTACAATTGCGAACATCAGACGGTTCGACTGTCTCCTGTCGAGTATGGAAAGGCGAAATCGGCCAATGTGTAGTGCTTTACTTACACGGCATTGAGGGGCACAGCCAGTGGTTTGAAAATACGGCCAGTGTACTCAACAGCAATGGTATAACAGTTTACGCAGTCGATCGCAGAGGCTCTGGGTTGAATTCGCGAGATCGCGGTCACATGCCTAGCTATACCGGTTTTCTCGATGACGTGGAAATCTGGCTTCGTCACGTCTTTCATGAGCACAAAGGCCATCCGGTCGTTTTAATGGCCAATTGCTGGTCCGCCAAAGCTGCAGCAATCATTGCCTCCGGTCGTCACAAAGGTGAGGAAGGTCCGCTCAGCCTGCTGTCAGGAGTGGTGATGACCTGCCCTGCGATTTATACAAAAGTCGATTTTGATACCAAAACAAAATTGCGTATCGCTTATCATGCATTACGCCAGGACCGCCTGTCACTGCCTATTCCAGTGACAACTGAAATGCTGACTGACAATCCAGTATTTGTGGGATATCTCAAAAATGATCCGCTTCGTTTGAGCGAAGCGACGGCGCAGTTTTATATGGAAACTTTTAAGATGGGCAAACTGGCTGAATCTGCCGCCAAGCACATCGACTTGCCTCTACTGGTTTTGCAAGCTGGATGCGATCGAATCGTCGATATCCCAGCCCTTGAAAAATGGTTTAGTCAATGCAAAACGACTCAAAAGGACTTACGCATTTTTCCAGATGCGGTACACAGTCTCGATTTCGACTCGACCTGGTTCAGCGATTACACAAACGTTTTGAGTCAGTGGTTGAAAGCAAGATCACCGGTGATTAGTAGATGAAAGTGTTGTCCGCAGGAATCAGCGTCATTAATTTGCCCTTCCACTTTGCCTTTAAGCATAGCCTTGCGTCGCGAAGCTATTCTGAGAACATTATCGTCAAAGTTACAATCGAGCACCACGGGCAAACATTTGCAGGTTATGGCGAAGGTGTACCTCGCGATTATGTCACTGGAGAAGAGATTGCCTCATCAGTTTCCACATTGCAGAATGAATTCTTTCAAATTTTTCGCGGACAACAATTTGCCGACGCCAATGACCTTTTCACGCTTCTGGAAACCAGTTTTAAAAAATTGCAATTGCATGAACGTCCACTTGGTGCCGCATGGTGCGCATTGGAGCTGGCTTTAGTGGACGCCGTGGCTCAAGCGCTCGGGCAAACGGTAACAGCACTTCTTGGAGGTTTCGAACTCCACCAGACGGCTGTAGGAATCCGCTATGGCGGCGTGGTTCCCTTCAGCAGCAAACAAATGTTGCCTGCCATTTTATGTTTCTATAAGGTTTTTGGTTTTAAAACAGTCAAGCTGAAGGTCGGAAAAAATCTCAAAACAGACCTTGAGATGCTGGCTCTTGCCCGTCACATTCTTGGTCGCGACGCAATCTTGCGCATTGATGCCAATTGCGCCTGGACTGTCGATGATGCGGTCAGCAATTTAAAAGCAATGCGCACTTTTGACATCGCCTCGGTCGAGCAACCGCTGGCCGCCGAAGACTTATCTGGTCTTGCTTATCTGACAAAAAACGTTCCAGAACAAATTGTTGCAGACGAGTCTTTGTGTACTATCTCTCAAGCGCTGAACCTCGCTGAAAACAAGATTGTGAGCGGCTTCAATGTTCGCATCTCAAAAGTCGGTGGACTGCTTGCATCCCGTGAAATCGTCAAAATTGCCGACTCTCATGGAATAGCAGTGCATTTAGGTGCACAAGTAGGAGAAAGCGCAATTCTAAGCGCCGCCGCCCGAGCCTTTGCAGGCAGTCAGCACCCATTCGACAATTACGAGGGTTCCAACAATTTTTTCTTGCTCAAAAAAGATATTAGCCAGGAAAATCTCAACGTTGGCCCGGGCGGATATGGCAAATTTCTGAAAGGCACCGGTCTAGGTGTTCATGTGCTGCCTGAGAAAATCGAACAGCTTACTCAATCACAATCGACAGTCAAAGCTTTTTCGAATGAAGCCGCGGCGACACGGCCCATGGTGAAACGCTAATGTTGTGGAAAAACCCGGACATAGCCATCGGTCAGCTGTACAGGAGAGCAACGCACCTGCGTCGTTTCAAAAAAGCTCTGCAAAACCCGGAACAACATCAACAACAGCGGTTGATGCAAATGATCAAGGCTAATCAAGATACGGCATTTGGACGCAAACACAGTTTCAAGAAAATAGCGTCAATTAAAGACTATCAATCATATGTGCCCGCAGCTAATTATGAGGACTTACAACCTTATATAGACAAATTGCGCAGAGGCGAGAAGAATCAGCTCACGGCTGAGGACCCCTTTATGTTTGCCACTACCAGCGGTACTACCGCCTCGCCTAAATTTGTGCCAATCACTGAAACTCATTTAAAAGACTACACACACGCATTTCAGATCCACAACTATCATATGATATGCGATTTTCCAAACGCGGCCAGGGGTCGGTTTTTGATTATCACCAGCAACGATGAAGAGGGCATGACCGAAGGTGGATTGCCTTACGGAGCGGTGTCTGGTCTTTTAAGCAAACGTCAATCACCAATTATTCGCCGACACTTTGCCATTCCCTATGAGTTGTGTAAGATAAAAGACGTCGACGCCAAGTATTACATGATGCTCAGAACAGCTCTGGCACAAGATGTCACAGCTATTTTAAGTTGCAATCCTTCAAGCTTATTGCTGTTAGCTGACCAACTGAAAAAACACGCAGGCGAACTCGTTGCCGATCTTTTCGACGGCACAGTCAAAAGTCGCTATGCTGCACCTTCTCATTTGCAAACGGCGTTCGAGCCGTTTCTCAAACCTCAAAGAGAACGAGCACAACAACTGCAAAGGCTTATCGACACACACGGAGTGATCACACCTTCAATGGTCTGGCCGAATCTATCTGCCTTATCTTGTTGGAAAGGTGGACCAATGTCTTTTTATCTCGAGCAACTGAATGAATTTTACGGTGCCACCGAAGTGCGCGATTTTGGTTATATGGCCAGCGAAGGAAGAGGTTCAATTCCAATCAGCAACAAAGGAGCTGGTGGAGTTCTAGCGGTGTCCAGTCATTTTTTCGAATTCGTTGAAGAAGTCGACATGGACTCGACGAACAAACGATTCTTGCTCGCTCATGAACTGAAACAGGGCGCACGCTATTACATCTACTTCACCACAAACGCCGGTCTTTATCGATACAACATCAATGATTTAGTGGAAGTCGTAGGCTTTGAACTAGCCACACCAATCATCTCTTTTGTTCGTAAAGGACTGGGAATAAGCTCGATAACAGGCGAAAAAATCACTGAAGAACAAATTCTGCTTGCTGTAACACTTGCCACAAGACACCTCAATATCGGCGAGATGAGCCACTTCACAGCCGAAGTCGAACTTGGCAATCCACCTCACTATGTCTGTTTTGCTGAATTGCGAGAAAATCTCGCTGATTCAGTCAAAAACGAATTCATCAGAATATTCGATCACTCACTCAAAATACAAAATCCCGAATATCTAGACAAAAGAGAAAGCCGCAGGTTGGGGCTACCAGTTCTAAGGCCCCTTCCACCTGGCACCTACAATCGTTTACGCCAGCAAAGAGTAACTGAAGGAGCGCCTGAAGCGCAAATTAAGATACCACTGCTTAGCTCACCGAATTCTTTTTCAGGGCGACTGGCGTTACTGGAAGCATAAACCTTATAAAAAAGCCTAAAAAATATTGCCGGTAAAACAGGAAATAAGTGACAGTGAATCAAGTCAATCAAACACAACCAGCAAATCAGCCTCAGCAAAAGCCGCTCGTAGCTATCTCTGGAGCAGGCGGTCTGGTGGGCAGTTTTTTAGTTAAGTATCTCGCCAATGAGGGCTTTTCGGTCAAAGGCATCATTCGCACAGCAAATCAGCCACAGCATCTATTTGATTTTCAAAAAGATTATTCTGGAACAGGTAAAGTCTCCATTGAAATTGCCGATGTCAACGATGCGTCTTCGCTCAATTCCGTTTTAACTGGGGTAGATGTTCTGGTGCATGCAGCAGGAAACGTCAATCCATTTGGTAAGCGAGAAGAAATCTTCGCCACAAATGTCTCCGGCACGAAAACAGCACTAAAAGCAGCCGCAGACGCCGGCCTAAAGCAATTCATCCACGTCAGCTCACTGTCTGTGATTACAGGGCAGGGCGATCAATACAACGTCGACGAAAGCGCGCCGCTTCATCTGTGCGGCGAAAATTATGCAGACTCAAAAGTTGAAGCTGAAAAAGCAATCAGTGCATTTGTGTCGACTCAGCCAAATTGTCAAATAGCGACGACAATTGTTCGTCCTGGTTTTATTTATGGACCGCATGAAAGAACCTGGATGCCGCGTTTGATCGAATCGATCAAGACAAAGAAGGCGGCACTAATCGACGGTGGAAAAAAAGAAACGAATGTTGTTTATGTCGGGAATTTGTGTCTTGCTATCAAGAACGCAATTCTCAACGAAAAGGCATACGGTCAGGTGTACAACATCACTGATTCTGAGACCGTAACCAAAAAAGATTTGTTCGACGCCATTGCTGATGGTTTGAAACTGCCTCGCGTTTCCAAAATAATTCCAGGCTTCGTCGCCCAGAGTTTTTGCGAACTGATTTCGACAATTGCACCAAATCTTCCTCAAACCACGCAAATGAAGTTGGCCAGATATTCGCGAGCGGCTTACAGATTGGCTGGACTGAATCAAGGCTTTAACATCGATAAAGCCAAACGAGAATTAAATTACAACAATTGCACGCCATTTGCCCAGGCGATGACCAAGACATTGACGAACTTTGGCGGTGATGCTCTCACGCAGTCTGGCCACTCGATATCAGCCAAAGAATTTTCCGAAGTCTCCTCAAAATAAAATTACTCGAATAAACTTAAATGAAAGCAATAATTTTATTCCTGGTCGATTATTGTCAACGACACGCCCATCCGATCAACGCCATATTGCACATAATTGGAGTACCAGCAGCTTTTACCGGACTTTATTTCATCTTTATCGGTAAAATTGAAACGGGTTTGGCACTGTTGACGCTGGGTTATTTCTTCCAGTATCTCGGTCACGAGGCTCAAGGAAATGAAGTCGGTGAAATCACCTTAATCAAAAAGATAATGCACAAAACTAAAACCAAGAGAAACGAAAGCATCAACTGATGAACACAGAGCAGCAAATTATCCTCATTGATGGTGCCACAGGCTACCTGGGTAGTCATCTGTCCTATGCGCTCGATGGCACTGACGCGCTTATCCGCTGTCTTGTCCACCCTAAGGCGCAAGATCTCGATATCAACATTTTACGTTCGGTCGATGCTCAAGTTTTTCGCGGCAATCTTACCGACTCTGGCGCGGAAGATGCTATTCAATTGGCCTTTAAAAACGTTTTTGCAGCAGTGCATTTGATTGGCAGCGTCGCTCCCAAACGTGGTGAAAAAATGAGCGATTTGCACGTCGGGCAAACGCGAGCATTCGTTGCCCACTGCCTAAAAGCTGGTGTCAAAAAAATTGTCATGATCACATCGCTCGGCGCTGCCGAAAACGCTCAAAGCGAATACCACAGAACCAAATGGTTGGCAGAGCAAGAAGTAATCAATTCGGGAATACCGTATGTAATTTTGCGTCCATCACTCATTGTTGGTCGCACATTCGGACGCAGAGATAGCAAAATCGTCAATCGCTACAAAACAATGATCGAAACCAAACGCAGCGTTCCGCTCATTGCCGGTGGTGGCAACAAAACACAACCAATCTTTATTGGTGATCTTGTCAAAGCGATCATGCGCTGCATTTTTCAGGGCACGACTAATTCAGCAATTTACGGTCAGGCGCTGGAACTGGGCGGAGCCGATGTAGTTTCAATGAGAGACTTTGTCACACTTTTAATGACTGAGGTGGTTGGTCAAAAGAAGTCTATTGCAAATATTCCGGTACCTGTGGCCCAGATTGCCGCACGCGTGATGGAGTTGACCCAGGAGGTGCCGATTTTGAGTATCGATCAGGTCAAAATGGCACAAATGGACAACATTTGCCGAGAAAATGCGCTTAAATTAGTACTGGACATCGAGCCGACCACTTTGACTAGGGCTCTTGCAACTTACAACACCCCGGTAGCCAAGCCAGCACATACATAGATCTAACTGGATAGAACAGTGAGCGCAGAAAGTACTGGCAGAATTTTAGTAACTGGAGCTGGTGGTTTCATCGGCTCGAAACTCGTGCGCAAGCTTTGTCAACAGGGATACACGGTCAGAACTTTTGGACGTTCGAACAATGCGCCGCGCATTCTTGCCGATTTACCAGTCGAGCACATAGGCGGCGACATTACTAATCCAGAGCAAGTAACAACAGCTGTAGCTGGTTGCGAGATTGTTTATCACCTGGCTGGACTGGTGTCCTATCGGAACCAGGATTTGCAACGCCAGTATGGTGTCAATGTTATAGGCACGCACAACATCCTTGAAGCAAGTAGGGATGCCGGAGTACGAAGGGTGATCCACACAAGTTCAGTCGCTGCCATGGGCATTCCACCGAAAGGAACTATAGGCACCGAGGAGCTTGCTTACAATTTGCAAGGGAAAGGTCTGAGTTATTGTGATACCAAATACGAAGCCGAACTGGAAGTGCTTGCCGCCTACAAGAACGGCTTGCCAGCTGTGATTCTCAATCCTGGAATAGTTTTCGGTGAAGGAGACACTCATCCGCATCACCACGCAATTTTTGCTGCGATGTCACAAGGCTATATGATCGGCGTGCCACCAGGTGGAGTGGCATTTTCGGATATCAATGACGTCGTTGATGCTCATTTGAGCGCGATGACAATGGGACGAATCGGACAGAGATATGCACTCGTAAGCGCCAACCTGTCTTACCGCGATGCCGCGTATCTGTTTGCACGAATAAATAAAACACGAGGACCGCTCCTCGACATTCCTGGTCCACTGCTGGTGTTGATAGGCTCACTAATAGAAAATTGCTCTCAGGCGTTGGGGCATGCACCGCCTTTAACCAAACAGAATTCCTGGCTGAGTCAGTTCAAAATTTTCTTCAGCTCGCAAAAGGCAATTGAAGAGTTGGGCTTTCAACAGACGCCCTTTGAAGAAACAATCAAACGCACTGCACCATATTATCTGGGTCTATTTCAGAACCAGAACAAAGCAAAAATGCATCAATCAACCAAGCGCTATTGAGTAAATTGGCTGGCGTTAACTGAAGTTCCCTGCCCAGAATCGCCGGGTAGGGTGTAAAGTTGCGAACGCGCTTCAGCAAGTGAAACATATAACTGACGGTAATAACGCTGAACCTGGAGTTGTTTAGCCTTCTTATAGGCTTCAACACACTCAGTCATCGCCTCTTCAATACGACCGACGAGAGCCATAGAGCGCAATTCACCGCTCTTGGCCTGGACGTTTTCGCTATTTATCTTCAGGGCGTCTTCATAAGCAATGAGGGCATTATCTGGACGGCCTAACAAAAGATATGCGTCGCCCAGTGTGCAACGGTCAAATGATTGTGCTTGATAATTGGGCATGCCAGCCAGAACAAACATTTGATCTACAGACTCTCTGGCGTTTCCTGTATAAAGCATGATGAATGCCGACGCTCTTCGAGCCAGCATGCTTCGAGGCTCTTTGCGCACCATAGCCGCCATAGTGCTTAAAGCCTCTTCCACTTTTCCATTGCCCAGATAAACGTAAGCGTCGTGCACAGCCGTTACAACTTCGGCAGACTCAGGCGGAACTGCCGGTTCTTTATTGACTACGGTATCATCGGCGGTCGTATCGCCTTTGTCTTGAGCGACGGCACTGGCAGCAGCACTAGAGCCAGGTATCAAAACGCCGCGAGGGCCAAAATTGTGAACCAGACTGGGGCTGAGATTTTTACCCGAAGCGTCTTTGTCTTGACCAGTAGCAGCAGTGTCTGAATCGTCACCATTGCTCATAACTTCATTAGGATTGCCGCCCTTTTGAAAGCGTTTGAGCATCTCAACGGCACTTGGCAATTTTCGTCGTCCCGCACGGGCACCGTCAGCAGAAGTCGACTTCGTGGTCGCTGTATCAGTCGTGCTCGTCGTGGTTGTTGCTGGAGCTGGGGGGGTCTTGGGTTCAGCCGGTGGAGACGCGGTGGTCCAATTCGACTGACTGGTCTCTTGATTAAATTGCCCGGCTTGATTGCCTGTATCGCCCGTTGAGTCGATCGCTGCGAGCGCCGGATTAGATATCAACAAGCCACCAACAAGCGATAGAGTTGCTGCTAGCAATATTTTTGGACCTATCGTTGCGCGGCTCATCATTTTCTCCTGCAAACCTATCAGACAGATTCAACCAGACCGGATCAAAAAGGATTCCAACTATCAGATTGTCTCAAGCATAATACTACGATCCATTAATGAGTTATGAGTTACGAATGATGGGATCGTTTACTGTAAATTACCCGAACCAGCACCAAGATTAACAAGACTGTGACAAGCGAAGCTTTTTGGCTCTACAGAGGCTTATAAAATTATTCGCCAGACAGCCTCGAAACAAAGCCGGAAGTGCAGAAGTCATGAGATGACTCTATGTTAACGCTGCCAGTCTCTTGAAGATCGACCGAATTTACAGATCGATTATGCCAAATCAATGCTGCACTCAGAGCCGAAGAGCCAGCAACAACTATTTCCAATCCTAGAAATCTCACCATCATGGTGGCAGATATAGTATCAAGAAAAGGCTGTAGCGAAATCACAAAAATGCTGACTGCAAAAATCATGCATATTGATAGCAGGCGAGCTGCTTCTCCCAATAAGGCAGGACTTAATGAAGTCTGTGCTCGCGTTACAAGTTGCACATTGCTGTAAACAAACATCGCACCCAGAAATACAAGACAACAATCAGCGTTGATGCCCTGATTAGCAGAAGGAGAGATAGCCATTGTGAAAGCAAGCGCCAGAGTGGCCAGTGCAGGCATGCAAAGTTGACTCAACTGAAAACGTCTAAGAGTCAGCGATAAAGCCAAGATTGAGCTGATCATTGAGCCTAAAATCGCCCCTTCGCAAACTAATTGTAAAATATGCAATAGAAGCGGAAATAAAACCCAATTCCGCTCAAGCGTCAAAAGCAAAACTGTAAAAACAGGAATTGCAGTCATGCAAGCCGGCACTAAAAACGGTATTAGCGCATACACTGAAGCGAGTCTGTGTTCCTTTTCCTGTACGCCAATTCCAGCTGATTCAGGCATTGCTTTAAACACCATCGCGCAACCCAGCAGAATAAAAGATGCTGCGACTTCCAGACCGCCTGGCAATGCAAACGAAATCATTTTAACGAGCGAAACAGCCGCCAGAACCGAACAAATACCAAAAGCGTAAAAATAGCTATTGAAACCGTTAAAAGTTTTTACCTCTGGCAAGTGAGGCACCATTTCTGTTACCGCTTTGACGAAAGCGCAATTGCCCAGAGCAAGAACAGCGACCGCGAGCACAATTACAATCATCGGCTGGCAATTGAAACGCAGTGCCAGTGCAACCAATGAAACGACCAGTGCCTCGGCGATAGTAGTCGTGACCAGTCGATATTTCGGCGAACTTTTACCTGCCACCGACGAAAACAAAGCGTAGAGCAAAGCCGGAACGGCTACAAACAAGGTATTGATGGCAAAATAGCGGTGAGTGGGCAAATACAAAAGACAGGCGCTAAAAAGCTGTGCCATGGCCATTTGGGCGCCGAAAAACGACAACGAAAGCCCGGCTGCGATAACAACTAGACGAAAAGTAACTGAAAATTTAAAGGCGTCTCTGGGATAAGAAGTCGAAAGGCTAAACTCTTTCAAGCGCGCATGCTTGTCAGCACGAGTGCTGCTGACATCTACCGATTGAACTTGCCGAAGCGATAACATTAATCGGCACCTGGGGAGCTAACAAAGCTCACACACAACAGCGATCATACAATCGAGCGGGGCTTCTGAGAGATGTCAGCAGGCATTTTCAAAAAGAGTTTTTTGTCATATTTAGAAAAAGGGCAAGTTCCACCTTCAACAGTCGTCTCTTTTAGGACGTGAGGCAGCAATAGCATGAGAGAATGGATCCCTCGTTTATAGGATCAAAGGTATCGGCATGAACAAGCGTCGAACTCGCGCATTATTGCTAGCAGTAGTTTCGACCTTCGGACTGTTTGCCTGCCATTTTTCAGCATCTGCCTCAGACAGCGGCAAATCTCAAGACGCAAACGCTGGACTTAAATTTGTTCGAGATGTAAATCCGCCCGAGACTAGCACCAGTTCAGCTCCAATTCTCACGAAACAAAAAGCCGGGCAAAGAGGAAATGCACCCTGTCTGCGCTGGATTGATTCGACGATGCCACCGCAGGCGGTGATTTTGTGCATTCATGGTCTGGGTCTGCACAACGGCAGTTATGAAGACTTTGGCAAACGCATGTCCAGGCTCGGTTACGCAGTCTACGCGGTCGACATGCGCGGCTTTGGCTCATACAAAGATGCTGACGGAAAAAAGCAGGTCGATTTTGACGGGTGTCTGTCAGACATAAAGTCGACACTTAAAGTATTGCATCGCGCCCATGCCAATCTTCCTTTGTTTTTGCTGGGAGAATCGATGGGTGGAGCCATTGCCCTCAGGGCAACAGCGCTCTATCCAGATTTAGTGGATGGCTTGATTTCATCGGTTCCTTCTGGAGAGCGCTTCAAACAGGGTCGCTCCAGTCTCAGTGTGGCAATGCATCTGCTTGAAGGACCGAACAAATCATTCGACGTTGGCACTGGAGTAATCAATCAGGCAACCGTTAAACCCGAATTAAAGGAAGCCTGGGCTAATGATCCTCTCAATCGTATGAATCTCAGTCCCGTTGAGCTGATTACATTTCAGAAATTTATGAACCAAAATCACGACATCGCCCCCCTAATAAAAGACAAACCTGTGTTATTTGTACAGGGTTGCAATGACAAACTGGTTAAACCAGAAGGAACTGTCGAATTATTCAATGAGCTCGGAACAAAAGACCGCAAAATCCAGATGATTGAAAACGGTGAGCATTTAATCTTTGAGGAAAATCAATTTAGCGATGCAGCAATTGAGTCGCTGGATAACTGGATAGCCACTCGCCTGGCTAAAATCGAGGAAAGCAAAGCATCTGTTTCAGCAAGCCTCGTGCAAAAAAACACTCAGTCGACGAGCCCAGAAATGAAACCGGAAAATCAACCGGAAATTAAGAAAGCACCGGAAACGAAGAAAGAACCAGAAGTCAAAGAAAATAAAGCAGGTACACCGCAATGAGTTCGCTAACTAGATTCGCCAGAATTTCCGCTATTGTTTGCGCAACACTTGTCAGCGCAGCGGTTTTAATCTGCGAAAAGGCAGGCGCAGTTGAGGCTAAAGTCGCCACTAAAACCACGGCAGCGGCCGGTATGTTTGCCAAAATGCGAGCAAGAAGAGAATTTGCTCAACAACTAAACGACCCGACGCATAAAATCAATGTCGGCTTGAGTTACTGGATCGAGCTAACTCGCGACGGTAAAGTATTTAGATGCAATAACAAAAACAAATTTAAATCCGGAGATCAAATTCGCTTTCACGTTGTTGCCAACGCCGATGGTTATTCGTACATCCTGCTGAAAAAAGGCTCGAGCGGCGGGCACCGCTTGCTGTTTCCAGACGATGAAACAGGCACCAACAATCATGTCCTGAAAGGTCACGACTACACCATTCCAACTGAATCAGCTCTGCAATTCGATGAACAAAAAGGAATGGAAATAGTCGGTCTGCTGTTTTCCAGAACAAAACTCAAGCCAGAAGACTATATGAATGTGCCTACGTTAACGTGCTTTGTTTCGCAGCACCAGGACGGGGCAAAAGATCTGGTACCGACCAGAATGCAGCTTTCCTGGGACGATCCTGACCCAGTAATCATTCCTGAAGATATGATCAAACCAGGCGTAGCCCAAGTGGTAAGCTTCAGCCCAGACTCCGATATTAAGCTCTCGGTAAACGGCGATCGACATGAATTGAGAGAACATCTCAAAGACAAAAGTTATGTCTATTGCGTGAGCGAAGATCCAGACAGTATTCTTTCGCTAGAGGTTGCATTGCAGCATGATTAAACGTTTAATTGCGACATTTGGTTGCATGGCCGTTTTGCAATCGCCCGCTTTGGCTTTAGAAAGTCTTGCACCAGATAAGGTGCCAACTATATTGCCATCGGCAAATGTTAGCACAGAGCCTACGGGAACAAGCGGAGTGCAATTTACACAGATTCAAGATCTAGCGCCGCAAAAACGCGCTGAAAATCGCCCCGTCAAAAATAAATGGGCGGTTGTAATTGGCATCGACAAATTTGTCGAAGCACCGCTCAATAACGGTCTGCGGATGGACAAAGCCGCTGAAGACTTTTATCAATATTTACTCGATCCAAAAGCCGGGCGGTTTGAAAAAGATCATGTGCGCTTGCTTACCAATCAAGCAGCAACACGTTCGAGCATAGTCTCGACACTTGGCGATAAGTGGCTCGGTCAGGTCGCCGGTCCAGACGACCTGGTAGTTGTGTTCATAGGCACTCACGGATTTCCAGCAGCTGACGGCGTGACCTATTTATGCGCCCAAAATACAATCCTGGAAAACGTTTTTGCCACCGGCATATCAATGTCCGATTTGATGTCAAACTTGAAAAAACAAGTGAAGACAGACAGAATCGTTGTCGTTTTGCAAGCCTGCTACAGCGGCGCAGCCCAGCTAACTTCTGGAGCTAAATCGCTTTTTCACTTTTACAATGTGGACTTATCTAAATTTGTTCTGGGTAAAGGCTATGTCATTGTCTCTTCCAGTAAGCCCGATGAAGTGACCTGGGGCGACATATTTTCATCTAATTTGATCAAAGCTTTGCGCACGCACAATGGGCTGGTCAGCCTCAATGACGCTTTCAAATTCGCCCAGGAACAAACGCATTTTCAAACCACGCATGAGTGTCAAGGGTGCAAAGAACAAACTCCTGTCATGAAGTCAGAATGGACCGGCAACGATTTGATTCTGGGCACACCACCGGCTGAAAAGACCGCTGGACTACCAGCTGGCGTGAACAGCTATTTGACAGCAGAATCACAATATGTCGCTGCCAATTCTGCGGTCATGAGCGGAGATCTAGACGTTGCAATTAAATCTTATCGCGGTGCCATCGCCGCCGATGACAAATATGCAGATGCTTACAATGATTACGCCACGGCTCTTGCATTGAAAGGTGCCTGGTCAGAAGCTATCGACCAGTACAAACGAGCAATCGATTTGCGCCCTGATGATGAATTGTTTCATGCAAATCTGGCGCGCGCTTTGATAAAAACAGGTAAAACAGCAGATTCGCTAGCCGAATTACAACAAGCCTACAAACTCAATAGCAAAGACAGAGTCGTACTAACGGCGCTAGCTGATATTTGCGCTAAACAGGGCGACTTGCCCAAATCATCACTCTACTTAAAGGAGGCTGTTCATCTTTATCCTAATTCTGGAAAATTACACGACAGGCTCAGTTATGTTCTAGCGCAAGAATCGCAACAACCGGGCGAGGAAGAAAAACTAGATCTCGCTCTAATGCATGCTCGCGAAGC